>JRYH01007002.1_pt1 | contig 13596 bp, 14 predicted proteins | sample 235351 | NCBI WGS metagenome assembly JRYH01 (sample SAMN03074221, study PRJNA261480) | activated sludge metagenome | biome: Wastewater Treatment Plant; feature: Wastewater; material: Activated sludge; isolation source: activated biomass of a wastewater treatment plant treating wastewater... ... | reverse complement strand
GACATTCGCGATTTCGTCATCCTCCAGCATGACATATTCGTCCTCGCCGTGCTGGTATCCCTTGACCTCGTCTTCCTCGGCCAGGGGATCGCCGCTCACCGCGTCCACGTAGCGGCTGACGACGCGGTTGCCGGTGCGGGCGTTCAGGGTGTGAAAGCGCAGCTTGTCGCGGTCGCTGGTCGCGGGCATCATCGCCACAGGGCAGGTCACCAGCGAAAGTTTCAGATAGCCCTTCCAGAACGGGCGCGGCGCCATCAGCGGGTATCCTCGTCGGTCTCCTCGCCCCCGCCGGTCTTTCCGCCCTCGTCGGTCTCTTCGCCCTCGTCGCGCTCCCATTCGGGCAGGCCGTCGTGGCGGCCTTCGGGGCGCCGGTTGCCGTCGCGGTCCTGCAGTTCCTGGTTCTGCACATGCGCACCATCGAGCCCGCGCGAATCCGAGTGCCGCGAGGTGTCGCGGTTCGAGAGGATCTCGGTCCTTGGCCGGATCCCGGGGGCATCGGGCGTCATGGCGCCCTCGCCGCTTCCCTTGCCCTGATCCTGCTGGCCGGGGCCGAATTTCCTGCTGCTGGCATTGGCCATGGTGGTCCTCCGTTGCAGTGCGTGGCGGTCGTGCTCCGGTTTGAAACCCGCGGCGGGGCGCGATGTTCCATCGCCGGCGGCGCGGATTGTTCCCGCGCATGGGCCGCGCGGAACAGAAAGCACGGGCGCGGAGTTGTCCCCCGGGAAAGGGGATAGGGACCATGGCGCCACGGGCACTCTGGAAGGGGATGCTGCGCATTGCGGAAGTGACCTGCCCGGTCGCGCTGCACGCGGCGGCCTCGACCTCGGAGCGGATCGCCTTTCACACCCTGAACCGCGCGACCGGGCATCGCGTCCGGCGCGAATTCGTCGACAGCGAAACCGGCGACCCGGTGGCGCGCGACGATCAGGTCAAGGGCTACCAGACCGCGGACGAGGATCACGTGATCCTCGACCCCGAGGAAATCGCCGCCGCCGTTCCCGAAAGCGACAAGACCCTGAACGTGACGCAGTTCATCCCCTGCAGGGAGGTGGACGACGTCTATTTCGACCGGCCCTATTACCTTGTCCCGGCCAATCCCGGCGCGGAAGACAGCTTTCACCTGCTGTGCGAGGGGATGCGGCGGCGCAGGGCGGCGGCGCTGGCGCGGGCGGTGCTGTTCCGGCGGGTGCGGACGGTCCTGATCCGGGCGCACGGGATGGGGATGATCGCCTCGACCCTGAGTTTCGATTACGAGGTGCGCCCGGCTGACGATGCGTTTCGCGACATCCCCGACCTGAAGATCAAGGGCGAGATGCTCGACCTTGCCGAACATATCATCGACACCAAGCGGGGCGAATTCGACATCTCCGCCTTCGAGGACCGTTACGAGGCCGCGCTTGCCGAACTGGTCAAGGCCCGGCTGGAGGGGCGCGAACCCCCCGCCCGCCCGCGGCCGGAGCGCGAGAACGTGGTCGACCTGATGGCGGCGTTGCGCGAAAGCGCGGGGCTGTCCGGCAAGCGCCCGCCGCGCCGCAAGACCGCGCGCGGGCGCCGCTAGGGGCACCCCCGCCCCGGGTCACTTTCCTTCACTTGCGCCCTCGTCCCGGCCCAGGCGGCGGCCAAGCCTGCGCGCGATCTCGCGCCGGCCGGCGCGGGAGCGGATCTGGGTGGCATGGAGCCGCTGCGGCTTCAGTTGCAAGCGCCCGTCTTCCCTGTAGGGGCGCACCGCGAAATCCATCTCGGCGGCGACGATGCCGGTGGTGGCGGCTGTCACCGCCGCGACGGTGATCCGGATATGTTCGATCAGGTCGTTCTGCGACATCTCGGTGTCAAAGCGGCTCATCCGCGCCAGCAGGTCGCCGGTGCTGCCGATATCGACCCAGGCGCCGCTTGCCAGCGGGCCCTGCACGCTGGTTTCCGACGGCGAGGCCAGCTTGTCCGGCGCGACCTCGGTGCGGTCGGTGATCGACATTTCCCGCCAGCCGTCGCAGGTGCGCACGGCCAGCAGGATCTCGAGGATATAGATGCTTTCAAAGCCAAGATTACTGACGAAGATCCGCGGGTCGATGTTGTCGTTGCCGGCGCCATAGATCAGGATGATGCTGCGCCGCTGCCGCCGGAAACCCGATACCAGTATCTGCAGATAGACCACCCACACCAGCGCCGTGACGATTCCCGTCACCGCCTGCACCGCCGTGCTGTTGTCCGCCAGCCAGCCCCACATCGGTGCGCTCAGCCCGCCGCCGCAGCGGGGCTCCGGCCCCCGGCTGCGGGGCGGGTTCTGCGGTTTTCCGGCCTGATTGCATCCACGGCATTCCCCGTCCTGACGATCCCCGGCGCCCGCCACGGTCCCGGGCACCTGCCCGGCCGGGCGGCCCGGAACGATGGTAACCCCCGGCGGCACTCAAGGTTCCGCCCGCGCCGCCGCATGGGCCCGCGGGAACATTTCCGGGCGCAGCCCTGTTGGCGATGCAGCAAACGAGGCTCTGCCCGCCCGGGGCAAGAAGCACGGAAAAGGAGAAGACATGGCGGATACGGTCGCCGATTTCGTTCTCAAGCGTCTGAATGAATGGGGGGTGCGCCGCATCTATGGCTATCCCGGAGACGGCATCAACGGACTGGTCGCCGCGCTGGGGCGCGACCGATTGATCGACTTCGTTCAGGCGCGTCACGAGGAAGAGGCCGCCTTCATGGCCTGCGCCCATGCCAAATGGACCGGCGAGGTCGGGCTCTGCATGGCGACCTCGGGGCCGGGGGCGATTCACCTGCTGAACGGGCTTTACGATGCCCGGCTCGATCATCAGCCGGTGCTGGCCATCATCGGCCAGCAGGCGCGGGCCGCGCTCGGGGGCGATTACCAGCAGGAGGTGGATCTTCCGTCGCTGTTCAAGGACGTGGCACGCGATTACGTGCAGACCTGCATGGTCCCCGCCCAGGCCCGGCACCTGATCGACCGCGGCATGCGCATCGCCATGGCCCGGCGGATGCCGACGGCGCTGATCTTTCCCAATGACGTGCAGGAGGAAAAGGCGGTCGAGACGCCGCCGCGCGAACATGGCACGATCCATTCCGGCGTCGGGTTCTCGGCCCCCTGCACCCTCCCGGGCGAGGCCGACCTGCTCCGCGCCGCCGAAGTCCTGAACGCCGGCAAGAAGGTCGCGATCCTTGCCGGGGCCGGGGCGCTCGGCGCCGCGGAGGAGCTGGTGCAGACCGCCGATGTGCTGGGCGCCGGCGTCGCCAAGGCGCTGCTCGGCAAGGCGGTGCTGCCGGACGACCTGCCGTATGTCACCGGGCAGATCGGGCTTCTGGGGACCGAGCCGACCGACTGGATGATGCGCCATTGCGACACCCTGCTGATGGTCGGTTCGCGCTTTCCCTATTCCGAATTTCTGCCGAAGGAAGGAAAGGCCCGCGGCGTGCAGATCGACATCGACCCTTCCATGGAATCGATCCGCTTCCCGATGGAGGTGAACCTTGTCGGCGACGCCGCCGCGACGCTGCGCGCGCTGCTGCCCCATCTCGAACCGCGCCAGAACCGCCGCTGGCGCGAGGACATCGAAAGACGGGTCGCGAGATGGTGGGCGGGGGCCGAAAAACGCGCCCACAAGAAGGCCGACCCGATCAATCCCGAACGCCTGTTCTGGGAAGCCTCCCGGCAGATGCCGGACGGGGCCATCATCTCGGCCGATTCCGGCACCGCCGCCAACTGGTTCGCGCGCGCGATCAAGGTGCGCGCGGGCATGAAGGCATCCCTCTCGGGAACCCTTGCCACCATGTGCCCGGCGGTGCCCTATTCCACCGCGGCCAAGTTCTGCCACCCTGACCGCGTGGCGGTCGGCTTCATCGGCGACGGGGCGATGCAGATGCTCGGCATCAACGGGCTCATCACCATCGCGAAGTTCTGGCGCGAATGGTCCGATCCCCGGCTGGTCATCGCGGTGCTGAACAACAACGACCTCAACCAGGTCACCTGGGAGCTGCGCGCGATGGGCAGCAGCCCCCGCGTGCCGGAAACGCAGGAGGTGCCGCCCTTCGACTATGCCGCCTATGCCCAGGCGCTCGGCCTGCAGGGGATCCGTGTCACCGCCCCGGACCAGATCACCCCGGCATGGGAGGCCGCCTTTGCCGCGGATCGCCCGGTGGTCATCGACGCGCTGACCGATCCCGACGTGGTCACCCTGCCGCCCCATGTCACGCTGAGCCAGGCCCGCAGCTTTGCCTCGGCCATGGCACAGGGCGACCCCGATGCGGGCGGCGTGCTCTGGCAGACCTTCAAGCGGATCACCTGAGGCGCCGCGGGCGGGGTTCCGCCCCCTTCCCTCACCAGCGGCGCGGACCCGGATCCTGGATGCCGCGATCATCGCCAAAGCCCGGCGGAAGCTGCTGCCGGGCGCCGCGGTCGGTCATGGAGAGCGCGATCAGCAGCACGACCCAGAGCAGGCCGCTCAGGCCCGCAATCCGGGCCGCGCCCCCGGCCCGCCCGGACTCCATGAAAAGCAGGATCACGATGCCGGCCTTGACGGCCGCGATGCCAAGCGCAAGCAGCAGCTTCACCGCCTCGCCCCCCGGCCCGTAGGCGCCGATCACCGTTGCGGCAAGGAACGCCATGAGCGCGATCCACACCAGCGCCGCCCGCCGCCATGGCCGCCCGGTTTCCCGCGGCGCGCTCATGTCCCGCGTCCCATCAGGTAAAGCAGCGGATAAAGCACGATCCAGATCAGGTCGATCAGATGCCAGTAAAGCCCGAGCACATGCAGAAGCCCGGTCCGCTGCCAGTCGAACCGCCCGGCCCGCACCCGCCAGAAGGTAATCGCGACCGCGCCGATGCCGATGCAAAGGTGCACTGCATGGACGCCGGTCATCGCCCAGTAGAGGCTGAAGAACACCTGCGCGCCGGGTTCGCGGATCGGGAATCCGGGCGCGCCGGGATAAAGCGATTCACCGATGTCCTTGGCGTATTCCACCCCCTTCACCCCCATGAAGGCGAGCCCGAGCAGCACCGTGAGCCCAAGCCCGAGCAGCACGTGGCGGCGCAGGCCGATCCGCCCGGCCCAGACCGCCGCCGCCATGGTCGCGCTCGAGGTCAGCAGAATGACGGTATTCGCGGTTCCGAGCCAGATCGCCGTCTGCGCCCCGGCGGCGGTGAATGCCTGCGGAAACGCATGGCGATACAGCGCATAGGCCGCGAACAGCCCGCCGAAGAACACGAGTTCGGACGCCAGGAACACCCACAGCCCCAGCTCGGCGGCGCTGCGCTGGCGCGCGAGGTCATGGAACGGTTCGTGGCGCGCCTCCATCATCGCGGCCCCCCGGAATCGTCGCCGGGCGGTGGCCTGCGCCCGGGCGTGCTGTCGCGGTGCATCGGCTCGGCCGTGGCGGCGTGATAGCTGTAGGGGTCGGTATCCACCACCGGCGGGACGGTGAAATTCTCGCGCGGCGGCGGCGATTGCGTGGCCCATTCGAGCCCGGTCGCCCGCCAGGGATTGTGCCCCGCCCGCCGCCCGTAGCGCAGCGAAAGCCCCATATAGACCAGCGGGATCAGATAGGCGGCGGCCAGGATCACCGCCCCGGCCGAGCTGAGGATGTTCCAGATCTGGTATTCCGGCGGATAGGAATGATAGCGCCGCGGCATCCCGAGATATCCGAGGATGAACTGCGGAAAGAAGGTGAAGTTGAAGCCGACGAACATCAGGATCGCCGCCAGCCGCGCCCAGGCCTCGCTGTAATGGCGCCCGGTCACCTTGGGCCACCAGTAATGCAGCCCGCCGAAGAAGGCGGTCACCATGGCGCCGACCATGATGTAGTGGAAATGCGCGACCACGAAATAGGTGTCGTGCACATGCACGTCGATCGGGATCGAGGCCACGAACAGCCCGGTCAGCCCCCCGAGCGTGAACAGCCCCAGGAACCCGAGCGCATAAAGCATCGACGCCTCGAAGGTGATGTAACCGCCGTAGAGCGTCGCCGACCAGTTGAACACCTTGATGGCCGAGGGCACGGCGATGACGAAGGACAGGATCGAGAACACCAGGCTCGCCCAGGCCGACTGCCCCGAAACGAACATGTGGTGGCCCCAGACGAAGAAGCTGAAGATCGCGATGCCGAGGATCGCGAACACCATCGCCTCGTAGCCGAACACGCGGCGCCGCGCGAAACAGGTGATGATCTCGGTCACCACCCCCATGCCGGGCAGGATCATGATATAGACCGCCGGGTGCGAATAGAACCAGAACACGTGCTGGAAGATGATCGGGTCGCCCCCCTGCGCCGGGTCGAAGATCGCCAGCCCGAACACCCGGTCCGCCACCACCATCAGCAGCGCCACCGCAAGCGCCGGCGTCGCCAGCACGATGATGATCGAGGTCGCGTAGATCGACCAGACGAAGAGCGGCAGCCGCATCCAGCGCAGGCCGCGCGCGCGCAGCACATGGACCGTCACGATCATGTTGATCCCGGTGGCGTTGGTGCCGAAACCGGCGATGAACACCCCCGCCGCCGCAAGCGAAACGTAGCTGTTGGAATAGAGCGTCGAATAGGGCGTGTAGAAGGTCCAGCCGGTATCCACCCCGCCGATCAGCAGCGCCGCAAGCGCGACGATCCCGCCGCCGAGGGTCAGGTACCAGCTGAGCAGGTTGAGCCGCGGAAAGGCGACATCGCTGGCCCCGACCGCCATCGGCAGGATGAAATTGCCGAATGTGCTCGGGATCACGGGCACCAGGAAGAACCAGACCATGATCCGCCCGTGCAGGGTGAACAGCTTGTTGTAGCCGTCCGCGCTCACCAGATCGCCGGCCGGGGTCAGCAGTTCGATGCGCATCAGGGTCGCGGCGGCGCCGCCGATGAAGAAAAAGACTGTGAGGGTAACGGCATAGAGGATGGCGACGCGTTTGTGATCGGTGGTGAACAGCCACGAGGCCACCGTCGTTCCGGCGCCAAGGTAGCTTTCGCGCCGGGCGGGCACGGGCGGCGTGCCGGACAAGGGGGTCTGGTCGGTCATGGGTTGTCCTCCGCGGGGGTTGCGGCCGCTCCCAGGTGGCGCAGATAGGCCACGAGCGCCGTCACCTCGCCGCTGTTCAGGATGTTGCTGAAATCGGGCATGACCGGTTCGTATCCGGCAACGATGTCGCGCCCCGGCAGCAGGATCGAATCGCGCAGATAGGCGTCGTCGGCGACAACCACCCGGCCATCGGCCAGCGCCACACGCCGCCCGGCGAGCCCGCGCAGATCCGGGGCGTGGACATTCGATCCCTCGGCGTGGCAGCCGGAGCAGCCAGCGCTGGTGAAAAGCGCGCGCCCCTCGGCGACCAGGGTCTCGCCTTCGGGCCGGCCGGCCAGCCAGCGCGCGAAATCATCCGGCTCCATCACCACGATCCGGCCGGTCATCTGCGAATGCGAGGTGCCGCAGAATTCGGCGCAGAACAGGTGATAGGTGCCGGGTTCGGTGGCGGTGAACCACGCGGTCGCGGTCCGCCCCGGCACCACGTCCTGCTTGAGCCGGAAGGCCGGGACAAAGAACGAATGGATCACGTCCTGACTGTTCAGATAAAGCTTGACCGGCTGCCCGGCCGGCACGTGCAGGGCGTTGATCTCCCGCGCGCCGCCCGCATGGCTGGCCTTCCACATCCATTGCTTGGCCTCGACATGCACCTCCATCGCATCCTCCGGCGGGTCGAGCTGGCGCACCATGACCGAACCCGCGATCCAGAAAAAAACCATCGCCGCGAAAAAGGTGAGCGCGATCCAGAGCGCCTCGATCTGATAGGCCAGCAGGCGCGGCACCCGCTTGCGGGACACTTTCGAGCCGCTGCGGAACCGGACCGAGAACACCACCACCAGCACCCCGACCAGCAGCACGATGCCGCAGGAAAACAGCACCAGCACGATGAACAGCATATCAAAGCTGCGCGCGCCCTCCGACGCCTGTGCCAGCCGGGGAAGCCAGGTCACGGGCCGCCCCCCTTCCGTTCGCGGCGCAGCAGCAGCGCGACGAAGCCGGCCAGCACAAGCCCGAAGCCGAACATCAGCACCATGAGAATGCGCGAGATCGCCAGCGAATAGCGCCCGCTCGCCGCGTCGAACCCGTAGCAGAGCAGCGCGAGCCGATCCCCGAGCGATCCGCTCCGGCCCGCGCCTGCCTCGACCAGCGCAAGGCGCAGGTCGCCCGGCTCGGCGCGGAAGGCCGGCAGCACCCGCGTCACGGCGCCCTCCCGGGTCAGGACATAGCGCGCGGCCGGATGCGCGAAACGGTCGTTTTCCCCGTCGAACGCAAAGCCGTAGCCAAGCGCCTGCGTCATCCGGGCAAGCTCGCGCGCATCGGGCCGCATAAGGCGGGTGGCGGCGGCGATCACAGGCGGAAGCTGCGCGGCGGCCATGCGCTCTGCCGCCTCGGCCGGGTCGCGCGGGTCGATGCCGATCGCGACCAGTTCGAAATCGCGGCCGGGCGCGAGCCCTGAATCGAGCAGTTCCGCCGCCGTCTGCGCAAGGATCGCATCGCAAAGCTCCCCGCAGTCGAAATCGACAAAGACGACCACCATGGGCCGCGCCGCGCCAAGGTCGAGCGCCGCGCCCTCGGGCGGATCCGCCGCCACCCGGTCGAGTTCGGCCTGGGTCAGCGCCGCCCCGGCGGGACGCGCCGCCAGCAGCACGAGAAGGACAAGCAGCGCACGGGTCATGGCGCCTCTCCCACAGGTGCGAAGGCATCCGCGCCGCGCGCCGCGATCTGCGCCATGGCCCGGTCGATCGGCATGCGTCCCCCTGCCCCGGCCAGCTCGGCGCGCTGGCGGGCCAGAAAGGCCGCGTGACCGGCGACGGGCGCGGTTTCGAGTTCCGGCCCCGCAAAGACCTGCGGCGGGCTCCACCTCGTTGCGCCGGACGGCAGCATCAGCCAGGCCACGAGCACGCAAAGGGCGCAAAGCAGGGCAAGCCCGGCGATCACGGCCAGTATCTTGCGTTCGGGGATGGCGGCGGGTTCGCGCTCGGGGGTGTCGTTCATGGGCATGGGCACCTCCCTGCGGCGAGAATCCGCAGCCAGGCGGGGGCCAGCAGCGCCGGGACCGAAAGCGCGGCCAGCAGGCCCGCCCCCATGCCGCCGGGCGCGCAGAGCCAGACCAGGTAAAGCATCCCCCCGCCCAGCACCGGCAGGGCGGCGCGGCGCAGCCACACCGGATCGGCGCGGTTGCGCGACGGCAGCAGCAGCAGGAACGGCAGCACCACCCCGCCGATCAGCGCAAGCACCGCCACCGCCGTGCCGGCCTCGTCGAGCCTTGGCAGATACCACGCGGCGTTCTGCGGCAGGTTGCCCGACCAGATCACCAGAACCTCCATCGCCACGAGGTAAAAGACACCAAGCACCGCGGCGAGCATCAGCCCGCCCCAATCCGCGACCGCCTGCGGATCCTCGCGCCGCAGCGCCAGCGCCGCCGCATTCAGCGCAAGCGCAAGCTGCAGCGCGGCAACAACCGCGCCGAATATGGTCGAGCCGAACTCCGGCGCGCGCGACAGGATCCAGTCGAGCCCGGCGAAGCTGACCGCCACGGCGTGAAAGATCAGCCCGATGGTCGCCGCCCCCCGCCCCATCCGCGCGGCAAACAGGCCGATGAGCGACCAGCCGCCAAGCATGACCGCCCCGCGGATCAGGAAGGCCGGCGCGTTCAGGTAAAGCGCCCCGCGCGCCGAATCCTCGCCCGGCCACCAGGGATAAAGCTGCGCTGCCGCCAGCAGCAGCGGCAGGCCGGCAAGGGCGGCAAGCGGCGTGAGCGCGGCCAGCCGGGCAAGCCCCGCCCGCCCGGCACCCAGCCAGCGCCCGCCGGTCACGGCATGGATCATCAGCCAGACCGAGGCGCCGATGCAGCAGCACAGGCAGAACAGCCACCCCGCGAGCCAGCCCGGCACCAGCGCGCGCGGGCCCAGCATCAGCGCAAGCACCGCAAGCAGCCCCGCCGCGACCACGGGCAGCAGCCAGATCCGGGCGGAACCTGAGGTTGCCGTGGTCATGGCGCACCTTCGCTTTCCACCGGCACGGCGGCGCGGCCCGGATGGCCCGGAGTGGTTTCATTCCCGGCAAGCTGCAGCGCCCGGATATAGGCGGTGATGGCCCAGCGGTCGCGCGGCGCGACGCGGGCGCCATAGGGGAACATCACCCCGTAGCCGTTCGCGATCACATCGACGAAATGCCGCGCCGGGGCCGCGCGCAGCCGGGCAGACAGGTAATCGGGCGGGGCCGGAAAGCCGCGCTGCACCACCCGCCCGTCGCCGCGCCCGGTCAGCCCGTGGCAGGGGGCGCAGAAGATGTCATACCGCTCCCGGCCGCGTTCGAGCAGCGCCGCATCGACCGGCGGGGGCCTGTCGCGCTGGCGCTGCCGCTCCAGGTCGCCCCGCGCCACGGTGCCCTCATTGAAGGGCCGAGCCGAGGCATGGTCGTCCCAGACCGCGGATTCCGAATAGGTGCGGTTGCTGGCCTGATCGACCATGTCCTGCCGGCAGGTCGCGACCAGAAGCAGCGGAAGGAGCACGAGCCGCATCATGATCCGACCTCGATGATGCGCAGCGCCCCGGTCATCCGCTCAAGCGCAAGCCGGTCCGGCGCATCCCCCGCCGGAAGGCTGAGCAGGAACCCGTCATCGCTCGCCGCCTCGGTGGCGACATGGGCAAAAAAGGGATGGTTGAGCCGCGGCAGCCCGCAGCCCCGCNNGAAACTGGCGAACATGAAGGCAGGCCAGGAATTGAGCGGTCGCCCGCCCGAATCGACCGGATAGCCGATGGTCGAATTCCACCACTGCAGGACCAGCATCGCGCCCCCCGCCGCGAGCCCCGCCCAGAGCATCACCGGCCGCACCCGCGAGCGCGGCATGTCCAGCAGATCGTCAAGTTCGGTCACATGCCAGGGCGTATGGGCGTCGATGCCGGTGACACCGCTTTGCCGCAGCGCCCGCACCGCCCCGACCAGCGCGTCGCAATCGTCGAACACGAGGATCAGGCGGGCGGCGCTCATGATGCGGCCTCCGCCCGGATCGCTTCCTTGATCTCGTGGATCGAGGCCGCCGGCACAATGCGGATGAACAGGAAGAACAGCAGCGAAAAGCACCCGAGCGAGCCCAGCAGCACCGCCCAGTCCCAGAAGGTCGGGACATAGCTGGCCCGCTGCGAGGGCAGGAAACCGAGCGAAAGCGTCTGCGTGACGATCAGCACCCGTTCCAGCCACATGCCAAGGTTGATCAGCAGCGAAACGCCCACCACCACCGGCACGGAACGGCGCAGCGCCCGCCGCCAGAACAGCATCGGCACCAGGCAGTTGCAGACCAGCATCGCGGCATATAGCGGCGCCCGCGGGCCGGTGAACTGCGCCCGGGTGAAATCCAGCTCGGCCGGATCCTGAGAATACCAGGAATAGAACCACTCGGTCGCATAGCTGAGCGTCATGACCAGCGAACAGAACAGCAGGATCCGGGCCATCACCTCGAAATGCGCATCGGTGATCAGGAACGGGATCGACAGCGCCCTGCGGAAGATCGCCGCCAGCACCACCACCATGGCAAAGCCCGAATACATGGCGCCGACGACGAAATAGGGCGGAAAGATCGTCTCGGCCCAGCCGGGCATCAAGGTGGCCGAGAAATCCATGCCCACGACCGAATGCACCGACACCACCAAGGGCACGCCGAGCGCCGCGAGCGCGCCGTAGTAATCCCGCCAGATCCGCCAGTGCCGGGCCGAATTGCGCCAGCCCATGGCCAGCACACCGTAGAACAGTTGCCGCCCCCGCGTGCGGGCGCGGTCGCGCAGGCTGGCGAAATCGGGCAGCGCGCCGGCATACCAGAACATCATGCTGAACAGCAGGTAGCTCGCGATGGCGAAGAAATCCCAGACCAGCGGGCTGCGCCACTGCGGCAGCAGGCCCATAGTGTCGGGATAGGGCACGAGCCAGTAGAACAGCCAGGGCCGCCCCAGGTGAAGGATCGGCATGAGCCCCGCCATGGCGGCGGCGAACAGCGTCATGGCCTCGGCAAAGCGGCTGATCGAGGCCCGCCAGCGCTGCCGCGTCAGCAGCAGCAGCGCCGAGATCAGCGTGCCGGCATTGCCGATGCCGATCCACCAGACGTAATTCGCCAGCGCGAACCCCCAGATGTTCGAGGTATCGACGCCCCAGACGCCGACCCCCCGATAGAACAGCCAGCCGACGGCGAGGACGAACAGCAGCGTGAGCGCCGCCGACACCCCGAAGCCGAGCCACCAGCGCCAGCCCCATGCGGGATGCAGCACCGGGCGGGCGACGGCAGCGGTGATCGCCGCGGGCGCCATGTCGGGGAGGTAGGGGCTGCGGCTCATGGCGGATCCTCCCCCCGCTCGGGCGAAGGTGCGGCCTCCCCCTCCTCGCCGTCGCTCTCGCCGTCGGCGTCAGGAGCTGCGGGGGGAATCACCCGGGCCAGATAGGTGGTGCGCGGCCGCGTGCCGAGATGCCCGAGCAGCGCGTAATGGCGCGGATCCTGCCGCTGCCGGCGCACGCGGGAGCCGGGATCGAGCAGATCGCCGAAGCTGATCGCCTGCGTCGGACAGGCCGCCTGGCAGGCGGTCACCACCTCGCCGTCCCGGATCGCGCGCCGCTCCTTGCGGGCAGTGATGCGCGCGGCCGAGATCCGCTGCACGCAATAGGTGCATTTCTCCATCACTCCGCGGGCGCGGACGCTGACATCGGGGTTGCGCAGCGCCGCCAGAAGGTCGCTGCCCTGTTCCTCGACGGTCTGGCCGCCGGCGTAATCGAAAAAGTTGAACCGGCGCACCTTGTAGGGACAGTTCGCCTGGCAGAACCGGGTGCCGATGCAGCGGTTGTAGACCTGCAGGTTCAGCCCCTCGCTGTCGTGGACCGAGGCGGCGACCGGGCAGACCGGCTCGCAGGGGGCCTTTTCGCAATGCATGCAGGGCACCGGCTGGAACAGTTGCGCCCCCTTCGGTGCCTCGTGACGGTCGATGCGCAGCCAGTGCATGCGCCGGCCCCGGGCCACCTCCGCCGCGCCGACCACGGGGATGTTGTTCTCGGCCTGGCAGGCGATCACGCAGGCGTTGCAGCCGATGCAGGCATCGGTGTCAATCACCATGCCCCAGGCGCGGGCCGGATCCTCTGCACCGGGACGGTCGGGGTAAAGGCTGGCCGGGATGTCCCCGGCGCTTTCGGCGCGGCCTTGCCGGCCGGGCACCACCTGCGCGAAATCGCGGCCCTGCTGGTCGAAATCGCTCTGCATGCGCAAAAGCGTGACCGGCGCATCCGCGCGGCGCAGTTCCGCGCGCGGGCCAAGGCCGGTTGAGCGAAAGCCGATCCCGGTGCCGATCGGACCGGCGGCCTCGCGCCCGTGGCCCCGGTGCAGGCCGACGCTGCCTGCGGCCTGCAGGTCGCTGACCAGCGCCGGGCCGATGACGCGGCGGCGCCCGGCAAGCTCCACCGCGTCGCCGGTTTCTATGCCAAGCCGCGCGGCATCCACTGACGCCAGCCGGATCGCATTGCCCCAGACCTGCTTGCTGAACGGGTCGGGGCATTCCTGCAGCCAGGCATTGCCGGCGAACGACCCGTCCCAGAGCACCGGCGACGGCAGAAGCGCAACCTCG
>JRYH01001052.1_pt1 | contig 13650 bp, 15 predicted proteins | sample 235351 | NCBI WGS metagenome assembly JRYH01 (sample SAMN03074221, study PRJNA261480) | activated sludge metagenome | biome: Wastewater Treatment Plant; feature: Wastewater; material: Activated sludge; isolation source: activated biomass of a wastewater treatment plant treating wastewater... ... | reverse complement strand
GCCGGCCAGCACCATCGGCTGGTTGGCGACGATGCCGACGGTGTGGCCCTCCATGCGAGCGAAGCCGACGACGATGTTCTTGGCGTAGGATTCCTGAATCTCGAAGAAGTCACCCTCGTCGACCATCTTCAGGATCAGCTCCTTGATGTCGTAGGGCTTGTTCGGGTTGTCGGGGATCAGCGTATTGAGTGACGTCTCGCAGCGGTCGGATGAATCGCGGGTCGGCAAAACCGGCACGCCGTCGAGGTTGTTGGCGGGTAGAAAGTCCATCAGGCGGCGCACCTGCAAGAGCGCCTCGACATCGTTCTCGTAAGCCTTGTCGGCAATCGAGGACTTGGTGGTATGGACCTTGGCGCCGCCGAGCTCCTCTGCCGTTACGGTCTCGTTGGTGACGGTTTTGACGACGTCGGGACCGGTGACGAACATGTAGCTCGTGTCCTTCACCATGAAGATGAAGTCAGTCATTGCGGGCGAATAGACGTCGCCGCCCGCGCACGGTCCCATGATGACGGAAATCTGAGGGATGACGCCGGAGGCCAGCACATTGCGCGTGAACACCTCACCATAGCCACCAAGCGCATCGACGCCTTCCTGGATGCGGGCGCCACCGGCGTCGAACAGACCGATAATGGGCGCGCGATTCTTCAGCGCCATGTCCTGGATCTTGGTCATCTTCCTGGCATGCGTCTCCGAGAGGGAGCCGCCGAACACCGTGAAATCCTTGGCAATGATGTAGACAACGCGACCGTTGATCGTGCCCCAGCCAGTGACGACGCCGTCGCCCGGCACCTTGGTCTTCTCCATACCGAAGTCGGTGCAGCGATGTTCGACGAACATGTCGAACTCCTCAAAGGAGCCGTCGTCCATGAGCAGCTCAATGCGCTCGCGGGCCGTCAGCTTGCCGCGCTTGTGCTGGGCGTCGATACGAACCTGGCCGCCTCCGAGGCGGGCGTTCTCACGGCGCTTCTCGAGCTCCTCGATCACATGCTTCATGGGAGTGTCACCTGACGGTTTTGTGGTGGGATTTTTTTGAGGCTGGCGTCAGATAGCACGGGGCGAGGCCAGCGCAAACGGAACGAAAGGTGGACAATTGCGCGCAATTGCTGCCGGAGGACGGTGGACGGGCATGTTCAATTCGCTGGACTGAGATGTGGCGGGCGGACGTGACTATGAGCGGCGCAGGTCAGTCACCGCCCCCACCATCGCCGCCGTCGCCACCGCCTTCCCCTCCATCGCTGGCTCCGCCAGCGCCGCCGCTGGGGCGGTCGCCGTTTTTGCGACGGCGATGGGACAAAGCCCCCGCTGCCCCTCTGGAAGCCGGGTTGGAGCCAGAGCCACCGCGAGAGCGCCGAGGCTTGCCGCGACGGGGCCCGCCCAGCACATTGACGACGATCATGAGAAAGAGAAAGCCGACGGTGCCGAGGAAGACGTAGGTCAGGATTTCCATTCCAGCGTTCATAACGGGATTCCGTGCCGTCACCCTCGCCGAGGTCCGTGCGGCTCTGCCCCATGCAAATGGGCCGATCGCGACAAACGCTGGCAACCTTCAAGCCGATTTGGCGAAGACCTCTGGCTCGATCCGGCGGACGAGATCGAGCGGAGACAGCTCTATGGTATCGCCGCCGGGCGCGTAGCCTGGCGCTACGAGCCAGTTCTGATCGACAAGCCACGGCAGCGTCGCGTGGACGAAGTTGTGAAGCGGGATCTCGACAGCGAGCATGTCGCGCCACGGACCTTGAAGGCGCATTTCAGCCTCAGCGCGGCTCGCCCAGCAAGGCAGCATCAAGCGGTTGGGATGAAAGCTCGCAACAAGGAGTGCGGGGCCATCGGCATCCTCGAGCATCCAGACCGAGCTTTCCAGTCGGATGCGCTGGAGGAAGGATTCCACGCCTTCGTGCCGCAAGCGTGCAATCAGATCGTTCGGCTCGACCTCGCATTCGATGGGATCGGCGGACCAATCGAGACCGACAAACCCCTTCACCTCGGCGAGCTTCGGCAGCACGTCTGTCAGCAAATCATCGAGCGGGATCATCTTGAGGTGAGGGTTCGTGGCAAGCACGTCGGCCCAGCGATGGGCTTCGGACTCGGCAGTCCACAACAGCGTCACGTCACAACCGGGGTGGCCAGACGAGGCGACGCGGGCCAGTCCTTCCTCGCTGTCAACGGCCCAGGCGCCCTGCTGAGCAACGGCGCGTCGCACGAACCGGTCGCGCTGTGACAATTCGGGGATACGCATGGCGCCATGCATGTCGGACCTCGTTGCAGCTACGCGAATCGATCCTATGCCTGCCAACGCTAACGTTTGGTTAATACCAATCTGAGCCTAACGGACCGAAGCCCATCGAACCTGGAGCAGGTCAGGTTTTGATTGAATCAGGTCTAGCCGTTGCGGCCTGCTCTATCTCTTTGCTTGAGAGACTAATTCACGGCTTCGACGGAAGCAGTTGTGCTTCCATCTCAGCCGATCAGGCTCTAACGCACACGATCTTCGAGCAGATCGAGAAGCCGGCTCGCTGCCAGCATGTCGCGCCAGCGCTGCTCACGACGCGCCGCAGCCTCGGCATCCTCGCCCCATTGTGAGATCTGCCAGTCCTCATCAACGTGGGCGGCGCGCCAGGCCTCGTCAACCGTCATGGCACCGTTCAGCCGTGCCAGCGCGATCAGCGCGGAGCCCGTGAGCGTGGTCATCTGGTGGAGCGAGGCGAGCCGCCAGGCGTCAAGACCGTCAAGTATTCGCGCAATACTGTCGATCGCCGCTCGTGGTTGGGCGACATGGATGATGCCCTTGGCGGTGAGAAAGCCGGCGCCGAGAACGTCGCGCGCCCAGGCGAGCACTGGATCCCAATCGCGCGACTGCGCCGCCACCAAACCTTCTGGCGACTCGGCGCGATAACAGATGAGGTCACTGCCGCTGAATGCGAGGACGTCGGCCCGGACCGCGGCCTCGTTGCCGATGATGCCGTCGATGACGGTATTGGCCAGGCGGGTCAACGGCATCGTCTCGGCCTTGATCTCACTGCCCTGCGCCTCCCATTCGGCAACGAGCGCTTCTGCAAGGCCGCGCGTGGGCAGGACGAGCGGACGTTTGCCCGGCGTTTTCGCCGGCCGGCCATCGAGCCCCACGCGGAAATCGCCACCGGTGCTGTCGAGGCTGGCAGTTTTGTAGAAGCGGCGCGGACGCGGCGCTACGAAGGCTTCACGGCTCGGCCCCTTGGCTGGACCGTTGCCGCCGCTGGACGATTTGTCCGTCATTGCGCTGGCTCTGGAGCGGCAAGCAGACGGTCGATGGCCGCGGGCAGTTCGGAATAGCAGTCGATGAGCGCATAAGCACCAGTCGCACCGAGCGCTGAGCGGGGATGATAGCCCCACGTGACACCAATCGGTTTGGCCCGGGCATTCAGCGCCATCAACATGTCATATGTCGTATCACCGACGACGACGGTCTGATCGGGGATTGCGCCGGTCTGTGCCATCGCCTCCAGCACCATGGCCGGGTGCGGCTTGGACGGATTGTCATCGGCCGTCTGAATCGTCTCGAACAGACCGTGCAGGCTCTCACGTTCGATGATGGCGTCAACGCCGCGGCGCGACTTGCCCGTGGCCAAACCAAGCACCACGCCCGGTGTCGCGGCCAGCGCGTGGATCGTCTCGCGCGCCAGCGGAAACATCGGCTCCTCGTGCGCGGCCTGTCGCCGGAGCGTACCGAACGCAACCTTGTAGGTCTCGGCGATGCGATTGATGAGGTCGGGCTCACGGTCAGGGATCAGCTCACGCACGGCTGATACCAGTGACAGGCCCACCACCTCGATAATGCGCGAACGCTCGGGTGCAACCAAGCCATGCGCGCTGAAGGCCGCCTCCATCGCGGCGGAAATCGCATGCTGGCTATCGACGATCGTGCCGTCGCAATCAAAAAGGATCAGTCTCATGAGCGGGGCTTATAGCACCACGTTTGTGACCTTGCGACGACGATGCGGGCGCGGTGCATGATCTTTTTTCTGCTTGCCCCGGCATCGAAGCGGACGGTTTTGCGGCGCAGCAGGAGCGATGCCGGAATCGCACGAGAAGTCATGCTGCCTGATTTGCAACGCAGCATAACGAAGACAGGCAAACGGGGGCGGAGGCCACCGATCTCATCGCATGCAGCGGCATTAGAGCTGCCATTTCCAGGTGGCTGGAACCCAGCGGTAGGCATCGCCGGTACGGGCGACATGACCGAGCCCCGGGAAGGAGATGTGATAGACGAGCATCATCGCCTTTTCCGCCGAGGCCATGTCGAGCAGCTTGCGGCGCGAAGCTTCGGCGAGTTGCTGTTCGAGGTCGGTCGCGGGCCACCAGCCCGGATGCTCGAATGATACGAAGGGGTGGGTGACGCAGTCCGCCGAAACGATCAGCGTCTCACCGCCCGATGTCACGAGAAGCGACATGTGCCCCGGTGTATGACCCGGCGTCGAAACGGTGACGATACCGGGTGCGATCTCGGATCCTGGCTTGAGGCGCGTGGTCTTGTCGGCAAGCGGAGGCAGATGCTTCTTGGCGCCGATGGCAAAGCCCTTGAAGGCATCGGCAAGACGCTGTCCTGCCTCTTCTGTGGTCCAGAATGCCCACTCCCGCTCGGCGATATAATAGGTCGCATTGGGGAAGCGCGGCGCCTCCTCAAACTCGTCGATGAGCCCCCAGATGTGATCAGGATGACCATGTGTCAGCACCACCTTATCGACGTCCTCGGGCGAAAAGCCCGCCGCCTTCAGGTTGTCGGTAAGACGGCCCGCCGTCGGCTGCCAGTTGGGTCCGCCGCCGACGTCGACCAGAATCAACTCGCTGCCGGTGTTGATGAGCGGAATGTTGACGTGGGAGGTGCGCGTTTCGGTCGGCAGGAAGTTTGATTCCAGCAGCACCTTCAGCTCCTCGCGCGGACGGTTGGTCGCCATCAGCGTCGTCGGCAATTCGTAGGAACCATCAGACAGGATGGTGATCTCGAAAGTGCCGAGCTTGAAGCGATACCAGCCCGGAACCTGTGTGCCCTTCATCGGCGCGCCAGCATCTGCGGGGGTAACGAAGCCGGCGCTATCGGCAAGCATGAGGCCGGCTGCACCAACTCCGGCTCCCATGCAGAACCGACGACGCGATACCGGCTTTGCAAGTGCCATCTGCAGACCTCCGGATAGGTTGAATGAATGGAATTGAGGTTGTAAGCGCTCGCCCATCAACCGTCGTATTTGTCGGCATCAAGACCCAGCATCTCCCACGACTTCAGCATGTGAGGGGGCAGCGGTGCTGTGACGTCGATCTTGGCGCCGGGCACGAAGGGGTGGGGCAGCACGAGGCGGCGGGCATGCAGATGCAGCTTGGCGTCGATGCCACTGTCGGCCAGCACGTCGGCAGAACCATACTTGTTGTCGCCGACGATCGGGTGGCCGATGAGCGCCATGTGGGCGCGCAACTGGTGCTGTCGGCCAGTGACCGGCTTCAAGGACACCCAGGCAGCCCTGTGCGCGACGCGGTCGATCAAAGCGTAATGGGTGGTGGCATGCATCGCCTTGTCCTGCTCACCGGGCTGAGCCTTGCGGACGCGATCGCCCTCGGGACCTGACGCCTTGACGAGGGCCGCGGCGACCTTGCCCTGCGCGGGTTTGGGCACACCCTTGACGAGCGCCCAATAGGTCTTGGCCGCCGAGCGGGTCTGGAATACGCGACCGAGCTTGGCGGCCGCATCGCGATGCTTGGCGACCAGCAGTACGCCGGTGGTGTCGCGGTCGAGGCGATGGACGAGGCGCGGACGGTCGCCGAAGCGGTCGGCCATGCCGGCAAGAAGGCCATCGATGTGGCGCCTGGTGCCGGTGCCGCCCTGCACGGCAAGACCAAAGGGCTTGTTGAGCACCAGGACGTGGTCGTCCTCGTAGAGGATCATGCCCTCGATCAGCTCTCGATCGGCTTTCGACACCGTCGGCGCGCCATCGCCCACGGCTTTGTTTGTCGGCGGCCGGCGCACGACGGCCGGAACCCGGACCTCCTGTCCGGCCTCGAGACGCTCCTTCGCCTCGACACGTCTGGAGTTGACGCGCACCTGGCCGGACCGCAGCAGCTTCTGCAGATACGTGTAACCGACCTCGGGGAAATGGATCTTGAACCAACGGTCGAGGCGCAGGCCGTCCTCATCGCGTTTCACCTTGATCGTCTCGACGGGCGCGGCGCTCATTTTTCCTCTTTACCGTAACGCAGCACGCGTACCTTCTCGATCGTCACCAAGCCACTGCCGATCATGCCATTCAGCTGCTCCAGAAAGGGCATGATCTTGGTTTCGTCATCGACGATCTCGATGACGTACGGCAGATCCTCGGAAAGCCGAAGTATCTTGGCGGTATGCAAGCGACTGGACTGGCCAAAACCCATCGGCCCCCGCAGAACCGTGGCGCCGGCCAGATGCACCTCGCGCGCCTTCAACACGATCGCCTCATAGAGCGGGATGTGGCCGTAACGCTCGCTCTCTCCGACGTAGATGCGCAACAGGACGGCAGCTTCTGGAATCTGCATGGCTGCACTCCTATCCGTTGAGGCTTTGTCCGGCTACGTAGCCAACCCAGACCGCCAGCAGGCACAGGGCAACGGAAGCGGTAACGTTGGCAAAAGCGTAAAGCCACTCGCCTTCATGCATGAGATTGAGCGTCTGCAGGCTGAAGGAGGAAAAGGTGGTGAAGCCGCCCATTACGCCTGTCATGAGAAACTGCCGCACCTCGCCCGCGACGATGAGCCGGCCATCGGGACCGGTCATCGCGGCGATCAAGCCGATCACGAGCGACCCGACGACGTTGACGAAAAGAGTGCCCCACGGAAATGTGGGGCCCAGAATCATCAATGCAACGCCGGAGCAGAAATAGCGCGCCATGCCGCCGATTGCGCTGCCCACTGCCACCCATAGATAGAGCATCCAGAAAGTCATCCCGTCATTGCGGCTCGCCCTTCGATAGAGGGCTTCGCATCCGCCCGTGGGTCGCGGTCCGATCGGGTAGACAGATAACGGTTCCGCAGCGACTGCGAAAGTCTTATCGACGAGGGGCACACGCCGCCAGGCGGGGACTACTCGACGGGATTGTTGCGTTCGAACGCCCCGCCGATCACCCAGCCGATGATCCACCCCAGGATGAGGCCGCCGATGTTGACGGCCATAAAGACGAGGGCATGCAGGTCAGCAACGCCATCGGGACTGTCAAAGGCAAACTGGCGGACGACCCAGCTTGCGATCGGGGAACTGACGTAGACGGTTATCGCGAGAGCCACGGCAATGGCCGAGATGATGGAGATCAGATAGCGCACGGATTGGCTTCCCCTTTTAGGACTCGGCCGCGCGAGGATCCTCGAACACGGCTGACGGCCTGACGGCTACTTGATTTCCCAGAACCAGATCTCGCCGGCTTCGGCATAGTTTGAATAGTAGCCGAGCCAGGAGAACCACTCCATCAGCCACTTCGATGTCGAGCGGTAGCCATTCCAGACGTCGATGTGGTCACCGGTCGCGCGGCCCGTGTCGGTGGAGCGGCGCCAGTAGTCCTGGATGTAGATGGCGCCGGTGCGGCCATAAATCTTCGGATAGAAATGCGCGGCCTCGGTGCCGCTGATCTTCTCCAGCGGCCCAAAGCCCGGCAGCCTTGCCTTGGCCAGCGCGTTGGCAAGCTGGTTGGCGTTGATGAAATGCATCTGCTCGCGCGGATGGACGGAACAGTACGCGCAGCCCGGAATCTGTGCCGCGGTCACCCCAGCACGGCGCAGCGCGGTGCCCATGCGGATCGCGCACTGGTTGGCGAATACAGGATAGCCCTTCTTGATGGACTTGCCTTCGAGATTGACGATGTCGGCCGGCGCAATGCAAGGAGTCGTCACGCTCTCGTTGATCGGATGGCCGCGCCACAAATCTCGAAACATGACCATGTTCTCAAAACTCCCGAGCGCAACGACCGGAAACGCTTGTGCTTTCCGCCACCCGGCATCTTAACGCACGATTTGGCGCCAGCAAGACGGCGGGAACAGTCGCGGCCAGAGCGCCGATCCGGTCTCGGGCAATAGCGGCGAACCCTTAGATCGCGTTCATGTTTGACGGAAACATGAATGTGACCCAGTACCTTGTTTCAAGCATGTTTTTCACGCTGAACCGCTGCACATTTCAGCGAAACATGTTCTAGCCGCCACGCTTCTTGCGCAGACTCTCCCAATACGCAAGGCGCTTTTTCAAATCGCGCTCAAAGCCGCGCTCGGGCGGATCGTAGAACTGCGGGCGGCGCTTCATCTCGTCGGGGAAGTAGTTCTGGCCGGAGAAGCCCTCCGGGGCGTCATGGTCGTACTCGTAGCCCTCACCGTAACCTTCCGATTCCATGAGCTTGGTCGGCGCGTTGAGGATGATCTTGGGCGGTGCGAGGCTGCCGTGCTCCCTGGCGGCGCGCATCGCCGCCTTGTAGGCGACGTAGGCACCGTTCGACTTGGGCGCGGTGGCGAGGTAGATCGTCGCCTGCGCCAGCGCCAGCTCGCCTTCGGGAGAGCCCAGGAAATCGAACGTATCCTTGGCCGCCAGCGCCTGGACGATCGCATTGGGATCGGCAAGTCCGATGTCCTCCACCGCCATGCGCACGAGCCGGCGCGCGATGAAGAGGCGATCCTCACCGCCATCGAGCATGCGGCAGAGCCAATAGAGCGCGGCATCGGGATCGGATCCGCGCACAGACTTGTGGAGCGCGCTGATCAGGTTGTAGTGGCCATCGCGGCTCTTGTCATAGAGCGGCGCGCGGCGCTGCACGAGTTTGACGAGCTCTTCACGATCGATCAGCCCTGAGCCGTCCGGAACGGCTAAGAAAATTTCCTCGGCGAGATTGATGATCGTGCGGCCGTCACCGTCGGCCATGCCCATGAGCGCGGCCCGCGCATCGGTATCGAGGGGCAACGAACGCCCCTCCTCCTTCTCGGCGCGCGCGATGAGGGCGGCGAGCGCCCGCTCGTCCAGTCGATTGAAGACGAGAACGACGGCGCGCGACAGGATGGCGGCGTTGAGCTCGAAGGACGGGTTCTCGGTCGTGGCGCCGACAAGTGTGATGGTGCCATCTTCCATGTGCGGCAGGAAGCTGTCCTGCTGTGCGCGGTTGAAACGATGGATCTCGTCGACGAAGAGCAGCGTGCCCCGGCCCTGCTCGCGCCGCAGTTTGGCGCGGTCGAACACCTTCCTCAGATCCTGCACGCCGGAAAAGATCGCCGAGATCTGCTCGAACTCGAGCTGCGTTTCACTGGCCAACAGTCGGGCGATGGTCGTCTTGCCGGAGCCAGGTGGCCCCCACAGAATCATGGAGGCAATGCGGCCACTCTTCAGCATCCGCGTCAGCGTGCCATCGGGGCCGACGATATGATCCTGGCCGACGACCTCGGCAAGCGACCTGGGACGCAGACGGTCGGCCAGCGGGCGCGGCGCCCCCTTCTCCAGGCCGGCTGCTTCGAACAGGTTGCTCATCGTTTCTCACTCACTGCGGCGGTGCGCGAGAATAGCGGTAGAACCGCGAAAACGACATAGAGCGCAAGACCGACCCAGCCTTCGCGGGTTGCGAAGTGGCCGACCCATTGCGATAGCGACCATCCTCGCAGGACATGGGCGGCGACCGCTTCTGCGAGCACAACGAATGCAAACGCCATGAGACCCATCGCAACCCGGCGCGGCAAGCCTTGGCCAAGGGCGGCCCACCGCATGGCACGGGGCGCAAAATAGACCATGGCGAGCAGGATGAGGGGCGCTTCTATAAGGAGTGCGACAAGCTCGCCGGTCAAGGGTTTCACGACCATTTCGCGCAACGGACCGAGCACGAATCCGACGGCAAATACGGTCGCGAAATAGAAGAATGCCGCCTTGAGCCAATCCATGGGCGCCTCGCCACCGCCTGTTGCATCAACCCGGCACCTGAACGCTGAGCAGGCGGCCTTCCCTCTTGATGCCGAGCACCCAGACTCGCGGTTTTGCGTCCAGCGCACGCTCCAGATCACGGATCGAGGTGATACGCCTCTCCTGTACCGAGACAATGACGTCGCGCGGGCGCAGGCGCAGACGCGCCGCGATGCTACCAGGGCGCACGGAAAGGACGGCCACGCCCTCGGCCTCGTCGATACCCAGCTCATCAGCAACCCCGGGTAACAGGTTCGTCACGCGGGCGCCGTCGAAGGGATGATTGCCGGAAAGGTTGCGCACGTCGTCGGGGCCCAGCGCCGGTGGCTCGGCCAAGGGCACCTTAACAGTCGTCGTGCGACCGCGCCTGATGACGCTCAAATCGGCCAATTTGCCAATGCCTCGCGTTGTGAGCCGATAGAGTGCGGCGCGCGCATCGGCGACTTCGAAGCCGTCGACGCGGGTGATGACATCGCCTGCCTCGAGGCCCGCCTTCGCCGCCGGTCCGTTGGAATCGATGCGCGCGACAAGCGCACCACTGGCGCGGTTAAGGCCAAGACCTTCCGCCAGTTCACGCGTCACATCCTCCAGACGCGCACCGATCCACGGTGGCGCGACACGGCGACCGGTGACCGCACTGTCGACGTAAAGACGCACGAGGTTCGATGGAATTGCAAAGCCGATGCCGACAGAGCCTCCCGTGCGCGAATAGATCATGGTGTTTATGCCGACAAGCTTGCCCTCGACATCGACAAGCGCGCCCCCGGAGTTGCCGGGATTGATGGCGGCGTCTGTCTGAATGAATACCGACGCATTTCCCTTGCCGATACCTGAGCGCGCCAAGGCCGAAACGATACCACTGGTGACGGTTTGGCCAACACCGAACGGATTGCCGATGGCGAGCACCAGATCGCCGACCTCGAGGTTGTCGGAGTCCTCGAACTCCAGATATTCGAAGCGCTGTCCCTTGGCATCGATCTTCAAGACCGCAATGTCATTCGTCTCGTCACGGGTCAGTATCTTGGCATCGAACTCCCGCTTGTCGGCGAGGGCCACACGAATCTCGGTCTCACCACGCGCTTTGACGACGTGGGCATTCGTGACAACCACTCCGTCCGGACTGACGATGACGCCCGATCCCAGCGATCGCTGGACCCGCTCCTGCGGCATACCGAAGCTTTCACCGAAGAAGCGCTCAAAGAATGGATCGCCGGCGAACGGTGACGTAAACGTGGTGACGCGGCTCGATACATAGACGTTGACCACTGCGGGAGCGGTCTTACGGACGACGGGCGCGAAAGAGTATTGAATCATCTGGCGCGAACCTGGCACCTCGCGCCGCTGGGCCTCGACGTCCGGCATCAGAAGGTGACCGGCAACGGCGATCAGAAGAACCAGGCCGAGCAGTCGACCAAGGGACTTTACGCTCGCGTGGCTGCCAGGCTTTTGAGGCATAATCGAACTCCATGCTCATTTCGCGTGCTGCACACTTCAAGACAAACATGCCCTTGTTGTGAGCCATGTTTTCCACTCTGAAGTGCCACACACTTCAGCTAAACACGCTTTGGACCAACGGTAAAAATCGGGCGATACGATAACCATGCGACGCCAGTGCCCGTTGTCGTGTTGCCTCTCTTCAGCGCCATTGCCATCAGGGCGCACCGTCATCGCGAGCGCTCCCACAGTGTCGTGCATATAGATCGCGTTCGCAGGAGGCTCAATCATTTGAGACTGCGACAATCGGGCGGCACCGTCGCTATCTGTTCGCTTTTGCCCAGATTCTCCAGGCGATGAACCAGAAAATCGGCAGAAACGGCGTGAAAGTCAGACCGAGGACGAGGAAGGCAATCGCGCCTGGCGGAACCCTGCCGATCTTGGCCGTGACCTCGCCGAGCTTCTTTTCCAGATCAGCCGTTGCGTCCGACCCCGCCTTTGCCTTGCCAAACCTGTCCAGCCAGTCCTGAACATCGCTTCGCGCAGTGGCATTATCGGAGCTGCGGGCAGATTTCGGATGCGGTCGGGCACCCTTGGTTGCCGGTACATTCTGCGCGCGCAAACGCGATTGAGCATACGATGGAAGGCGCGGCTGTGCAGACTGCGGCTGCCGTGGCTCGCGATGCGGCTGTGTCCCGCGACCGGCCCGCTCGGCCGCCTTCCGAAACGACCTGCGCACGTCTTCGAAGTTCGGGATTTCGCGCGCTTCGGCCCATCCATTCATACCGTCGCGCCAGACGTGGTCATCCGGCTTGATACGCCCGCGCCCAATGGCATGACGCATGTCGGCGTCGGTCAGCGGCCCCATGCTGTTGCCGTTCCGATGCGAGATGTACCAACCGACCGGCTCATTCGCTCCGCTGGCCATGACACCGTTTCCCGAATCGCTTTCCACGTGATGCGAATCGTAGGTAAGGCCAAGCCCACTGGCAAACGCTGCAAGCGCGGCCGGAGCGCGGCCGCCGAGCGCTGTGTCAGATGATCTTCAGGTTGCGGAGGCTCTGGGCAGCCGCGGCGATTGCCTCCTCGGACGGGCGGAACGACAGGCCGAGCATCTTGCGCGCTTTCGTACTGTCGCAGCTGCGGAGTGTACCCAGCTCGGGTAACACTGTGCGAAGGCGCTTGTCGGCAATGGCAATGGCGCGGACCATTATGTCGGGCATCTCGAACCTTGGAACCTTGCGGGCGAGATCAGGCAGCGTGGCGGCCATCTGCCTGCCGATGCCGTAAAGGCTGGCGGTCCCCTCCGTGGCCAGAAAGCGATGACCTGCGGCATCGCGATGCGTCATCGCCTTGACGTGAAGCTCGGCCACGTCCCGGACATCGACTACGGGGAATTCAACGCGTGGCGCCGCCGGATAGGCGCCATTCCCCATCAGGCGCAGCACTTCGAGCGACGTTGACAGGTCGGGATCGAGCGCAGGCCCCTGCACGAAGCCAGGATTGATGACTGCAAGCTGCGGCGCGCCTTCATTTGTGCGCACATAGTCCCATGCAGCCTGTTCGGCGAGCGTTTTGGAGGCGATATAGGGGGTGATGTCGGTGCGGCTGTGATCGGTCCAATCGTCTTCCGTGTAGACGTGGCCGGCGGGACGATCGCCGGCATACATGACGGCAACGGTCGATGACGTCTGCACGACGCGTTCGATGCCGGCCTTCGTTGCAGCCTTTAGGGCGCGCAACACGCCCTCGCACGCCGGGCGTATGAGCTCGTCGCGGTCGCTGGGCTGCGTGATCGGGAATGGCGAGGCGACGTGCAGCATAAAGCGGCAACCGCTTGCAGCCGCGTCCCATCCCTCGTCGCGCAGCAGGTCCAAAGCGACAATCTCGACGCCGTCGGCATCAACACCCGCGCGCGAGACGGCACGCTTGACAGCCTCGCCGCTCTTGACTGGATCGCGCGCCGTGCCGCGCACCTTGTAACCACGCCGCAGCAGCTCCGCGATGATGTGCTTGGCAATGAACCCGGTGGCGCCGGTAACGAGGACGGTGTCGGTCATGGCAAAGGCACCTCATCGCATGAAAGCCGGGATCGAAACTGCCAATGTTCAATCTTACACCCATCAGCGCAGCAAAAAACAGAAACGCCCGGATGCTGCGTGCATCCGGGCGTTGATTATCGGGGGTCTGATCGGCAGGCGCTCAAAAGCTGATCTTGATGCCGCCGTGGGCTTCGGAGCGGGCAACGCCGTCGTCGCCGAAATGAACTTCGCCGTCGAGATAAGCGGCCGCCCCAGCCCCCAGGC
>JRYH01005152.1_pt1 | contig 13651 bp, 13 predicted proteins | sample 235351 | NCBI WGS metagenome assembly JRYH01 (sample SAMN03074221, study PRJNA261480) | activated sludge metagenome | biome: Wastewater Treatment Plant; feature: Wastewater; material: Activated sludge; isolation source: activated biomass of a wastewater treatment plant treating wastewater... ... | reverse complement strand
GGGCCCTTTTCCCCACGACCGGTCCATTCCCGCCGTCGCTGTACACCCCGAGCACCAGCGCCGCGCTCTCCACGCCGGCCACCCGCCGCGACGGGAAGTTCACGACGCCCAGCACGAGCCGCCCGACCAGCGCCTCGGCGGTGTACGCCCCGGTGAGCTGCGCGCTCGAGCAGAGCACGCCCAACTCGGGGCCGAAATCGACCTCGAGCACGAATGCCGGCTTCCTCGCCTTCGCGTTGATCGACGCACGCCGAACCCGCCCGACGCGGATGTCGAGCCGCTCGAGATCCGAGATATCCGCCCGGCCCTGCAAGGCACTCTCCCCCGCCGCTCGCTAGCGCAGCACGAGGCGGACCTTCTTGAGCGCAACCCGCGCCGCCGCACGCAGCGCCCGCTCGCCCCCGCCGCGCAGCCAGCGGTCCAGCGCGAAGCGGTCCGAAGCCGACCGGCACCGGATCGTCAGCACGCCCCCCTTGAGCCCCACCACCGCTGCCCGGGCTCGGAGCGCCTCGGGCACGACCCCGTCCCACGCGCCGGCGATCCCGCCGTCGTCGCGCACGGCCCGCTCCAGGCGGCGGCGCTGCTCGGCGATCATCTTCGCGATGCCCGGGTCGCCGTCGCCCACGCCCCGGTGCCGCCTGATCAACCTCAGCCTCGCCTCGGGGAGCATGCCGAGATTCTACCACGGGCCCGCCGCGGGCCACTCGCGGCGCCCACATGCCGCGGGCCGGGGCGTAGAGTGGCGCGCCATGGGCACACTTGAACTCCTGCTGGACCTGCACCTGCGCAACGACCGCCAGGGGCCCGGGGGCGACGAGGAAACCCGACGCGCCATCGAACTCGCCCGCCTCGACCCGGCCTTGCCCATCGAGGCCGCCGACATCGGCTGCGGTACGGGCGCGTCGGCCCTCGTGCTCGCCCGGGCCCTCAACGCCCGCGTCACCGCGCTGGACGCCGCAGAGCCCTTTGTCGCCCGCCTCCGCGAACGCGCCGCCGGGGCGGGCCTGGCCGACCGCATCGAGGCGAGGGTCGGCCAGATGGAATCGCCCCCCTTCCGCGAGCGTTCGCTCGATCTCATCTGGTCCGAGGGCGCGATCTACAACATGGGCTTCGGCGCGGGCCTCCGCGCATGGCGCCCCTTCCTGCGAGCGGGCGGGGTGCTGGCCGTCACCGAGCTCAGCTGGACCACCGCGCAGCGCCCGCCCGAGGTCGAGGCGCACTGGACGAGCGAGTACCCCGGCATCCGCACCGTCGCCGAGAACCTGGGCACGCTCGAGCGTGAGGGATACCACCCCCTCGCCTGCTTCGTTCTGCCCGAGAACTGTTGGGAGCAGAACTACTACGCGCCGCTCCGCGCGGGCTTCGCGGCGTTTCTCGATCGGCACGCCGGCGACCTCGACGCCGCCGCGATCGTCGCCGCCGAACAAGCAGAGATGGCGCTCCGCGCCCGGCACGGCGCGTGGTACGGGTACGCGTTCTACATCGCGAGCCGCGGCGCGGACAGCGAGGGCTGACCCGGACCAGAGCGCCAGCGCAGAAGAAACGGCGGCGCCGACTTCCCGGCGCCGCCGCTCCAAGCAAGAAAGTTCCGGTCCGCGCGCCGATCAGCGCCGCCGCCGCGCCGCCGCGAGCCCGGCGAGCGCGAGCCCGCCCATCACCCCGGGCGCGGGCACCACGCGGATCCGCGCGATCAGCGTGCCCTCGTCGAAGGTCTCGCCGATCGTGCCCCCGTCGGCCGTGCCGGTGCCGACGAAGCTGAGCAGGTACGCGCCGGCGTCCGGGTCGTCGAAGAACGAGGTCACGACGCCGTTCTCGTCGACCCGCGTGCCCCCGTTGACGCTGAACGCCGCGTCGCCGAACGCGTTGTTCACCTCGCTCCCGTTGTCCCAGATGTCCGCGCCGTACACGAGGATGTCAAACGGCCCGTTGAAGTTGCCGCCCATGTCGAACATCTCGTACGCCATGGGGTCATCGTTGCCCATGAACAGGTCGTTGCTCGGGACGATCATCGAGGCGAACGAGAGGAAGCGGTTCACCGAGGCGTCGCCCACATTCAGCACCGTCGAAGCCGACTCCCCCGGGCTGAACACCGGCGCCCCGTCCGGCTGCGCGAGCGTCGTGTCCATCCCGCCCAGCGCGGCCGAGAGCAGCCCGGTGCTCCCGCCCTCGGCCAGCGCGGTGATCGCCGCGTTCCCGGGCGACCCGACATCGAACCCGTCGAACAACCCGTCGTGGGCCGCGAGCCACACGGGGGTGAAACTGAACCCGCCAGGCGCCTGCATGTTGGTGACCGTGATCGACACATTCGCCGCCGACGCCGCCCCGGCGCAGGACAGCACACCCGCGAGAATCGCGCACTTCTTCATCGGAACATCTCCATCCGTGTTTGGTCTCGCTCCCCCGCCGCCGTACTCCGGCGGCGGCGATGAGTCGCCGACCGGGGGGCGCGCCTTGCGGCGGAACGAAAGAAATCTCGCCCCCGCGCCGCGGCCCTCACGCCTCGTCGCGCGCGCGACGCAACGCGTCGTCCAGACGGGCCGCCCGCGCCGGGTCCCAGCCCGGCCCGTCGCCCGCGCCCTCCGCGAGTTGCTCGAGCGCGCGATCGATCCGGGCCAGCTGCCTCGCCGCCCTCCGGCAACCCGAGCAGAGCGAGCGGTGCACCCGCTCGGCGAGCAGCTCGGAGCGAGACAGGCCGCCCCGGGCCGCGACGGACCGCAGGCGGTCGGCCTCCTCGCACCTGAGCCTCAGGATGTACCAGATCGTGCGCAGCCAGATCATCGACCACTCCCCTTCGAGGCGAGCTCCTCCGACAACATCTTCCGCAGCCCGGCCTTGCCGCGATGCACCAGCGTCCAGAGATTGGTCGGCGTGACGCCCAGGATCTCGCACACCACCTCGCCCGGCAACCGGTCGATCTCGCGCAGCACCAGCGCCCGTCGCATCGGCTCGGGCAGCCGGTCCAGCGCCTCGCGAACCCCCTTGCGGATCTCCTCGTCGCCGGCCCCGGCAGGCCAGTCGCCCGTCAGTCCCCCCCGCCGGGAGCAGACGCAGCCCTCCGAGTCGAGCGCCGCCGGCGCCCGCCGCGAGCGGCGCATCGCGTCCAGCACCTTGTGCCGGAGCACGCCGATCAGCCAGGTCCGCTCGCTCGACCGCCCGTCGAAACTCGCACGCGACCGGAGCGCGGCCAGCAACGCCTCCTGCACCGCCTCCTCCGCCGCCTCGGCGTCGGGCAGCCTCAGACGCGCATACGCGAACATCGCCTCGCCGTGCAAGGCGACCCACCGCGCGGGGTCCAGCCCCCCCACCGTTGAGACCGACGGCCCCGTCCCGGCCTGTTCGCGCATCCACCCTCCCGAACCCGGGATGAGTCGCCCCACCCGCGGTACCCTTGCACCCATGCCACTGCGAATCGACATCGAGGCCCTGACCAAGTCCTTCAAGGCCTTCGGCGGGGGGCTCACCCACGCCGTGGACCGGGTGGACCTGACAATCGAGCCGGGCGAGCTCTTCTTCCTCCTCGGGCCCTCCGGGTGCGGGAAAACCACGCTCCTGCGCATGATCGCGGGCTTCATCGAGCCCTCCGCAGGCGCCATCCGCTTCGACGGACGCGAGATCACCCGCACCCCCGCCAACAAGCGCCACACGGGCATGGTCTTCCAGTCCTACGCCCTCTGGCCGCACATGACCGTCCGCGAGAATGTCGCGTTCGGGCTCCGCGTCCGCCGCGTCTCGGGGGCCGAGCGCGACCGCCGCGTCGCCAAGGCCCTTGAAGCCGTCCAGATGGCCGAGAACGCCGACCGCAAGCCCACGCAGCTCTCCGGCGGGCAGCAGCAACGCGTGGCCCTGGCCCGGGCGATCGTCATCGAGCCGGCGGTGCTGCTGCTGGACGAGCCCCTGAGTAATCTGGATGCAAAACTCCGCAATGAGCTCCGCGTTGAGATCCGCCGCGTCTGCAAGGAAACCGGCATCACCTCGGTCTATGTCACGCACGACCAGAAGGAAGCGTTGAGCATGGCCGACCGAATCGCGATCATGCGGGCCGGCCGGATCGAACAGATCGGAACGCCAACAGAACTCTATCGCAATCCTAACTCGCGTTTCGTCGCCGAGTTCCTGGGCGAGACCAACATCCTCGAAGGGGCCCTCAAGCGAGAGGGCGCCTCGGCCCGGTTCGCCACCCGGGCCGGCGAATTGCCGGTCGACGCGGACCGGGACCTCACGGCCGCTTCCATGTGCTCGGTCCGCCCGGAGTCCTGGTCGATTGTCGCACCGGACGGCGCTGGGGTGCTCCGGGGCGAGATCGAGGCGACGACCTATCTCGGCGAGGTGGTGCAGCACGCGGTCCGCGTTGAGGGTTCGACGGTCAAGGTGCTCGAGCTGGGGGTCGGCGCCGCGGCGGGGGGGCGCCACCCGGGTCAGATCGTCGGGCTGCGGGTCGATCCGCGCGAGGTCGCCCTGATCCCGGGTTGACCGCCCCACCGCTGCGCGGCGTGTTCCACGGGGAACATCCGGGCGGACCTGCTCGTCGTCTCCATGGAGGTGCCGCGCGAACGGTTCGACGCGGACGGTCTCGCAGAAGCCCGCCCGCTTCACCGGGTCGATACGGGGTCATCGCGCGGCGCTCACCCCGCGTCGCTGTCGAACCCGCTCAACCAGGCGAGCGGGGGACCGTCGCCCACGCGGCCGCCCGAGGCGAGCCAGGCCCGGATCGGCAGGGGCCTGAGATCCAGGTCGAGGACGGCCGCAAGGTCGACCCAGTCGAACGCGATCTCGGGCTCGAGGCTCTGAATCTCGGTGGGGGGGAGATCGCCCGCGTGTTCCACGGGGAACACCACGCTCAGTTCGTGGTGATGGCGCCCCCCCTGCTCGAAGGCCTGTTCGATCGCCAGGGCCGGCGGCCCGACGACAACCTCCAGCCCCGTCTCTTCCAGAAATTCGCGTCGCACGGCCGCTTCCGCCGATTCGCCGAAGTCGACATGCCCGCCGGGCAGGTACCAGTAGCCCCCCGCGATATTCCGGCAGAGCAGCACGCGGCTTTCGGTGATCAGCGCGCCCCGGGCGATGAGTTCAATGTGCGGCATGGACCCTCCTGGGAAGAACCACAGTCTATCTGCTGAATTCACCCCACCGCACAAGATCATGGGTACACTCATGCACCAACACCAATGAATGGTGCGCAATTGGGAGCATTCGATGTCTGAGCCTCACGCGACCTCCGGCAAGCGGCGCCGTCTCGGCAAGGGCCTTCACGCCATCGTGGGGCATACCCCCGTAGCCGTGGATACCGAACAAATTAAGAACCCCCGATCCGCTCACGCTCCTTCTCACGCCACGCCGGTCGACCCATCGCCTCCTGCCGGTGCGCACCGGGCGGAGCCCGGTCATGCCGATGGCCCCGCGGAGATCGCGATCGATCTGGTTGATCCGGGCCGGCACCAGCCGCGGACGCGGTTTGACGATGCGGCGCTCGCCTCGCTCGCCGACTCGATCCGGGCGGTGGGGGTGATCCAGCCGATCGTCGTCCGCCCCGCGGCGGGCGGGCGGTATGAGTTGATCGCGGGGGAGCGCCGGCTGCGGGCGAGCAAGCTGGCGGGGCTCGCGTCGATCCCCGCGGTCGTTCGGGAAGTGGGGGAGCGCGAGGCCGCCGAGGCGGCGTTGATCGAGAACCTGCAGCGTGAGGACCTGAACCCGATCGAGCGGGCGGAGGGCCTGCGCGGGCTGATCGAGCGGTTCGGGCTGACGCAGCAGGAGATCGCGGCGCGGGTCGGGCTGGAGCGTTCCTCCGTGGCCAACCTCTTGCGGTTGCTGGAGTTGGAGGGAGAGATCCGGGGCCTTCTCGAAACCGGGCTGCTCGGGCTGGGGCACGGCAAGGCGCTGCTCTCGGCGGTTCCGGGGCCCGGCCGCGTGGCGCTGGCGGCCCGCGCGGTGCGGGAGGGCTGGAGTGTTCGTCGGCTTGAGGCCCAGGCCAAGGCGGGGGCGGTAAAACAGGCTCCGGCGGCTCGGCCGGAGCGGCCCGCCGAGGAGCGCGACCTGGAGCGCCGGCTGGGCCAGCACCTGGGCACGCGGGTTCGGTTGCGGGCCGGGCGTGGAGGGAAGGGCGCGGTGACGATCGCGTTTTACAACCTCGATCACTTTGATGATCTGATGTCGCGGATCGGGTTCCGATATGAGGAAACCGAATAGAACCCCATCGTCGGCTTTGGTTGTCAAGATCCGGGGATAATCCGGATCGCCTTGGGGGCGTGGCCCGGTGCTTGTTTCGCAAGGCGGCGGCGCCGACGCGGCGCGTGTTGGGGCCTTCGCGGCGGTGCGGGCCTTTGCAAGGATGCTCGCGAGTTGCGGCGCCGTTCGTTCGGTTGGTGTGAACCGATGCACGCACGGGTTTCGATCGGGGTATTCCCTCAAAGCCCCCGATTGGAACTCGAGAATATCGATACAATATCAACTTCGGAGGGGAAGTTTGTGGACACACAACTCCGGACGGCTACAGTGCGGGCATTCTGATATTCAGGTCGGTCGAGCGCGTGCATCGCTGTCTCGATCTCCACACTCTTCGTTCGTCGTTCATTCGATGTTGTTCACCCTTTGATCTGTGGGCGGAGCCGGCGAGAACACTCGAGATCGTCGGGAGCCGCATCGGGAACAAGGAGTCCACGATGGCAAAGAAGACCAGGAAGCGTGTCACGAAGGCGAGTGGGGCAGCGGGGACGACCCGGGGCCTGAGCGGGATCTCGATTGATGATCTTGCCAAGGAGATGCAGCGTCGGCAGCGGGAGATGAACAAGCTGGTCTCCCGGCGTGACCGGCTCATCGACCAGGTGAACGAGCTGAACGCGCAGATCCAGGGGCTCGGGGGCTCGGCCGCGATGGGGAGTTTCGGGTTGACGGCGGGCGGCAAGCCGCGTCGCCGGCCCCGGAACGAGCAGAACCTGAGCGAGGCGCTGATCGGGGTGCTGAAGGGGAACACGCTCTCGGTGACCGAGGCCGCCGAGGCGGTGCAGCGCGCCGGGTATCAGACCACCTCGTCCAGCTTCAGGACGATCGTCAACCAGACGCTGATCAAGGACCCTCGTTTCAAGAAGGTCTCCCGCGGGAAGTACACCGCGAAGTAAGGGCGGCTCCCTCGCCGGGCCCTCTTCATTTTCGCGCCTTGCGGGGTGAGTCGGCGGCGGCGGACCGGTGCGCCGAGGCGGGGCGACTCCGGGTTCCGGGTCGTTGCCTGACTCATCGTGCGCGGACCCCGCGCTGCCCGAGGTGGGTGGTTCGGTTGTCCGCTCCCCGGCCTTGACCGATCACAGCCGATCAGACCGCCTTGCCATGCGGAACCCCGCTCGCGCTCGACGAGCCGCGGACGCGAGCCCGCGGAGTTCTTCTCCCGGTCGCTCCATGTGATTGCGCCCATGGCTCGCCCGAATCTGAGACAAGTTCAGTGTGAGACCGATCTCCGGTCCATTTTGACTCGGTGCCAGCCCTCATCTCGAAGCGTGCCGGCGAATCGGGAGGGCCCACGCCGTCCTCTCGTGGTTCACTCTTCGAGATGAACCACGGCACCGACGCCCGATGACGACCGGGAGTCCGTAGCTCACCGCCGCTTCGTGGGCCGTGTGGTTGTGCGCCGACTTGGCGTTGTCAAGATCTGGTTTGTATTGGTTTGTATATTGTCAGGATTTCCCGGTCGCCCCGAGGGTCCATCTAGTAGGTTGGCTTGACATACTATGTGTACCATAGTATAAAAACCGAGACGGGAGGCTCTGATGAGGATCGAGCGGGAACTGATGCGCGGGGCGGGGCCGACGGCGGTGTTGCGGCTGCTGAGCCAGCGCGAGATGTACGGCTACGAACTGGTCGAGGCGCTGGGCCGGCAGACGGAGGGTGTGCTGGCGATGGGGCAGTCGACGCTGTACCCGATGCTGTACAACCTCGAGGCGAAGGGGCTGGTGGAGGCGGCGTGGCGCGACGCCGAGAGCGGGCGGGAGCGGAAGTACTACCGCCTGACGGGCAAAGGGAAGAAGCGGCTGGAGAGCGACACCGCGTCGTGGCGGGCGCTCGCGCGGGCGATGACGGCCCTCGGGGTGCTGGAGCCGACGGCGATCGGTGGGGGGGTGCCGGCATGAGCGGGCCTGCTCTCTCTGTGCGACGCCGTGTGTGGTCGCTGCTGCGCACCGAACTCTTCAGGCTGCCTCCACGGCGTGCCTGGCCGAAGGTGATCGCCGAATCGGGACTGCCCGAGGCGGTGGGGGGACGGATCCACGAGATCGTGCGGCGGACCGGGCTGTGGGACCGGGAGCGGGTCGAGGTCGCACGAGAGTTGATTGCGCACGCGCTGGACGCGTCGGCGCGCGGCGTCGACGACGGGGCGATCGTCGCGGGGCTGGGCGAGCCCCGTGCGGTTGCGCTGCTGATCCGCCGGGCGGTGCGGCGGAAGCGGTCTTGGCTGTGGCACGCGCGGGTGTTGACGGAACGCGCGATCGCGGGGGTGGTTGGCGTGGCGGTGCTGGCCGCGGGGCTGGTGGCGGCGCGGACCTGGCTGGGCGACCCGCGGCCGACGCGGAACTTCCTGGCGGAACTGAACGCGCCGATTGAGGCGCTGGCGGAGGACGAGCGGGCGTGGGCTCTGTATAAGGAGGCGTTCGCGGTGATCGGGGCACGGCAGGAGGACGCGCGTCAGGCGATGCAGGACCGGGCGCAGGAATCGGAGGGTCGCCCGCTGCCGCCGGGCGGCGCGGCGATCAGGGCGACGACGGCGGGGGTTGACCTGTTGCCCTCGATCGATCCGGCGCACCCGGACTACCCGGCGCTGCTTGCGTTGCTCGACGGGTTGCGTGGCTCGCTTGATTTAGCGCGGGCGGGCGCGGCGAGGCCCGCGGTGGGGATGCGGCTCTCGACGGCCTTGGAGGAATGGCATGACCAGGGACCCGGGTGGATCCCCGAGCCGCTCCCGGCGCCGGAGGACCTGGCGGAGCAGGAGTTGCTCGTCGGCGTGCTACTGCCCCACCTGGGCCCGATGCGCACCCTCGGGCGCTGGCTCTGCTTTGATGCGCTGGTCGCGCTGCGGGCGGGGGACGGGGCGCGGGCGGCCGAGTCGATCGGCGCGACGCTCGGGCTGGGCCGGCAGGCGGGGGCGGAGCCGTTCCTGATCTCGGGGCTGGTGGGGCAGGCGCTCGACGCGTTGGCGGCGGAGACGCTGGGGCGGGGGCTGCGTGAGTTCCCGGGGGCGTTCAGCGATGCGGATCTGATCGGGCTGGCGCACGAGTTCGGCGCGGCCCGGGGGCGGTGGTCGAGCTGGTCGTTCGAGTCGGAGACCTGGCTGTTCGAGGATTTCCTGCAACGCGCGTTCACCGACAACGGGCGGGGCGACGGGCACATCACCGACGAGGGGTTGCGTCTGTTTGGCGGAATCGCCTCGGGGTGGCAGGATGACCCGGCCGCGTTCTCTTTCGAGATGGTCGGGCAGGCTCTGGTTCTGGCGTCGCGACGGGAACTGCGTGAGGCGCACGCGCGGATCATCTCGCTCGCCGAATCGGATCTGCGGGCCGGGTACGCGCCGATCCGATCGGCGGCACTCCGGGTGATGGAGTCGATCGAAGCGCAGAGGGCCATGCCCGGGTTTGAGTTGATGGAGCCGCTCACGCCCGCGTTTGAGAAGACGATCTGGTCCACGAACCGGCTCCGGGCCCGGCTGGACGGGGTGCAGGCCGCGGTGGCGCTGGAGTTGCACCGGCGGGAGACGGGGGCGTGGGCGGGTTCGCTCGCGGAGCTCGCGCCTCGCTATCTGCCCACGGTGCCCGAGGACCCGTTTGTGGCGGGGCCGCTGCGGGTGGCGGTGGGGGAGGGGGGCGTGGTGGTGTACTCGGTCGGGCCCGATCGGGATGATGACGGCGGCGCGGCGGGCGGGGTGGGTTCCGCGCGATCGGATTCGTTCTTCGTGCCGGCGGAGGGCATGGCTCCCGATGGGGACTGGGTGCTGTTCCCGCCGGGGTGACGCGGGGGAATCGGCCCTGATTGAGCGATCTCCTGAGACGCTGCGGAGCAGAGCAATGCGCGCCGGGAAGCATTCCGGATCACCTCGTGGGCGTCGGCGGGTGGCACGGCTCGCCGTTGCAGCCGCTGTGTTCTACACGGGAGTCGCACCCCGCGCGGTGGCACGACGGCGCCGAAGACGGCGAGTCGTGGCACCCGGAGCGGTTTCTGCAGAGCACCGAGGTAGCCGTGGCACACGAGGGGAAGGCGATGGGTGAGAGACGGGCTGGAAGCCCGTCCCACCGAGGCAAAGGCGGCTTCGGCGCGAGACCTTATGGGCAGCCCGCGTTGAAGGCGGTGACGAAGGCGATCACATCGGCCAGGTCGAAGAGGCCGTCGGGGTTGAGGTCGGCGAGGGGGTCCATGCCGGTGAATGCGGTGACGAACGCGACGACATCGGCCAGGTCGAGCAGGCCGAAGGGTGCGGCGAGATCGGCGGCGTTGCAGGGGCCGACGGCGGCGGCGCCCGGCCAGAACCCGCCGGTGAGGGTGTAGTTGCCGCCGGTCATGGGGGTGGAGGCGTCGTGTTGCCCGATGGTGCCGGAGAGGGTGTAGGCCCCGCCGGCGCTGGTCCCGCCTCCGCCGTCGATGGTGGCCCACGAGATCGCGAAGAGCGGGTCGCCCGCGGAGGCGAGCGGGGCAAGGACGCAGAGGGCGGCGAATTGGGCGCGTAACATGGGTGCTCCCCTCACTGGTGTGCCGGGTCACGCCCCGGCACGCCGGGCGGCCGGGCTGACCGTTGCGAACCAAGAGACATGGTACCGGTGATTGGCGGTGCGCCAAGGGGAAACAAGCGGGCGGCGCAGATCTCGGGATAGGCCTCGATCCGGTTCAGCCGGGGCAGCCCCCGTTGAAGGCGGCGACGAAGGCCGTGACATCGGCCAGGTCGAACAGCCCGTCAAGGTTGAGGTCGGCGACGGTTCCCATGGCGGTGAAGGCGGTGACGAAGGCGACGATGTCGTGCAGGTCGAAGAGGCCGTCGTTGTTGGCGTCGCCCCGGCAGGCTCGGACGCGGACGCGGTCGGGGAGGACCTCGACTCGGACGCCGATGCCGGCGGGTGTGACAGTGACGGTGTGGAAGGCGCCGGTCAGGGTGTCGGCGGCGAGGATGTCGAAGGCCAGGTTGTTGGGGGGGGCGTATCCCGGGGCGAAGGCGAGGGCGAGTGTGCCGTCGGCGTGGACAGCGCCGGTGCCGGCGAGGCGGTCGAACGACCCCGGTCCGGCGATGTCGATGTCGAGGGTGGCGGCGGGGCCCAGGGTGAGGTCGACGGCGGCGAGGGCGAGGTGGCCGATCGGATTCGCCGCGCCGCCCGCGTTGTTGGGCGCGATGACCCCGTCGGCGGCGAGGTGGCCGGAGAGCGTGCCGGTCCCGGTGAGGCGTTGGCCGGGGCCGAGGGCGATGGGGGCGTGTTCGCCGCCGTCGCCGATGAGTCGTGCGGAGAGCCCGTTGTTGGGCGTGGTGAGCCGGATCTCGCCCGCGCCGGTGATGGTCGTGCCGGCGGGGCTGCGGATCTCGGCGAAGCCCGGGCCGCACCCGGCGATATCGACGGTGATGACGCCCTCGTTGACGATGGGGCCCGCGAGCCGGAGCGCGCTGCCGCAGAGGACGCGTACCCGCGCGCCCGGATCGATCGTGACGGAGTCGAGCAGGACGGGGTTGGCGCTCGCGAGCACCTCGCCGGTGCCGGCGGTGCCGAGGCGCCCGCCGGTGATGGCGGAGTCGAAGCTGGTCAGCCGCACCGCCGAGCCGTCGCCGGCGAAGATGCGGCCCGGGCCGGACTGGGTGATGGTCGCCTGCTGGGCGAGCACGATGTTGCCGGTATTGATCGCCTGGATGAGACCCTGGTTGACTTTGTTGCCCTCGGTGAAGGTCATGTCGGCGGGGCCGGTGGTGAGGCCGTTGCGGTCGGCGGAGACGGTTCCGAGGTTGGTCAGGGCCAAGCGGATGTTGCCGGTCCCGGAGATGGTGTGGTCGGCGCCGTTGGTGAGGGCGAACCCGCCGCCGCCGAAGAGGCTCGAAAGGCCGGCGCTGTCGCCGAGGATTAGGCGTCCGGCGCCGGTCAGGGTGGTGGTGTTCGCGAACTCGGAGGCGAAGAAGCCGCTGGGCCCGAGGTCGATCACGCCGTGGTTCGTGAGCCCGCCCGGCCCGGCGAAGATGCCGGCGTTGCCGGACATCCGGACCGTCGAGCCCGGCGCGATGGTCATGGCGTCGAGGCCCACGCCCTGGGTGATGATCAGGATCCGCCCGGAGCCCTGGGTTTCGAGCGTGCCGCCGGTGCTTGTCGAACTCAGAACGACGGTCGAGGCGTCCTCGGCGCGCAGCACGCCGGAGGGCGACTGGGTGAAGTACGGCGGCGTGCCGAGATTCGCCGAGATGTGCACCGTCGCGCCGTTGGTCGCGACGATCTGCCCGTTGTTGGTCTTGCCCCAGCTCGACAGGCGCAGCTCGCGCCCGGCGATGTTCGCCTCGATGAGCCCGTCGTTCTGCATGGGGCTGGTGATCTCGCCTGCGCCCTCGATGGTGTGCCCGGCGTTCTGTACGAGGAACCAGGGCGTGCCGAAGAGGCCGTTGATCGACGCCGCGCCGCCCTGCGGGTCCATGCGGATGCCGCCGGCGCCGTTCAGGGTGAGGTTGGTGCCGAGCTGGAAGTTCGCCTGTCCCAGGTTGCCCGCGCCGCCGAGGGTGATGGTCCCGGCGTTCTCGACCTGGGTGCCGTAAACGGTGAGCCAGGCCTGCCCGCCGACGGACGAGTGCGCGACGCGCACCGAGACGGTCGGCAGCCCGATGCCGAGGTGGTGACAGTTGGCCACATTGTTGAGGATCGAGACCTCATACGCGCCGGGCTGCCCGAGGATGGCGGTCTGCGTCGACTGCGGCACGCCCGCGTCCCACCGGAACGCGTTGAACCAGCTCTCCGAGACGGGCTGGTTCCAGACGCTGAACCCGCCGGGCCCGGCGGGCTGGGCGTGGGCGCCGCTCACGGCGAGTCCCGCGGACACGGCCAGGGCGAACGAACGATTCATGGTCCCCGACATGGCGATTCCTCCTTCGGTGCGGCGCCGGAGGGCGGCCGTCTCCCGGGGAGTTCATGCGAGGGCGGAAGGGGGCGGGGGCAGACGGCGCCGAAAAAAGCGCCGGTCTGGGCCTTTTCGGACCCGAAGGCCCGGCTCAGGGGCAGCCGGCGTTGAACGCGGTGATGAACGCCACGACATCGGCGAGGTCGAAGAGGGTGTCGGGGTTGAGGTCGGCGAGCGGGTCGAGGGAGGTGAAGGCCGAGACAAAGGCGACGATGTCGGCCAGGTCGAGCAGGCCCGCGGGCGGAGCGAGGTCGGCCGGGCAGGGCGCGCCGAGGGTGCCGACGAATGAAGAGGCATCGTCGAGGGTGATCCACCCGATGTTCTCCCCCCAGGCGTATCCGCGGAAGCGCCGGGCGGCGGCGTCGTAGCGGGCTTGCTGGGCGAATGCGGCGAAGGTGGGGGCGGTGTTGAAGTTGATCCACCCGATGTTCTCGCCCCATGCGAAGCCGGCGAGGTTGCCGTTCGGGAAGATGTTGACGCCGAAGTTGGTGTGGTTGGTGTTGGCGTAGGGGCCGGCGCCGTTGCCAAGGTTGATCCACCCGATGTTCTCCCC
>JRYH01004791.1_pt1 | contig 13658 bp, 17 predicted proteins | sample 235351 | NCBI WGS metagenome assembly JRYH01 (sample SAMN03074221, study PRJNA261480) | activated sludge metagenome | biome: Wastewater Treatment Plant; feature: Wastewater; material: Activated sludge; isolation source: activated biomass of a wastewater treatment plant treating wastewater... ... | reverse complement strand
GCGACCGCCCGATCCAGGTCGGTTCGCACTACCACTTTGCCGAGACCAATGACGCGCTGGTATTCGACCGCGCGGCGGCGCGTGGCTTCCGGCTGAACATCGCGGCGGGCACGGCGGTGCGCTTCGAGCCGGGGCAGTCGCGCACCGTCGAGCTAGTGGCGCTGGCCGGCGAGCGTGAGGTGTATGGCTTCAACGGCCAGGTGATGGGAGCACTGGGCGAACCTCCGCGCGCATTGCATTCGCTGCCCCCCATGGGGACGCGGGCCTCCCTCGGGGCGGCCCGGCAGGAGGCCTGAGATGGCAATGATTTCGCGCCGCGCCTATGCGGAAATGTTCGGCCCGACGGTGGGCGACCGGCTGCGGCTGGCGGACACCGAGCTCGTGATCGAGGTCGAGAAGGACTGGACGATCTATGGTGAGGAGGTGAAGTTCGGCGGCGGCAAGGTGATCCGTGACGGCATGGGCCAGGGCCAGGACGTGTCGGCCAACGTGGCGGACACCCTCATCACCAACGCGTTGATCATCGATGCGGTGACCGGCATCGTCAAGGCCGACGTCGGCCTCAAGGACGGGCGCATCTGGTGCATCGGCAAGGGCGGCAACCCGGACATCCAGCCGGGGGTGACGATTCCGGTCGGCGCCGGCACCGAGGTCATCGCCGGCGAGGGCATGATCCTGACCGCCGGCGGCATCGACAGCCACATCCACTGGATCTGCCCGCAGCAGATCGACGAGGCGCTGAGCAGCGGCGTCACCACCATGCTGGGCGGTGGCACCGGGCCGGCGACCGGCACTTTCGCCACCACCTGCACGCCGGGGCCGTGGCACATCCATCGCATGCTGGAGGCGGCGGATGCCTTTCCGATGAACATGGGTTTCTTCGGCAAGGGCAACGCCAGCCTGCCGGCGCCGCTGAAGGAGCAGGTGGCGGCGGGCGCGATCGGCCTGAAGCTGCACGAGGACTGGGGCACGACGCCGGCGGCGATCGACAACTGCCTGACGGTGGCCGACGAGATGGACGTGCAGGTGGCGATCCACTCCGATACGCTCAACGAGTCCGGCTTCGTCGAGACCACGCTGGCCGCGTTCAAGGACCGCACGATCCACACCTTCCACACCGAGGGCGCCGGTGGCGGCCATGCGCCGGACATCATCAAGGCGTGCGGCCTGCCCAACGTGCTGCCGTCGTCCACCAACCCGACGCGGCCCTACACCGTCAACACCATCGACGAGCATCTCGACATGCTGATGGTATGCCACCACCTCGACCCCGCGATCGCCGAGGACGTCGCTTTCGCCGAGTCGCGCATCCGGCGCGAGACCATCGCCGCCGAGGACATCCTGCACGACACCGGCGCGTTCTCGATGATGTCCTCGGATTCGCAGGCGATGGGCCGCGTGGGCGAGGTGGTGATCCGCACCTGGCAGACCGCGCACAAGATGAAGCTGCAGCGCGGCCCGCTGGCCGAGGATGCAGGCAGCGGCCATGACAACTTCCGCGTGCGCCGCTACATCGCCAAATACACCATCAATCCGGCGATCACGCACGGCATCGCGCACGTGGTCGGTTCGATCGAGGAAGGCAAGCTCGCCGACCTGGTGCTGTGGCGGCCGGCCTTCTTCGGCGTCAAGCCGAGCCTGGTGCTGAAGGGCGGCATGATCGTGGTGGCGGCGATGGGCGACCCGAATGCGTCGATCCCGACGCCGCAGCCGGTGCATTACCGGCCGATGTTCGGCAGCTTCGGCCGCGCGCTGAGGACCTCCGTCACCTTCGTGTCGCAGGCCGCGCTGCACAACCCGGCAGTGGCGGCGCTCGGCCTGCACAAGCCGCTGGTGGCGGTGAAAGGCTGCCGCACGGTGCAGAAGCGCGACATGGTGCTCAACGGCGCCACGCCGGACATCGAAGTCGATCCTGAAACCTACGTCGTCCGCGCCGATGGCGAGCACCTGGTGTGCGAGCCGGCGGACACGCTGCCGATGGCGCAGCGCTATTTCCTGTTCTGAATCCAGCCATGACGACTACCCTGACTCCAGACACCGGTGCGCCGGCCGCCGGGATGCCGGCCAACGATACCCTGGTCGAAACCGCTGCGGTGTTGCTGATCGAATCGCTGCACGAGGGCGCCGAAGTGGCGGCCGAGGTGCTCGAACTCGATTTCAACTACCGCACCAAGAGCCGCCTGCGCGCGAAGCTGGCGTCGGGCGCCGAGGCCGGGCTGTTCCTGCCGCGCGGCACCATCCTGCGCGGCGGGCAGAAGCTGCGCGCGAACGACGGCCGCATCGTCGAAGTCCGCGCCGCGCCCGAAGAGCTGATCGAAGCCCGCTGCGCCTCGGCGGTCGAGCTTGCGCGCGCGGCCTACCACCTGGGCAACCGCCACGTCGCGGTGCAGGTCGGCAGCGATGCCGGCGGCGGCTGGCTGCGCATCCAGGCCGACCATGTGCTCGAAGGCATGCTCGCCGGCCTGGGCGCGCAGCTCGTGAAGCTGCATGCGCCGTTCGAGCCCGAGGCCGGCGCCTATGCCCATGGCCACCAGCACCCCGGCGACGGCAGCGGCGCGCGCATCCACCTGATGGCGGGGCGCTGAAGGTGGCCGTGCCGCTCGTTCCGGGCGCCACCGGCATGGGCTTGCTGCCCTTGCTGCGCCTGCTGCAGTTGAGCAGCCCGGCGCTGCCGGTGGGTGCCTACACCTATTCGCAGGGGCTGGAGTGGGCGGTGGAAAGCGGCGCGGTGCGCACCGAGGCGGAGGCCGCGGCGTGGATCGGCGGCCTGCTGGAATGGAGCCTGGCGCGCTTCGAGGCGCCGTTGCTGGCCTGCCAGCTCGCGGCCTGGCGCGCAGGCGACGATGGCGAGGTGCTGCGCCTCAACGACGACTTCCTCGCCAGCCGCGAAAGCGCCGAGCTGCGCGCCGAGAGCGTGCAGATGGGCTGGTCGCTGGTGCGCCTGCTGGCCGAGCTGGACGCTTTCGCCGCGCTGCCCGGCTGGCGCGAACGCCTGCTCGCCGTCGATACGCCGGCCTTCCCGACCGCGTGGTCGGCCGCCGCCGCGGCCTGGCGGGTGCCGGCCGAGCAGGCGCTGGCGGCCTACCTGTGGGCCTGGGCCGAGAACCAGGTGATGGCGGCGGTGAAATGCGTGCCGCTGGGCCAGAGCGCCGGCCAGCGCCTGCTCGCCGCGCTGGGCGAACGCATCGCGCCGCTGGCGGGCACGGCGCTGTCTCTGCCCGAAGCGCGCTGGAGCAACCACACCCCCGGCCTGGCGATCGCCAGCAGCCGGCACGAAACCCAATACACGAGGCTTTTCAGATCATGAGCACGCATGTCCCCAATCAGCGCGGACCCTTGCGCGTCGGTATCGGCGGTCCGGTCGGTTCGGGCAAGACCGCGCTGACGCTGGCGTTGTGCCTGACCCTGCGCGACAAGTACGACATCGCCGTCGTCACCAACGACATCTACACCGCCGAGGACGCGCAGTTCCTGGTGCGCAACGAGGCGCTGGCGCCGGAGCGCATCATCGGCGTCGAGACCGGCGGCTGTCCGCACACCGCGATCCGCGAGGATGCGTCGATCAACCTGGAAGCGGTGGATCGCCTCAACGCGCGCTTTCCGGGGCTGGACATCATCTTCGTCGAATCCGGCGGCGACAACCTGGCGGCGACCTTCTCGCCCGAGCTGTCCGACCTGACGATCTACGTCATCGACGTCTCCGCCGGCGACAAGATCCCGCGCAAGGGCGGGCCGGGCATCACCCGCAGCGACCTGCTGGTCATCAACAAGATCGATCTCGCGCCGCTGGTGGGGGCATCCTTGGACGTCATGGAGCGCGACGCATGCAGGATGCGCGGCCCGCGCCCCTTCGTCTTCTCCAACCAGAAGACCGGGCAGGGACTGGCCGAGATCATCGGCTTCATCGAACGCCAGGGCATGCTGGTCGCCGCCTGATGCGGCTGCAAACCAGGGACACCAGAAAGAACGACACCCGATCACAGGAGCCATCGCCATGAAGAGCCGTTTCGCACTTGCCGCAATCCTTGCCGCCGCCTCGGGCGCGGCACTCGCCCATCCCGGCCACGAAACGGCCGGCTTCCTTTCCGGCTTCGCCCATCCGCTGGGCGGCCTCGACCACCTGTTGGCGATGCTGGCCGTCGGCCTGTACGCCGCACGCCAGCCGGGCGCGGCGCGCTGGATGCTGCCGGCCGGCTTCGTGCTGGCGATGCTTGCAGGCGCCGGGCTCGGCGCCCTTGGCGTGGCGCTGCCGGCGGTCGAGGCGGGCATCGCCGCCTCGGTGCTGGTGTTCGGCCTGCTGATCGCATTTGCCGCACGCTTGCCACTGGCGGCCAGCCTGCCGCTGGTCGCCGCGTTCGCGCTGTTTCACGGCTATGCGCACCATGCCGAAATGGGCAGCGCCAGTCTCGCGGCCTATGCGCTGGGGTTTGCGCTGGCGACCATGCTGCTGCACGGCACCGGCTATCTGATTGCGCGCTGGATGCCGGAAACGCCCGTCGCGCAGGGCATCAGGCGGGCGCTGGGCGCGCTCGTCGCGGGAACGGGGGCGGTGTTGCTGGGGGTGTGATCCGGTGTGTCGGTGCCGCCGAATTCGGGCGTCGCCGCGAAAGTTGTGCCAGAGTACGGCCCGAAAAGCTGTTTCTCGCTGACACGGAGCAAGCGCGCATGAAAGAAACGCCCCGCATCGTCGTGATGGCCGGCAGCAGCCGGCGGGATGCCTTGTCGCGCAAGCTTGCCGCCGCCTGCGTCGCGCCCTTGCAGGCAGCCGGCGCCGAGGCGCGCCTGATCGAGCTTGCCGATTACCCCGCGCCGCTGTACAACGGCGATCTCGAAGCCGAATCCGGCCTGCCGCCGTGCATCGTCGAGCTGCAGCGGACGCTGTATGACAGCGATGGCCTGCTGGTGGTGAATCCGGAGTACAACGGTTCGATCACGCCACTGCTGAAGAATACGCTCGACTGGTGCTCGCGCCCGAATGCGGCCGATCGGACACGTTCAGGCGGCGCGGTGTATGCCGGCCGGGCGGCGGCGGTGCTCGGCACGTCGGCCGGTGCGCTGGGCGGCATGCGCGTGCTGTTCCACGTGCGCGACATCCTCGGCTATCTCGGCATGCAGGTGATTCCGCAGCAGCTTGCGATCGCCCATGCGGACAGAGCAGTCGGCGACGACGGCAGCCTGTGCGACGCGGCGCAGCGCACAGCGCTGGACAGGCTGTCGGCTGCCCTGGTCGATACCGCGCGGCGGCTGCGCGGCTGAAGCGCCGCGCAGGCCGGGTGCTGCCTCAGCTACCCCAGGTGACCGGCACCGCTTCTTTCTGCGCGGTTTCGAGCATGTCGAGCAGCGGCCAGGCGCGTTGCGCGAGCCCGACCGGCGCCGCCATGCCGCTGCGGCCGGCCTCGCGGTCGGCGGCATCGTCCTTTTCGGTGCGCTGGCGTTCGAGCTCGGCCTGGCGCGCGCGGTCTTCCTCGATCGCGGCGCGCAGGCGGACGATCGCATCCGGCAACTGCTCGACCGTGACGATGCCCTGGCTGTCGGCAGCGTCCTTGCCCATGATGGCGATGAGCTTCTTCGCCGAGTCGCCCAGCATCAGCACGTCGGCGCTGGCGGAAGACTTGAAGGTGTAGAGCATGGCGAGTCTCCTGGTGGTCGGGGTCGGTCTTACAGGCCTTTGACGGCGTAGATGCCCGGGGCGTTGCGCCAATAGCCCTTGTAGTCCATGCCGCAGCCGAACAGGAAGCGGTCGGCGACGTCGAGGCCGCTGAAATCGGCACGCATGCCGGGGCTGGCCTTGCGTTCGTGCAGCTTGTGTACCAGCACCGCGGACAGCACTTCGGCGGCGCCTTCGTGCTTCAGGTGTTCGACGATGGCTTTCAGCGTGTGGCCCTCGTCGAGGATGTCGTCCAGCACCAGCACGCTGCGGCCGCGCAGGTCCTGCGTCGGACGCACGCGCCAGTCGAGCTGCGTGCCCTGCAGCGCATGGCCGTAGCGGGTGGCGTGCAGGTAGGCGACTTCGAGCGGGAACTGGAGGCGCGGCAGGATGCGTCCGGCCAGGATGAGGCCGCCGTTCATCACCGCATAGACCAGCGGATTGCTGTCGGCCAGGCGCGCGGTGATGGCCGCCGCCATGCGGTCGAGCGCCGCATCCACGGTTGCGCCGTCGGCGAGGCAGTCCGCTTCCTCGCGGGCGCGTTTGATTTCTTCCAGATCTGCTTGCATGTCGATGAGCCGCGGAGCCATGCCTGGCGAATGTTCAGGCCTGTCATTCTAGCGCCGAACCGGAAACGGCGCCGGGTGCCGTGTGTTCTTGTGCGCGCTTCGGCGGCGCGGTAAAAGAGGCAGGTCTTTGCCCTGCAGCCTGGAACCGCCATGCCCATCCACGAAATCTGCCACCCGCTCGTGCGCCACAAGATCGGCCTGATGCGCGAAGGCGATGTCAGTACCAAGAAATTCCGCGAGCTCACGGCCGAGATCGCGCGCCTGCTGGCCTACGAGGCCTGCAAGGATTTTCCGCTGGAAACGGTCGAGATCGATGGCTGGGCGGGTCCGGTCCGGATCGAGCGCATCAAGGGCAAGAAAGTCACCGTGGTGCCCATCCTGCGCGCCGGGCTGGGCATGCTCGACGGCGTGCTCGACATGGTGCCGAGTGCCAAGGTCAGCGTCGTCGGCATCGCGCGCGACGAGGAAACCCTGCAGCCGGTGCCGTACTTCGAGAAATTCGTCGGCCAGCTGGACGAGCGGATGGCGCTGATCATCGATCCGATGCTGGCCACCGGCGGCTCGCTGGCGGCCACGGTCGATATGCTCAAGCGCAAGGGCTGCAGGCAGGTTCGTGCGCTGGTGCTGGTGGCGGCGCCAGAGGGCATCGCGCTGATGAACGCGCAGCACCCGGATGTCGACATCTTCACCGCCAGCATCGACAGCCACCTCGACGGCCAGGGCTACATCATTCCCGGGCTCGGCGATGCGGGCGACAAGATCTTCGGTACCCGCCACGACTGATCTGCGGTGTGCCGCGGCGGACCTTGCTTCCGGGCAATGAGGCCGCCGGCCGGCGGCACGTGGGGAATGATGGCGCCGTTCAGGCCGACAGCGCGCGCTTCAGCGAGCGCAGCAGGCGCCGCAGCACCGGGACGGCAAACGGCAGCAGACGGCTGCCGCGAGCCTGGCGCAGCAGCAGCCAGCCCAGCCAGGCGCGCCGGGCCAGGCGCAAGGTGAGGCGTGGCTTGAACAGCAGCACGGTGATCACGCCGATCGACAGCAGCGGCACCTTTTCCTTCGCCCACGACAACTGGTCGCGCACGGCATCGAGGCGCGACAGGCCGGCTTCGATGCCGGCCAGGCGCGCCGCCATGTCTTCGCGCTGGGCCTCGGCGCGAAGCTGCAGGCGCTGCTTGCGCAGGGCGATGTCGACGAGTCGCGGGTCCATGGCGGAAAGCCGTTCAGCCGTCGTCGTCGGGCGCGCGCAGGGCATCCCGGTCGCGGGCGAGTTCGGCGAGGCTGGCGGCGAACAGCCGGCTGCCCTGCTTGAAATCGCGTGCCACGTTGGTGGCGGTGAACAGCGCACCGCCGAGGCAGATCGCGGTGGACAGGCCGAGTGCGAGCAGGCGGTGCTCCTCCCAGAACAGCACGGTCAGGAACACCATCAGGAAGACCAGGCCGAAGCCCAGCAGCAGCCCGCACAGCACGATGTTGATCGCCAGGCGGGCGAGGCGCAGCTTTTCTTCCTGCGCCTCGAGTGCCAGCAGTTCGAGCCGCGTCTGCAGCGTCTGCAGCGCGGCATCGGCGATGCCGCGCAGGCGCCCGGCCAGGCGAGGCTTGCGGGCCTGCTCCATCTTCGGCGTCAGCGGCGGCTGGCGAGCAGGCCGAGCAGGAAGGCGACGCCGGCGGCGACGCCCAGCGACTGCCAGGGGTGCTCATGCACGTAGTCGTCGGTGGCGCGGGCGGCCTTCTTGCCCGAATCGATCAGCGCGGCTTCGGCGTCGGACAGCTTGGCCTTGGCTGCGGCGAGGCGTTCGGTGATGCGGCCGCGCAGGTCGCCCAGCTTGTCGCCGGTCTGGTCGGCGGTCAGGGCAAGCAGATCTTCTGCGTCGGTGATGATGGCCCTGAGATCATCGACGAGCTTGTCTTTCGAGGGGACTGCAGCTTTGGCCATGGTATCTCTCCTTGTTCATCCGTCATGAATGATCGCGCTTCTGCGCGCCCATCCACAGGCTAACGCCGCCGGGGGGCAAAGGCAATGCAAAAGCGGGTAACAAAAAATGGGTGCGTACCCTGAAATGGGCGCCAGTGCTGGCGCCGGAGGGTTTGTGCGGCGCAAAACCGCGTATAGTCCGACGAAGACCAACAGCCTGACGGCATCGTCCGGATACGCCATCCGTGTGGCGGGCGGCCAGCCAGGCAGCGATTCCCTTTCCCTCTGCCCGATGAGCATACGTACCGAATCCGTGCCGCAGGCCGGTAACAAGGCGTCCGGCGCGAAGCTGCCGGAATATCTGCGCCGCACCTATACCTGGGCCTACCTGAGCCCGCGCACCATGCCCTGGCTGGACCGGGCGCCGGTGGTGTCGGCAATCCTGTGGGGCAACGCCGGCCGCCTGATGCGCTGGGCGGCGGCGCAGTTCGCGCCGGGCGAGCACGTTTTGCAGGCGGCCTGCGTGTATGGCGATTTCTCGCCGATGCTGGCGCGGCGCGTCGGCCCGCAGGGGCGCCTGTCGATCCGCGACGTGGCGCCGATCCAGATCGACAACGTGCGGCGCAAGCTCGCCGGCCTGCCGCAGGCCGACGCCGAAGTGGCCGATCTCGTCGATCCACTGCCCACGCGTTATGACGCCGTGTGCTGTTTCTTCCTGCTCCACGAGGTGCCCGAGGCCGAGCGGCGGCGCATCGTCGCCAACCTGCTCGCGGCGGTGAAGCCCGGCGGCCGCGCGGTGTTCGTCGATTACCACCGGCCGCGCCCCTGGCATCCGCTGGCGCCGGTGATGGCGGGCGTGTTCCGTTGGCTGGAGCCCTTCGCCGAATCCCTGCTCGACGAGCCGCTGGGGACCCTCGCCGACGAGGCGGGCGACTTCGAGTGGCACAAGCAGACCCGCTTCGGCGGCCTCTACCAGCTCGTGGTGGCGCGCCGCCGCTGAGGCTGTGCGTGGCCTGCCCTACAGCGCCCAGTCGTAGTCGACCGTCAGCGGCGCATGATCCGAGAAGCGCTGCTCCTTGTACACCGCAGTGGCCAGCGCCGTGCCCGCGATGGCGGGCGTGGCGATCTGGTAGTCCAGCCGCCAGCCGACGTTCTTCGCCCAGGCCTGGCCGCGGTTCGACCACCACGTGTAGCAGGCGTCGGTGGCCTCCGGGTGCAGGCGGCGATAGACGTCGATCCAGCCCTGCTCGTCGAACAGCCGGCTGAGCCAGGCGCGCTCCTCGGGCAGGAAGCCCGAGTTCTTCTGGTTCGATTTCCAGTTCTTCAGGTCGATCTCGCGGTGGGCGATGTTCCAGTCGCCGCAGACGACGACTTCCTGGCCGCTGGCGGCGAGCGCGGCCATGCGCGGCAGGAAGCGGTCCATGAAGCTGAACTTGATCTGCAGGCGCTCTTCCGAGCTCGATCCCGAGGGCAGGTACAGCGACACCACCGACAGCTTGCCGAAATCGAGCTGCAGGAAGCGGCCCTCGGCGTCGATGTCGGCGATGCCCAGGCCTTCGACGACGCGGTCCGGCTCGATGCGGCTGTAGATGCCGACGCCGCTGTAGCCCTTCTTCTCGGCATGGTGGAACCAGCCTTTCATGCCTTCCGGGCTGCGCATTTCCGGATTCAGGTCGCCGGCCTGCGCTTTCAGCTCCTGCATGCAGACGATGTCGGCCTGCTGGCGGGGCAGCCAGTCCAGGTAACCCTTGCTGACTGCGGAGCGGATGCCGTTGAGGTTGAGGGAGATGATGCGTAACATGGATGCTTTCCAGAAATGCTGCACAGCAGCCGGACAGCCGTGGATTTTAGCCGGGATTTCATCGCTCTCGCCTGTCGCAAGGGGGTGCTGCGCTTCGGCGCCTTCGTGACCAAGGCGGGGCGCAACTCGCCGTATTTCTTCAATGCCGGTCTGTTCGACGACGGTGCCTCCTTCCGCGAGCTGTGCGGCTACTACGCCCGCGCGATCCGCGCTTCGGGCGTGGCCTGCGACATGCTGTTCGGGCCGGCCTACAAGGGCATCCCGCTGGTCGCCGGCACGGCGATCCGCCTCGCCGAGGACGGCATCGACCTGCCGTTCGCCTTCAACCGCAAGGAAGCCAAGGACCATGGCGAAGGCGGCACCCTGATCGGCGCGCCGCTGAAGGGCGGCGTGCTGATCCTCGACGACGTGATCTCGGCCGGCACTTCGGTGCGCGAGTCGGTGGAGATCATCCGTGCCGCGGGCGCGACGCCGGCAGGCGTGGTGATCGCCCTCGATCGCATGGAGCGCGGCAAGGGGGCGCTGTCGGCGGTGCAGGAAGTACGCGAGCAGTTCGGCATTCCGGTGATCGCGGTGGCGACGCTCGAAGACCTGATCGCCTACCTGGCCGACAGTCCCGAGCTTGCGGCGAACCTGGGTGCAGTGCAGGCCTACCGCGAACAATATGGCATTGCGTCGAACTGAGCAGCCGTCCGGCAGGGGCGTGCTGGCGGGCGTGCTGGCCGCTGCGGCGCTGATGGCCGCCGATGGGGCGCTGGCCCAGGCGCAAGGCGGGCGCGTGATCTATTGCTGCGACGTCGGCAGCCAGGCGGTCTGCGGCGACATCCTGCCCCCTGTCTGCTATGGCCGGGCCTATCGCGAGATGAATCCATCGGGTACCGTGCGCCGCATCGTGCCGGCACCCTTGACCACCGAGGAAATCGCCCGGCGCAATGCGCTGGAACGGGAGCGCCGCGCCCAGGAGGCGCTCCGCCTGAAGCAACTGCGCATGGACGAGGCCCTGCTCGAAACCTATCGCAGCCTGCAGCATCTCGACGAGCGGCGCGACCGGGAAATCGGTGCGCTGGACAAGTCCATCCAGATCCTGCGCCAGCGCGAGGCCGAACTGATCGAGCGCCAGCACGAGCTGATCGAGGATGCGTCGCGGGCGGGCGAGGGCAATGCCGACCCGGTGATCGAGGAGAACATCCGCAGCCTGGACGGCGAGATCGTCGCCCAGCGCAGCGTGATCGATGCCAAGATGCGCGAGCGCTCGGCGATACTCGACCGTTTCGACGAGGACCGGCAGCGCTACATCGAGCTGACCTCGCCCGCCTCTTCCGCCCCGCAGCCCGGGGCGCGCTGAGTTCCTCGAGCCATGTACCGCGATCATCCGGATCCCGAACTGGACCGCGTCGCCACGCTGCTGGCCCGGGCGCAGCGCATCCTCTTCATCACCGGCGCGGGCATCTCGGCCGATTCCGGCCTGCCCACTTACCGCGGCATCGGCGGCCTGTACCACGAGCGCCTGACGGCCGAAGGGCTGACGATCGAGGAAGCGCTGTCGGGCGAGATGATGGCGCTGCGGCCCGAGGTCTCGTGGAAATACATCGCCGAGATCGAGGCCAACTGCCGCGGCGCCCGCCCTAATGCCGCGCACCGCCTGATCGCCGCGCTCGAGCAGGAGAAGCCGATGGTCTGCGTGCTGACGCAGAACGTCGACGGCCTGCATGCCGATGCCGGCTCGCGCAACCTGATCGAGATGCACGGCACGGTGCACCGCCTGCGCTGCGACGACTGCATGAATGCGCGCCGGGTGGCCGATTACGCCGGGCTGCAGATCCCGCCCGAATGCCCGCGCTGCGGCGGCATCATGCGGCCGGACATCGTGCTGTTCGGCGAGCAGTTGCCGCAGCGTGCGCTGGAGCGCCTGGAGCACGTATTGCAGCAGCAGCTCGACCTGGTGATCTCGATCGGCACCACTAGCGTCTTTCCCTACATCGCCGGGCCCGTCGTATGGGCGGCGCAGGACGGCGTGCCGACGGTGGAGATCAATCCGGGCGATACCGAGGTCAGCAGCATCGTCCGCCATCGCCTGCGCATGACCGCGAGCGAAGCGCTGCGCGCGCTGTGGGACCGAACCCATCCCAGCGAAGCTGCCGAAGGCTGAAGCTGCGCTGCCCGGCGTGATGGCTGGGTCGTCCGGCCTTGCTGTAGCGGGGTCGAATGCAAAGGGCCGGGGTCTTGCGATCCCGGCCCTTTGCTTTGCTGCGTCGCCTCCGCCTACAGCAGCACGCGCTCGATGCCGCCGTTGTTGGCCTTGCCGACGTAGTCGGGCAGCCAGTTCTCGCCGAGCAGGTGGCGGGCGAGTTCGACCACGATGTAGTCGGGCTCGACGCCGCCGGCGTCGTTGGCGTAGCGGTGCATGCCCTGCAGGCAGCTCGGGCAGGAGGTCAGCAGCTTGATGCGGGCGTTGGGATCGTCCTCGCGCAGCTTGGCCGCGCCCTTCTCGATCTCTTCCTGCTTGCGGAAGCGCACCTGGGTCGAGATGTCGGGGCGGGCGACGGCGAGCGTGCCGGATTCGCCGCAGCAGCGGTCGGACAGGTCGACGCGCGTGCCCATCAGCTCGTTGGCCACCTTGATGCCGGAATGCACCTTCATCGGCGTGTGGCAGGGCTCGTGGTACATGTACTTCACGCCTTGCACGCCGTCGAGCTTGACGCCCTTTTCCATCAGGTACTCGTGGATGTCGAGCAGCCGGCAACCGGGGAAGATCTTCTCGAACTCGTACTTCTGCAACTGATCCATGCAGGTGCCGCAGGACACGATCACGGTCTTGATGTCGAGATAGTTCAGCGTGTTGGCGACGCGGTGGAACAGCACGCGGTTGTCGGTGGTGATCTTCTGGCCCTTTTCGTCCTCGCCGGCGGCGGTCTGCGGGTAGCCGCAGCACAGGTAGCCCGGCGGCAGCACGGTCTGGGCGCCGACGTGGTAGAGCATGGCCTGGGTGGCCAGCCCGACCTGGCTGAACAGGCGCTCGGAGCCGCAGCCGGGGAAGTAGAACACCGCTTCAGACTCGCCGTTGACTTTCCGCGGGTCGCGGATCACCGGGATGACCTTGTCGTCCTCGATGTCGAGCAGCGCGCGGCTGGTGCGCTTGGGCAGGTTGCCGGGCATCGGCTTGTTGATGAAGTGGATCACCTGGGCCTTGATCGGCGGCTTGCCGAGCGTCGCCGGCGGTGCCTTCAACTGCTGCTGGATCAGGCCGAACTTTTTCGCCATGTCGTGCGCCCAGCGCTGGGCCTTGTAGCCCCAGCCCATCATGCCGACGCGCATCGCCTTGATCGTGGCCGGGTCCTTGATGGTCAGGAAGGCCATCGCCGCCGCCTTGCCCGGATTGAACGACTTCTTGCCCTGCTTGCGCAGCAGGTTGCGCATCTTGATCGACACGTCGCCGAAGTCGATATCCACCGGACAGGGCTTCTCGCACTTGTGGCAGATCGTGCAGTGGTCGGCGACGTCCTCGAACTCGGCCCAGTGCGCCAGCGACACGCCGCGGCGGGTCTGTTCCTCGTACAGGAAGGCCTCGATCAGCAGCGAAGTGGACAGGATCTTGTTGCGCGGGCTGTACAGCAGGTTGGCGCGCGGCACGTGGGTGGAGCACACCGGCTTGCACTTGCCGCAGCGCAGGCAGTCCTTGATGTCGTGGGCGATGTCGCCGACGTCGGTCTGCTCCATGATGATGGA
>JRYH01001984.1_pt1 | contig 13665 bp, 13 predicted proteins | sample 235351 | NCBI WGS metagenome assembly JRYH01 (sample SAMN03074221, study PRJNA261480) | activated sludge metagenome | biome: Wastewater Treatment Plant; feature: Wastewater; material: Activated sludge; isolation source: activated biomass of a wastewater treatment plant treating wastewater... ... | reverse complement strand
CGCCCGTTGGGCCCCCCGGGCCGCGCCCCGGGCCCGGGCTCGACCGCCGCCCGCGCCAATTCCACGATCGAATGGGGCGTCCCCACCGCCACCGGCGGCAACTTGACGAACAAACGAGTCCGCGCAAGCACGCCCCGAACCGCACGCACCAACTCCCCGAGCAGCCGAGGATCCGCCCCGAACTCCACCCCGTGCGCCACATTCGGGCACGAGACATTCAACTCCACCGCCGGAATCGCCCCCACCTCGTCGAGCTCCCCGGCCACACGCACATAATCCTCGATCGAGAACCCCGCGACCGACCCGAAGACCACCGTCGGCACCCCCGCCGCCTTCGGCGCGATGTGCTCCACGAAGTGCCCCACCCCCACATTCGCGAGCCCGATCGCGTTCAGCATCCCCGCCTTCACCGGAGCCACGCGCCACGCCCGGTTCCCCTTCCGCGCCTCGGGCGTGATCGACTTCGTCACCACCGCCCCCACCCGCGAGAGGTCCAGCACATCCCCCATCTCATCCAGCGAACCCGCCGTCCCCGCCGCCAGGATCACCGGGTTCCGCAGCGAGAGGCCGGCAAGATCGGTCTGCAGCATCGTCATCAGCGTCTCTCGGCCCCGCCGCGCGCCACGCCACCGNNCTTCGGTTTACAAAACCGCTGCACTACCGCTGTGCTACGCCGGCCCCGGCGGGCACCGATCCCGGTGCCTATTCGGTACTCGATCAGGTCAGGCGCGACCTAAGCGCATGATCCGACTCGTCTTTTGACTCCTAGGCCCTCCGATTACAAATCAGGTGCTCTACCAACTGAGCTAAGGCGGCCACGCCGGGAAGACCCCGCGTCCCATTCTACGGCGCCGCCCCCGTCGCCTCACCCCCCGACCAGCACCGTCCCCCGGCTCCCGGGTGACTCCGCCTCCGCACGCAGCGCCCCCGCCTCCGCCCCAATGATGTGCACCGCCCCCACGCCCCGCTCCAAGTTCTCGAGCGCCTCCTCCACCTTCGGGATCATCCCCCCAACGATCACCCCCGCCTCGATCGCCCGCCGCGCCTCCGGCCCCGTAAGGCGCGGGATCCGCGTCCCCGGATCGTCCTTGTCCCGCAGCACCCCGGGCACACCCGTCATCAGGAACAGGTGATCCGCGCCCAACGCCGCCGCCAGCGCCGTCGACACCGTGTCCGCGTTGATGTTGTACACCTCGCAGGGCCGCCCCTCCGACGGGGCACGCTCGCTGATCCCGAGCGAGTTCAGCACCGGCGTGTATCCCCCTCGCCACAGGTGCTCGATCAAACCCGTCTCGATCCGCTTCACATCGCCCACCAACCCGAAATCCACCGGCTCCGCCCCACCGCCCGAGACCACCATCGGAGGCCTCCGAACCGCCGTCACCAGCCCCGCCGAAACCCCGCTCAACCCCCCCCCCCCCAGCCCCCCCCCCGCCGCCGCGGCCACCACATCAACGCTGCACTCACCCGCAAGCACCTGCTTCATCACCCGCAGCGTCGCCGCGTCCGTCACACGCCGGCCGCCGACCTGCTTCCGCTCCAGACCAAGCGCCGCCGTCAGCGCGTTCGCCTGCGGGTTCCCCCCGTGGCACAGCACGAACCGCCACCCCGCGCAGGTCAGCCCCGCGACCTCCCCCATCGCCGACATCAGCCGCGCCGTGTCCGCAACGATCTCCCCACCAAATTTCAGCACCGCCGTGGTCATCGCGTCCTCAGGGCCACATCGCCGGCGCATCGATCCCCTGACCCTCGGGCAGCCCCAGCATCAGGTTCATCGACTGCACCGCCTGCCCGGCCCCGCCCTTCACAAGGTTGTCCAGCGCCGTGTCGACCGCCAACTGCCGCCCCTCCCCGTCCGGCTCCGACAACGCCCAGGAAAGATCAACCCACATGCTCCCCTTGATCGCCACCACCTCCGCCGTCCGCGTTCCACTCCCCAGCACACGAACGAAGGCCGCCCCCTCGTAGAAATCCCGATAGAGCGCCTCGACCTCACCCTTCGTCGCCGACTCGGGCAGCCTCACGAAACTCGTCGCCAGGATTCCACGCGGCATCGGCGCCGACCGCGGCATGAAGTGCAGCGCAAACCGCGAGTCATGCCCCCCGGCCGCCGCCGTCTCACGCAGGATCCGCATGATCTCCGGCGTGTGCTGGTGGCTCAGATGCTTGTACGACTTCAGGTTGTTCGCCCGAATCGGATGGTGCGTCCCCTCCTTCGCGTACGCCCCGCTCCCCGACGAACCCGTCGACGCCACCGTCTGCACCGCCCCACGCAGCAGCCCCGCCCGCGCCAAGGGCAACAGCCCCAGCATGATTGTCGTCGCGAAGCACCCGGGCGACGCCACCCGCCGCGCCGAACGGATCTCCTCCCGGTACACCTCCGGAAGCCCGAAGACCCACCGCCCGTCCAGCTGCTCCGGGTGCGGGTGCGCCCCGCCGTAGAACGCCGCGTAGTCCGCCGCGCTCCGCAGGCGGAAATCCCCCGAGAGATCGACAACCCGGCACTCGAGCCGCTCCAACGCCGGCGCCATCGTCGCCGGAATCTTGTGCGGCAGCGCCAGGAACAGCACATCCACACCCCGGGCCGTCTCCTCCAGCGGAATCTCCTCGAAGGTCAAACCCGTCTCGTGCAGGCTCAGGTGCACCGCCTCCAACGGCTTGTTCACCGAGTCGATGCTGCTCACCCGCGTCAACGCCACCGATGGGTGCCCGAGCAGCAGCCGGATCAACTCCGCCCCCCCGTACCCCGTCCCGCCCACGATCGCGGCCCTGAAACGCGCGCTCCCCGCCTCTGACTTCTTCATCGATCACTCCGCTCCAAGCAACAGTTTCCCCCCGCTCATCGGCCGAGCCCACGGGGCCCGTGCAGCCGATCCCCGCACACACCCGTTCGACAGGATCCTAGAGCACCAACCACGCGCCGCCTCACCACCCGATCCAAGGGGGACCCGCGCGAGAATCTGCACGCACGCACGCACGCACGCGAATTTCCTTCTCTGTTTGCTGGCAAGCCCCACACCGCGCGGCATGTTGACCCCAACAGGCGGCCGATCCGCGCGGCGTGGCGCGATCGGTCCACCTGAATAGGTGTGCAGAGAGGGAATCCCCGCATGAAGATCGTGATCGCTACCGTGGCCGGTCTCGCCGTCGCCGCCTCCGCGGGCGTCCAGACCGAGGGCTACTCCGGCTCGTTCAGCCTGGCCACCACCAACTGGAACCAGTCCTTCCAGATCGCCGGCTTCGACACCCAGAACGGCAACCGCGAACTCGTCGAGGTCAACATCCGCCTCGCCGGCGAGGTCCAGGGCGACGCCAAGGCCGAGAGCCTCGACGCCGCCCCCGCCGAGATCTTCCTCGCCCTCCAGGCCACCCTCACCCTCGAGCTCATGGCTACCAACACCCAGCTCGCCGAGGTCATCCCCGTCGTCAACACCTCCTTCAACGCCGACGCCTTCGACGGCAACATCGACTTCGGCGGCACCTCCGGCGTCTCCCTCCTCGGCCTCCAGGGCTTCGGCAATGTCAACGAGTCCTCCACCGACGCCGGCGTCCTCGCCCAGTTCAGCGATGTCGCCTTCGTCGACCTCATCGCCAACGCCGCCGGCTCCTCCTTCGGCTCCGGCGCCGGCAACCTCATCACTCAGTTCGCCACCGCCGCCGCCCTCGAGTACGAGGTCGAGTACAAGTACCGCCTCGTCCCCACCCCCGGCGCCGCCTCCCTGCTCGCCGTCGGCGGCCTCGCCTGCATCCGCCGCCGCCGCTGAGCCGCGACCGCAACCGATCCTCACAGCGACCCGCCCCCGGTGGCGGGTTTTTTCTGCGCCGCGTTCATCCCACCAGCCGCTGCCGCCGCAGCGAGTCCAGGATCACCGTCTCCACCGGCACCGCCGTGCTCAGCAGCACATGCCGCATCCGCCTGGCCCGGCAGAGCAACTCCAGCATCGCGATATGCTCCCCCAGCCGCGCCCGGTACCGATCGAGCAGCGCCTTGGACACCGTGATCTCCGCCGGCAGACCCGTCTCGATGTCGGTCAGCCGCACATCCCCGCGCAATCCCTGCTCCAACTCAACCGAAGGATCGAGTTCCCCGGGCGAGAGCACCTGCACGCAGCACGCATCCGCCCCGCCAGCCGACCCCGCGTGCAGGAAGTTCAGACCACGCTCCACACCCTCGCGGAACAGGAAATCGCTGATCACCACCACCACCCCGTGCCCCCTCCGACCCGACGCGATCCGGCGCATCGCATCCCCGAACGACTCCGCCTCCCCCCCCGCCGCCTCCCCCTCCAGCAGGAACGCCGCGAGCCGGTCCAACTGCCGACGCCCGCGAATCGGCGCCAGCCGCCTCGGCCCCACGCCGCCGAACCGCTCCACCACCACCCGGTTCTGATTCACCAGCCCGATGTACCCCAGCGCCATCGCCAGCCGCCGCGCATACAGCGACTTCGCCGAGACCCCCTCCCCCGATCCCCCCTGCATCGACGCGCTGTCATCGAGCACGAGGTGGACCAGCAGGTCCTCGTCCTCCCGGAAGATCTTGATGAACAAGCGGTCCAGCCGCGCAAAGACATTCCAGTCCACATGCCGAAGGTCGTCCCCCGGCGCATACTGCCGGTAGTCGTCGAACTCCACCGACTGCCCACGCCGCTTCGAGCGCCGCTCCCCCGGCAACTTCCCCGCGAACACCTTCCGGCTCAGCACATCCAGCCGGTCCAGCCGCGCCGCCAGTTCCGCCGGCAGCAGATCTTCCAGCCGTCGCGGGGCATCGGTGATCGGGCGAATCAGCAAGCAGAACTCCCCGGCGGCAAGCCCGCCTCCCCACCCCGCCCCCGCGGTAGAGTAACGCACAGCCCCTACCGGGGCGGGACGGAGAGCCCCATGAGAACCATGCTCGCCCTGCTTCTGCTCGCCCCACTCGCCCTCGCCCCGGCCCCCGCTCGCGCCCAGGACGAGTCCCCCGCGACCCTCCGCCAGGAGGCCCAACGCCTCGCCGAGCAGAACCGCGCCCTCCTCGCCGAAATCGCCGCCCTCCGCGAGCGGGTCGAACGCCTCACCCGCGAGGCCGACGCCCTCCGCGGCATCCTCGCCTCCCGCGAGCCCGCCGCCCCGCCCCCCGCCGCGCCGATCTCCCCCGATCCGACGCACCAGGCCCTCTCCTCCGCCCGCCCGGTCTCGAGCGACCCCTTCGCCGCCCCGGACGCCCTTTTCGTCGCCCTCGTCCTGCACTACGCCGAGACCATGCCCCCCACCCGCGACGCGCAGACCGATCTCGACGCCCCCGCCGAACGCGCCAAGGTCCGCACCTGGACCCAGACCGCGCGACGCAAGTTCTCCGGTCAGGCCGACTGGCTCACCCGCCTCGTCCTCCTCGACCCCGACGACACCACCGCCGAGCGACGCGCCGCCGTCACCGTTCTCGACCGCTGGTCGCTCGAACCCCTCGGCCAGGCCTTCCCTCTCGCCGTCCCCGAGCGATTCGTCGCCATGATCGAAGCCGCCGCCTCTCCGACCCAGCTCTGGGAGATCCGCGCCCAGCTCGACGCCGAGCCCATCTTCCAGCCAGGCCGACTCAGCCCGGGGCCCTTCGACTACCCGAGGTTCATCGGCCCGCACGCCGGGTTCGGCTACAACGCCGAAATGCTCGCCATCAACGCGATCACCGAGGACGAAGCCCGCGCCCGCGCCGCCGCCGGCAAAACCCCGGACGGCCAGCCCGTCGAACGCTAAGCCTCAGCGGTTCCCGCCCTCGTCGTCGTACGCCCACACCGTGATCGGCAGGTCGCGAACGCCCCACTTCCGAGCGATCTCGTGCGTCGGGAACAGCACATCAAGCCGCATCCCCTTGATCGCACCGCCGCAATCAAGCACCGGCACGATCTCGTCGTCCGCGTACCCGGGCACCGTGATCATCGACCGGTACGGCAGCACCCGCGTGTCCGCCGCCACCAGACGCATCGCGTTCGTCCACACCGAGTGCAGCGTCGCCGTCTGCCCGTCCGCGAACACCCCGCACGAGCGGGCGTCCGGCGAATACGCCGTCACCCGCATCCACAGCGTCCGAACCGCCCGGACCCGCCGCCCGTTGAACCAACGCACCGTCCCGTCCGCCACCGCCTCCACGCGCTCGGGCAGCGGGATCGCCTCCAGCAACGCCCCGGCCACCTCCCGGTCCGCCACCGGGGCGGGCGCCCGCCCAACCTCCCCGGTCGCCACCAGGGGCGTCGTCACCGTCGCCTCCTTCACCACGATCGCCGACCAGGCCGTCAGGCCCAGCGCCACGACCGCAACCACGGCGTGCGCGATCAAACGCGTCAACCGCCCCGGCACCCGGATGCTCATGTCTTGGTGGTCGATATTCACCGTGCCTCCCCGCACGGGGCCCCTGCCCGGCAGTCCATCGGCCCGGGCTCCCAGTTCCCGGACCCTGCCCCGCCAGAGACTCTTGCGGAACGATACCCCGCGCTCTGAACCCAATCCTCCGGAACGCAAGGTCTTTCTTTTCAGGGGGATGGATGTGCCGATCATGCCGGTCCCGCCGATCTGGTAGGCTTCCCACCGGGTCGGGTGACCACCCCAACCCCACTTGGAGCCCCCCTTTGCCTCCTGACCCCCTCCTCTTCATCGCCCTCACCCTCGGCATCGGGCTCGTCGCGGGCGCCGTCGGCGGCCTCGCCGGCATCGGCGGGTCGATCGTCATCCTCCCCGCCCTCGGCCTCTTCATGGGTTACACCCCCCCCGACAAGGCCGAGCACCACCTCTACATGGCCGCCGCCATGGTCGTCAACGCCATCGTCGCCTTCGCCTCCACCCGGAAACACCGGCAGGCCGGCGCCATCGACCCACGCCTCACCGGCCGACTCCTCCCCCCCATGTTCGTGGGGATCCTCGCCGGCGTCCTCCTCTCCAATGTCATGGAGGGCAACACCCTCAAAATGGCCCTCATCGGCTTCCTCTGGCTCTATTGCGGCTACGCCGTCGTCACCAGCATCCGCCGCCTCCCCGAGCCCGGGCCCCACGAGGTCCGCGCCGGGTGGGGCACCATCGGCACCATCGGCGCCCTCACGGGCGTGCTCGCCGGCATCCTCGGCATCGGCGGGGGCATCGTCATGGTCCCGCTCATGATCCTCATCGCCCGCACCGCCGTCCGCCGCGCCGTCGCCGCCAGCGCCTGGGTCATGCAGATCACCGCCCCCGCCGGCGCCGTCCTCAAACTCGCCACCCTGGGCGACCACGGCCAGGCATGGACCCACGCCCTCCTGCTCGCCGTCCCGATGGCCGTCGCCGCCATGGTCGGGTCCTCCATCGGCGCCGAGCTCACCCACCGCCTCAACACCACCGCTCTCCGCATCGCCATCGCGGTCGTTCTGGCAGCCGCCAGCGCCAGATTGGCGGGCCTCTTCTAGGCGCCCCCACCTCTCGCCCCGCCAAGGCCCCCGCCCACCGGCACGCCCCGTGCAACGAACACCCCCGGTTCACGAACAACACCGCGTCCCCGGGCGTTCTCTGCTCGGGGCCACCGATTGCCCCCCAGGAGGTCGGACAAAGGCATGAACAGGTCTCTCATCAACCACGGCAAGACCGCGATCCTCATGGGCGCCATGATGGGTCTCTTCGTCGCGGTCGGCGGCATGTTCGGCGAGGGCTACATGCTCCCCGCCCTCCTCTTCGGCGGGGGCATGAACATCGTCGCCTTCTTCTTCTCCGACAAGATCGCCATCGCCGCCATGCGGGGCCGTGAACTCACCCCGCAGAACGGGGCGGACCTTTACCGCATGGTCGACACCCTCCGCCAGCGTGCGGGCCTGCCCATGCCCCGCGTCTACCTCACCCCCCACGACGCCCCCAACGCCTTCGCCACGGGCCGAAGCCCACGCCGCAGCGCCGTCGCCTTCACCCAGGGCGCCGTCAACCTGCTCTCGCCCCACGAACTCGAAGGCGTCATCGCCCACGAACTCGCCCACATCAAGCACCGCGACACCCTCATCTCCACCATCGCCGGCACGATGTCGGGCGTCCTCGCCTTCCTCGCCCAGTGGGGCCTCCTCCTCGGCGGGCACCGCAACAACGCCAACCCCTTCGCCATGCTCCTCGTCGTCATCCTCAGCGCCGTCGGCGCCGCCCTCCTCAAGGCCGCCATCAGCCGAAGCCGCGAGTACCTCGCCGACGCCGAAGGCGCCCGCATCGCCGGCTCCCCCGACGGCCTCATGAGCGCGCTCGCCACACTCGAGAACCTCAACCGCCGCATGCCGCTCCACAACCCAAACCCCGCGCAGAACAATCTGTTCTTCGTCGAGCCTCTCCACGGCGACACCGTCGGCCGGCTCTTCTCGACCCACCCCCCGACCGAGAAGCGCATCGCCGCCCTCCGCCAACTCGCCGCCTGAGACCGTTCTCCGCTCCGTCCCGTAATCGCCGCCCGCCGTCATACCGACGGGAGACGGCGGATCAGAACGGCCCATCCCGCCCCTCGGGCCCGAAGCGCACGCCAAGGTCCGCCATCCGTGGCCCCGGCTCGCGCTCGAGGCCCGCGACACGCCGTTACATCGCGTCGGCCCCGTGCATCGCCCGGTCGCCCGCCCCCGCAGCGGGCAGTCGCCCCCCCGTTCGCGCGCGCAGTTCCGCCCGCAGATCAAGCCGCATCCCGTCGATCGCCTCCTCGAGTCGGCGCAGCGCCGCGTCGGGCCCCTCCGCCATCAACGCCGCATGCGGGATCGCCTCCCCGTACCGGACCGCGACCCGGTGTCCCACCAGGAACGGCCTCGAACGGTGCCGGGGCCACGCGTCGTGCACCCCTTCGATCGCCACCGGAAGCACCGGGCACCCGGACCGCTTCACGATCACCGCCGCCCCCCGCTTGAACGGCCGCATCGCCCCGTCGGGTGATCGCGACCCCTCCGGGAAGATCAACACCGCCCGCCCCTGCTCGAGCCGGCGCATCGCCTCCTTCATCGCGGCCGTGTCCCCCCCCTGCTCGGCGATCGGCACGCTGTTGAGCACCGAGATCAGCCGCCCGAAGGGGCCGAACCTGAACAGCCCCGCCCGCGCGATGAAATCCGTGTGCCGGCAGGTGATGAACCCCCCGATCAGCGGCGGATCCAGGAACGACTGGTGGTTCGCGACGATCAGCACCGGCCCCGTCCGCGGGATGTTCTCCCGCCCCGAGACACGCACCCGGTACAGCAGCCACAGCACGACCTGGCACGCCCGCCGGCAGAACTCGAAGAACACGATGTGGGCGAGGGACGAGCCCGGGTGCAGTTCACGCAGGGAGCGCAGCATCGGTCGCACGCCTCCGGGCTCAGTCACGCTGCCGCAACGCCGCCAGCCTCGCCTCGACCCGCCCCGCCAGCTCGTGCACCACCTGCTCGATCGAGAGCTCGCTCGTATCGATCACCGCCGCGTCCTCCGGGCAGATCAGCGGCCCGTCCGAACGCGTCGAATCGATCCGGTCCCGCTCCAGGATCTCCCCCAGCAGCCGCCCCTCGTCCACGCTCGCGCCCCCCTCGCGCAGCTGGTCGGCGCGACGCCTCGCCCGCACCGCCGGGTCCGCGTCGAGATAGAACTTCACCTCCGCGTCCGGGAACGCGATCGAGCCCTGATCCCGCCCCTCCGTGACCAGACGCGGGTGCTGGTGCCCGATGATCCGCTGCTTCTGCACCATGTGCTTCCGCAGCGTCCCGATCTTCGCCACCCGCGAGACCAGCAGCGTCACATCCGCCTCCCGGATCCGGTCGTTCAGGGGCCGAAGCCACGCCAAGATCGCCGGCGGGTCCGCCTTCCAGTCGAAGTGCAGGTCCGCGTCGACCACCTTCTCCAGAATCCGCCCGTGCTGCCCCCGGTCCAGGTCCCCCACCAGCCCGTGGTCGATCACGATTGCCGTCGCCGCCCGGTACATCGCCCCCGTGTCCAGGAAGTCCAGCCCGAGCCGCCGCGCCAGCAGCCGCGCCACCGTGGACTTGCCCGTCCCCGCGGGTCCGTCGATCGTGATGATGACCGGGGTGTCGGCGGGCACGGGGCGGATCGTCCGGGGCTCGGGGTGCGCGGGCAAGACCTGGCGTGGGGCGTCCTGAATACCTGTCGCGTTCACCCGGGTCTCCCGTCGTCTCGGGCCCGGGGCGGGAATGCGCCGGGCGGGGCTACTCGGCCATGGCCTGCAGGCACGCCTCGATGGCGTCCCGGCTCTGGATCACGCCCAGTGTACCGTCTCCCCCACCCCGGTAGTCAATCGCGACCGTCCCCTCGAACCCCACCGACGCCACAGCCCTGAGCAGGGGGGAAAGGTCGTAGGTCGTGTGCACCGGCGCCTCCGCCGACATCAGCATCGCCGCCAGATCCTCCAGCGACCCCGGGGCGTCCGGATCCGGCTCGTCCTCCGCGGGCTCGGCGAACTCGTGCGTCGTCGCCAGCACCGCCGACGCATAGGGCGTCAGCCGACGAAGGTACAACTCCGGGTCCGGCGCCGCCACCGCCGCATCGAAGTCAGGCAGCGTCCCCACCCGGAACCCCCCGATCTTCTTGATCAGGTCCGTCACCCGCTCCGGGTCGGCCGTCAGCCCCTTCCCGGGGTTGATCAGCACATACAGCTCCAGCTGCTCGGCGGTCTCCATGACCTCCTTCATCGCGTCCGTCACCGTCTCGAACGCCGAGTCGCTGTCCGCCGCGTCAATCGAGATCGACGCCGCGTTGCACCCCAGCACATGCGCCGCGTTCACCACGCGCTTCGCCCGCTCCATCGAGGGCCCCGCCTTCGCGGCCGTCCCCATCGCCAACGCGTTGGGCTCAAGCAGCAGCAGGCACGCGCACCCCGCCTTGTCCGCCCGGTCGCGGAGCCGCTCCAGGTCCGCCCGCGACGCCCCGGCGAGCAGATCGGTCGAGAAATTCATCCCGTGCAAACCCAACTCGTTCTTGATGTACGCCGGGATATCCAAGAGCGCCACCTTCGGGCCGGCCTTGCCACGGGGCTTCAAGAGGTGGGCGATCGATCTGACAGTGCAGGTGAGAAGCATGGGTCGGTCACTGTACCCCCCGCAGCGACCCCGGGCGCGTCCGACGCCCCCCACTCGCGACGGGTAGCATCCGAGGCCCACCACCGATCGAAAGGAACACGAGTGACCACCCCCCCCACCGACCGCAAGTACGCCGATTCCCACGAGTGGCACAAGCTCGAGGGAACCACCCTCACCATCGGCATCACCGTCTTCGCCGTTGAACAACTCACCGACCTCACCTTTGTCGAGATCAAGCCCAAGGGAACCCGCATCACCCCCGGAGACCCCGTGGGAGAGGTCGAGAGCGTCAAGACCACCAGCGACATCTACTGCTTCGTCGCCGGTGAGGTCGAAGAGATTAACAAGGCCGTCGTCGACAACCCGGGCCTCGTCAACGACGACCCCTACGGCGCGGGCTGGCTCGTCAAGATCAAGGTCACCGACCCCGCCGGCCTCGAAGAACTCATGGACGCCGCCGCCTACGCCGCCGCCCACGGCTGACCCGCGACCGCCCCACCGCCGAGGACGCCAGACCCGAAAGCCCTTCCATGATTCGATGCCGCGGAGTTCACAAGTCCTACCACCTCGGCTCAGAGCGCGTCCACGCCCTCCGAGGCGTCGACCTCACCATCACCGAGCCCGGGTTCTACGGCATCATGGGCCAGTCCGGCAGCGGCAAGAGCACCCTCCTGCACCTCCTCGCCGCCCTCGACCGACCCGACCAGGGTGAGATCGAAATCGCCGGCAACGCCCTCCACCGCATGGGCGAGCGTGACGCCACCCTCTTCCGCCGAACCGGCCTCGGGATCGTCTTCCAGCAGTTCAACCTCATCCCCACCCTCACCGCGCGCGAGAACATCGAACTCCCGGGCCTCCTCGCCGGCGACGATCGCCACTCCCTCAAGCAACGCAGCGACGATCTCCTCGCACGCCTCGGCCTGGCCAACCGCGGCAACCACCGCCCCGAAGCCATGAGCGGGGGCGAGCAGCAACGCGTCGCCATCGCCCGGGCCCTGCTCTACGCGCCCCCGGTCCTCCTCGCCGATGAGCCCACGGGAAACCTCGACTCCGCCAACAGCGCCAAGCTCTGGAAGCTCCTCGGGGAACTCGCCGAAGAACACGCGATGACGGTCGTCATGGTCACCCACGAGCCCGCCGCCGCCGCGCACTGCAAGCACATCGTCGTCATCCGCGACGGGCGGGCCGAGGGAACCATCGAGACGGAGGGACTGGATGCAGGCGGCGTGGCGGCTCGCTATCAGCAGTTTGTCGGCGCGGCGTAGCCGGACCGCCCTCCTCATCGGGGCCGTCACGCTCTCCGCCTCACTCATCGCGGCCGTCGCGTGCGCCATCGCCTCGGCCAACAGCGCCATCACAGACCAACTCGAGGGCCAGATCGGCTCCGCCGAACTCCGCATCAAGCCCGCCACCGCGGGCGGCGCCTTCCCCATCGAGATCCTCCGCGACGCCGACGCCTGGGACGAGACCGACTTCGCCCTCCCCAAAGCCCGCGACGCCGTCTCCGTCCGCGTCACCCTCCCGGTCTACGAGCAGTCCGAAGACGGCTCCTGGCGGCGAACCGACCGCGCCTTCACCACCGACGCCATGGCCAACGGCGTCGACCTCGCCCGGGAGTTCCAGGTCAGGCCCCCACGACTCATCACGGGCCGCCTCCCCACGAAGCCCGGCGAGATCCTCATCGACGCGCAACTCGCCGAACGCCTCTCCCTCGCCTATGTCAACGCACGCGAACTCCAGGGCGAGTTCAACACCGCCGGCACCGAGACCGACTACCTCGCCCTCCCCCAGCCGCAGATCGCCGCCGAGCCCGTCGCCGAAGACCAAGCCCGGGCCGCGAACCAGGCCGTCGGCGTCCGCCCGGGCTCCCCCGTCAGCGTCCTCCGCCTCTTCCGATCCCCCGTCTCCTTCGAGCAACTCGAAAACCGCTTCGGCGTCAGCCGAGAGGCCCTCACCAATGTCGTCGCCCTCTTCCGCGCCGCCGCCACCTTCGAGGTCGTCGGCATCACCGAGCCCCCGCCACTCGGCGGCGCGCCCCAGGCCATCATGAGCCTCGAATCCTTCTACACCGTCACCGGCCGACCGGGCGTCGTCGACGAGGTCGAGATCCACCTCCGCGAAGGCCTCGACCCCGAACGCGTCGCCGAACAGCGACGCTCAGGCCTCCCCGAAGGGCTCATCCTCCAGACCACCGAGAAGGTCACCAGCGGCCTCGAACAGAACCTCGCCTCGACCAACATCGGCTTCATGCTCGCTTCCGTCCTCGCCATGCTCTCCGCCGCCTTCATCATCATGACCGGCCTCACCACCGGCATCGCCGAGCAGCAACGGGGCCTCGCCATCATCCGCTCCATCGGCGGGACCCGCCTCCAGATGGCCCAGAGCCAACTCCTCACAGGCCTCTTCATCGGCGGCATCGGCGCCATCCTCGGCGTCCCCCTCGGCGTCGCCTTCGCCGCACTCATGGTCAACCTCTACCGAGAGCACCTCCCCACCGGGCTCGAAATCCCCGCGATGATGCTCCTCATCGCGGGCGTCGGCTCCGTCGCCGCCGGGCTCGTCGGCGCCGCCTACCCCGCCTGGGTCGTCGCCCGCATGAGCCCCCTCCGCGCCCTCGCCCCCCGCGCCGCCCCCGTCCCCCCCCGCCAGATCGGATGGG
>JRYH01002235.1_pt1 | contig 13669 bp, 17 predicted proteins | sample 235351 | NCBI WGS metagenome assembly JRYH01 (sample SAMN03074221, study PRJNA261480) | activated sludge metagenome | biome: Wastewater Treatment Plant; feature: Wastewater; material: Activated sludge; isolation source: activated biomass of a wastewater treatment plant treating wastewater... ... | reverse complement strand
CAGCGAATTCCCGCTCGGGCAGCGCGTGACCTTCCTCGGCAACTACACCTATACCCGCGCCAGGACCGCGGCGGGCGACCAGTTGAGCCGCGTTCCCGAACATGACCTGCTGCTCGGGCTCACTGCCGATCTGACGGATCGCCTGGGCGCACAGATTTTCATGAACCATGTCGCCGACCGCGTCGACAGCGGGCCCATGCCCGATTACACGGTGGTGAACGCGGGGCTGTCCTTCGACCTCACGCCGGCCTCGCAGATCTATCTGCGCGTCGATAACCTGACCGACCGGCAGTATCAGACGGCCCGGGGCTACGGCACCTCGGACCGGGCATTCTATGCGGGTATCCGTGCGGATTTCTGAGGCTCTCTTGGCTGTCGCCGTGGCGGTCCTTTCCGCCACGGCGGCGCTCGCCGGCACCCCGCAAAAGGCGCCGGAGCGGGTGGTGTCCGCCAATCTCTGCACCGATCAGCTGGCGCTGCTGCTGGCTGCGCCGGGGCAGCTTGTCTCGGTTTCGCGGCTCTCGCGCGATCCGCAAAGCTCGCTGATGGTCGAGGCGGCGCGCGCGCTGCCGGTCAACGACACCCGCGCTGAATCGATCTTTCTGTTCGCGCCCGACCTCGTGCTGACCGGAACCTATGCGGACCCGGCCACGGTGCAGATGCTGCGCGCCCTCGGCATCCGGGTCGAACAGTTCAAGCCGGCCGATTCGCTTGCCGAGGTGCGCGACAACATCAGCCGCATGGGCGGGTTGCTCGGGCGCGATGAGGCCGCGGCCGGCATGCTCGCGCGGTTCGATGCGGGCCTTGCCGCGGCTTCTGATGCACCCGAAAGCCGCCCCCGCGCCGCGCTTTACTACGCGAACGGCTATACCACCGGCGGCAAGACCCTTGCCGGGGACATCCTGCGCAAGGCCGGGTTCGCCAACGTGGCCGACGAGGCCGGCATCCCGGACGGCGGCAACCTGCCGCTCGAACGGCTGGTCATGCTGGCCCCGGACGTGATCCTGCGCGGGCATGAATACCCGGGTTATTCCCGCGCGAACGAGGTGCTGAAACACCCCGCGCTGCGCGCCCTGCCGGGCAGCCTGCTGGCCGGGCACATGGATGACCGGCACTGGATCTGCGGCACCCCGGCGGTGATCGAGGCGCTGCACGACATGCGCGCGCTGCGCCAGCGGATCGAGGCCGGACGATGACCCGTGTCGCCCTGGTGATGATCGCGATCTGCGCCGTGCTGTTTGCGGGGTCGCTCCTCGCCGGGCCGCTTAACGTCACGCCGCTGCGCGCGCTCGGGGCGCTGCTGGGCGCCGAGGACACGCCGCTTGCGGTGGTGATGCAGGAGATCCGCCTGCCGCGCGCGCTGCTCGGGCTCATGGTCGGGGGATCGCTCGGGCTTTCGGGCGCGGCGCTGCAGGGCTATCTGCGCAACCCGCTGGCCGAACCCGGGCTGGTCGGCGTGACCGGCGCGGCGGCGCTTGGCGCGGTGCTGGCGCTGCAAAGCGGGTTTGCCACGCTTTTCGCGCTGGCGCTGCCGCTCTCGGCGCTCGGGGCGGCGGTGATCGCGGTGCTTGTGATCCTGCTGCTGGCCGGGCCGCGCGGCGGGTCGATCACGCTGATCCTTGCCGGAATCGCCATTTCGGCGCTGGCCGGGGCGCTCACGTCGCTCGTGCTCAATCTTTCGCCCAATCCCTTCGCCACCGCCGATATCGTGTTCTGGATGATGGGATCGCTCGCGGACCGCTCGTTCACCCATGTCTGGCTCGCGCTGCCGTTCATGGCGGCGGGCTGGGTGCTGCTGCTCGGGCTCGGGCGCGGACTTGATGCGCTGACGCTGGGCGAGGATGCGGCGCAGGCCATGGGGATGCGGCTCGACCGGCTGCGCCTTGCGCTGATCCTCGGCGTCGCGGCCAGCGTCGGCGCGGCGACCGCGGTCGCGGGGGCGATCGGCTTTGTCGGGCTGGTCGCGCCGCACCTGCTGCGCCCGTTCGTCGGCGGGCGGCCCTCCGCGCTGCTCTGGGCGTCGATGCTCGGCGGAGCGGGGATGGTGCTGGCGGCGGATATCGCCGTGCGCGTGTTCCTGCCCGAGCGCGATCTCAAGCTCGGGGTGCTGATGGCACTGGTCGGCGCGCCGCTGTTCCTGCATCTGATCTACAAGACCCGCAAGGAACTGCCATGAGCCTGCTCACCCTCTCCGGCCTCAGCGTGTTTCGCGGCACCCGCGCGGTGGTCGACGACGTGAGCGCAAGCCTGGGGCGCGGCGAATGCATCGGCCTCGTCGGCCCGAACGGATCGGGCAAGACCACCCTTCTGCGCGCGGCGCTCGGGCTGATCGGGGCGCAGGGCACGTCCTCGCTCGCTACGCTCGGCGCGGCCGAGCGGGCGCGCCGGGTCGCCTGGATGCCGCAGGCGCGCGAAATCGCCTGGCCGGTCAGCGTCGAGACGGTGATCGCGCTCGGGCGGCTGCCGCATCTGCCGCGCGGCGCACGGCTGCGCGATGCCGACCGGACGGCGGTGGAGCGCGCCATCGCGCATATGGGGCTCGAAGCGATGCGCAACCGTGCGGCAACCCGCCTTTCGGGGGGCGAGCAGGCGCGGGTGCTGATCGCGCGCGCGCTCGCGCAGGAAACGCCGCTCGTGCTTGCGGATGAACCGATTGCCGGGCTCGACCCCGCGCATCAGATCGCCACCATGGAGCTGTTCGCCGGTCTCGCCCGGGGCGGGCGCTCGATCATCGTTTCGCTGCATGATCTCGGGCTGGCGGCGCGCCACTGCACGCGGCTTCTGATGCTGGATCGCGGCCGCCTGGTCGCCGACGGCCCCCCGAACGAGGTGCTGACCGCCGAAAACGTGGCGCAGGTCTTTGGCATCACGGCCTTCTATCGCGAGACGCCGCAGGGCGTCGTGTTCCAGCCGATGGAGCTGACCGGATGAACGTCACGCTCAAGGCGCCCTGGCTCGTGTTCGACCTGGGCGCGCCGCACCGTGTCATCAGCTGGGCGGTGGCGAACCCCGGACTGACCGATGCGAATCGGATCCTCTGGCGCGAGGTCCGCAATGCCGACCTGCCCGAAGGCTTCGATGCCACCGCCTGGCTCGCGCGTGAACTGGCGGCACGCGGCGAAAGCGACGCGGTGGCCATGCTGACCTCGCGCAGCCTTGCCGCCTATCGGACCGCGAGCGTCACGGTGGACGGGGTTCGCGCCGATTGCGTGGTCACCGCCGGGCTTTCCAACGCCGAGCGTATCGGCACGCGGCTCCCGCCGGCGGATGTGGACAGCGGCGCGGGCTGGGGCACGATCAACATCGGGCTGCGCCNNGGATGACGCGGCGCTGATCGAAGCCGTCTCGATCAGTGCCGAGGCCCGCACCGCCGCCATCATGGAAACCGGGCCGATGCTCGCGACCGGGCAGGCCACCGGCACCGGCACCGACTGTATTGCCATCGCCGCCCCGGCGGGCACCGGGCGGCATGTGGGGCTGCATACGGCCGCCGGCGAAGCGCTCGGGCGGGCGACGCATGATGCCGTGCGGGCCGCCACGCTGACCTGGATGGAGGCGGCAGGCAGGCATCAGCGAATGCCCTGAGGTGGCCTGCCCCGCCAAGCGGCTTGCATGGTGCCCTGCCCTGCGCTAGGCGCGCCCCATGCGGATGCTGCGCGGGAGCTGCGCAGATCGGACGCGGCGCAGGAAAGGAGCACGGAGTCTCATGTTCGAAGCCATGGTGCTGGCCGGCGCGGCCCTGTCCCTGCTCGGGCTCGCGGGTCTGGTCTGGAGTATCCTGCGCGTCGCCCGCGCCCGCCGGGCGCGGCTTTCGGACGAGGATCTGCGCGCCGTGCTGAAATCGGCCCTGCCGATCAATCTCGGGGCGCTGTTCCTGTCGGTGCTCGGCCTCATGCTGGTGGTGATCGGCGTGATGCTCGGCTGAGCACCTGCCCTGAAGAACCGGCCTTTGCGACCAGTGCCGCCGTGACCGGTGCAACTGCAGCCGGCGGGCCGGCCGCAGTCATGTTTCCCGCATCAGACGAAAACGGTTCAGACGGGCAAGGGCTTCAGACCGGCATGTTGTCGAACTGCGCCTCGATCGCCTCTTCGGCGAGGCTGTATTCGAGGTTGGACAGATGCGTCGGAACCCGGACGCCCTCGGCCCGCAGCCGGTCGATCACCCGGCTGAATTCGGGCTGCAGCCTGAGCCGCTCAAGGTAATCAGATCGGGAAATCCGGTTTTCCAGATGTTCAGCACGTTGCTTCAGCTCGCGAATCGGCATGACAATCCCCCTGATCGGTCGCAGCGAATATTTCCGTGAATTCCCCTGCGTTGACTGCTGTGCGGCCTCACTGCCCTCAATGAGGACATATGCGTCCGCCACCGCCAGTCAACCTCGACTTATAGCGCTAACATATCACGTGATACCCGAAAAATCACGCGTTGAGAGTAACAATCGGCGGAAATTCACCGATGGATTGTTCAGCCCCCGAGACATGGTGCGCCGGACCCGGCAAAACAGGCCGATTCAGCCTCTGGACAGGCCGGGTTTGCGACCGTAAGGCAAATGGCATGGACATTCGCCAGATCACCCCGCGCTATCATGTCGCACCCCAGATCACCCCCGATGACCTGCCCGGGATCGCTGCCGCCGGGTTCAGCACGGTGATCTGCAACCNNATTCCGCCCGAGATTCGGGCCGCCGACATACAAGCCGCGGCCGAGAAGGCGGGGCTCGCCTTCGAGCGGCTCGAACTCACGCGCGATACGATGACCCCGGACAACATCGCCCGGCAAAACCGGATCATCGAGGCGGCCCCCGGGCCGGTGCTTGCCTATTGCGCGACCGGCACGCGCTGCACGATGATCTGGGCGCTCGGACAGGCCGGGCATATGCCGGTGGACGAGATCCTCGCGACCGCGCTGCGCGGGGGATATGACCTGGGTTTTCTGCGCCCGGTCCTGGAGCAGCTCGCGCGGTAAGTCCACCGTCCGCCGATCCTGCCGTCCTGCCTATCGTCAGCCCGCGCCGCGGTTCCCGGCCATGACGGGCGCGTCAGCTTCGCCCTCCTCATCGAGCCCGGCCAGCGCGGTGATCTCCGCCGGGTCGAGATCGGCATCCGGCAAATGCCCGGCCATCCCCGCCGCATTCGCACCGCCCGGCGTGGTATTGCCCGCCATCGCCTGCCCCATCGCGGCAGCCGCCATCGCCTCTGCCACCGGCCTGTCGCCCGCACCCTGCGGCCCCCGCTCCAGAAGGCGTTCGGCGAAGGGTTCATTCTCAGCCCCTGCCGGTGCAAGGGTCTCGAGCCGCACCGCGCGCATTCCCCGCACCTGCCCAAGCCGCCCGGCGGCCCGCGCATTGCCGTCGATCGAGCGCAGTTCGACCTCGCGCAGCGTCTTGCCCCGCAGCGGCAGGAGATCGCCGGCCTTCATTGCCGCGAGATCGCAAAGCGGCAGGCGGATGCGCCCGACCGAAGCCAGAAGCTCGGCCCGCACCACGCCGAACATGGCCGCAAGGCCCGGCTCGGCCCCGTCTCCCCGGGTGGTATCCGGTTCCGGCTCGGGCGCCGGCAGGACGAGCAGGACAGCCCCCTGCCGCTCCCCGCCCGCGAAATCCAGCGTGAGGTCGAACAGGCGATAAGGCCCCGATTCGAGCGCGACCAGCAGCCCATGAAGATCATGGGCGCGGGCGCCAAAACGGACCCCTTCGAACAGGGCGCGATCCTCGGCGCTCTCGCAAAGGGCACCGACCTGCGCCAGCACGGCGTCGATCAGCGGCGCGGCCAGCGCGGCGTCGGTATCGGTAAAGGCGCGCGGCGCGGCCTGTGCCGGGGCCGAGGCGACGCGCCCCATGGTCTGCTGCTGCACGAGCGCGGCCAGCGCCGGGCCGTCCATGAGCAGCGCCCCGGTCGCGGAACCCGGACCATCCATAAGTATCATCAGCCTCTCCGCCGGCAGCCGCCCTCCGAGATCCTCATGCCGGCAGGTTCCAGCCGTGATCCCGATCACCGACAGCGCAAGGTCGAGCGCATCGCTCGCGGCCCGGGCGAACCCCATCCTGAGGGCCCGCAGCACCGGGCGGGCAGGCGGATTCGTATTGTCCCCGCCCCCGGCAACCATGCGCCGCAATACCGACCCCGAACCATCCGTCTCTGTCATCGCGATCTTCATCTGTTTCCGCGCTTCTGCCGCAGGGACGAGGCTAATCACGGCCGGGTTACGAAACCGTTGACCCGGCCTCGTCAGCCGGTCCCGGCGCCAGCGGCAGGCTCACGCGGAAGGCGCCGCCGTCCTCATCGGCCAGATAGGTGATGTCGCCGCCGAGGCGCTGCATGATCTCGCGGCAGATCGCGAGGCCAAGCCCCGCACCGCCGGCCTTTTCGCCGCTGACGCGATAGAACTTCTCGAACACCATCGCCTGCGCCTCGGGGCCGAGCCCGCGTCCGTTGTCGATGAAATCGACCGCCAGATCCGGGCCGTCGCGCGATACCCGAATTCGCAGCTCCGGTGCGTCGGCGTTGCAGTACTTGAGCGCATTCGTCACCAGATTGATGAAGACCTGCGCCAGCCGGTCAAGATCGGTGTGCAGCGCGACATCCTCCGCCGCCGGGTCGCGGCGCACGACAAGTTCGCGATCGGCCCCGGCCAATGCGGATGACAGCGCCCGCTCCAGCACCTGCGCAAGATTGCCGTCCCTGAGGTTCAGGCTCACCTTGCCGCTTTCCAGCACGTTCAGATCCAGCAGATCATCGAGCAGCCGGGTCAGGCGCAGCGCCTCGTCATGGATGATCGCCGCGTAGCGGGTGTTTTCCTCGGGGGTCAGGTCGTCGGTGTCGCGCAGGATCTCGGAAAAGGCCCGGATCGAGGTCATGGGCGTGCGCAATTCGTGGCTCACCTGCCCGAGGAACGCATCCTTCTGTTCGGAAAGCCGGGTCAGCATGGCGTTGGCCTGGCGCAACTGGCGCGCGGTGCGGCTCAGTTCGGCCGATTTCGCCTCGAACTGGCTCGAATATTCGAGGATCTGGGCGCTTTCGTCGGCCACCGCCAGCAAGTCCTCGACCGAAACCGACGTGCCCCCGACGATCTGCCCGATCATCGCATGGGCCGCGGCGGCCCCCACGAGCCCCGCGAGATGGCGTTCGAGCCGTTCGAGGAAATCGGGTGTCGGCTCGGGCAACTGGCCGCGCACCCCCTGCGCCTCGGCCTCGCGCCGGAACAGGGCCCGGGCGTCCTCGGCCCCGAGAATGCGCTGCGCCATCACCAGCAGATCCTCGCTCTGCGCGACATAGCCGGTCCAGCCGCGCAGGCCGCTCGAATGTTCGAACACGTTGACGAATTGCGCGCCCTGCAGCCGTTCGAGCGGCGCCGGCACGGTCAACAGCGAAACCACCACGAAGACCAGCGTATTGAGCGCCATGCTCCAGACCACCGCATGGGTCATGGGATCAAGCCCGGTGATCCCGAACAGCGCATGGGGGCGCAGCCAGGCGATGCCGAAGGGCCCCGCGGCCACGATCGATTCGGGCATGAAACCGACGAACTGCGGCAGGAACAGGGTATAAAGCCACAGCAGCGACCCGACCAGCAGCCCCGCGAGCGCCCCGCTGCGCGTCGCCCCCCGCCAGTAGAGCCCGCCGACGAGCGGCGGCACCATCTGCGCCACGCCGGCAAAGGAAACCAGCCCGATCGCCGCCAGCCCCGCCCCGCCCCCGGACAGGCGGTAATAGGCATAGCCGAGCGCCAGAACCGCGATGATGGCCAGGCGGCGCGCGCGCAGGACGATATGGCGCAGGTCACCGCTCCCCGCCGCCGCCCCGCCGCGGCGCGACAGCCACAGCGGCATGACGATATGGTTCGACAGCATCGTCGCCAGCGCGATGCCGGCCACGATCACCATCGAGGTGGCCGAGGAAAACCCGCCGAGGAAGGCCAGCATGGCCAGGTTCTCCTGCCCCTGCGACAGCGGCAGGGTCAGCACGAAAAGGTCGGGGTCCGTGCCTTCCGGCAGCAGGTCGAGCCCGACCGCCGCGATCGGCACCACGAACAGGCTCATCAGCAGCACGTAAAGCGGAAAGGCCCAGCCGGCGGTGCGCAGGTGGCGTTCGTTGTCGATCTCGACCACGAGCACCTGGAACATCCGCGGCAGGCAGACGAAGGCCGCGGCGGCAAGGAACATGATCGCGCTCCAGCGCCCGGGCTCCACGCTCCATTCGCCAAGCGGCGAAGCGTCGATGCGCGCCATCGTGCCGCGNNGAACTGGCGCGGCAGGCAGATCACGGCCGTGGCGGCCAGGAAGGTCTGCGTCACCCAGGTGGAATCGAACACCGACGGGTCGCGCAGGTAGGCCGTCGGCGCGTGCGTGAGCAGTTCGTCCAGGCCGCCGCCCAGGCCGAACACCACCAGCAGTCCGACCACCACCAGCGCCACCAGCTTGACCACGGCTTCAAGCGCAACCGCCGTGATGATGCCGTGGTGGCGTTCATTGGCATCGAGGTTGCGGGTTCCGAACAGGATCGCGAACAGCGCAAGCCCGATCGCGACCCAGATCCCGCTCGAGATCTCGGGCCAGTCGCTGGCGCTGTCGGCCTCGGCAAAGGTCGCGAAGGACAGGGTGATCGACTGCAGTTGCAGCGCGATATAGGGGGTGATGCCGATCACGGCGAGGATCGTGACCCCGACCGCAAGCGTGTTCGACTTGCCATAGCGCGACGACAGAAGGTCGGCGATCGAGGTCACCCGCTGGCTGCGGGCGACACGCACGAGCTTGCGCAGGCCCCACCACCAGCCGATCATGACGATGGTCGGGCCAAGGTAGATGGTCACATATTCAAGGCCCGAGCGCACCGCATAGCCAACCGCGCCGTAGAAGGTCCAGGCGGTGCAGTAGATCGACAACGAAAGCGTATAGATCAGCGGCGTGCGCAGCCAGCGCCCCCGGCCCTGCGCGGCGACGCGATCGGCCAGGAAGGCAACCAGAAAAAGGAGCGCGACATAACCGAGACAGACCCCGACCAGGAGGTTGAACGACGTCACGCCCCGTCCTCCCCGTCCTCGGGGGCCGTGTCGCCGTCCTGTTCCCAGTGCCGGGCGCCGAACCCGACCCAGAAGCTCGCGAGCACGAGCCCGGCCCAGGCGGTGAACAGGTAGATGACGGCCGTTGACATGGCGACGGCCCCGTCCGCCCCGGCCCGTTCCCAGAGCAGCGGCAGGGCAAAGAGGATCGCGCCGAGCACCGACAGAAGCCGCGCCGCATCGCGCCCCCGGCGGTGGCGGTAGATCCGACGTTCGTGGAACACGCTCTCCCGGCGGCGGCGCCGCCTTGCCTCGGGGCTCATGGCGCGCCCCCCGATCCGGCCACTGCGGGGAGGCCCCGCCGGAGCAGATCGCGGACCGGCCTGCCGCGGGAACCCATGGAGCCGAACCGTTGCCGCACGGGTGGAACGGAGCGGCCCGCGCCGGCCATGCCGGACCCGGACCTGGGAACCTTCTGGCGGATCATCCGCAGCCCTCCTCCGCCATGCACATCAGCCGCCCGGCACCTGGACTGCCGTCCAGACTAGCGCCCCCATCGCCACACTGTCAAAATCCATCGCAAACCATGCGCCCATGCCGCGCCGGCCCCTCCCCCGGGCCGGAGACAGCGCGTAACGGCGCTTTCCACTGCGCCCGCCTTACCCTATAACCACGTCGAAATCTTCGCTTCCGCTGCCCGGGCGCAGCTCCGAACCCGCCGAGGACATTCATGACCAACCCCGACCACGACAACGATGTGAGCTTCATCCGCGCATTGGCGGAGCTTCTGCGCGAGAATGAACTCGCCGAACTGCAGGTGAAGCGTGATTATGGCGACGACAATACCCTGAATGTCCGCATCAGCCGCTTTTCACCCGCTCCGGCAGCACCGGCTGCGGCGCAGCCCGGGCTGCTGCCGGCGCCGTCGCTTCGCTTTCACGGCGCAACGCCCGTGGCGGATGCTCCGGCGCCCGCGGCTGCCTCCGAGGATCCGGCAGACCATCCGGGCGCCGTCACGTCGCCCATGGTCGGCACGGTCTACATGCAGCCCGAACCCGGTGCCGCACCCTTCGTGAGCGTCGGGAGCACCGTCGCCGAGGGCGACACGCTGCTGATCGTCGAGGCGATGAAGACCATGAACCACATCCCGGCACCGCGGGCGGGCACGGTGCGGCGGATCCTCGTCGAAGACGGGGCAGCGGTCGAATTCGGCACCCCGCTCGTCATCATCGAGTAGGACAGCCGCAGATGTTCGAAAAGATCCTGATCGCCAATCGCGGAGAAATCGCCCTCCGGGTGGTGCGGGCGTGCCGCGAGATGGGCATTGCCTCGGTCGCCGTCCACTCCACCGCCGATGCGGATGCGATGCATGTGCGCATGGCCGACGAATCGATCTGCATCGGCCCGCCCTCGGCCACCGCGAGCTATCTTTCGGTGCCCGCGATCATCGCCGCCTGCGAGATCAGCGGTGCCCAGGCGATCCATCCGGGGTACGGGTTCCTCTCGGAGAACGCGAATTTCGTCCAGATCGTCGAGGACCACGGGCTGACCTTCATCGGCCCCCGCGCCGAACATATCCGCGTCATGGGCGACAAGATCACCGCCAAGGAAACCATGCGCCGCCTCGGGGTGCCCTGTGTTCCGGGCAGCGAAGGCGGCGTCGCTTCGCTCGAAGACGCGCTGCAGGTCGCCGGCGAGATCGGCTATCCGGTGATCATCAAGGCCACCGCCGGCGGCGGCGGCAAGGGCATGAAGGTCGCGAACGATCCAGAAGAAATGGAGCGCGCCTTCCGCACCGCCCGGGCCGAGGCCAAGGCCAATTTCGGCAACGATGCCGTCTATCTCGAGAAATACCTCGCCACGCCGCGCCATATCGAGGTGCAGATCTTCGGCGACGGGCGGGGCGGGGCGGTGCATCTTGGCGAGCGCGACTGTTCGCTGCAGCGCCGGCACCAGAAGGTGCTCGAGGAAGCGCCCGGCCCGGTCATCTCGGAACAGGAACGCGCACGGATCGGCAGGCTCTGCGCCAATGCGGTGGCCGAACTCGGCTATGCGGGAGCGGGCACAATCGAGTTTCTTTATGAAAACGGCGATTTCTATTTCATCGAGATGAACACGCGGCTGCAGGTCGAGCACCCGGTTACCGAGGCGATCTTCGGGGTCGATCTCGTGCGCGAACAGATCCGTGTCGCCGCCGGGCTGCCGATGTCGTTTCATCAGGGCGATCTGACCATCAACGGCCATTCGATCGAGGTCCGCATCAACGCCGAACGGTTGCCGAACTTCACGCCGAGCCCGGGGCGGATCACGCAGTACCATGCGCCGGGCGGGCTCGGGGTGCGGGTCGATTCGGCGCTTTACGACGGCTATGTGATCCCGCCCTATTACGACAGCCTGATCGGCAAGCTGATCGTGCATGGGCGCGACCGCCCGGAGGCGCTGGCACGGCTGCACCGGGCGCTCGGGGAACTGATCGTGGACGGGGTGGACACCACCGTGCCGCTCTTTCACGCGCTGCTCGCTGAACCCGACATCCACAGCGGGCAATACAATATCCACTGGCTGGAACAGTGGCTGGAAACCCATCTCGGCGAAGGCTGACGGCGGGGCAGGATGAAACTCACCCCGGAAGTGCTGCTCTACGCCTATCGCGAGGGCGTATTTCCGATGGCGCGCGCCCGGGACAGCCAGCGGGTGTTCTGGGTCAATCCCATGGAGCGGGGGATCATCCCGCTTGACGGGTTCCATATCTCCCGCAGCCTCGCCCGGCGGATGCGCCGGGGCGGTTTCGAGGTCACGATCGACCAGGATTTCGCTGCCGTGGTCAATGCCTGCGCCGAACGCGAGGAGACCTGGATCAACGCCGAACTGCGGGCGCTTTACCTTGCTCTGTTTGCCTCGGGCCATGCCCATTCGGTGGAAATCCGCGAACAGGGCGAGCTGGCCGGCGGCGTGTTCGGAGTCTGCGTCGGTGCCGCCTTTTGTGGCGAAAGCATGTTTTCGCACCGCCGCGACGGATCAAAGCTGGCGCTGGCCTGGCTGGTGGACCGGCTCCGGCTCGGGGGATTTACCCTGTTCGATACGCAGTTCACCACGTCCCATCTGGAAAGCCTGGGCGCGGTTGAAATCCCGCGTGACGAATACTTCCGCCGCCTCGACGACGCCACGGCGCGGGAGGCGGATTTCCTCGGCCCGCCGATCGGCACCGCTCAGGAAATCATACAGCGCAACACCCAGACGTCATAACGGTTGTGGTCGAGCGCGTTCAGCGCCGGCGACGAAGCCACCATCCAGCCGTGGAACACGTCCTCGCCGCTTCCGCGATCCTTGATGCCGAGCAGGGCAAAGGCGTCGCCGGTCGGGTTTTCGGCCGGATAGCGGCAATCCTCGGCGGTCACGCTCAGCCCAAAGACGTCAAGCGTTCCGCCCCAGGGGATCTCCACGTCGACGGTTTCGCCGTTCACCTTGTCGAGGCCGCGAAGCAGCACGCCAAGGCCGGATTGCGCCCGCGTCTGCTGCGTGCTCTGCGCCAGAACCGCAACCGGACCGGACAGCAGGACCAGAACGGCCAGCGCGGCGCGGATCACCTGTCATCCCCGCCACTTGCCGAGACGAACTTGAGCAGCAGCGAAATCAGGCTGACCGATCCCTGGGTATCGACGATCTCCCCCCCCGGTTCGAGATAATCGAACGAGGCACCGGGAGAAAGCTCGACGAAATTCCCGCCAAGCAGCCCCTCGGAGGCAACCGCGGCGGCACTGTCATCGGGGATGCGCACCGATTTGCGCAGCGACAGGGTCGCGTCGGCGCGGTAAGTTTCAGGGTTCAGGCGCATGTCTGTCACGCTGCCCACGCGCACCCCGGCCAGGCGCACCTCGGTGCCGACGCTCACCCCGTCGAGCGAGCGAAAGCTTGCATGCAGCGGATAGCTGTCGCTGCCGCGCGAGGCGAATCCGGTTTTCTGGCCGGCAAAAAGCACGAACCCGACGGCCGCGACCAGCACCAGCGCACCAACAAGAACCTCGGTCGGCTTATAGGACATGAAGCAGTCTCCGGCTTGCGGTCATTCCGGGGTCCAGGCTTCGTAGTCGCGCCGTTCCACCGGCGCGACGCGGCGGATCGACCCGGCCGGCGCATAGGCCAGCATGGTGCCGCTCAGGTTCTCGAGATGCGGCTTTTCCCAGGTTTTCTGCGGCAGCGGCTTTTCACTGGGCGGCTCGTCCCAGGTGCGGTGCAGCCAGCCCTGCCAGCCCGGCCCGACCCGCGTCGCCTCGATCTCGCCGTTGAAGATCACCCAGCGCTTGCTGTCATCGGCGTTGCGGTAGAACACGTTGCCCTGTTCATCCTCGCCGACCTTGATCCCCTTGCGCCAGGTGAAAAGCTGGGTGTTGAGCGTTTGCCGGTCCCACCAGCCAACCGTGCGCAGAAGAAGATTGCCGATACCCATGTGAATCTCCGCCCGTTGAGTCCTTAGCCGTCAATCCCCGGATTGCCCGCCCGATATGGCCGATCCCGGCGCCGGGGTCCAGCATATCCGCACATCTCCGGTGCCTTCCCGGCCCGCGCCCGGCCGCATCCGCCGCCGGCGGGCCGGCAAATGGTCAGCCGGCCGAGATCGAGCCCTTGTGCTCTTGGGCATGGATCATCAGCGGCGCGGCGTCCGAGGTCACC
>JRYH01006887.1_pt1 | contig 13680 bp, 15 predicted proteins | sample 235351 | NCBI WGS metagenome assembly JRYH01 (sample SAMN03074221, study PRJNA261480) | activated sludge metagenome | biome: Wastewater Treatment Plant; feature: Wastewater; material: Activated sludge; isolation source: activated biomass of a wastewater treatment plant treating wastewater... ... | reverse complement strand
CGGCAAACCCGGGGCGGTTCAACCTCGACAGCAGACTGAGCCTCCTCCATCGCGCGCTGCGCGATCAACCGATCGGCCTCGAGCTGCTCGGTGTCGAGTAGGGCGAGCTTGTCTCCCTTTTTGACGGAGTCTCCCACGCGAACATACAAGTCCTTGACACGCTGGGACCTCTCGCCGGTCATCTGAGCGGAGATATGACCGCGCTGATCCGCAACCAGCTTGCCCTCGACGGCTTCACTTGCCTGTGCGAACTGCGGCACCCCGCAGACGACGATTGCAAGCACGAGGGTTCGGAAGCTCAAAAGCGATTTTGCATACATGGGAAAGCGACCTAGTAAATTTTCCAAAACCAAAGCTAATGACTTCTATTTTCAACATACATCGCTACCGAATTTCAGGCCATACGCAATTCGTACCGAGAAACACTCATCAGTTACCACGTTATGAGGCAGACAATGCAATTCGACTGGAGGCCAGGGATTGGTGATCCTACCATGTTGGGATGGCTTACGGTGGTTTGTTATCTCCTTGCAGCCGTAAGCTCATACGCCGTAGCCCAAACTCTGGCCGGTAGCGCGCATGCCGTCCCGAGACGCGAGATCCTGGTGTGGAGAGCTCTTGCTGTGCTGTTTTTACTGCTGGGCATCAACAAGCAGCTAGACTTGCAATCCGCTTTCACCGAAATCGGCAGATATCTCGCGCATCGTCAGGGCTGGTACGAGCAAAGAAAGACCATGCAGCTCCTCTTTGTAGGCGGTGTGGCGATAGCTGGCGCGCTTGTGGTGGCCGCAAGTATCGTCCTGCTGCGCGATGTTTCATATCAGACCAGGATTGCCCTGCTCGGCGGCTGCCTCGTTTTGATTTTTGTCGTTATCCGCGCGGCATCGTTCCACCATGTCGACGTTTTCCTCTCAACCCGCCTCGCGACCGTTCGTTGGAACGCAATACTGGAAATCGGCGGGCTCCTCTTCGTACTGCTCGGGGCTTGGTTGCGGACGGCCGCAGGGAGGAAGCAGACACCCACCTGACAGTTGCCCTCGTCCAAACCGGTCTGGGAGGATCTTGCCGTCGTCTTGATAACTGTAGCCTGGGGATCGCGTGAGCCACCGCAATCGTCCAAGAAAGGCGTCTCGATCCTGACGTCCAACTGAGATCCAAACCCTTAAGCTATCTGGCGCTGGCAAAGGAATTACGCGATATTCTCGACGACGTGACGGGCGGGCGCTGAGGGCCATCACGCACGTCGCAACTTTGCGAGGCTGGCACGTTGGCCCGAGGCAGGATAAGAAGAACGGTGAACGTCAAGCCATTGATTTTACAGTGAAATAATAGTTCCAGTTGAGGCGGTTGCTCGCGTCGTGTTGGCGGGGGAGCAGGGGTGCGCGAGCTCGGTCACCAGCACCGCCGCAGGTGGAACGAAGAAAAGACAGATAGATTCAAACCATGGTCGCTCGCACCCGAAGTCCGGTCGCTTCTGCGCTGGGAGTAGCACTTCGCGATCTTTCGCTCGGCGCGTCGAAGGAGCTTGCGATCGGCTTCCTGGCGCCTTTGACCGGCCCGCTGAAGGCCTGGTCCTTACCCGGGCTCGACGGGTGCCGGATCTGGGTCGACCACGTGAATGCCGCCGGCGGCGTGAAGGTCGGCAACCGCCGGTATCCCGTCCAGCTGATCCCCTTCGACACGATGTATCAGCCGGAGCGTGCGTTAGAGGGCGTCAAGAAGCTGATCCTCGAGGACGGCGTGAAGCTCATCCTGATGAGCGGCGGCAATGACCTGACGCCGGACGTGCGCAAGCTTATAAGCCGGCATCGCATGCTGGTTGCGGGGCTGCTGCCGAGCGATCTCTCGCCCGACACACCGACGCTGGTCGCGCCGAGTGAAGTGCATCCCATCTACAACGTGACCGGCGTTGACTGGCTGAAGCGCCACAAACCGCATCTGCGTACGGCGGCCATGTGCGCGCAGAACGACGGCTTCGGCTTGCCGTCGATCGCCACCTACCGGGCGGCGTTCGAAGCGGCGGGCATAGAGCTCATCGCCGAGCGCGTGTTCGAGCCTGACACCCGAGACTTCGGACCGATCGTCGAGGACTTGATGGCGGGCTCTCCCGATATCCTTTGCTGGGATACGGCCTACGAGCCTTTCGTTCATGCGCTGACGGTGGAGGCGTACAGGAGGAGCTTCAAGGGCCAGCTCCTGTCCTGCACCTGCGACAACTACCAGGAGCTGATCCGGCGCACGAGCCCCGAGTTCATGGAAGGCTTTGTCTTCCAGTTCCCGGATTTCGACGATCCGCGTCTCAACGGCGCTCAGATCAACTTTGAGCGCCCCAACGCGTTCTACGAGGAGTTCTGCCGGCGCTTCCCCGGCACGTGGGGTGCGGTGTCGTGGGAATACACCTCCACGCTCGAGCTGTGGAAGTCGGCCGTTCAGCGCGCGCGCACGTTCGAGCCTCTTTCGGTGCTCGCCTTCATGAAGGTGGGAGGCGTCGGCCAGCACGCCTTCGGGGAGGCGGCGTGGTGGGGCAAGGACCTGTTCGGCATCGACAACGCGCTGGTCGGCGATTGGCCCGTCGTGACGATCGTGGAAGGACGGGCGCGCATCCAGGAGTTCTGCTCGATCATCAATTGTGGAAGCAGAACAGGGATATCCTTCTGAGGCATATGCGCGATCTGGGTCTCATGTGGGACCAGCGGGAGCAGCTCGCAGCCTGGTCGTGACGCGCGGCGGTCACGATTCGTAGATCATGTCCTCGTGCGTGCTGGCGACGTGCAGCTTGATGAGCTCCACCGCCGTCTCCACGTCCCGGCACGAGATGGCCTCGTAAAGCGACCGCAACAGCATCTGGCTGCTGCGGATCTTCGAGGGCGTGAGCATCTGCTTGCGGCTCGCGGCCCACTGGGGCTGGCGGCGCACTTCGTGGAGGATCGCATACATCGCGGCGATCAGCGTGTTATGCGTGCCGCGCGCGACCATCATCATGAAGTCGTCCTCGAGGGTAGCGAAGATGTCCGACTCCGTGACGATCCTTTCGACCTTTGCGAGCTGCGCGCCGAGCTCCGCCAGATCCCGCGTGGACATGTAGATCGTCGCCAGCCGGATCATCTCCGGCTCGAGGATCGATTCGGCGACGTTCATCGCGAACGGGGAGGCGGTTTCGGCGAGTTGGAGGATGGTGAGCTCTCCGGTCGTGCCGCCGCCCTCCGGAACGGCCGGGGCCGGAGGCTTGCGATAGGAGACGAACGTGCCGCTGCCCGCGCGCCGGGCGACCACCTCGTAGATCGCCAGGAACTCGAGCGCCTGGCGGATCGTGGCGCGCGTATCCTGAAACTCGGCCGCGAGATCGCGTTCGGCGGGGATGCGCGTGCCGAACGGATAGGCACCGGCGACGATGCGCGCGAAGATGCGCGTCGCGATGTCCTTGGCTTGCGGCGTGATCAGCGGGTGCCGCGACGGATCGTGGACCCAGGGCGGCGTGTCCAGGACGTTGGTTTCGCTCGTCATCGTGTGCTCGGTGATGTGACAGGAGGGACTGCGGAAAGATTGAGCCTCCCGCGTCCGGCATCGGTTCCAGTGCCGGGCGCGAGCAGGACCGTCAGGGCCACCGCCATCTCGAGGCGCGGCCAGCCGTCCGAAGGTATCCCGGACATCGGCGTGCGGCTGGCATCGAAGGCGGCGATCTTGTTGTCGTACTGCGAGGAGGCCACATGCGTCTCGCCAAGGAGGCGCACCTCCGGCGAGCGCGGCCCCAGGAGCTCGGCGAGCTCGGATGCAAATGCGGCTACGGTGTCCGCCGAAGGGTCTCTGCGCGCGAGGTGTCGGTTGAGGCGGGTCATCGCGAGCCCCGCCGAGGAGAGGCGCAGAAGACGCTGCCGCTGCGCATCCCGGAACGCCTCGAGGCTCCGCGACGCGAGGCGGAAATGGAAGGCCGAGCTGCGACCGGTGATCGGAATGTCCGCGGCCGTGATCGCCGCCTCCAGGATCCGGAGCCAGAGCCGCTCCGCCTCGGCGAGTGCCCGCTCTGCGCGGCCTCTTTGCCGGAGCAAAACGTGCGCAGCCCCGGCGTTGGTCTCTGCGGCCGCGCGTAAGGGGTCGTCGAGCGCCGCCGTCCGCAACGTGTCGTGCGCGGCAAGCCAGTGGCGGGCCGCCGTTTCGGTGTCAGATACGGCAGCGGCGTGAAAGCCCGAGCGTGTTGCGCTGAGCCAATCGTTTGCGGCCTCCCCCATCGATCGTCGATCCATTGTTCGCTTCGCGGCGCGATGACAGAAAGCGTGCACGTCCAGGATGGGATTTGCAACCAAAAAGAACCAATAAAAACCAATGTAGGTTTGCAAGTGCAGCATTCGCGTAAAATGCCGTTTCGGTGGCGCGCGCATTGTACCGGTGCGCAAAGACCAAATCGTCGCTACAAACATAGGGTTGCCTGCAAAAACCGGTTCAATGGCATAGGGTCTGTGGGCTAGTTTGGTGAGGATTGGTCTGAAACGGTCCATTTGACTTGCGGCATCGACGGGCGAGGTCGTCGTCTCGCGCGGACCGCCTCCCGATCCGCACCGGGCACTGCGGCTCGCGGACGCGTCGTGTTCGATGCGTCCGCTGCCAAGGATTGATCGGGAGTATCGTCACCGATCCGGGACACGGGCGCGCATCGCGACCTCCGTAGCGGGTGCGCGATCCCGCGCCCTCTCGCGGTGCGACGCGATGCTGTTCACGATCCGCTGCGACATGAGTAAGATGAAGAAGCTGGTCGCGGTCCCGAAGCGGGGGCCGCCGCCTGCCGCGCGGGCTCGCGCCACTGCCGTCCGAGCTCGCCGAACACAAGCGCATCGCCGCCGCCAGACGACGGTCGGCTGGCACATGCCATACGATGATGGCGTGCCCGCCGCGCCCGCCAGCAGTGCGGACCGCACCGGCCGCGAGCCCGGCGTCGCAGTCCCGCCATTCCACAAGCTCAGGAACCCATCCCTTCGAAAGGAACACCCATGACCCACGGCAAGGAAACGAGGCAGTCGGTGCTGAACGACCGGCATATCGCGCTCGGCGCGGACATGACGGCGGCGTCATGGAACGACATGCCGGTTCCTCAGAACTACCGCACGGACCCGTATGACGAGGTCACCGCGGTCCGCACCAAGGCCGGCCTCATCGAGGTGACGGCGCTGAAGATGCTGAACGTCGCGGGGCCCGACGCTCTCAAGTTCCTCAATCACCTTCTGACGTCCGACGTCTCGAAGGCCAAGACCGGCGATTCGCACATCTCGAACATCGTCGACGAGAACGGCGCCCTCATCGACGACGTGCTCGTCTATGTGGATGGGCCGAACGAGTTCCGTCTCTCCCACGGCGGCGGCGCCCTGGAGGAGGTCTTGCCGGCGGTTGCTTCGAAGTTCGACGTGACGGTCAAGCGCGACAACGACGTGCACATTCTGTCGCTCCAGGGTCCGGTGGCGCTGGAGGTCCTGGCGCCCCACACGCCGATGGATCTCGCGGGCCTTCCCTACTTCCGGCATCAGAAGACGACGCTGTTCGGCAAGCCGGTCAGCATCGCACGCGGCGGCTACTCGGCCGAGCGCGGCTACGAGGTGTTCTGCTCGGCCGCCGACGCCCACTTCATCTGGGACAAGATCCTCGATGTGGGCAAGGACAAGGGTGTGATCCCCGTTTCCTGGTCCTCTCTCGACATCGTGCGCGTGGAAGGCGGCCTCCTGTTCTTCCCCTTTGACATGCCTCACGGCGATACCACTCCGTGGGAGGTGAGGGCCGATTGGACCATCGATCTCTCTAAGCCGGACTTCATCGGCAAGAAGGCCCTGGAAGGGAAGAAGGGCAAGGAGCGTTCGCTCATCACGGGACTAGAGGTCGAGAGCGACCGCGCCATCGAGCCGGGCTCGAAGGTCACCTCCGGCGGCAAAGAGGTCGGCGTGGTGACGAGCACCACCTATTCGAAGCATCTCATGAAGTCGCTGGCGATGGCTCAGATCGAGCCTGTCCACACCAAGCTCGGCACCGGGCTGGTCGTGCACGACAAGGGTGAGTGGCCGGCCGTCGTGGTGAGGATGCCGTTCTACGATCCGATGCGGCTGCGCACGCACCCGAGGTGAGGTGGCCCGTCGCGCACGCCGGTCCGACGGCTGAGTGAAACATAAGAGCCGCGCGAGAGCGCGGCTCTCGCCCCGCTGCCGAAGAAGACCGTCGTGCCGTCCCGCTCTACAACACGAAAAAAGCTCTAGGACAGTTTCATGAGCACGATGCCGCCGAAGATCATGGCGGCGGCTGCGGTCCGTAAGGCATGCGTGGGCTCGCCGAGGACGAGAACGCCGACGATAAACGCGCCGAGCGCGCCGATCCCCGTCCAAACCGTGTAAGCCGTGCCAAGGGGGAGCGATCGCATGGCAATCGCGAGCAGTGCGAAGCTGCAGAGCATGGCAACGATCGTGATCGCCGACGGGACGAGCCTCGTGAAGCCGTCGGACTGCTTCATCGCAAACGCCCACACGACTTCGAGAATGCCGGCAAAAAAAAGATAGATCCAGGCCATGGATCTCTCCAAGGATAAGTTCGGGCCGTCCCGGAAAGATAACCCATGGTGGGGGAGGTCGTAGCCTCGCGGTGTCAAAAATAAAGTACCGGGCTCGCTTATCAAGGCGTAATTTCCCGCATGCCTGAGGCTCGTCAGTCCTCGTCCGGATAGACGACGGCCCCGATGTAGCCGTTGCGCGGTTGAAAGCTCGCCATGGCCCAGCCGAGAGAGCCCGCGGTTTCGGCGCCGACCCGCGTGATCCGGGCCGGTGCGTCGGGATCGATGGTGACGTCGAACGCGTCGAGCGGATGGCTGAGCCCTTCGCCGATGGCCTTCACGAAGGCTTCCTTTCGCGTCCAGCAGGCGAGAAAGGCAAGGTCGCGCCGGCTGCTCCCGGCAATGGCGCGGAACGCCTCGGCCTCGCTCGGCGAAAAGAAGCGTGTCGCGAGGCCTTCGGCATCGGGGATCTCGCGAATGTGCTCGATATCGACCCCGACCGTGCGCCGGCCGGTGAACGCGTAAACTGCGAGCGATCCCGAGTGCGACAGATTGAACGCCAGATCCGAGGTCCCGTACCTGGCTCCGAGCGACGGCTTCCCATATTTCGTCGTGACGAGCTCGATGGCTGCGGGCGCGACGCCGAGCCGTTCACCGAGCAACTCCCTGAGCCGCCCCCGTGCGACGACGTAATGGGCGCGGTGGCGGTCCGAGAGGAAACGATCGGCAACCTGCCGCTCCGCGGCCGAGAGAAGCGCCCGCAGCGCCGCCCGCTCGTCGTGGTCCGGAGCGTCGAGGTCCGTGCCCACGACATCCACGTCCGCAACGCGCAGGATATCGAACACGTCGGGCCGCGTCTGGCCGTGCACGGGGAGGGGCCCCTTCCTGTTGGAGGCATGACGGCCCGATGTGAAGGCCGGCGCGAAGGCGCGCTGCAGTGTACCCCAGCCGTCCGGGCGCGCCCTAGCGGCAAAAGAATATGCCTGCCGGCGGAGTGGAAAAAATACCCCTTTGCGGGACGGTTCGGACTCGCTATGCGATGAGCCCCGGCGAGGCGACAGCGCCGGCATCTGGAACCGCGGGTGTAGCTCAATGGTAGAGCAGCAGCCTTCCAAGCTGAATACGTGGGTTCGATTCCCATCACCCGCTCCAATCTTCACCTGATCGGAACACGCCGCCGCGGCCTGCCGGTGGGGGAGCGCTGTCCATGCTTGTGGCCACGACCAACGAAATCGAGGGATACAAGGTGGTGAAGCACCTTGGCGTGGTGCGCGGCCTGACGGTGCGCTCGCGCAGCGTGGTGGGCAATATCGGCGCCGCGATCCAGATCCTGTTCGGTGGGACCATCTCCGTCTATACCGCCCTCGCCGAGCAGACGCGCCAGGAGGCGTTCGACCTGATGGTCCGGCAAGCCGAGGAGGTGGGCGCCAACGCGGTGCTGGCCATGCGCTACGACGCCAATGAGATCGCGTCGGCCGTGACCGAGGTGCTGGCCTACGGCACGGCGGTCGTGGTGGAAAAAACCAGCTGAGCGGAGAAGAACGCCCCCTGGAGCGTTTTCAAGCGAGAGTGGAATTCACTTCGCATTAAGAAAGCGCGTCAAACCAAAAACATAGAGCCTCACCTCGGATCCTGTCAGAGGCGAACAGGCTCTAGGGACCGCCCGGCCCCACGGCCAATGCTTACCCCTATCCAGCAGGAGGTGGGGAGAACGGCGGGTCCGTGCACGCAAAGGGGCAATAAATTGGCGCAAGGCGGTGACAAACGTAAAAAGTTCGGCTAAGGATGCCGCCCCCGCATAAGGCAGGTGCGCCTTTCGCGTCGATAAGGCGCGTACAAGCTGTGCGATAGGGGTGTAGCTCAATTGGCAGAGCGTCGGTCTCCAAAACCGAAGGCTGGGGGTTCGAGACCCTCCACCCCTGCCATGAGGTTTTGTTGAGGCGGATCGGTGAAGAGGGCGCCCCGGTCGGTTTCGATGGATTCACCCTTGGGGCAAGGGTGCGTCGGTATGTCGCATGGCGCTCGGGAAGCGGTTTTGATGTCGAAGTTCAATCCGTTCGAATTCGTTCAAGAGGTACGGCAGGAGGTCTCGAAAGTCACCTGGCCGGCGTGGAAGGAAGTGTGGATTACCACGCTCATGGTCCTCATCATGGTGGCCCTGGCTTCGGTGTTTTTCCTCATTACCGATCAGGTGCTTGGGCATCTGGTGAATTGGGTGCTCCGGCTCGGCGCCTGAGCGTCGGGCGGACAAGCTGTTTCGCGCCGGCCCCGGCGCGAAGGCAGGACACGAGAGACGATCTGAGAATGGCCAAGCGCTGGTACATCGTTCACGCCTACACGAACTTCGAGCGCAAGGTGGCAGATGCCATCAAGGAGCGCGCGCGGTCGGCTGGCCTCGACGACCTGTTCGACGAGGTAGTGGTGCCGACCGAGGAGGTCGTGGAGGTGAAGCGCGGCCGCAAGGTGCAGGCCGAGCGCAAGTTCCTGCCGGGCTACGTGCTGGTTCATATGGAGATGACGGACGCTGCGTTCGTCCTCATCAAGAATACGCCGAAGGTGACGGGCTTCCTCGGCGCGGACAACAAGCCGATCGCGATCTCCGACGACGAGGCCGCCCGCATTCTCAATCAGGTGAAGGAAGGCGTCGAGCGACCGAAACCCTCCATCATCTACGAGGTGGGCGAGCAGGTGAAGGTGGTGGACGGTCCCTTCGCCTCCTTCCAGGGCGAGGTCGAGGAGGTGGACGGCGAACGGTCCCGTCTCAAGGTCGGGGTCTCCATCTTCGGCCGCAAGACGCCGGTCGAGCTCGAGTTCGGGCAGGTGGAGAAGGTGTCGGCCTAGGCGGAGGACGAGAGAGATCGAAAGCTTCCGGCGCGCTCGTCGTGCCGGTCGAGGACGCGAGAGGCCGGTGTCGGCTGATCGGGTCTGAACCGCGGGAGGGTTCGAGCTGAGGCTCGCATCCGCTGACCGCTAACCCTGGGAAGCAAAGAGCCTTCCCGAGAACTTAGGGGATACGATGGCAAAGAAGATCGACGGCTACATCAACCTTCAGGTCCCGGCAGGAGCGGCCAACCCGTCTCCGCCGATCGGCCCTGCGCTCGGCCAGCGCGGCGTCAACATCATGGAGTTCTGCAAGTCCTTCAACGCCAAGACGAAGGACCTCGAGCAGGGTACACCGATTCCGGTGAAGATCACGGTCTATTCGGATCGCTCCTTCACCTTTGAGATGCGCACGCCGCCGGCGACGTATCTCATCAAAAAGGCGGCCGGCATGAAGCCCACCGGCAAGCCCGGCTCGGGCTCGAAGAACCCCGGCCGCGACGTGGCGGGCTCGATCACCATGGCTCAGCTTCAGGAAATCGCCAAGCTGAAGATCAAGGACATGAACACGGACAATCTCGAGCAGGCCACCAAGACGATCGCTGGCTCCGCCCGTTCGATGGGCCTCAAGGTGGTGGAGTAACGACATGGCGAAAGAAGCTGCTGCAAAAGAGAAGTCGGCAAAGACGTCGTCCGTTGCTCCCGAGGTCATCGCTGCGACCCGGCTCGCGGGCGGCAAGCGCAACGCCGCGGCGAGGAAGGGCATCGACGCCAACAAGGCGTATGCCATCGATGAGGCCGTGCGCCTGATCAAGGAGCGCGCCAAGGCGAAGTTCGACGAGACCGTCGAGGTCGCCATGAACCTCGGCGTCGATCCGAAGCACGCCGACCAGATGGTGCGCGGCGTCTGCAACCTGCCGAACGGCTCCGGCCGCACGGCGCGCGTCGCCGTGTTCGCGCGCGGCGCCAAGGCCGAAGAGGCCAAGGCTGCAGGTGCGGATGTGGTGGGCGCCGAGGATCTGGTCGAGACCGTGTCGAAGGGCACGATCAACTTCGATCGCTGCATCGCGACACCCGACATGATGGGGCTTGTCGGCCGCCTGGGTAAGGTGCTTGGCCCCCGCGGCCTGATGCCGAACCCGCGCGTCGGCACGGTGACCATGGACGTCACCAGCGCCGTCAAGGGTGCCAAGGGCGGCTCCGTCGAGTTCCGCGTCGAGAAGGCGGGCATCGTCCACGCCGGCATCGGCAAGGCGAGCTTCACCGAGCAAGCCCTCGTCGAGAACATTAAGGCGTTCGTCGATGCGGTGTCCAAGGCCAAGCCCGCGGGCTCCAAGGGCACGTACATCAAGAAGGTGTCGCTCTCCTCGACCATGGGGCCGGGGCTCAAGGTCGACACCGGTACGGTCGTTTCGGCGACGCCCGCGACATAAGCGGGGCGACGCCATCGGGCCCGTCTGCGGGCCCTTAACGGAATTCCCCGCCGCAGGCCGTCGGCTTGCGGCGGGGATCTCCAGCCCAAAGCCCTTTCGGGGCCGAACGGCCGGAGACCTGTCCGAGATTGATGGGCGCCGATCCGGCTTGCCGGTGACGCTTAATCCTCGAGAGAGGGCCCGCATGAGACGGGAGACCACCCGGATTTGAAGCCGCAAGGCCCGCATCCGGTATGAGCCTTCTGGGTCAGCACCGTGCCGCTCCGGCGCGCGGTCGGGACAGGACGAGCGTCGCAGCGGCAAGCCCGCGAGGGAAAAAGCTGCGGCAAGGTGCAACCCGCGAGGGGTCCGCTACGGGCTCTTCGCAACCAGGAGTGAGCAGGTGGATAGAGCCGCAAAACAGGCGCTCGTGACGTCCCTCCACGAGGTGTTGAAGGACACCGGCGTGCTGGTCGTCGCCCACAACACCGGCATGGTGGCCGCTCAATCGGCAGAGTTCCGCAAGCGCGTCAAAGAGGCGGGCGGGTCTGTCAAGGTGGCCAAGAACAAGCTGGTCAAGCTCGCGCTCAAGGACACCCAAGCCGAAGGCATCACCGATCTCTTCACGGGGCCCACTGTGTTGGCCTTTTCGAAGGATCCGATTGCCGCGGCGAAGGTGGCGGTCAAGTACGCCAAGGAGAACGACAAGCTCGTGATCCTCGGCGGCGCGATGGGCGCCTCTGTCCTCGACGCGAACGGCGTCAAAGCACTCGCCGACCTGCCTTCGCTTGATGAGCTCCGAGCCAAGCTGATCGGTCTCTTGAACGCGCCGGCGACGAAGATCGCCCGCACGGTCAAGGAGCCCGGCGCAAAGCTCGCGCGCGTCATCCAGGCCAAGGCATCGCAAGGCGGCGAGGCTGCATAACGCACGTCTGTGGAACGACTGAAACCGGCGCGTCCCTGAGGCCACAACGGCTGGGACAAAGCGCCACCCCTCGAAGGCTTAACCGGAAGGACTATATACAATGTCGGATCTCGCAAAGATCGTTGATGACCTGTCGAAGCTGACCGTTCTCGAAGCAGCCGAGCTCGCCAAACTTCTTGAGGAGAAGTGGGGCGTGTCGGCTGCTGCTGCCGTTGCCGTGGCCGCTGCCCCGGCGGGCGGCGCTGCCGCTGCTGCGGTCGAGGAGCAGACCGAGTTCACCGTCATCCTGAAGTCGGGCGGCGACAAGAAGATCAACGTCATCAAGGAAGTTCGCGCCATCACGGGCCTCGGCCTCAAGGAAGCCAAGGACCTCGTCGAGGCCGGCGGCAAGGCCGTGAAGGAGGGCGTCTCGAAGGACGAGGCGCAGAAGCTCAAGAAGCAGCTTGAGGACCAGGGCGCGGTCGTCGAGCTGAAGTAAGGCAGTAAGGCAGTAGGCAGTGGGGCAGTCGGGATCCGATCGCTCTTACTGCCTACTGCCTCATGCCTACTGCCGGTCCGCCGAGAGGCGGACCACGAAGACGGTTTTCCGGAGGTTCTCCCGGGGGCTCACCCCTCGTCGAGGCCCTCCGGTGAACCGTTTAGAGGTTATCGGCGACGCGCAGGGGAGGGCGACCCCGGCGCTGGCGTGAAGGCGGAGCGGTCGTGCGGCCCCACGGACCACGACCCCGGGCGAGATGAGGAGCGGACATGGCTGAGACGACGTTCAACGGCCGTAAGCGTATTCGGAAGCAATTCGGTCACATCCGCGAGGTCGCGGAGATGCCGAACCTCATCGAGGTTCAGAAGAGCTCCTACGACGACTTTTTGATGGTCAAGGAGCCGCCCGGCGGCCGTCCCGACGATCACGGCTTGCAGGCGGTCTTCAAGTCCGTGTTCCCGATCTCCGACTTCTCGGGCCGCGCGACGCTGGAGTTCGTGCGCTACGAGTTCGAGCCGCCGAAGTACGACGTCGACGAGTGCATGCAGCGCGACATGACCTACTCCGCGCCGCTCAAGGTCAAGCTGCGCTTGATCGTGTTCGATGTGAACGAGGAGACGGGCTCGAAGTCGATCAAGGACGTCAAGGAGCAGGACGTCTACATGGGCGACATGCCGCTCATGACCTCGAACGGCACCTTCNNGCCCGCATCATTCCCTACCGCGGCTCCTGGCTCGACTTCGAGTTCGACGCCAAGGACATCGTCTATGTGCGCATCGACCGTCGCCGCAAGCTGCCGGTGACGACGCTGCTCTATGCGCTCGGCCTCGACGACGAGCAGATCCTGTCGACCTTCTACAAGATGATCTCGGTCAAGGAGTCGAAGCGCGGCTGGAAGATGCCGTTCATGCCCGAGAAGATGCGCGGCATGACGCCCCTCGCCGACCTCATGGACGCCCGCACCGGCGACGTCGTCGCCAAGGCCGGCGACAAGATCACCGCCAGGAAGGCGCGCGAGCTGGCCGAGAACGGCCTCAAGGAGGTTCTGGTTTCCTCCGAGGATCTCGCCGGCCGCTACATCGCCGAGGACATCGTCAATCTCGACAACGGCCAGATCTATGCCGAGGCGGGCGCCGAGCTCGACGCCAAGCTGCTGGCTGAGCTCAAGGACCAGAAGGTCAAGGAGTTCCACGTCCTCGACATCGACCACGTCAACATCGGCCCGTTCATCCGCAACACGCTGAACATCGACAAGAACTCGAACGGCGACGAAGCGCTGATGGACATCTACCGGGTCATGCGCCCGGGCGAGCCGCCGACCATCGAGGCGGCGACCAACCTGTTCCACAGCCTGTTCTTCGACGCCGAGCGCTACGACCTCTCGGCCGTCGGCCGCGTGAAGATGAACATGCGCCTCGAGCTCGATGCGCCCGACACCATGCGCGTGCTGCGCCGCGAGGACATCCTCGCCGTCATCAAGACGCTCGTCGACCTGCGCGACGGCCGCGGCGAGATCGACGACATCGAC
>JRYH01005293.1_pt1 | contig 13680 bp, 10 predicted proteins | sample 235351 | NCBI WGS metagenome assembly JRYH01 (sample SAMN03074221, study PRJNA261480) | activated sludge metagenome | biome: Wastewater Treatment Plant; feature: Wastewater; material: Activated sludge; isolation source: activated biomass of a wastewater treatment plant treating wastewater... ... | reverse complement strand
ACCACGGTGCGAGGCTCCGCCTCGACTACGGCGCGAGGCTCCGCCTCGACTACGGCGCGAGGCTCCGCCTCGACTACGGCGCGAGGCTCCGCCTCGACGCAACCGCGATAGTGCGGATGACGGGAGAGATAGTCCTCGAGGCTGTCGGCCACCACCTCGGGCTGGGAGAGAATGCGGGTGGTCGCCGGCAGATGGCGGCGGAACAGGGGCTCGACGAGGGGGAAATGTGTGCAGCCGAGGATGGCGCGGTCGGGCGGCGCCCCTTCCGATTGGGCGAGGGCCGCCTCGATGCCCGCCACGACGAGCGCCTCGAGGTGGGCTTCGGAGGCGCCCTGCTCGATGGCCCCGGCCAGCTCCGCGCACACCTGCTGCACGACCGTGACGCGCGGGCAGCGCTTGCGGATCTCCTCGGCATAGACGTTGGAGGCGATCGTGCGCGTCGTGCCGAACACGGCGATGCGGTCGGTCAGGAACTTCTGCGGATATTGCGGCGTGGTGACGGCCCAGGGCGTCTGGGTTGCGGCCTCGACGGTGGGGGCGACGATGCCCACCACGTTGTGGCCCTCGGCGCGCCAGCGGGTGCCCGGCAGCCAGGCCGTCTGCAAGCGGCGGGCGGCCACGGCCGTCGCCGTGTTGCAGCCGAGGACGACGAGCTTGCAGCCTTGCGCGAACAGCGCCTCGACGCCGGCGCGGGTGAGATCGATGATCTCCTCCGACGGGCGGTTGCCGTAGGGGACGTGGGCGTGGTCGCCCAGGTAGACGAACGAGAGGTCCGGAAAGCGCTCGGTCAGCGCGGACAGCACCGTGAGACCGCCAAGCCCCGAATCGAAGACGCCAATCATGCGCGCCCCTGATGGCAGGCAACCCCGGCCGGGGTCAATGGCTTCGGCGGCCGTTGGCCGAAGCCGGTCCCGCCTGGATCCTCACTCGGCCGCTTCGGACGGCGAACGGCCGGCCGCGGCGGTGGCCTCCTGGTCGGCAGTCTTGAGCGCGTCGAGGCTCGGCATCGAGATCGTGCTGTAGCCGCAATCGACGAAGTGCACTTCCCCGGTCACGGCCGCAGAGAGATCCGACAGCAGATAGAGCGCGGAGCCGCCGACGTCGTTGAGGCTCGGCGTGCGGCGAAGGGGAGAATGCTCTTTCTGGAAGTTGAAGATCACGCGCGCATCCGAGACGCCCGCGCCCGAGAGCGTGCGCATGGGGCCTGCCGACAGCGCGTTGACGCGGATGCCCTGCGGGCCGAGATCGGCCGCGAGGTAGCGGACGGAGGCTTCGAGGGCCGCCTTGGCGACGCCCATGACATTGTAGGACGGCACGGAGCGGGTGGCCCCGCCGTAGCTCAGCGTGAGGAGCGAGCCGCCGTTCGGCATCAGGGCCATGGCGCGCTGCGCGATCTCGGTGAACGAGAAGCACGAGATCGTCATCGTGTTCACGAAATTCTCGCGGGTCGTGTTGACGTAGCGGCCAGCCAGCTCGCGCGGATCGGAGAAGGCGAGCGCGTGCACGACGAAGTCGAGCTCGCCCCAGACTTCCTTCACGCGGGCGAAGACGTTGTCGACGGTGGCGAGATCGGAGACGTTGCACGGCTCGATGATCTCGGCGCCGATCGACTGGGCGAGCGGCACGGCGCGGCGGCCGAAAGCGCCGTCCTGGTAGCTGAAGCCAAGCTTGGCGCCCTGGCCGTGAAGCGCGCGCGCGATGCCCCAGGCGATGGACCGGTCGTTGGCCACGCCCATGATCAGACCGCGCTTGCCCGCCATCAGCGGGCCGGGATTGGCAACATCGTATTCGGCCATGGAAGTCCTCGCACTCGTACCAAACCTACGGCCTGTCTCGAACCAGCCGCGCGCCTTCGTATAAACCTTCATGCAGACCCGTCCCCCCGGGGCGAACTCCCTAAAGCGGAGGGCTCTGCAAGAGTTCAGCCATTATAGCGGTTGAAGATCAGAGTTGCATTTGTTCCGCCAAAACCGAAGCTGTTCGACATGACACAGTTAAGCTCGGTGTCGATCCGGCTGCGGGCGATCGGCAGGTCCTCGAAGACCGGATCCAGCTCCTCGATATTGGCGCTTTCGCAGACGAAGCCGTTGTTCATCATCAAAATCGAGAAAATGCTCTCCTGCACGCCGATCGCGCCCAGCGAATGGCCGGTGAGGGACTTCGTGGCGGCGATGTGCGGAATGGTCGCGCCGGCGAAGACCTTACGGATGGCCTCGACCTCCTTGAGGTCGCCCACAGGCGTCGCCGTGGCGTGCGGGTTGATGTAGTCGACAGGGTTTGAAATCCCTTTCCCATCAAACCCTTGCATCGCAAGCTGCATGCAGCGCGTAGCGCCTTCTCCGGAGGGAGCGACCATGTCGTAGCCGTCGGAGGTCGCGCCGTATCCCACGAGCTCGCCGTAGATCTTGGCTCCGCGCGCCTTGGCCCGCTCCAGCTCCTCGAGCACGAGCACGCCGGCGCCGCCGGCGATCACGAAGCCGTCGCGGTTCTTGTCGTACGCCCGGCTCGCCGTGGCCGGCGTGTCGTTGTAGCGCGAGGACATGGCGCCCATGGCGTCGAACAGCACCGACAGCGTCCAATCGAGCTCCTCGCAGCCGCCGGCGAACATCACGTCCTGCTTGCCCCACTGGATCAGCTCGGCCGCGTTGCCGATGCAGTGGGCGCTCGTGGCGCAGGCCGACGAGATCGAATAGTTGACGCCCTTGATCTGAAAGCTCGTCGCCAGCACCGCCGACGGCCCCGAGCACATCCCCTTCGGCACCTCGAAGGGACCCACCTTCTTCGGGTCCTTCTCACGCGCCGTATCGGCCGACCAGACGATCGCCCGCGTCGAGGGTCCGCCCGAGCCCATGATGATGCCGGTGCGCTCGTTCACCACCTCGCCGGGCTCGAGGCCGGAATCGCGGATCGCCTGCTCCATGGCGATGTAGTTCCAGCCGACGCCCGCCTCCATGAAGCGTTTCGGCTTGCGCGGAACCTGGGCCTCCCAGTCGAGCTTCGGATCGCCGTGGACCTGACAGCGGAAGCCCAGCTCCGCGTATTTGTCGGCCTTGACGATGCCGGACTTCGCCTCGCGCAGCGAGGCGAGCACTTCCTGGGCCGTGTTTCCAATGGAAGACACGATGCCCATGCCGGTGACGACAACCCGTCTCATCGATTTCCTCGCCTCGAAGCCATCTTCCGCACGCTCTGCACGAGCCTTACGCGGCTGCCGGCGCCTCGCCCGCGTCGAACAATCCGACGCGCAGATCGGTCGCCGTATAGATCACCTGGCCGTCGGCCTTCAGCGTTCCATCGGCGATGGCCAGCTTCAGGCGCCGCAGGATCACGCGCTTCAGATCGACGACGTATTCCACTTTCTGGACCGTCGGCAGGACCATGCCGGTGAATTTCACTTCTCCCACGCCGAGTGCGCGCCCGCGGCCCGGGGCGCCGAGCCAGCCGAGAAAGAACCCGGTCAACTGCCACAGCGCATCGAGACCGAGGCAGCCGGGCATCACGGGATCGCCCATGAAATGGCATTTGAAGAACCAGTCGAGGCGCTCGTTGCCCGCAACCGCGAGCTCGGCGACGATCTGGCCCTTGTCGTTGGCGCCTCCGCTCTCGGAGATGTGGGCGATGCGGTCGAACATCAACATGGGAGGCAGCGGAAGCTGAGCATTTCCAGGCCCGAACAGCTCACCACGGCCGCACGTCAGAAGATCCTCGAAGTCGTAGCTTGAACGGCGCTCGGCCATAGATCCCTATCTTCCCCTCTCAGGCGTGCGTATTGTCCCGCACGCGCAAGCCGCGTTGTCTAGCACATCCGCCTGACGTTCAATCGATATAAACAGGCACCGTCAAGTCACGGCAGGCCGCGGGCGCCTCTTGTCCAGAGAAGTCGCCGCCAGGGCGTGCGGGCGGCCCCCGGCCCGGGACTGCGGCACAATGGCCCGAATCGCCCGCAAAACAGGACCTTGAGACCGGGTTGCAGTCCACCAAGCATCCTTTTATACTGAAGGAATTGGTGTTATCCGGCCTCTCGCCTGGCGCTCATCCGCCGCGTTGCGAGCGGGCCTATTCGCCATCACATATAGACTGGCTATCAGACCTGAGCCGAACAAACCCGAAGTCGAAACCGAGTGGCAGTCGATCCGATCATGAGCGCTGACGTCCTAGACGATCTCAAGGGCGACGACCTGAACGGCGGCCTGGGCGAGGATGCCCTCCCCGAGGGCCCGTTGCAGCCGCTGCAAACGTCGATCGCGGAAACCCTGCGGAAAGCGGGCCTGCGGCCCACGCGCCAGCGCGTGACGCTTGGCGCGCTGCTGTTCGGCGGCGAGGATCGCCACGTCTCGGCCGAGATGCTGCATGCCGAGGCCATGGCACAGGGCGAGCATGTGTCGCTCGCCACCGTCTACAACACGCTCCATCAGTTTACGGGAGCGGGGTTGCTGCGTGAGCTGGCGATCGATGGCGGCAAGGCCTACTTCGACACCAACACCTCGAATCACAACCACTTCTTCATCGAAGAGCACGGGGAGCTGATGGATATCCCGGGCGATTCGATCCGCGTCGACGGCCTGCCCGAGCCTCCGGAAGGCATGCGCGTGAGCCATATCGACGTGGTCGTGCGGCTCGTGCCCAAGACCTGAGCCCGTCTCGCGCAGGCACCGAGACCACGGGTGGCACCGCACCGGGCCGATGCGATTGCCCGGGCGGGCATCACGCCCTGAGCCCCGTCAGTTCAGAACCTCGTTCTCATAGACGCCCCAGAGTTGCTTCTGAAGCATGTAGCCGCGGAAGCGGTCGATCGTGACGTTGCACCAGCGCCCGTCGCAGCGATGCACGTTGGCGATCACGCCGGCCTCGACAATCGCGACCGGGCGCGACGTCTCGCTCTTGCGCGTGCGGACCGGCACCTGCGGTGCGGGCTGACCCGGCTTCATGTCCCACGGCGTCACCAGCGCCGTCCGCCGTCCCGAGAGCAGCGAATGGACGATCCAGCCGGTTGCACCCTCGGCATCGCGGACCTGGCGCCAGCCTTCGAGCTCGCTCAGGATCTCGAGCGGAAGGCCGGCGCGGCGATAGACCCAGGAGGTCGGATATTCCGTACCAGGACCGGCACGCAGGTTGACGCGGTCGGCCTTGAGGCTGGCGAAGCGCGGCAAGGGCAGGCCCGTCTCCGACTTCTGGGCAGGCGGCGCGGCGGCGGCGCCTCCGGCCATGGCCCCGGTCGACGGCAGGGTCGAGCCGGTGCAAACCGCGGCAAGCCCAAGAGCGCCGCAGCACACGGCGGACCACCACCGCCTTCCCCTCATCCAATCTCTGCGCATGATCCTCATTCCGAAGCGCTCCCCGCACGCCCAATCCATCCATTACTTTGTCATGGACATGACCTTCTGTTAGACACAGCGTCATCCTCGGACACGTTCGCGCTGCACAATACGTTGACGCGGCGCGAACGCGGTCTCAATCCTTAGTTTTTCGGGGCGTGGTCCACAGTCTCGATGCGAGCGGTGCTCGCTTCGCGCGGGCCACCCCGCTGCCGCCGGTGAAAGAGACATGCCCAGCCTCCAGAAGAAGCCCGTCGTCATCGTCACGCGCAAGCTGCCCGACGTCGTGGAGGCGCGGATGCGCGAGCTGTTCGACGCCCGCCTCAACACCGATGACAAGCCGATGACCCAGGCCGAGCTGGCCGAGGCCGCCCGGATCGCCGACGTCCTCGTTCCCACCGTCACCGACCGCATCGACCGCGCCGTCATCTCGCAGGCCGGGCCGCAGCTCCGGCTGATCGCCAATTTCGGCACCGGCGTCGACAACGTCGACCTCGATACCGCCCGCAACCGCGCCATCACCGTCACCAACACGCCGGGCGTGCTGACGGAGGATACCGCCGACATGACGATGGCGCTCATCCTGGCCGTGCCGCGGCGCCTGCGCGAAGGAGCCGCGTACCTGCGCGATCCGAAGACGAAGTGGGCCGGCTGGTCGCCGACCTGGATGCTGGGGCACCGCATCTTCGGAAAGCGTCTCGGCATCGTCGGCATGGGGCGCATCGGCCAGGCGGTCGCCCAGCGCGCCAAGGCGTTCGGACTCGACATCCACTATCACAACCGCAAGCGGCTCTCGTCCGACATCGAGACGGAGCTGGGGGCGACCTACTGGGAAAGCCTCGACCAGATGCTGAGCCGGATGGACATCGTGTCGGTCAACTGCCCGCACACGCCCGCCACCTATCACCTGCTTTCGGCGCGGCGGCTCAAGCTCCTGAAGCCGACGGCCTACATCGTCAATACGGCCCGCGGCGAGGTGATCGACGAGAACGAGCTGGCGCGCATGGTCGAAGCCGGCACCATCGCCGGCGCCGGTCTCGATGTGTTCGAGCACGAGCCCGCCATCAACCCGAAGCTGCTCGCCTCCGAGCGGGTGCTGGCGCTGCCGCACATGAGCTCGGCCACGATCGAGGGCCGCATCGACATGGGCGAGAAGGTGATCATCAACATCAAGGCGTTCCTGGACGGCCATGCGCCGCCGGACAAGGTCCACCCTGCGATGTTCTGACCGGGCGCTGCCGCGCGCTCGGCTGCCAGGCCGCGTCAAACCAGGACGCGGGCGACGATGGCCGCATAGAAGGCGATGCTGGCGAAATAGCCCGCGAGCAGCCACGTGCGCGCCGAGGCCGAGATGGGGGCGGCGCGGCGTGCCTGGGCGGGGCGCAGCACCATCGGCGCGGTAAGAACGAGCAGCGCCGTCAGCACGTGCCATTCGAGGTAGATCGAGAGGCCGGTGCCCGCGATCAGCGCCAGCATATTGATGATCGAGACGAACTCGGGATCGGAGCGCGAGAGCGCGGCATCGACGATCTGGCCGCCGTCGAGCGGCAGGACCGGCGCGAGATTGAGGCCATTCAGGATGGCGCTCGCGAACGCGAGCTGCCCGAGCAGCGGATCGCCCGTCGCCAGGGCGCCCGCCAGGAACGCCGCCGTCGAGACGAGGCTGAAGCCGGGCCCCATCAAGGCCACGAAGCCGCGCTCCGCTTCGGTGCGATGGGGCGCGGCGGCGACCGCAACGCCGCCCATGAACGGAATGAAATAGATGCCCTGCACGGGCAGGCCCACCCAGCGCATGGCGAGCGCATGGCCGCCTTCGTGGACGATCAAGAGCAAGAGCAGGATGGCGGCGAACGTCCAGTCGAAGAGATAGCCGAAGCTCGCATAGGTGAGCGCGCCGGTCATCAGCGCGGCACCGAGGCGCGAGGCCGGTGCTTCCGCCGTCCCCGCCTCCTTCTCGCAGTAGGTCTTGAAACGGCGCGCGTTGAAGCGGGCGCCGAGGGGCACCAGCAGGCGGCCCGCAAAGTGCCTGTGCGTCAGCTCGTGCAGGATCGAGAGGCGCGTGGCCATCTCGCCCCTGGGTTCCAGGACGCAGGCGACGTAGTAGTCATGGCCGAGGGCGACCTGGGGATCGCTTCCCTCCTCGAGGATCTCCATCAGGATCGCCTCGGGAGGCCGGCTCTCGATCTCGCGGACAGCCATCGCCAGGCTGCGCTCACCGAACGTGACCGTCCCCTCCAAGACGCCGGGCGCGCCGGGGCGCGGCGCCATTTTCATCACAATCGGCTGAGCCCCTTCGAAGACGATCTCGAGCGCGGTCAGGACGCGCCAGACGGCGTCGCGCGGGGCCTTGATGTCCGTGTGCGCCGCATAGCGGCACCGCCCGCGTCGAAGGAGCGCGTCGCGAACGGCGCGGACGAGGCAGGTCAAGACATAGAGCACGTCACCGATCAGCCTCATCGCGCGGTCTTTCCGATCCTTCGGGCGGCCTCGATCATGAGGGCGACCCGACGACCGTGCCGTCACCACGGGAACAGACGGAGGCTTCTGTCGCGTGGAGCGAGAGATCGCGGATCGTGGGGCGCTCGCCTGTCAACGGATTGTCGGGATCCCAGGCCACGCGCAGCGTCTCGAAGCGTGTCTCCTTGGCATCGTAGAGCAGGAGGCGGCCGGCGAGCGAGGTGCCGAGGCCCGTGATCTCCTTGATCACCTCCGTTGCCTGCAACGTGCCGATGACGCCGACGACCGAGCCCAGCACCCCCGCCTCCGCGCAGTTGGCGACGAGCCCGTCGGGCGGCGCCTCGGGGAACAGACAGCGATAGCTCGGATAGGGCTTGCCGTCCGGCGCGGTCTCGAACGGCTTCAGGGTCGTCAGGTAGCCGTCGAAGGGTCCGACCGCGGCATGAACGAGCGGGCGGCGCGCGAAATAGCAGGCGTCCGAGACGAGGAAGCGTGTCGCAAAGTTGTCGGATCCGTCCGCGACGAGATCGAAGCGGGCGACGATATCGGCGGCGTTCGCCGCATCGAGACGCGTCTCGAACGCTTCGACGGCGACGTGCGGGTTGAGCGCGGCGATGGCGTCGCGGGCGCTCGCGACCTTCGGGCGGCCGACGTCCGCCGTGGCGTGCACGATCTGGCGCTGCAGATTGTCGAGTGAGACGGTGTCGTCGTCGATGAGGCCCAGCGTGCCGACGCCGGCGGCGGCGAGATAGAGCAGCATCGGGCTGCCGAGTCCGCCGGCGCCGACCACCAGCACGCGCGCGGCTTTCAGCTTCGCCTGGCCCTGGCCGCCGATCTCATGCAGCAGCAGGTGGCGCTTGTAGCGTTGGATTTCCTCTGGCGCGAGCGCCATGCTCTTTCGCCCTCCTGGCGCCGGACCGTGGAGGCAGTGCCCCCGGCCCGGTTGTTCGGGTGCGCGCGATACTCAGCCCGGATTGGCAGCCGGCGTAGCGCTTCGTGCGTCCCTGCTCGGCGGCGCGGGGCTGATCGCGGGCGCTGCCCACGGACCGCGAATGCGGAACGCGCCCGCCGGGCTCGCCGAGACTTCTCCCGATGCCGCCTCGATGCGTTCGAGCGACAGTACGAGATCGACGGCGCTCTTGTCGATATCGATGGATCCCGTTACGGACACGGCGCGATCGGGGCCGCGGGCCTGCACGGTCTTGGCCGTCAAAACCCCGTCGGCGGCGGAGAGCTGCGCGACGAACGTCTCGAGCGCCGTCGTGCGGGCGCCCGCGGGACCCCAGCCGCGCGGCGGCGTGGCTGCGGCCGCTTCCGCCAGCTTCTCGACGTCGATGCCGAGGCGGGCGCCTTCCTGCATGTCCAGCGAGAGCGTACCGGACAGCGTCTCCATGATCTCCGCCTCGCTCGCGCCGCGGGCGGCAAGGTTGAAGTCGACGTCGGCGATGCCCTCGACGACAGACGGGACGGCGCGGCCCGCCATCAGCATCGTCAGGTCGATGTCGTCCAGGTCGGCGCGGACGGTGAAGCGCGGCTCGGGCCCCGTCACGTCGACGGTGAACTGGCTCTCGCCCTTGCCGCCCTGATCGAGCTCGAGCTCCGCCAGCTCGCCGAAGAGCTTGCCGTCCTTCACCGAGAGGCTGGCGGCGAGGCGCCCCAAACGCGTCGCGCCGTTGGTGAGGTTGGCGGCGGAAACGCGTAGGTCGGCATCGGTCGCGCGCAAGAAGGAGGGCTCCGCAGACCCCGGCATGCGCAGACCCAGGGCCCATTCCGAGGCCCGGACGAGCGCGGAGGTTTCGGCGGGGGGCATGTAGGGCGCGATGTCGAACGCCGCAAAAGCCAGCGTGCCTTCGATGATCGGTCGATTAGCGCCGGCTCTCACGGTCAGCGCGCCGGTCGCGGCGTTGCCGTCGAGAGTGATCTCCGCGTGCTCGAACGACACCGAGCGCGGACGCAGCGTCAGCCCGCCCTTGGCCGTGAACTGCTTCAAGCCGCGCCCTTGGGGCCAGGTCACGCCGAGCCAGTCGGCGGCCTTGCGCAGATCCGGGATCGCGAGATCTGCCGTCTCCGCCGTGATCTTGCCGCGCTCGCCAAGCGTGAGGCGACCGTCGAACGAGGTGGTGAATAGCTTGCCGCCGATTCTGGCGCTCACCCTGAGGGGCGCGTCCTCGTCATCGGTGCGTCCGGGATGGGCCGCGACGGTGACCTCGAAATCGAGGGGCTCGCCCCGCAGCCTCACCTGCCCCTTGGCCTTCACGAGCCCATTGCGGTCCGTCGCGATCTCGGCATCGACGTCGTCGAGGGCCAGGATCTCGCCGCTATCGGAGCGGATCGAGACAGACGTATCAATGACGGTCAGCGCGCGGAACTTGAGCTCCGCCAGCGCTGCGACGAGCAATCCGAGAGGCTCCGCCGGATCCGAGAGCGCCTGCGCCTCCGAGGCCCGCGCCGCCGCGGGAGGGGCACTGTCGACCACGACATGGGCGCCGCCGAGCATAAGATGGGAGCTGCCGCCGAGCACGAGCGTGCGGAAGAGCTTGCCGGCACTGCTCGCGGGCGCGTTCTCGCCGACGAGGCCGACGTTGCCGCGTTCGATGGTAACGCGCGGGGCGGCGTGGATCACGAGCGGCGCAGCGATGGCGAGGGTCTCGCGCGAGTCCGCCTGAACGGTGGCGCCCGGAAGCGGCGCGCCGTCGCGTGCGCCGATCAGAACGGGCCCGACGAGGGCCACGCCGATCAGAGCGAGCAATAGGATCGCAACAGCCCACGGACGACGCTGTTCAGCCTTGCCGGTCATTCGGGCCGCTGCCTCGCGCTCGCGTATCCCGCGCTCGAGCCGTCGTGTCTTTTGGATTCGCGTGGAATCGTCCGATCCCCCTCACCCGTCGCTTCGCTCGGAAGCCCTCCCTCTCCTATCCGAGAGGTCGAACACGTCTTGCGTCACCTCTTCCCGGAGAGGCCGGAAGCGATCGAGGGATCGATTCCGATGAGGAGCGAGACCGGCGTAAGTGCGGTTTCCACTTAAGTCGGAAAAGCCCGAGCATCATGACACTGTGATCGCGGACGGTCCCTTGCCGACCTGTCCCGTCTCCTCATTACTGAACCCAGCCAGTGTTCGCAATACGTCGCGACATGCCGGATTCCCTCGTAACGGCAATTTCACGCCCGTGCTCAAGCGGCTAGGGCCAAATTCCCAATAAATGGAGTCCCACATGAATGGACCGCCGCCGCGCGGTGGGAGGGATGCGGCTTCGCCTCCCTCCTCGCATTGCTCTCACGTGCCCGGCCTAATCGAGGCGGAACCGGGTCTGCTCGGGCGCATGGCCCGGCATGGTCAGCGAGATCACGACCGTCGTGTCCTTGCCGGCATTGAAGGCTCCGGTGCCCTTGAGGAGATTGGCGCCCGCGGGCGCGAGCGGCACGGTCTCGGTCTTGCCGTTCGCGAGCACGGTGGCCGTCGCCTTGGCTCCGCTCACGTCCTTTTCCTGGCCATCTGGCTGCGTGACGTAGAGGTCGATGGTGCCGCCGGCCGCGACAAGCTCGAGGTGATGATCCCCGCTGTGCACGAGGAGGCCGCCGTGCCTCGGCTCGTGATCGTGCACGTCGTGATCGTGGTCTGCGTCCGCGAGCGCGAGGCCCGCGCCGAGCGCCAGCGCGATCCATCCGGCAGCGATGCGTTTCATCATAGAGTGCTCCTTTCGTTACCATCGAAATCAGAAGGCTTCCGCGTGGGCGGCGTCCCGCGTCTCCGCTGCGAGGCGCTCCAGAGGCTTTCGCCCGAACAGCATGAAGAGAACTGGCGTCAGGATCGCATCGAGAAGGGTGGCCGTGACGAGACCGCCGAAGATCGTGATGGCGACCGGATGCAGGATCTCCTTGCCGGGCTCGTCGGCGCCGATCATGAGCGGCACGAGCGCGATGCCGGCCGCGAGCGCCGTCATCAGAACCGGCGTCAGGCGTTCGAGCGTGCCGCGGATCACCATGCGCTGCCCGAAGCTCTCGCCCTCGAAGAGGACGAGGTTGATGTAATGGCTGATCTTCAGGATGCCGTTGCGCGTGGCGATGCCAGCAAGTGTGATGAAGCCGATCGCGCTTGCGACCGAGAACGGCTGGCCCGCGATCCAGAGCGCGGCGACGCTGCCGATGAGCGCGAGCGGCACGTTGCCCATGACGATGAGGGCGAGCGCCGCCGAGCGATAGCGGGTGTAGAGCACCACGAAGATGAGCGCGAGCGAGGCGAGCGAGAGAAGCGCGATCCGCCGTGACGCCTCCTCCTGCGCTTGGAACTGGCCTTCGAGAGCCGTGAAATAACCCTGCGGAAGCGCCGCCGCGGCAATCTCGCGCCGCACGGCCTCGACGATGCCGGCCATATCCGAGCCATCGGTGTTGGCGAGCACGGCGATGCGGCGGCGTCCGTTCTCGCGCAGGATCTGGTTCGGGCCGTCCGTCTCGCGCACGTCCGCCACCGCGCTCAGCGGAATGCGTCCGGCCGGGCTCTCGATCAGCATGTCGCTCAGCGCGTGCGTCGTGCGATCCGCATCCGAGAGGCGCAGAACGACGTCGAAACGCTTCTGCTGATCGACGATCTCGGAGACGACGCGTCCGTTCGACAGCGTTTCGAGCGCGCCCGTGACCGCACTCGGGTTGAGGCCGTAGCGCTTTGCCTTCTCGTAGTCGACGCGGACCTGAAGCTCGGGAATGCGCACCTGCTTTTCGCTCTGCAGGTCGACGATGCCGGGGATGCGTTTCAGGCGCGTCTCGAAATCGGCGGCCAGGCTTCGCAGCGTGTCGTAATCGTCGCCATAAATCTTGAGGGCGACCTGGGCGCGCACGCCCGAGAGCATGTGATCGAGGCGGTGGGCGATCGGCTGGCCGACCGTCACGGACGCGGGCAGGACGGAGAGACGGCCGCGGATATCCGCCAGCACCGCCTCGCGGTCGCGCGCCGAGGGCGCGATGTCGAGGTCGATCTCGCTCACATGCACGCCTTCGGCATGCTCGTCGAGCTCGGCCCGGCCCGTGCGGCGGCCGACGGAGTGCACCTCGGGAACCTCGCCGACGATGGTTTCCGCAAGGCGCCCCAGGCGGTCCGATTCGGAGAGGCTGATGCCCGGCTGGAACGAGAGGCTGACCAGCGCCGTCCCCTCGTTGAAGGGCGGGAGGAACGCGCGCGGCAGCATCGTAGCGGCGACGATCGCCGCCGCCACCGCGGCGACGGGCATCCCGACCACGAACGCGGGCCGCTCGAAGCTCCACGCGAGACCGCGCCGCTGCCAGCGCTTCAGCACACGCACAAGCGGGCGTTCGTGCTCCGAAAACGACGTCATGGACGGCAGCAGCCAGAAGCACAGCACGGGTGTGACGGTCATGGAGACGCAGAGGCTCGCCAGGATCGACACGATGAAGGCAATGCCGAGCGGCGCGAACAGGCGCCCCTCGATGCCGGACAGAGCGAACAGCGGCAGGAAGACGAGGACGATGATCGCGGTCGCGTAGAGGATGCCGCTGCGCACCTCGATCGAGGCGTCCGCCACCACCTCCTGCGTCGTGCGGCGGTCGCGGCCGCCGGCGGCGCGATAGAGGCCGAGGCGCCGATAGATGTTCTCCACGTCCACCACCGCGTCGTCCACGAGCGCGCCGATGGCGATGGCGAGGCCGCCGAGCGTCATCGTGTTGATCGAGAGGCCCATCAGCTCGAAGACGATGACGGTCGTCAGCACCGAGAACGGGATCGCGAGCAGCGAGATCAACGTCGTCCGCCAGTTGAGGAGGAAGGCGAACAGCACCACCGCCACCACGACCAGCGCCTCGGCGAGCACGCGCTCGACGTTGCCGATGGAGGCCTCGATGAACGTCGCCTGACGGAACTGGACGTCCGTCACGCGCACGCCGTCCGGCATCACGCGCT
>JRYH01009409.1_pt1 | contig 13696 bp, 11 predicted proteins | sample 235351 | NCBI WGS metagenome assembly JRYH01 (sample SAMN03074221, study PRJNA261480) | activated sludge metagenome | biome: Wastewater Treatment Plant; feature: Wastewater; material: Activated sludge; isolation source: activated biomass of a wastewater treatment plant treating wastewater... ... | reverse complement strand
CACCACGTGCCTTCCCTGCACTGAACGCACTGACCGCAGGACTCGTCCCTGTAGAAATGGGCGAGGTTCTGTGCGACCCTGACCATGCACGTCTCGTCGTCCATGACCGTGACGCCGGCCGTCCCGAGCATGGAGCCCGCTGCAGCCAGAGAATCGAAGTCCATCGTGATGTCGAGCTCTTCTGCCGAGAGCACACCCGCCGAGGAGCCGCCCGGGGATATGGCCTTCACTTTCCTCCCGCCGGGGACGCCGCCGCCGTATTCTTCGATGAGCTGGCGGAGCGGAATGCCGAGCGGAAGCTCGTAGAGCCCGGGCTTGTTGACCTTGCCGCAGAGACCGAAGATCTTCGTGCCAGCGTTCTTCGGGGTGCCAATGGCGGCGAACCAGTCCGCGCCGCGGTTGATGATGTGGGGCACGAACGCGAGCGTCTCGACGTTGTTGATGATCGTCGGGCATCCGAAGAGACCTACCTGCGCCGGGAACGGCGGCTTCGGGCGCGGCTCGCCGTTCTTGCCCTCGATGGATTCGAGGAGCCCCGTTTCCTCGCCGCAGATGTATGCACCGGCGCCCCTGAAGACGACGACGTCGAGGTCGAAACCCGAGCCGAGGATATTCTTACCCAGGTAGCCCTTGTCGTACGCCTCTTTTATGGCGTTGTTGAGGACCCTGGCCCCGTAGGGCATTTCGCCCCTTATGTATATGTAGGATTTGTGCGAGTTGATTGCATAGCAGGCGATCGCGATGCCCTCTATGAGCTGGTGGGGCCCCTGCTCCATTATCTCCCTGTCCTTAAAGCTCCCGGGCTCGCTCTCGTCGGCGTTACAGCAGAGGTAGATCGGCTTTTTGGAATCGCGCTGTATGAATCCCCACTTTATGCCTGTCGGAAAGCCCGCGCCGCCCCGGCCTCTAAGGCCCGATTTCTTGATCTCCTCGACTATATCGTCGGGGGTCATCTTGAGCGCCTTGGGAAGGGCCGAATAGCCGCCTCCGGAAAGATAGGTATCGATGTCGGGATGCCCCGGATTATCGGCGTATGTGCGGAGAATTCTCAATTCCGGCATTTGCTTGTTACCTCGCGGCGGGGATTGTCCCCGGTTTAATATGGATAGAGCGGGAGGCGAACCGGCCTCCATCGCGATACTCCCGAGTATGATATATTACCGCAGCCTCCGTCGTTGACAATCGCCCGGGGGAAGAAATGTCGCGAAACATGCGCAGGGCCCGCCTTTCATGAAAGGAGCGTATCGGCCACGTGAACAGCGAAGGCCAGCGAGCAGGTGAAGGCGGGGGATATGGCGTTTAGGACGTGGAGCGAGCCGCCGTCCCTTACGAGGACAAAGTCGTTTACGAGCTTCTTCGTCCGCCAGTCTACAAGCTGGGGGCGTATGCCGCACTTGGGCGTATCCTCGACGTCGCTCCTCGTGAGCTCGGGCAGAAGCCCCCTGGCCTCTTTGATCAGAACGTCCACCGAATATTTTTTTATCTCTGTAAGCGCAGCTCTTCTGAAATCCGGGTTCGTGAACAGGAGAACGCCGTCGCGGAAGAGTATCGAAAGCGATTCGGCGGAGAGGTCGTCGAGGACGCCGTACTCTTCCCGCCCGAACGCGGGGATGGCGGTCGGGCCTATGTAGACCTCGCCGTGGGCGCTCTTCGTGAAGTGGACCCCGAGGAACGGGTTCCCGAGGTCGGGAACGGGGTAGATATTGCCCCTTACGAGACCCGCCCTCTCCTTTACGAGCTTCTTGTAGGTCCCCTTGAATGGGAGGGTCTTGTACTCGCCTCCGACTCCAAAAGCCGAAGCCACCCTGTCGGCATATGCCCCGGCGGCGTTTATAAACCTAGAGAAGGTTATATCCCCGGCGGAAGTCGCCGCGGTCCGGGAGCCCTTAAGCCCGGAAAAGGCCGTGCCGAATTTTATGGTGACGCCGGAGGATTCGAGCTCTTCCTTGAGCGCAGTCAGTATCTCTTTCGGATCGATGACGGCCGTGTCGGGCGAATGGAGCGCCCTTTCGACGGGGGCGGCGTGGGGCTCGAGCCTGAGAAGCTCTTTCCGGCCTATGATCTCGGACCTCGCCCCGGCGGCGTCGGCCCTTCGCTTTAGCTCGTCGAGAAGATAGTCCTTGTCGGGGCTCCCGGGGACGATGACCTTACCGCTTTCGACGAGCGCGAGGCCTTTCTCGCGGCAGAACTCCTTCATGAGCCGCCCGCCCGTAACGCAGTAGGCAGCCTTGTTCGATCCGGCGGGATAATAAATCCCCGCGTGGAGGACGCCGCTGTTGCGGCCGCTCGCGTGCGCGCCGGTGGACGCTTCCTTTTCGATTATAGTGATGCCGGAGTGGCCGCGCCTCGAAAGCTCGCGCGCGGCGGCGAGGCCCGTGATACCCGCGCCGACGATGAGGATTTCGCAGCCTGATTCCATGAGTCTTTACCCTACCCGGCCTTCCGTTTGCCGGTGGATCTGTCGAATCCGGAAAGCCAGCCGTTAAGGACCTCGAGCGTTACGGGCGGATTTTCCATGCAGTCGTGCTTCGCGTCGGGAATATAGACTAGCTCGGATTTTTTATTGCCCGATTTTTTGAGTATCGCCATAAGCTCCTCGACCTCGTCGTGCCCGACGACGTCGTCGTGCTCGCCGTGTATGAAGAGCACCGGGAGCTTCACCCTGGAGATGATTTCATTGGTCTTGGCGTTGTGCGCCTCCGGGCTTCGCATGAACCACCACGTTCTGTAGGTGTACATCTCGGCCTCGGCGGGGCTAAAGTTGGGGCCCCATGCCCTATAGACTATGAAGACCCTGTCGTTTTCCGTCGTCAAAGGATCGGGCTTTAAGACCTTTTTCGCGATTTCGTAGATATGGTCGTAGGACGGAATGCTCTGCCACTTGTCGAGCCGATTTTTGTTAGACGCCGGGAGCGAGGACGAGCATCCTTCGAGGATGAGCCCCCTTACGTTTTTGTGAGCACCCCTTACGGCGTAGTAGACGGTGATGTTCGCGCCGAGGCTCCACCCGAGGACGATAATGTTTTTGAACCCCTCCTCGGCGAGGACGTTGGCAGCGGCTTCGACGTCGAGGGCCGATTCGTCGAATATGCCGCCCCCGAATATCTGGCCAGTGAACGCCATGCGCGTGTTTATCGAAAACGAGCTGAAGCCGTGATCTACGAGCGCGTTCGGAAGGAGCCTGGGGGTTCCCCTGGCAAGAAAGTGCCCGAGGACGCCGTGGACGACGAGCACAATGGGCGCTTCGTAGAGCTCTTTTTCAGATTCGAACTCGCCGGACACAAGGAGCCCGTTAATCAGGAATCCGTCTTCGGCTTCAAAGCTCACAAGTCTTCTCTGTCTCGGAACCATTACACCCTTCCGTTTCAGGCTTTAAATCTCTCGTCGAGCCACTTTACTATGATTTCGCCGAGCTCTTTCTCGCTGCCCTCGAACGTGTGACCGGCGTTGACGTAGAAAGCGGACACGTCTTCGTTCCCCGACTCGAGCGCTATCCTGACGAGGTCGTGCGTTTCCTCGGGCCTTACGACTTCGTCGTGCCAGCCCTGGATGAGGAGAATGGGCAGCTTGACCCTTTCAATCATGAGGTGCGCCTTGGCGGTTTCGGCCTCGGGGCCCGCGAGGAACCACCACGTTTTGTATGTATATATTTCGGTGTGCCACGGGAGGTATGTGCTCCCGCGCGCCTTGTATATGAGGATCGTGCGGTCCTGGTTAGTCGTGTACGGGTCGGGCTTCAGAATCTCTTTCGCCTCGTGGTATACCTCGTCGTACGTGGGCTCGCTGTCCCATCTGTTCCAGCGGCGGCGTATGGATTCGGGCATGGAGTACGGCGTAGCGAGTGAGATGAATCCCTTTAAATGCGGGTAGCGCTCGGGGTCGTTCCTTTCGGCTGCGTACCTCAGCACCATGCATGTCCCGAGGCTGTATCCCGAAATGATAATGTTCTCGAAGCCCAGACGTAGGAGGTATTCGGCCGCCGCGTCTATCTGCGGAAGGACGTCGTCGATTATGCCGAAGCCGAAGAAGAGGCCGAAGTTGGCCATGCGGGTGTTTATCGCGAGCGACGAGTAGCCGCTCTCGGCGAGCAGGGGCGGCAGGAAGCGCTGGGAGCCGTCGAGGAAATTCCCCAGAAAGCCGTGTATGTGGATTATTGCGGTGTTGCCGGCCGGGGAGTCGGGCGAGGAGCCCTTGCTGTAGTAATATAGCCCGTCCACTTTCCCGCTACCCGATGGGATGGACACGAGCTCCTGCTCCATGTACCTCGTAAGTCTATGCATAGGCGCGGTCAATGCTGCCGGGCTCCCGTTCCAGCGTGCGTCGCGTGACTTCGGCTGCCGGGGCCGCGGATTATCGAAGCGAAAAGCCGGTGCGGGCTATACCGCCTTGCCGGCGGGCCTTGTCAGATATCTTTCGGGGGTTTCCATGACCTCGTCGGCGAACGACTTCGCCTCGACCCACGTCGAGGACTTGCCTATTTCGAGGACCTCTTTGGACTTTACGCCCATGGCGTAAACGACCTTCGTCTTCTGGTCCCATATTATCTGCCAGTTCTCTCCGCCGGGCTCTCTCACCCAGCCGAAAGGGAATGTGCCGACACCGTCCAAATCGAAGCCCCCAGTGTTTATTAATATCGAGCCCGGTTCTCCCGGGCATGTGATTAAAATTATTTACCGATAGGATTTTGTCAAGCCGGGCCGTTTGTCACCGCACCTCTCTTACGACTTCGCTCGACCCGGAGGCGTTGGTGAAAACGACTTCCGTAAAGCCGCAGCTCCTGAGCTTGTCCATCGCGGTACGCCCCTCGTGGTCCGTTTCGAGGAAGGGGAGAATGAAGCGCTCCTGCGACGTGCATCCCGAGCACGAGAACACTATAGATTCGTCGAACTCGCCGCGGGAAGAGACCTTTACGTTCGGATAGTGCTTCTGATAGCGCATGCTCCAGTCCTGAACGCATACTGCCCTTCTCGGATTCGGGAACACGTGCTGTACGTCGATCACTATCTCCTGTGTCCCCCGGTTGCCCTTGAACACCGCCTGCTGGAAGCCGCACTCGGAGAGCCTCATCATGCCGGTTTTGCCCCGGTATTCGGATTCGAGATAGGGCTTTATGAAATGGTCGTAGAGGCTGCAGTCAGGGCAGTAGAATACGGCGACTTCGTTATGCGCGCCGCGCGTCCTGACCTCTATGTCGGCCTTCCGGCCCCGATACTGCTCGGTCCATCTGACGGCGCAGAAATTGCGCTGGGCGTCGGCGTTAAAGTTGACCTCGGTTACGGCCCCGTTCGTATCCTGAGAAACGGCGGTTTCGGGCGCGCCGGTTAACACGGCGAGAAAGAACAGCGCCGTCAAAACGAATAGTCCTGTCCGGATAAAGCGGCTCATACCGGTCATCCTCCTCTGGTTATGAGCTAATTCTACAGCATTTCGGGAGAGGATGGAATACCTTTAGTAAAACATTAATTTCGCGGTTGAAGCGGCCTTGGATATTGACGTACTCAAGAATGAGCCATCCCACAACCGGCTTACCTCATCTTCTCGTAGAGCTCCCTGAGGTCGGCATCTATGCCGCGCGCCTCGCCGGAGAATTCCCGGAGGCTGCCGTCAAGGTCATTTTCTGCTTTACGGACGCGCTCTTTTAAGAACGGCGTGGTTATGACGCCGGCGGCGAGGCCGAGCCACGAGGCCCAGAAGAGAGCGGGCAGGAACGGGCCGGCATATTGGACGAATACGCCGACGAACGCCCCCGTGACGACGAAGAGCGGGAACAGGAGCGCACCCTTGAGAGCCTGAAGAAATACGCCCGGTTTTCCTCCGCGCGTTATGCCTCCGCCGAGGCACGCCCCGGAGAGCGCCGCCCCCGCGAGCGGGAAGACGGGCGAGAGGAGCGCGTACACGAACCCGGCGGCCAGCCCGGCGAATGCGGCCCTTGCGGGCGGTACGCCCCGACACATGCCCGAAGCGGCGGCGACACCCGAGAGAACGAGTGGGTAGTAGAGGCCAGCAGGCAGAGTGCCGGGAAAGAGGCGGAAGAGCACGGACACTGCCGCGCCACATGCGGCGGAGATAAGGACCGTGAATATTATCGAGGATGGGATTCTTCTCATTTTTTTTCCTTGATATATAGATGGGGCATCACCGGTTAATAACAGCCCCGGCGATGCCCCGAATCCGCTTATTTATTTCTGTGCCTCACGAGCGCCTGCCTTTTGCCCTTTTATTATCACCCTGCCCTCTTCGGACGACGGGGCGGGCGGGGCGGCCATCTGCCGGACGGCCTCCTTGAGATCGCGCTCCTGCTTCATGGTCCTTTCGTTCTTGTAGGCGGTCTTGTTAAGCTCGACGACGCTGTCGTAGGCGTCTTCGAGATAGGAGCGCGCGCCTTCGGCGTCCCCGCTCTCGTATGCTACTGCCGCTTTCCGGTAAACGGACGCGGCATCGACGGAGACCTGCCTCGAACGGACGGACTCGTCCTCGCTCGCGGCGACCTTATCGGCGTCGGACGTGACCTCGTACGCAAGTGTCCGGGCAGAAGAAACGGGGGAGCCCTGCCTCAGGAGGTCGCCGTATGAGAGCGACGCGGCGGCGAGCTCGTGCTTGCCGCCCGCACCGGCAGGGACCGTGAGCTTCACGAGTATGTCCCTTTCCTGGCCGCCGAAGAAGTCGCCGAGCTTTATCTCGGCAGAGCCTTCGCGGGAGGAATACTCGTAGCCGTAGACCTCGTCTATCCTTACGCCGGGGGCGAGCGCGAGCTTTATTATCGTGTCCCTCGCGACGGCGGCCGCCATTTGGCCGAACTCCTTCTCGAATATCCCCGCGAGCTGGCTCGGCGATTCGATGAAGTAGTAGTTGCCTGCGCCGTGCTCGGCGAGGCCCATCATTAGGTTCTCGTCGTAATCCGCGCCGAGGCCCATCGTCGTGACGTATATACCGCCCTCCGACGCGCGGCTCGCTATCCTGCCGAGCCCGGAGGGGTCCGTTATGCCCGCGTTGGCGAGGCCGTCCGAGAGGAGTATCACGCGGTTTACGTAGCCGCCGCGCTCGAGCGATTTCAGCTGTGCGATTCCCTTTTCGAGCCCGCCCGAGAGGTTCGTCGAATCGGTCGGATATAGGGAGTTTATCGCCGAGATGGCGGCCTCTTTGTCGGTGGTCTTGCGAGCCGGGAGAAGGACCTCGACGTCCGTCGAATATGCGACGATGGCCAGCCTGTCGTCCTTTCCGAGGAGGCCGACTATACGCCTCGCCGCCTCCTTCGCGTATTCCATCTTGCCCCTGTCCGACATGGAGCCGCTCCGGTCGATCACCAGGACGAGGTTAACGGGCGTTCTTTCCCTGAGCTCGGCTTCCTTGCCCTCGAGCTTGATGTTGAGGAGCATTTCGCGCTCACCGCCCTTGAGGACGTAGGGGCTGCCGAGCTTTAAATCCCACGACAGCGCGCCCTCCCCTTCGGGCTTCGGGATTACGGGGAACGCGGAGATGTATTTCACCCCCGCCGTCACGAATGCGAACAGAAGTAATCCGGTTATTATGCCGATGCGTTTTTTCATTTCCTGCTGCCTCCTTTTTGAATGTTCTTTTTGATGGATTCGACTTCTTCGGCGATGAGCCTTTCCTCCCTCTTCCACGCATCCTTATCGTGCGCGGTTTCAAGAGGGGCGGGCTCGACCGACAGCCTTTCCTCGATCCTCCTGAATACCTGGAACGGCTCTTCCGTCCGGCATTCGGGCGAATGGCTTTCCGGGGTTTCCCGGGAGACGCCTTCCCCGGGCGATAGCTCGCAGAGAAGGACCGACTTCTTCTCCTTTGCAGCCTTGACCCTTTCCCCGAGCGATTCGTAGCGCGATTCGTATTCCGAAAGCGCTTCCTCTTCCCTGGCCTGGACGGCGGAGAGGTGCCTCACCTTTTCGTCGATGAGCCTCCGCCGCCGGACGGCCTCGGCGGCGTTCTCGTCCATCCCCTGCCTCACGTATTCGACGGCGCGCTCCTGCCAGTAGGCGGACATTTCCCCTGTGCGCTTGAGGAGCTTCGAGCGCTCCTCTATGCCGGACCTGAGGACCGCCAGCCTGACGCGGGCGCGTTCGAGCCCTTCGTCCATTTCCTCGACTGCCTGTGCGAGGATCTTCGCCGGGTCCTCGACCCTTGTGAGCCAGTCGTTAAGCCGGGACCGGAGTATTACTTTCATTCTTTTCTTGAATCCCATGATCGTCTCCCTCGAAAGGATTTAGGGATTATTACGAGCGGGGGGAGGAAAAGATTTCATCAAGGAAAAGTAAAAGTCGTTTGGTCTTTCTGTTAAAAGACTAAGTCCCCCCATACCCCCCTTTTTCTAAGTGGGGATGAAAAGCAAAAACAAAGGCTGGATTCCCGATAAAGGCATTCGGGAATGACAGCAGCAGAAACTCGCTAGTGTTAGGCCTGCACGAGTGGTGCGTTTAGTTCACCGGCGTTACGGTCGGGGCGGGCGTGGCCGCTACAGCGCCCTGCTGCTTTTTGAGCTCGGCTATGCGTGCGTCGGCGTAGGGGGCCTCGGCGGGGGACAGCCGCCCGAGCTGCTCGTAACTGTAGACCGCCTTGTCGACGTCGCCCTTCTCTTCGTAGCACTCGGCGAGCGAGCGGTAGGAGACGGCTTGCACGCCGGGAGGCGGCTCGGGCTGCGACGCGAGAAGGCCTTCGAGCGTCCGTATCGAGGAGGCACAGTCGCCGGCTTTTTGCTGGCGGAGGGCGGTCTGAAGCGGCTCGTCGTATTCGCCCATGGCGTCAGCCGAGTACAGGGCCGCAGTTTCGCTTTCGGGCGAGTCTTCGAGGACGGGCATTTCCCCGCGCCCGGCGCCGGAGGGGGCTTTCATAATCTGCATTTCTTCCGGAGTGCTCATGCGTGCGGATTCGGCCGGGGACGCTTCGTCACTCTCCGCCATCGGCGCGGGGGGCGGGGCCGGGGCGGCGGCCTTTCGTTCCGTCATAGCACCGGCCTCGCCGTAGGACTGGGCGCGGAGCTCGCTGTCCTGAGTAAGGGCCCTCTCGCGTTTCTGAGCCGGCGCGGCGGCCTTCATGTTTTCGGCTCCAGAGCCTCCGGACACGGGCTCTGACTTTTTCGCCATGACGGTTGTCGAAGAAGAGCCGCCAGACGGAAGATGTGTACCAGTGTTCGCGTAGTAGAACCACACGGAGAGCGCAATCGCCGAGGACAGAGCGGGGATCAGGAATGGCGAGAAGGTAAACCTCTTCCAGAAGGGTTTACGGCCCTTCGAGACGCTCTCCTTCGCGGCGCGCGCGAGGGCGGATACGGTTTCGGGCGAGAGCTCGGGGGCCTGCGCATGCTCGGAGGCCGTTCGCCTGATCTCGGCGTAGTCTTCGTACTCGCGGAGGCATTCGGGGCAGGCCTCGATGTGGGACTTAACGAGCGCCGTCTCCCCGGGGGAGAGCTCGCCGTCCATGTATTCCAGCAGAAGCTCGCTGCATTTCTCGCAGTTCATCTTGTCCATTTACTCACCCCTCGCCTTACGCCTTTCCTCGAAATACCCGGACTCTGTGAAGGCGCGCCGGAGGTCGCGGTAGGCGTATCTCAGGCGGCTCTTTACCGTGCCGAGCGGAGAGCCCGTGACGGCGGCTATTTCGTCGAGCGATAGTCCCTCGACTTCGCGGAGGAGGAAGACCTCCCTGAATTCTTCTTTCAGGCCGCCTAGGCCCTCGTCGAGGACGTCCCTCACCTCGCGGTCGTAGACCTTTTCGTCCTGCGCCCTCTCCCCTCCCCTTATCATGTCTATAACTACCGCGCCGCCTTCGTCGCCGGCGGACACGGGCGCGTCGAGCGAGCCGTGACGCCTGAAGCTCTCCGTCCGGAGGAAATCTATACAGTGGTTCCGGGCTATGCTGTAGAGCCAGGTGGTGAATTTCTGCCCCGGGTCGTAATGCCCGCGCCGCTCTATCACCTTGACGAAGACTTCCTGCAAAAGGTCTTCGGCGCGCGCCGCGTCCGCCCCTGTCATCTTCCTTATGAATCTAAGCAAAGCCGGACCGTGGCGCATAAGGAGGGCGTTAAAACCCGACTCGTCGCCGTTCTGAAATCTTTTCATCTCTTCTTCGTCTGACAGTTCGCTTTTCTTTTTTATTCCGAACACCGGGCGCCCGTCCGTACACGGTATATGGAATAATTATACGATGGAGCGCGTAAAAAGTTTTAAAAGCATGATCCACGCGCCTCAAGCGGCAGGTTCCGATTGAATTCAGCCGGCCGTTTATGTAAATTCGTTTATCCTCGTTTGATCTGATCGGAGGAGTCCTCTTTTGGCTACCAAGCCGGCCGACCTAATATACGGCGTTGACGATATGCCCCCTATCGGGCGGCTCATTCCGCTCGGCCTTCAGTTCGTAATCTATATCTCGGTCACTCTCGTCTACATAGTCCTTATATCGGAGTACGGCGACGTGCCGCCCAAGGTCACGGCGGGCTCGATAAGCATGGCCATGATCGCCATCGGCATCGCCACGATCCTGCAGTCGCTATGGAAGGGGCCCGTGGGCTCCGGTTATTTCGCCTCGCCGGTTTATTCTGCGGTGTATCTCGCCCCGTGCGTCCTCGCCGTGAAGGCCGGGGGGCTCCCTGCAGTGTTCGCGATGACGATATTCGCAGGCGCGGTCGAAATCGTCATGTCGATATTCATAAAGCGCCTGAAGCCCGTCTTCCCGCCCGCGGTAGCGGGGTTTATCGTTCTCGTAATCGGCATCGAGCTCGGGCTCGTCGCCCTCGACAACATGCTTTATATAAGGGGCTACGGCCAGCCCGAGTATGTGCAGCACCTAGTCGTCGGGATGATAACACTCTGGATAATCATGGGGTTCAGCATATGGTTCAAGGGGATTCTGAGGCTCCTCTGCTCGCTTATCGGAATTTCGGTAGCGTTCGTCGTAGCGCTTTTCCTGGGCATAGTGCCCGACAGCAGCATCGAGCTCTTCAAGAACTCGGCCGTGTTCGCCCTGCCCGATACGTCTTTCATATCCTATGATTTCGAGCTGTCGCTCGTGCCGGCGTTCTTCATGGCGGCGATAGCGGCGTCTTTAAGGACCATAGGCGTCGTGACGACGGCAGAGAAGATAAACGACGCCGACTGGAAGAAGCCCGATTACGGCCCGATAAGAAAAGGTATGCTCGCCGACGGCCTCGGGTGCATGCTAGGTGGGTTCATGGGCGCGCCGGGGATGAACGCGACGCCGGGGATAGTCGGGCTTTCGCAGGCCGCCGGCTCCACGAGCCGGTATATGGCCTTCCCGACCGGGATAATGCTGATAATCCTCGCGTTCTTCCCGAAGGTATCGGCCCTCTTCCTGATGCTGCCGCTGCCTGTTGTTGGGGCGTCGCTGGTAGTGAGCGGCGCGTTCATGATAGCGGGCGGGATAGAGATAATGACTTCCCGGAACCTCGACTCCAGGATGACGTACGTCATTGGGGTCTCGCTCCTTCTCGGTATCGCCCGGAAGGTATATCACGGATTTTTCGACAGGTTTCCCGAGTGGCTCAGGCTCATGACGGACACCACGCTTTCCATCGCCCTCATTTCGTCCATAATCCTCGTCCTTATATTCAGGCTCGGGATCAAGAAGACCGAGGTGTTCGTGAGCGGGGACCTGGCCCCGACGCTCGATTCCCTCGTTACGTTCCTCAAGGCGAACGAGAAGAAGTGGCGGCTCGACGACGAGCTCATACAGCACGCCAAATCTACCGTCGAGGAGATAGTGAATCACCTTAACGAAGCCGGGCTTATATCGGGGCCGGTAAGGCTCGAAGCGAGCTACGACGAGGTATTTCTCGAAATCTGCATCGATTACAAGGGGACCCTGCTTGCGCTCCCCGCGGTCGGCGTGCACAAAGGGCAAATGTTCGGAGAGGACGCCTTCGTCCACGGCATAAAGGGGTTCCTCACGGGCGTGTACCCGGACAAGATAGAAACCTCCGCCAAAAAGGACGACGTGAAGATAAGGCTCTTTTTCAGCCTGTGATACGCGTTTCCGCTGTTAACTCCCCTGCGGCGAGCGCATAATGCGCGCAAATCCCAATACGCCTCTTTTCCAAAGTGAGTAAAGAGATCACCCACTCTGCCACGTCGTTTGCCGGCGGGCCCTGCCCGCATTAGAAAAATACGGGCTTTATGGCATAATTATTTTCCCCAAATCCGGTTTCCAAGGAGGAGTATCATGGGCAGTAAGAATACAAGAGTTGAGTACGATTCGATGGGGGAGATGGAAGTCCCCTCGGAGGCGTATTACGGCGCTCAGACCGCGAGGGCCATCGAGAATTTCCCGATAAGCGGCATACGCAAGCACAGCCTTTTGGTTAAGGCGCTCGGAATGATAAAGAAGGCGGCCGCGGAGTCGAACGTGCAGCTCGGGCTCCTCGACAGGAAAAAAGGCCGCGCTATCGTTAAGGCGGCGGACGAAGTGATAGACGGCAAGCTCGACGATCACTTCGTGCTCGACGTTTTCCAGACCGGGTCGGGCACCTCGAGCAACATGAACACGAACGAGGTTATAGCCAACCGCGCCAACGAAATACTCGGCGTGAAAAAGGGCGACAAATCGGGCGTTCATCCGAACGACCACGTGAACATGGGACAGTCGAGTAACGACGTGTACCCGACCGCTCTTCACGTTTCAGCAATAATTGCGATAAACGAGGTTCTTCTTCCCGCCCTTAAGAACCTCGAGAAGGCCCTTTCGGCCAAGGCAAAGCAGTTCGACAAGATAGTCAAGATCGGAAGGACCCATCTTCAGGACGCGACGCCGATAAGGCTCGGGCAGGAGTTCAGCGGCTACGCCAGCATGATCACCCACGGGATAAAGAGGGTCGAGTACGCGCGTGAGGAAATGAGCGAGCTTGCGATAGGCGGCACTGCCGTCGGCACCGGCATAAACACCCACCCGAAATTCGGCGGACTCGTCGCAAAGAAACTTTCGGCGATGACAAAGACGAAGCTAAGGGAAGCGGACAACCACTTCGAGGCCCAGGGCTCGAAGGACGCGATGGTTTCGGCGAGCGGGCAGCTTAAGACTCTGGCTGTGTCGCTCATGAAGATAGCCAACGACATAAGGTGGCTCGGGAGCGGCCCACGCTGCGGCATAGGCGAGATACTCATCCCGCCGGTCCAGCCCGGCTCGTCCATCATGCCGGGGAAGGTGAACCCCGTAATCCCCGAAGCTGTGTGCCAGGTAGCGGCGCAGGTCATCGGGAACGACCTTACGATAACGATAGGCGGGCAGTTCGGGAACTTCGAGTTAAACGTCATGATGCCGGTGAAGGGACACAACCTCCTTCAGTCGATAGAGCTCCTGGGGAATGTGTCGCAGGTATTCGTCGACAAGTGCATAAAGGACATCAAGGCCGACAAGAAGCGCTGCGAGGAGATGATAGAGAAGAGCCTCGCCATGTGCACGAGCCTCGCGCCGGTGATCGGATATGACGCCGCGGCGAAGATCGCGAAAGAGGCCTACGAGACCGGAAAGACCGTTAGGGAAGTGGCCCTCGAAAAGAAGGTTCTCCCGGCCGAGAAGTTAAAGGAGCTTTTGGACCCGTGGTCGATGACCGAACCCGGGACAAAGAAGTAAGACGGGAACTTAATATACTGAAAATAGAAGCGGGCCGCGCGGCCGGGATATTCCCGGGAGCGGGCCCGTTTTTTTGTTTGGACCCTCCTCCCCTTCGCCC
>JRYH01001043.1_pt1 | contig 13711 bp, 9 predicted proteins | sample 235351 | NCBI WGS metagenome assembly JRYH01 (sample SAMN03074221, study PRJNA261480) | activated sludge metagenome | biome: Wastewater Treatment Plant; feature: Wastewater; material: Activated sludge; isolation source: activated biomass of a wastewater treatment plant treating wastewater... ... | reverse complement strand
TTCAGCGGCGCGTGGTGCCCCCGCCGAATCCAGGCACGCCACGCCCACCTCCCCCTCTGTGCCCTCTGCGCCTCTGTGGTCAAATGAATTCCCGATCGTCCTCGGCCCTCGGTGCCGTGGTTCAACCCGAAGGGTGAACCACGAGCAGACGGCGGCCCCGATCCGCCGTCACGCTCCAAGGTGGCAGTAAGCACCGAGCACAAAATGAACAAGAGATCGGCTCAGCTCTCCGTGCTCTCGTGCAGACGGGCGAGGACGGTGAAGTCCTCCAGCGTCGTCGTGTCCTGCTTGCTCGCCTTCACGCCCGCCGCCACATCACGCAGCAGCCGCCGCATGATCTTCCCGCTGCGCGTCTTCGGCAGCGCGTCCGTGAAGCGGATCTGATCGGGCTTGGCGATCGCCCCGATCTCCTTGCCGACATGGGCCGTCAGCTCGGCCCGGAGCCGCTCCACGCCGCCCGCGTCCTTCGGGGCCGCATGCGGCTCGAGCGTGCAGAACGCCGCGATCCCCGTCCCCTTGATCTCGTGCGGCATGCCGACCACCGCCGCCTCGACCACCGCGGGGTGGCTCACGAGCGCGCTCTCGACCTCCATCGTCCCGAGCCGGTGCCCCGAGACATTGATCACATCATCGACGCGGCCCAGGATCCAGAAGTACCCGTCCTCGTCGCGGTGCGCCCCGTCACCCGGGAAGTAGAAGGGGCTCACCCCCCCGCCCGAGACCGCCCCGTCGACATCGAACCGCTTCCAGTAGGTCTCGACGAACCGGTCGCGGTCGCCCCACACGCCCCGGAGCACCGCGGGCCAGGGCTTGCGGACCGCGAGCAGACCGCCGCCCGTCCCCTTGATCTCTTCCCCGCGCTCGTCGCAGATCGCCGCGTCGACCCCGAAGAACGGGAGCCCGCACGACCCGGGCTTGGCCTTGTTCGCCCCGGGGAGCGTGGTGAGCATGTGCCCCCCTGTCTCCGTCTGCCACCAGGTGTCGACGATCGGGCAGACCCCACGCCCGATCACCTCGCGGTACCACATCCACGCCTCCGGGTTGATGGGTTCGCCCACCGTCCCCAGCACCTGCAGGCTCGAGAGATCGTGCTTCTCGGCGTGCTCTTTCCCCCATTTCATGAACGCCCGGATCGCGGTCGGCGCGGTGTAGAACTGCGTCACCTGGTGCCGCTCGACGATGTCCCAGAACCGGTCCTCCGCCGGGAAGTTCGGCGCGCCCTCGTACATCAGCGTCGGCACGCGGTTGGCCATGATGCCGTACAGGATGTACGAGTGCCCCGTGATCCACCCGACATCCGCGGTGCACCAGAACAACTGCCCGTTCGGAAGCCCCCCCTCGCGCATCGGCTCGTCCAGCCCCGGGATGAGGTTGAAGACATACCGGCTCGTCAGGGCCGTGTGCACCATGTACCCGCCCACCGTGTGCCGGATCCCCTTGGGCTTGCCCGTCGACCCCGAGGTGTACAGGATGAACGCCGTGTCCTCCGAGTCCATCTCCTCGCAGGGGCACCAGTCGTCGGCCATCACCATCAGGTCTCGCCACGCGTAGTCACGGTCCGCGTGCCAGACGACCTGGTTCATCGTCCGCTTCAGATAGATCACATGGTCGACCTGCTGGTCTCGCAGCAGCGAGCCCGCGCCCGCGCCGCCCGAGGCCTGCAGCTCGTTCACCGCCGCGTCGACATTCTCCTTCAGCGGCACCACCTTGCCCCGACGCCACGCCCCGTCGCAGGTCACGATCACCCGGCTGTCCGCGTCGACGACCCGGTCCACGATCGCCTGGCTCGAGAACCCCCCGAAGATCACGCTGTGCACCGCCCCGAGGCGCGCGCACGCCAGGCACGCGATCGCCAGCTCGGGCACCATCCCCATGTAGATCGTCACGACATCGCCCTTGCGCACGCCAAGCCGCTTGAGCACATTCGCGAACCGGCACACCTCGCGCAGCAACTGCCGGTAGGTGTAGACCCTCACCTCGGGCCTGCCGGTCGGGCCGATGGGCTCGCCCTCCCACACCAGCGCGACCTCGTTCCCCCGGTCCGCCTCCACATGGCGGTCCAGGCAGTTGTAGCAGAGGTTCGTCTTCCCGCCGATGAACCACCGCGCGTCCGGCGCGGCGAAATCCACCACCCGGTCCCAGGGGCGGAACCAGTGCAGTTCCCGCGCCGCCTCGCCGAAGAAGCCCTCCGGGTCCTCGATCGAACGCCGGTGCATCTCCCGGTACCGCTCGTCGGAGTCGATCAGCCAGAAGGGCGCGCCGACCTCCGACGCCGACGGGGGCGCAAAGACCCGGCTCTCCTTGAGGATCGACTCGATTCCGCTCGAAGACGCGTTCGACATCGCGGGCTCCCTTCGGGCCGCATCCTACAGGAGCCCCCCGGGCCCCGGGCACCGAGAGCAGCGCCGCCNNCGCCGCCAGGGCCCGCGCGAGGTCCACCAGCCGCTCGAGCGCCCCCGCCAGATCCCAGGCCTGCCGCTCCCGGTCCCCCGTGCTGTTGCTGATCACCCGGATCTCGCCAAACGCAGGGCGGGGGTCGGCCGGCATCCGGCTGACCGCCGCCGCCACCGCGGCCCCCTCCATCGCCTCGGCGACCGCCCCGGTCCGCCGGGCGACCTCCGCAGCGAGTTCATCGGTCCCCGAACAGGTCGAGACCGTCGCGATCGGCCCGGCCACATCGGCGAGGGGGGCCAGAGCCTCCAGCCAGCTCGGCGGCGGGGCCGCCCCGTCAGGCCCGAATCCACCGGCGGGGAATCCCATCGCATCAATGGTGCGAAACCCCCCCGGCATGGCGCTGCCCTCATCCGCGAACAGGCTTGCCGTCCCCAAAACCACCGATTTAGGGGTGAGCCTCGAGCCCGGCAGCGCCCCGCCCACCCCAACGCTCAGCACCCCGGCGTGCCGGGCCGGGTCGAAGGCCCACGCGGCCGCCCCGGCGGCCTGGGCCTTCCCGACCCCCGAGACGACGAGATCGAACCAGGGTCCGAGGGGCTCAAGTACCCAAAAAGTGGGGGGTGGATCCTCCCTGCGGCTTCCCATGCCCGCCCGGACCGCGCGGGCCTCAGCGGGGGCGGCGACCACCAGGAGAAGCCGCGGTGTTTGTTGTTCGGCTTTGGATTGGATCACGGCGTGGACTTTCTACGGACGGGTGTCGATCAGACCGGAACGCATCCGAACAATACCGGTAGACCGGGTGTTGACCCTGTCGGGGCGCGATGTTGCGCGCGCCGTGCGGTCTCTCGCTGGCGGCGGGGCCTCGGCGAACGGATGGATGCACCGGTGGTCGCCCGGCAGGGGCCGCGACGCCGGGAGAAGGGACGGATGATGCGGAATTCCATGCGGGCTCGGGGCGTGCTGGTCCGATCGGCGTGCGGGGCCTTGGCGGCGTCGGTGGGCTTGGCGCTCGCGGCGGGCCTGGCGGGGTGCGATTCGAAATCGGCCCAGGTCGAGGGCGACGCGGTCGACATCGCGACGGTGCAGGTCCGCTCGTTCGAGATCACCACGCTCGCGATGGGCGAACTCGCGGCCAAGCAGCGCGTCGAACTGCGCAGCGAGGTGGAGCGTCCCACGACGGTCGTCGAGATCGTCGCCGAGGGAACCCGTGTGCAGGCGGGCGATGTGCTCGTGCGTCTCAACACGGACGAGATCCGCCGGGAACTCGAGGAGGAGGAACTGCAGGTCTCCGAGGCGCGGCTGCAGCTCGAGGCCGCGGAGACCTCGTACGACATCCAGGTGAGCGACAACGCCGCCGACCTTCGCAAGGCGCAGCTCAAGGTGGACATGGCCCGTCTGGCGCTCGAGCAGTGGGTGGAGGGGGACAAGGTCAAACGTCTCAAGGAGCTGGAGACCGCGATCGAGAAGGCGACGCGTGACCGCGAGCGTCTGCGGGAGAAGAAGGAGAAGAGCGACGAGCTCTACCGGCAGGAGTTCATCAGCTACGACGAGTGGAAGCGTGACGAGATCTCCCTGCTCGAGGCCGAGGCGAACTACGACGCCGCGGTGCTCGACAAGGAGGTCTACATCAACTACCAGATGAAGCGTGACCACGAGCAGAAGCTCAGCGACCTCGAAGAGGCCCAGCAGGAGCTGACCCGGGTCATCAAGTCGAACGAGATCAACCTGAAGAACAAGGACTCGGCGCGGCAGAACCGGGCGGTGCAGCTCGCCCGCAGGCAGGAGCGGCTGGACAACTACCTCAGGCAGGAGAAAGCCTGCACGATCGTCGCCCCGCAGGCGGGCCTTGTGGTCTATGGCTCGACGGCCCAGTCCGACAACTGGCGCTGGCAGAGCGAGGGCCCGATCGCGGTGGGGCGGCAGATCCAGAACAACGACCTGCTGATCACGCTGCCCGACACCAGCGAGATGATCGCGAATGTCAAGGTGCACGAGAGCATGGCGGGCCGCGTCCGCCCGGGGCAGCGGGCCCTGATCTCGATCGAGGCGCTCGGGGGCCTGACGCTCGACGGCGAGGTCGAATCGATCGGCCTGCTCGCCGAGACCGGCGGGTGGCGGGACCCGAACCGGCGTGAGTACACCGTGCGGATCCTCGTCGACGCGGGCGAGAACGGGCAACTGCTCAAGCCCTCGATGCGGTGCCAGGCCGAAGTCGTGCTCGGGACCGTCGATCAGGCCCTCGCCGTGCCGGTTCAGGCCGTCTTCTCCGACGGGCCCGTGCGGTATGTCCTCGTGCCCAACGGGCCGCGGTTCGAGCGGCGTCCCGTCCAGCTCGGGCGGCGGAGCGACATGTACGCCCAGATCGCGATGGGGCTGGTCGAGGGAGAGCGGGTGCTGGTGCGCGAGCCGCTGGCCGGCGAGGTCGACGCCGCGCCGTGGACCCCCGAGGCCCTCGCCGCCGGGGGGTATTCGGTCGACGAGCAGGGCAAGCCCATGGCGATGGACAACGGGCGCGGCGGGTTCGGGGGCATGCCCCAGCAGGGCGCCCGGCCCCAGGGCCGCGGCCGCCCCGGGCAGGGCGGCACGCCGGGCGGCTCGGAGGCGCCCGCCGTCAAGACCGAGACCGAGACCACCGTCGCCGAGGGCGATCAGGCCCCCAAGGCCGAGGGCGAGGCCCAGAAGCCCGCCGAGGCGGAGGGGGCGGCCACGCCCCAGCCCGCGGCCACGGAGGCTTCGAAGCAGTAAGGTCCAGGGCAGCGGGGTTCAGGGCTTCCAACCGTCGGATGGGATGACGCGGGGGCGGGCGACGGCGGGGATCGGGTCGCCGGGGATCTCTGCGCTTCCGAAGGCCCGGGCGGCGAAGTCGGCGACCGTGGTTGTGGCGAGGAACCGCGCAAATTCCTCGCGGCGAGCCCGGCAGAAATCGGCGGCGACGCACCCGGCCTCGGGCCGGCAGGCGGGCAGCCCCAGGGCGCAACTTCTTGTCAATACAGGGTCGTCGAGCAGCTCGCAGAGCCGCCGGAGGGTCACCTCGGCGGGTTCGGCAAGGAGCCAGACCCCGCCCCCGGAGCCCCGTCGGGTGCCGACAAGCCCGCCGCGGGCGAGCAGGTTGATGATCTTGGCGAGATAGGGCCCCGGGATGCCGCAGCGATCAGCGACATATCGGACGCGGACGGACTTGCCCCGGGCCTGGGCGAGCAGGGCGAGGGCGAGGGCGGCGTATCCGGTCGAGGGGCTGAGCACGGGGGATGTTCACACTGGGGGGTTTGCCCGGTCGGTTGGGCGGGGCTAATCTCGCTCCGCAGGAATCCTGCTTGCCCAGAAAAAAATTCTGGAGTTGATGATTACCTGATCGTCTAATCCGATTATACTCCCGATCGACCGTTTCGGGAGCGTGATTCTCCGGATTGAGCGTGGAGGCAGGAAACCGATGAGCGCCGAATCAGCGACCGCCGGCAAGGCCGGCTCCGTCGCGGGGCACGCCCCGCTGGAGGAGTTCAAGTACGACGACGGCATCTGCCGGATGTTCATGAGCGCCACGGTGATCTGGGCGCTGGTGGGCACGCTGGCGGGGCTGGTGGTGGCGTTGCAGTTGGTGCTGCCGGTCGCGGTGGAGTGGCTGGAGCTCAAGTGGGGCGTGAACGGCGTGACGAGCACGCTGCGCCTGCTCTACGAGCAGGAGTTCCTCGCGTTCGGGCGTCTGCGCCCGCTGCACACCAACGCGGCGATCTTCGCGTTCGCCGGCAACGCGGTGTTCGCGGCGGTGTACTACTCGACGCAGCGCCTGTGCAAGACGCGGATGTTCAGCGATCTGCTCAGCCGGCTGCATTTCTGGGGCTGGCAGTTGATCATCGTGGCGGCGGCGTTGACGCTCCCGAGCGGGATCACGCAGGGCAAGGAGTACGCCGAGCTCGAGTGGCCCATCGACCTCGCGATCGCGGTGGTCTGGGTCGGGTTCTTCGGGGTGAACTTCTTCGGGACGCTGGCCCGGCGGCGCGAGCGGCACATGTATGTGGCGCTCTGGTTCTACATCGCGACGATCATCACGGTCGCGATGCTGCATGTGTTCAACAACCTGTGGATCCCGGTGGGCATCGTCCACCTGATCGAGACGGGCGAGATGCCGTCGGTGGGGCTGATCATGAAGTCCTACCCGCTGTACGCCGGCGTGCAGGACGCGCTGATGCAGTGGTGGTACGGGCACAACGCGGTGGCGTTCTTCCTGACGACGCCGTTCCTGGGGCTGATGTACTACTTCCTGCCCAAGGCCGCCGAGAGGCCGGTCTTCTCCTACCGGCTCTCGATCATCCACTTCTGGAGCCTGATCTTCGTGTACATCTGGGCGGGCCCGCACCACCTGCACTACACGGCGCTGCCCGAGTGGGCGAGCACGCTGGGCATGCTCTTCAGCGTGATGCTCTGGATGCCCTCCTGGGGCGGCATGATCAACGGGCTGCTGACCCTCCGCGGGGCGTGGAACCGCGTGGCGAGCGACCCGGTGCTGAAGTTCTTCGTCGTGGGCGTGACCTTCTACGGCATGAGCACCTTCGAGGGACCCATGCTCAGCGTCAAGACGGTCAACAGCCTCAGCCACTACACCGACTGGACCATCGCCCATGTCCACTCCGGCGCGCTGGGGTGGAACGGGTTCATGTCCTTCGGCATGGTCTACTGGCTCCTTCCCCGGCTCTTCCAGACCAAGCTCTGGAGCAAGAAGCTGGCCGAATGGCACTTCTGGGTCGGCACCATCGGCATCATCCTCTACATCCTGCCCATCTACGCGGCGGGCATCACGCAGGGCCTGATGTGGCGGGCGTTCGACGAGTCGGGCCGGCTGATGTACCCCGATTTCGTCGAAACGGTCATGACGATCCTGCCCATGTACTGGATCCGCGTGATCGGGGGATCGCTCTTCGTCACCGGCGTGGTCTTCGCCCTGGTGAACCTGGCGATGACCTGGAAGGGCAGGCCCGCGAAGTACGACGAGCCGGTCATCACGGCCCCGGCGCTGGTCAAGATCCCGTCCCGCGAGGCCCCGGCGCCGAGCCGGCTGGGGGACACGGTCGTCGGCGCGGGCCACGCGCTCGACCGGATGGCGCAGATGAAGTGGCACCGCCGCTGGGAGCGCCTGCCGCTGACCTTCTCGGTCTGGGTGTTCGTGGCGGTGGTGATCGGCGGGCTGGTCGAGGCGATCCCCACCTTCCTGATCCAGTCGAATGTCCCGACGATCGCGACGGTGACCCCGTACACCCCGCTGGAGCAGGCCGGGCGCGACATCTATGTCAGCGAGGGCTGCTACAACTGCCACTCGCAGATGATCCGCCCGATCTACGCGGAGACGAAGCGGTACGGCGAGTACTCCAAGCCGGGCGAGTTCATCTACGACCGCCCGTTCCAGTGGGGCAGCCGGCGTATCGGTCCCGATCTTCAGCGTGAGGGCGGGAAGAAGAGCCACCTCTGGCACTACATGCACTTCGAGAACCCCCGGCAGACCAGCGCCAACTCGGTCATGCCGTCCTACCCCTGGCTGCTCAAGCAGGAGGTGAACTTCGGCGAGGTGCAATCGCGGATCGACGCGCTGGCGATGCTGGGTCACCCCTACGGGGACCTGATCGAGGGCGACAACGCGACCCGCCACGCCGAGGCCCAGGCGATGCAGATCGCCGACGAGCTGCGGAGCCAGGCGGGCGAGTACCCGCTCACCGACGCGGCGAACCTGCACAAGAAGAAGGTGATCGCGTTGATCGCCTACATGCAGCGTCTCGGGACCGATCTCTACAAGGCCGAGCCCTCGGCGTTCGTCGCGCCCGAGCCCGGGGCCAGCCCCGCGGAGGTGACCGATGCGGCCGAGTGACATCATCAGCCACCTCGGGCTGACGATCTTCCCGATCGTCGGGCTGATCATCTTTGTTGCCGTGTTCGCCGCCGTGACCGTCCGTGCGCTGCGGACGCGTCGAGAGGACATCAACCGCTTCGCCGTGCTCCCGTTCGAGGGCGGCGAGGCCTCGGACCGCACGATCATCGGGGAGCAGAGCCATGTCTGATGCCCGCCACCACGACGCGAAGACCTGGAATGTCGGGGGCACGCCGGTGATGCGTGCCGAGGACTTCGAACGCATGCAGGCCGAGGAACGGGAGGCGCAGCTCGCCAACCTCGGCGAGGTGACCAGGCGATACCAGGAGGCGCAGCGGGCCTACTTCGAGGCGCTGCACTCGATCCCCAAGGCCGACCTCGACGCGGTTCGGTACGCCGCCGCGACGGCGACGGCCTCCGCGGCGGCGCCGCCCGCCCAGCCGGTGGACGAGCTGCTGGACCACAACTACGACGGGATCCAGGAGTACGACAACCCGACCCCGGGGTGGTGGTACTGGATCCTCTGGGCCACGGTGGCGTACAGCGTGCTGCATGTGGCGGTGGTGCACTTCACGCCCGAGTCGGTGTGGAAGACCCCGCGGCAGCAGCACGCGGTCGCCGAGGCGCGGGCGCTCGAACGGCAGTTCGCCGAGCTGAACACCATCCCGATGGGCGAGGCGAAGATCCTGCAGATCATGGCCCAGCCCAAGTGGCTCGAACAGGGCGAGTCGATCTTCCGCGGCACCTGCGCCCTCTGCCACGGGCAGCAGGGCGAGGGGCTGATCGGGCCCAACCTGACCGACGAGGTCTACAAGACCGCCAACATCACGACGCTGTTCGACCTGGCCAACATCGTCGTCACCGGCGCCGCCAACGGCGCCATGCCCAGCCAGAAGAATGTCCTCAACGAGAACGAGATCGCGCTCGTGGCGGCCTATGTGGCCTCGCTGCGCGGGAAGAACCTCCCCGGGCCACGCGGGCCCGAGGGCGAGCCGATCGCCCCCTGGCCCACGCTCAGCGAGTCCGGCGAGGTCATCCCCGCGGAGGGCGGAGACCCGCAGGCCTCCGCGGCCGGGCGCGCACGACCGTAAGCGATCCCCCGTGGGGGTCGAGGAGTTGACCGGGGGCACAGCATGGGAAGTCTGCTTCAACCCGAGGACCGGGTCCTCTCGACCCTCAACGCGGACGGCAGCCGTCGCTGGCTGACCCCGCGCATCTCGGCGGGGGCGTTCTGGAAGCGTCGGCGCGTGCTGGCGTGGCTGCTGATCGTCTTCTTCGTCGTGCTCCCGCACATCCATGTCGGGGGGCGGCAGTTCTTCTTCCTCAACATCGCCGGCGGCGAGTTCACGATCTTCGGCAAGACCTTCATCCGCACGGACACGCTCCTCCTGGCGCTGTTCATGATCCTGCTCTTCGTCACCGTCTTCCTGCTGACCGCGCTCTTCGGGCGCGTCTGGTGCGGGTGGGCCTGCCCGCAGACCGTCTACCTCGAGTTCGTCTTCCGCCCCATCGAGCGGCTCTTCGACGGCAAGCGCAACAAGTGGGGGCCGTTCAAGGCGATCTCCGCCCTGCCCGAGGGGCCCCGCAAGGCCGGGAAGTGGGCGGTCTACGCCCTCTTCTCGTTCTTCATCGCCAACACCTTCCTCGCCTACTTCGTCGGGTCCGAGCAGCTCCGAGACTGGATCACCTCCAGCCCCGCCCAGCACCCGCTCGGGTTCGGCGTGGTGGTCTTCGTCACCGCGGCGATGCTCTTCGACTTCGGGTTCTTCCGCGAGCAGCTGTGCATCGTCGCCTGCCCCTACGGGCGGTTCCAGTCCGTGCTGCTCGACCAGCACTCGCTGATCGTGGGCTACGACACCAAGCGGGGCGAGCCGCGCGGGCACAAGAAGAAGGGCGCCCCCGCCCGCGCCGCCGAGCCCCTGCCGAAGGAGGCCCAGCCCGATCTGCCGCTCCGCATCCTCTCCGCGGGCGGCGCCCCCGCGACCGCGACCGTCGAGACCATCGAGGCGGACAAGGCCGAGATGGGCGACTGCGTCGACTGCGGCAACTGCGTGAAGGTCTGCCCAACCGGCATCGACATCCGCGACGGGCTCCAGCTCGAGTGCCTCCACTGCACCCAGTGCATCGACGCGTGCAACGATGTCATGGACAAGCTGGGGCGACAGTCCGGCCTGATCCGCTACACGACCCAGGCGGCGCTCTCGACGGGGCGGTGGAAGATGCTGCGCCCCCGCGTGGTGCTCTACCCGCTCGTGCTGATGGTCGTGATGACCGCCCTGGTGTTCGCCGTGGGCTCGAAGAGTTCATTCGACGCGGCCGTGATCCGCGACCAGGGCATGCCCTTCAACACGCTCCCCTCGGGCGAGATCGCCAACCAGGTCCGCCTGCGCATCACCAACCGCACGGGCGAGGCGCGGGAATACGCCTTCGGGGCCGAAGGGGTGGAGTTCAGGACCGAGGCCAACCCCATCCGCGTCGAGCCGGGCGAGACGACCAGCGAGCGGGCCCTGGTCCTGATGCCGCGGGAGTTCTTCGCGGGCACCGACGGCCGCCGCGTCGTGCAGATCACCGTCTCCGACGACCGGGGCGTGGTGAAAACCGTGAACTACAAACTCGTCGGCCCGGTCAACGAGGCCCCGCCGGCGCCCCCGGGCGAACAGGAGGTGGACGGATGAGCGTTCCAGTCGCCGAGGCCCCGCGACCGCTGATCCCCGGTCGGGCCTGGCCGTTCGTGATCGTCGGGCTGCTGCTGGTCAATGTCGGCGTGTGCGTCGTGACGGTGGTCTCCGCGGTGTCGAGCCCGCTGGCGATCGAGCCGGGCTACTACGAGAAGGCCGTCGCCTGGGACGAGGACAAGGCCGCTTTCGCCGACCCCGCCGCGCTCGGGTGGTCGGTCGCCGCCGGCGTCAGCCACGGCATGATCGATCTCGCGATCACCGACGGCGCGGGGGAGCCGGTCGGCGCGACCTCCGCCAAGGCGATCTGCTTCCACCACGCCCGGGCCGAGGACCGCTACGAGATCGAACTCACCCGCGTGGGAGACGGGCGTTTCCTCGCCCAGGCGCCCCTGACGACACCAGGGCTGTGGGAACTGCGCGTGCAGTTCGAGGGGCCGGCCGGCGAGAAGGCCCGCGCCGTATACACCGTGACCGCGCCGTGAGCGGCGCGCCGGATCGAGGAAGGACCGCGTGACGACGCCCGTTGACATGCTGACGCTCGCCGGAGCCGTCCTCGCCGCCAGCGTGGTCGGCTCGACCCACTGCGCCGGCATGTGCGGGGGGCTGGTGCTCTTCGCGGTCGACGCGGACGGCACGCTCCGCAAGCGGGCCCCGCTGCACGCGGCCTACCACGGCGGTCGCGGCATCGCCTACGCCGCGCTGGGGGCGCTCGCCGGCGCCGTGGGCGCGGCCGTGGATTTCTCCGGGAATTTCGCGGGGTTCCAGCGGTCCGCGGCGTTGATCGCGGGCGCGGCGATGATCCTGTTCGGCGGGATCGCGCTGCTGCGGGCCGTCGGGGTGTCGGCGGGTCGGGTCCGGCTCCCGGCGCGATACACACGGGTGATCGAGCGCGGGCACCGCTTCGCACTCTCGCTGCCGCCCATCCGCCGCGCCTGGGCGGTCGGGCTGCTCACACCCCTGCTCCCCTGCGGGTGGCTGTACGCGTTCGCGATCACCGCCGCGGGGACGGCCAGCCCGTTCTGGGGCGCGGTGGTGCTCGCCTCGTTCTGGCTGGGCACCCTGCCGGTGATGGTCTCGGTCGGCGCGGGGCTGCAGGCGTTGACGGGCCCGCTCCGCTCGCGGCTCCCGTTCCTCACGGCGCTGGTGGTCGTGGTCGTCGGCCTGTTCACCGTCGCGGGGCGGATCAGCCTGCCCTCGTTCGTGCCCGAGCGCGTCGCCGCGGTGCAGCCGGCGAGCGTCCGCGAGGCGATCGAGCGCGTGCGCGCGCTCGACGCCCACGACATGCCCTGCTGCAACCCCGAGCAGCCCGGGGGCGAATCGCCGTGACGGCTTTCGGCGCCGAGCCGAGGGTCTCGCCCGGGGCGTGCGCCCCGGCCCACGCGTGCGCGCACTGCGGGCTCCCGGTGCCTCCTTGGCTCGTCGAGGCCCGGGCGGAACGGCAGTTCTGCTGCTCGGGCTGCCGGACGGTCTTCGGCATCATCCACTCGGCCGACCTCGGGCAGTACTACCGGATCCGGGACGCGGTGGGGGATCGCGACGCGCAGCCCGCGCGCACAACCGCGAGCGACTACGCCGAGTACGACGATCCCGCCTACCTCGCCGTCTACGCCCGCCCGCTCGAGGGCGGGATGATGGAGACCTCGTTCCTCCTGGAAGGGGTCCACTGCGCCGCGTGCGTCTGGCTCATCGAGCGGCTCGAACGGCTCGTGCCCGGCGTGGTCACGAGCCGGCTCGACTTCCGCCGCGCCACGGCGACGGTGACCTGGAACCCCGCCGCCGCCCCGCTCTCGTCGGTCGCGAAGGGGCTGGAGAACCTGGGCTACCCGCCGCATCCGCCCCGCGGGATGCGCAAGGACCAGATCCGCCAGGCGGAGAACCGCCGCTACTGGATCCGCGTCGGCGTCGCGGGGGCGCTGGCCGGCAACATCATGCTGCTGGCGATCGCGCTCTACGGCGGGCTCTTCGGGGGCATCGCCGAGGAGTTCCGCCAGTTGTTCCGCTGGTTCAGCGCGGGGCTGGGGATCCTGAGCCTGGCGTGGCCCGGGTCGATCTTCTTCCGAGGTGCGCTCGGCGCGCTCCGCGCGCGCGCGCCCAACCTCGATGTCCCCATCGCGCTCGCGCTGGCGGTCGGCGGGGCGTGGGGCGTGGTCAACACCGTCCGCGGCACGGGCGAGATCTACTTCGATTCACTCGCGGCCTTGGTCTTCCTGCTGCTCGTCGGCCGCTGGGTGCAGCACGCGCAGCAGCGCCGCGCCGCCGACGCGGTCGAACTGCTCTTCACAATGGCCCCGACGCGGGCCCGCCTCGTCGAGCCCTCCGAGGGCGGGGAGCGCCGCCGAACGGTCCCGATCGAGGCGATCGAGCCCGGCATGATCGTCGAGGTGCTCGCGGACGAGTCGCTCCCTGTGGACGGGGAGGTCGTCGCGGGGGAGAGCCGGGTGGACGAGGCGGTGCTCACCGGCGAGAGCGCGCCCGTGCGAGTCGCGCCCGGGAGCCAGGTCTCGGCGGGCTGCGTGAACCTCGCGGCGGCCATCCGCGTGCGCGTCACCGCGGCGGGCGAGGAGGCCCGCGTCGGGCGGTTGATGCGCCTGGTCGCCGAGGCGGCGGAGCGGCGGGCCCCGGTCGTGCGCATGGCCGACCGGATCGCGGGCTGGTTCGTCGTGATCGTCTCGACGCTGGCGCTGGTGACGGTGGTCGGGTGGCTGTTCATCGAGCCCTCGCTCGCGGTCGAGCACGCGACGGCGCTGCTGATCGTGGCGTGCCCCTGTGCGCTCGGGCTGGCGAC
>JRYH01002369.1_pt1 | contig 13715 bp, 17 predicted proteins | sample 235351 | NCBI WGS metagenome assembly JRYH01 (sample SAMN03074221, study PRJNA261480) | activated sludge metagenome | biome: Wastewater Treatment Plant; feature: Wastewater; material: Activated sludge; isolation source: activated biomass of a wastewater treatment plant treating wastewater... ... | reverse complement strand
CAGGGGCAGGCGATGATGAGCACGGAGACGGCGGCGATCAGCGCATAGGCGAGCCGCGGCTCCGGGCCCCAGATCCACCAGGCGGCGAACGCGAGGGCGGCTACGAGCAGCACGGCCGGGACGAACCAGGCGGAGACCTGATCGGCCAGGCGCTGGATCGGTGCGCGGCTGCGCTGGGCGTCGGCCACCATCTGCACGATGCGGGCGAGCATGGTGTCGCGGCCTACGCGGTCGGCGCGCATGATGAAGGCGCCGGACTGATTGGTGGTGCCGCCGATGACGGCGTCACCTGCCGTCTTGGTGACGGGCATAGCTTCACCGGTCACCATCGATTCGTCGATGGCGCTGCGCCCTTCGAGGATCTCGCCGTCGACCGGGATGTGCTCGCCGGGACGGACGCGCAGGCGGTCTCCCGGCGCGACGTCGGCGAGATCGATGTCCTCGTCGGTGCCATTGGGCGCGATGCGGCGGGCCGTCTTGGGCGAGAGGTCGAGCAGGGCGCGGATAGCGCCGCCGGTGCGGTCGCGGGCGCGCAGCTCGAGCACCTGGCCCAGGAGGACGAGGGTCGTGATCACGGCGGCGGCCTCGAAGTAGACGGCGACGGAGCCGTCATGGCGGCGCATGGTCTCGGGGAACAGGCCGGGCCAGAGCGTGGCGACGAGGCTATAGATCCAGGCGACGCCCGTTCCGAGCGCGACGAGGGTGAACATGTTGAGATGGCGCGTCTTGAGCGAGGCCCAGCCGCGTTCGAGGAACGGCCAGCCGGCCCAGATCACGACGGGCGTGGCGAGCAGGAGCTGGACGATGTTGGAGGTCGCGCCGCTGAGGCCGGTGTGGAGGCCAAAGAGATGCGCGCCCATCTCCATGACGAACACCGGCAGCGTGAGGGCGAGCGCGATCCAGAGCCGGCGTGTCATGTCAGCAAGCTCGGGGTTCGGCCCACTCGAGGCGGTTGCGACCTCGGGCTCGAGGGCCATGCCGCAGATCGGACAGGCGCCGGGGCCCTGCTGGCGGATCTCCGGATGCATGGGGCACGTGTGGATGGCATCCGCATCCGCGGGAGGCTCGGGTGCGCGGGCCTCTTTCGGCATGAGGTAGCGGGCGGGGTCGGCGATGAAGCGCTCCTTGCAGCGCGCGGCGCAGAAATAATACGTCACGCCGCCGTGCTCGTGGCGGTGCTTGGCGGTGGCCGGGTTAACGGACATGCCGCAGACGGGATCGATGGCGGCTGGCGTCTCTGCGCGAGCGTGCCCGCCCCCATGCTGGTGGGGTGCGCTGCCGTGATGGGCGCAGCAGGAGCCCGCGGGCTTGTCCGGATGGTCGCTCATTATCATGCCTCTCGCCGTGTCTCACAGGCTATACCCATAGGGGGTATGTGTTGACACGTATACCCAGGTGGGGTATCCGTCAAGCATGTCCGAGGCTGTCAAATCCGCGCGCTTGAAGCGTCTCTCCCGCATCGAAGGTCAGGTGCGCGGCTTGGCCCGCATGGTCGAGCAGGACCGCTATTGCATCGAGATCGTCACTCAGATCGCGGCGGTGCGGGCGGCCTTGCGCCGGGTGGAGGAGGACGTCCTGCGCGATCACATCAGCCATTGCGTGGCGCACGCGATGGAGAGCGGCAGCGCGGCCGAGAAGAATGAAAAGATTGCCGAGCTGATGGACGTGCTGGCGCGGAGCGCGCGCTGAGGCGGGCAAGGCCTCGACGCCGCCCGCGGGCTGTCCGCTAATCCGTGATCCAATCGGCGCATTTGACGGGCGGGGTCGCCTCGCCCCAGGGGCTGATCGGCACGCTCGACGTCGAGTTCTCAGGGCTGCCTTCGATCATCTTGTCGGTATAGACGAGGTAGACCAGCACGTTGCGCTTGGTGTCGCAACCGCGCACGATCTGCATGCGCTTGAAGATCAAAGACCGGCGCTGGCTGAACGCCTCGTCGCCCTGGCGGGTCTTGCGCTTGAACGTGATGGGGCCGACCTGGCGGCAGGAGAGCGAGGCGTTGCTCAGCTCCTCGGCGAGGCCGAGCCAGCCGATCCATCCGCCTTTCTCCGGCACTGTGAAGTAGCAGGTCACGCCCGCGACGTCGGGATCGTCGATGGCGTAGGTGCCGAGCTTGTGGTCCGGCGACAGGAACTTCCAGACCGTCGTTTTCTTGAAGATGAGATCCGGGTCGTCGGCTGTCGCCGCGGTGGCCAACAGGGCCGAGGCCGCCGCCAGCAGGATCGCTTGCCACTTGATCATGTTCGCCTCGTGCCGCCTTTGCATGCCGGGAAGCTTCCCTCGGCATGGGGCACATCGGCAACGGAATTGTGGCCAACTGATGCGATCGCCCAAGCGGGCGTGGCGACAAAATGGGGCCGTTCGTGCGGCCTCTTTGTGCGACCCGGCGCCCCGTCTCACTCGTTGGCGAGATCGGTGAGGCCGTTGAGATCGAGGATGCGGACGGTCGTACCGCCATGCTGGACGTCGATGATGCCCATCTCGCGCAGCTTGGTCAGCGTGCGGCTCACGGTCTCGATGGTGAGGCCGAGAAGATCGGCGATGTCGCTGCGGCGCATGTCGAGCTTGATGATGTCCTTCTGCGTCCTGCCGTTGCGCCGGTTGAGGGCGAGCAGGAACGCGGCCACGCGCTCGACGGCGCTGCGCTGGCCCAGCGTGACGAGCAGGCGGCGGGCGGCGGCGAGATCCTGGCAGACGGACTTGTAGAGCTTGAGCGCGAGCGTCGCATCGGTCGCGGCCAGGCTTTCGAGGGCGGAGGCGGAGAGGCAGCGCACGCGCGTGGGGCACGTCGCCTGGGCGCCCATGATGTGCTCGCTCAGCATGCCGAGGCCGATGAAGTCTCCCGGATAGGCGAAATCGATGATCCGGCGCCGACCGTCGAACAGGGTCTTGTAGATCGCCACCACGCCCTCCTCGACGCGGTAGACCTGCGTGCGCGGGTCGCCCTCGCAGAACACGTGCTCTTTCGCATCGAGCTTGCGCTCCGCGGCCTGCGTCAGCCGATCCTCAAGCGTGACATTCTCTCGCGCGCTCTCGTGGGCGCGCTCGATGCGAGGACGGACCTCGACGGACTGGCTCGACAGCATGGGCTCTCCCTGGACCGCATCGACGGTGGTGTTCGGATGTCGGACTTGTCGTTTTGGACATTCTGGGCGCCGCGCGAGCCAGGCGTATGCGTGCCTCGTGACGAATTGTGAGCGTTTGTAACAACGGCGCCGGCGGGGCGTGCCGCATGATCTCAATCAAAAGTCGATCGCCCCCGCGACGTTATGGTCGCTTGCGTCTTTCAACGAAGGCTCGTGCGGCCATGGCCTCCTCCCTCACGCCCCCCGTTGGGCCTGCCGAGCATCTGAGACGGAAGCTGGCCGCCGACCGGGACCTGCAGCGCGAGATCGACATGGCGCTGGCCTCTCTCGTCGATGGGCCGCAGGCGGATGCCGCCTCCGACGTCGCCTCGATCCTCGCCGCGGTGCTCGCGCCGGGCTGGGGCGAGCATACCGAGTTCCAGGAGGAGGCCCTGTTCCCGCTTCTGGTCGCGGGGGCGGAGGCGACGCTCGCCACGCGGGACCTTCTGAACCGCCTCTCCCGCGAGCATGCGGAGATCGCGGAGCGCCAGCGCGCGATCGCGGCGATCCTCGGCGAGGCGGCCGCCGGGCGCTGGGCCGCTTTCGGCCGGGGCCGCGCGCTCTTCACGGACCTCATGGTGCTGCGGCGCGGGCATCTCGAGGCGGAGCTCGCCCTCGATCTCCTGGTGCCGGCTACGCTCGCCCCGGCCGATCGGCTGCGGCTCGAGCACTGGGCGCAAAGCCGCCTCGCGTGGCCATTCCCCGTCGATGTGCTCCTCGAGGGGTGGAAGCGGGGCGTCAGCACACCGCCGGTGCGCAGATCTCGATCGTGAACGTGCGGGCGGTGCCCTTGCGCGAGAAGTCGAAGTGGCGCCCGTCGAAGCATGAGACGCGGCCGTCCACGCCGATCCCGGCTCCGAGCGGCATCTCGTTGAAGGCGAGCACCTCGTTCAGCTCGCATCCCTTTTCGCGCTTCAATTGATCCTTGAGGATGATCCGCCAGTGGCTTTCGTTGGGCTGCTGCTCCTGGCTGCTGTCGGCCAGGGCTGGCGCGAGGGTGACGACGGCGAGAAGGGGCAGCAGGGCGAAGCGGCGCATCGGTTCCCTCCGAGGGTTTCCACGCACGACTGGTGGACGCGCCAGTGTCGCCGCCGGGGCCGGGAGGGCGCCTTGATGCGGGTCAAATCGGCTGGCGCGCCCCTCCTTTAGATTGTGCCTGCTGTGGCGGGAGTGACGGCGGGAGCGACCATGAGCGGTTATCTGATCGATCTCCTCTTCTCGTTTTCGGGGCGCGCCAGCCGGGTAGAATGGCTGCTCGGGACGGCCGCGATCGGCGCGGCAGGGCTCGCAGGCGTCTGGCTGTTCAACGACGCGAGTTTCGACGAGAGCCTGCATGCGGATGCGGCGGTTCCCACGATGGCCGCCGTGTTGTGGGCCCTTCTGTGCCTCTATGCCTTCGCCGCGCTCAGCGCGAAGCGCCTGGCCGAAGCAGGATACGGGCTCGGCCGGGTTCTGGCGCTGGCGGCGCCCGTCTCTCTTCTGGTCGGCGGGTGGAGCAGCGGGTATTTTACGGCACCCCTTTCGCTGCGTATGATGGAGACGCAAGTTTTCTGGCTGCTTGCTGTGCTCGCCGTTCCGACGCTTCTCGTCTGTGCGCGTGCGCGCGAGGTGGAACGCGACCATGGCGCCTGACATCCTTCTGCTGTCGGCCGGTTTCGGGCTGGGGCTCGCGAGCACGCTGCATTGCGCGGGCATGTGCGGCGGGATCGCGGCGGGGCTGCTCCTTCTCGGCGGGCCGCGCGGTACGCCCGAAGCCGTCGGCATGGCTGCGCTCGCACATGGCGGGCGGATGCTCTCCTATGCCCTCGCCGGCACTCTCGTCGGCGCGCTCGGCGCGCCGGCTATCGGGTGGCTGGACCGCGAGGTCGCCTTTCGCCTCGTGCAATGGGCGGGCGCCGTCGCGCTCATGTGGATCGGCCTCTCGACGGCGGGTTTGCTGCCGCCGCTCTCGGGGCTCGATCGCCTGCTGGCGCCGGTGGCCGACCGGGTCGCGCGGGTGCGGACGCCGCGGCTCGGGCGCTATCCCACGGCCTTCGCGGGCGGCATGGCGTGGGGCCTGATGCCCTGCGCGATGGTCTACGGCGCCCTCTTTACGGCTATGCTCAGCGGCTCGGCTGCGGCGGGCGGCGCGGTCATGCTCGCGTTCGGTCTCGGCACGTTGCCGGGGCTGGCGGCGGCGACCGTCGGGTTCGGAGCCCTCGCCTCTCTCGGATCGCGCGCGAACCTGCGGCTCGTGGCGGGGCTGGCGCTGGGCGTGCTCGGGTTCCTGACCATCTGGGTGCCGCACGGTGCGATCGAGGCCCTCTGCGTGCCCGGGGCGAGCGCCGCGTTGAGCCAGATCAATCCCGCGCCCTGAGACGTGCGTTAGCCTGACTGCTTCCTCTGCCGGAGGCTTGCAGCATGCACCCTCGATCGATCGCCGCGTTTCTTTTTGCCGCCGTCCTCGGCCTCCATTCTGCAGAGGCCCAGCAGATCGGCAATGTCGAGGAAGGTCGGGCCTACGCGCGGGCGCACTGTGCGGAGTGCCATGGCGTGGAGACGAATGGCGAGGATTTCTCGCCCAACATCGATGCGCCGGATTTCTCGGTCGTCGCCAATACGCCCGGCATGACCGAGAGGGCGCTCGTGGTGTGGCTGCAGACGTCGCATCCGACCATGCCGAACTTCATGATTCCGGCGGAGGTGCGCGACAATCTCGTGGCTTACATCATGAGCCTCAGGAAGAAGTGAGCCCCGTGACGGCGTTCCTCACCAGATCCCCGCTCTTGGGGCTTGTCCTGCTGGGCCTCGTTGCGGCTCCGGCCTTTGCCGAGCCTCTCACCTCTCTCGAAGAGAGGGGGCGCCATGCGCTCGAGACGCGGTGCAGCCGGTGCCATGCCATCGGGGCCGACGGGGCGAGCCCGCACGCCGAAGCGCCGCCGTTCCGCGAGATCATCACGCGCTATCCGCCCGAGAGCCTGGAGGAATCGCTTGGGGAAGGGATCGTGTCCGGCCATCCCGACATGCCGGAGTTCATCCTCTCTCCCGACGAGATCGAGGGGGTGATCGCCTATCTCCACACGCTCGACGGCAAGTGAGGCGCGCCCGGGTTCGTCGCGCGCGTCCAAGCGCCTTGTTCGCCACCCGGCGATGACCTAGAACACCTTTGAACCTCCGTCGGGGCCGAGCTTTTGCCGGCCTCAGCCCTTACCTCAGAGGTGCTCTTTCGATCGTGTCCGAACGACCTGCGACCATGCCCCAGGACGTCTCGCCGCCGGCTTCCGAAGAGAACAGCGCCGCGTTGGCGCAGGCGCAGGTTTCGGCCATCCTCGCGATTGCCGCCGATGCGATGATCGGGCTCGACGACGCGCTCCGGATCACCCTCTTCAACGAGGGAGCGGCGGCCATCTTCGGCTACAAGCCCGCGGAGATCCTCGGCCAGCGGCTCGACATCCTCATCCCGCATCGGTTTCGCACGCGGCATGGCCACCATGTCGCCGAGTTCTCCGATTCGCCCATCGCCGCCCGCAAAATGGGCGAGCGCCAGGAGATCTTCGCGCTCCGCAAGGACGGCTCCGAGTTTCCGGCGGAAGCCTCCATCGCCAAACAGGTCATCAACGGGCGGACGGCCTACATGGTCGTCCTGCGCGACGTCACCGAGCGCAAGCTCGGGGAAGCAGCTCTCGCCGCTGCCAATACAGAGCTCGAAGCGCGCGTTGCCGACCGGACGCGCGCGCTCGAGGCGGAGATCCGGCGGCGCGAGGATGCGCAGGCCGCCCTGATCCAGGCGCAGCGCATGGAGGCGTTCGGCCAGCTCACCGGCGGCGTGGCCCACGACTTCAACAATCTGCTCACGATCGTCACCGGAAATCTCGAGCTGCTCGGGAATGGGCTCGAGAACCCGGCGCATTTCGCTTTGCTCAAGAGAGCGGCCGATGCGGCGGACATGGGGGCCGCCCTCACCAAGCGGCTCCTCACGTTCGCACGGCGGCGCCGGCTCAGTCCGGAGATCCTGCATGTCAACGAAATGATCCTCAACCTCACGGAGCTGTTGCAGCGCGTGCTGGGGGAGCCGATCGCGCTGACGACCGTGCTGGCGGGGAACGTCGGGGCGACCCGCGCCGATGCCAGCGAGCTCGAGAACGCCATTCTCAACCTCGCCATCAACGCGCGCGACGCCATGCCTTACGGCGGAAGCCTCATCATCGAGAGCCGGAATGCCACGGCCGAGGAGGCGGGGCTGGCGGGCGAGGGAGCGTTCGTTCTGATCTCGGTCAGCGATACCGGGTTCGGCATGCCGGCCGACGTGCTCGAGCACGCGTTCGAGCCCTTCTTCACGACCAAGGAGCCCGGGCGCGGAACGGGGCTCGGCCTCAGCACGGTCTATGGTTTCGCCGAGCAGTCCGGCGGGCATGCCACGATCCGCAGCACGCCGGGGCGGGGCACGACGGTCGATCTCTTCCTGCCGCGGGCCGAGGAGGAGGGGCTGGCCAAGGCGAGCCCGGCCGAGGCCGTGCCGCTTTCGGAGAACAGCGAGGCGATCCTCGTCGTCGAGGACAACCCCGGTGTGCGGGAGCTGACGATGCAACGCGTCGAAGGGCTTGGCTATGTCGCTGTCGAAGCGGAGAACGGGGCGGCGGCGCTGCGGCTGCTGCAGGCGGGCGCGGATGTGCAGGTCGTCTTGAGCGACATCGTCATGGCGGGCGGCGTTTCCGGCTTCGACTTGGCGCGCTGGGTGCGTGCGCACGCCCCGCACGTTCGGGTTCTGCTGACGACGGGCTACGCGGCCGAGGAAGCCAAGCCCGACGCGGCCGACATTCCGGTGCTGCGCAAGCCCTACAAGCGGGCGGATCTTGCGATCGCGCTGTGGGATGCGCTGCATCGGTGATGGCGACGGCGGAGCTTAGGCTTTCGGCCGGGCTTCAAAGCCGCTTTGCGCTGCCGGCGAAGACGTAGCCTACGCCGCGCACGGTCTTGAGGAGCTGCGGGCGCTCGCTCGCGGGCTCGATCTTCTTGCGGAGGCGGGCGACGAGGCCGTCGATCGAGCGATCCATCGGCGTCCAGTCCTGACCCTTGAGGAGGTCCATCAACTCGTCGCGCGAGAGCACGCGGCCGGGACGGCGGACGAGAATGGCGAGAAGATTGAACTCGGCCGTGGTCAGCTCGCAGGGCGTGCCATCGGGCATGCGCACCTCGCGGCGCTGGGTGTCGAGGAGCCAGCCTTCAAACGCAAAGCGCTCTCCGTCGGAGGGCGTGGCCGCGACGTCGGACGGGGCGCCGGTCTCGCTCGCCTGATAGCGGCGGAGCACGGCGCGCACGCGCGCGACCACCTCGCGCATGAGGAACGGCTTGGCGATGTAGTCGTCGGCGCCGAGCTCGAGGCCGACGACCCGGTCGATCGGGTCGCCTTTGCCGGTGATCATGACGAGCGGCGTGTTGCGTCTCGCGCGCAGGTCGCGGGCGAGCTTGAGGCCATCCTCGCCGCCGAGCTTGAGATCGAGCGTGAGCAGGCTCACCGGGTGCGTGGCGAGGTGCGTCTCGGCTTCCGCGGTGTTGGCGGCCTCCACGACCGAGAACCCCTCGGCTTCGAGGCCGGTGCGCAGGAGCCTGCGGACCTCCGGCTCGTCATCGACGATCAGTATCATGTCGGGCATGGATCGAGGGCCCTGGCTGTCGGCTCACGCTCCCCCTTTAACAGCCTCGCGGGGGCCGGCCGCTGTCACATCATGTCACACAATCTCACAGGCGCGGCATATCGTGCGTACGTCGATTGGCCTTACTCGGAGACGATGATCCGCGTCCGGAGGCCACCCCGATTGACCGAGCCCGACGATGCCAGCCGTGACGGCGTGCCATCGATCCTGCCGGCGGGCTTGATCGGGGAGACGCCGTTGCGCGGCGCGGCGGCCGGAGCCGGCGGCGTGCGCTCCCGGTACGTTGTCGGAATATTCGGCCGGGCCGCCATCGGTCCGGAGCCGGCGAAGCGGCTCTCCGCGGGGCCGTGCGATGTCCTCGTTCTTATTCCCTCGGGATCCGACGTCATGGCGGACGAGGGATTGGCCGGCGTGGCCGTGTATCGCGTTGCGCCCTCGGACGCGCCGGCCTCCGATCTCGCCGCTGCCGTCGGCGCATTCGCGCCGTTCGCGGTGCTGGGTCACGATCGGCTGGCGCACGCGGCGGATGCGGCGCGCCTCCCCTGGACCCCCCGACTGTTCGAAAACCTTTCAAATCATATCGCGGCAGGGGCGGCTGTCGTGCTCGTCCGGGTGCCCGATACGGACCTGCAGCGGCAGGTCTCGCGCGCGCTGCTGGACGCGAGATGCGATGTGCTCCTGACGCACGACGTGCTGTCAGGGTGGGGCTGAGGGACTTCAGGAACGCGCCGACCCGTCCTTTCTGGGCTCGCCGTCGTCGTCTGAAATCGCACGCCAGCCGGCGCCTTCGAGGTCGTCGAACTGCCCCGAATTGATCGACCACAGGAACGCGGCAAGCCCCAGGCCGCCGAGGGCGAGCGCGCAGGGAATGAGCCAGGCGAGCGCGCTCATGAAAGCCTCTCGGCCGATGCGGCCAGCGGTGCCGTCAAGGCGTGATCCACAGGCGCCTCCGCGCTTCGTACAGGGGCTCGGCGTCCGGAGCGTCCGTCCTCGCGGCGGAAACGGTCGCGATCCAGGCGCCCGGCGCAAGCTCGCTTTCGAGGGCGGCTTCGAAGGTTCCCGCTGCGGTCTCGGCCAGGCGCAAGGGCGTATCGGCGGCGTTGGTGGCGGGGCGCCCGAGCGTGGCCGCGACGCGGAGGCCGGAGGGCGCGTTGCCCTGGGCATCCCGAATCGAGATGCGCACGCGGGCCGGGGATTTCTCGACCTCGACCGTATCGGTCCAGCCGAGTGCGGCCTGGCGCGCCTCGCGTGCGATGCGGCTGTTGTAGGCAAGGCCGTCGCGATAGGCGTTGACGTTGTCGAGGCCGCCGAAGGTCGTGATAGCGTGATAGATCATGATCGCATTGACGACGACGATGGCGCCGAAGAAGGCGAGCATGGCGGCGAGCACATGGCGGCCCGAGAGGCCTTCCGTTGCTCGCGCCCGCGGCGTTTCGGCGTTCGATGGCGTCATGGTGCGGGGCTCCTGAAGGCGGTGCGCCGGGCGAGCGTCTCGCCGCTGGCGGTGTCCGTCAGAACGATGTCGATCGGCGTCGAGGTTCCGGTGAGGCCGGCTTGGGCCGCAACGGGAACGGTGACGTAGAGCTTGAGCGCCCGCACGACGTCGGCCTCGACGACGACCTCGGTCTCGCTGCTCTCCTGGCCGACGATCGCGAGCGTGGTGCCGGGGATGCCCTCCGTCCGCACCACGAACCGTTGCGGCTGTGGCGTCTTGTTCAGGATCTTGACCGTATAGCCGTTGCGGATGGCGCCGTCCGACAGGCGCACGAACAGCGGGTTGCGGTCCTCGATGACGCTGATCTCGACGTTCGCGCGCACGATCCAGGCCCAGGCCATGATGGCGAGAACACCTGAGATCAGCGCGGAATAGAGGATCGTGCGCGCTCTCAGGAGACGCACGGGGCGGCGCTCTGCGTCGCTCGCGGCGGCGATGTTGGCGAAGGTGTCGTAGGCGATGAGCCCCTTCGGCCGTCCGACCCGGTCCATGATGTCGTCGCAGGCATCGATGCACAGCGCGCACTGGATGCATTCGAGCTGGGCGCCATCGCGGATGTCGATGCCCATCGGGNNCCTGCTCGCGCGCGATGCCGCCGAGAAGATAGGTCGTGCCCGCGAAGAGGCCCATGAACACATACGCGACCATCGGCGCCTCGCCGGTGATCAGCTCCCGGGCGAGGGTCGGCGCGTCGCGGAAGTAGAAGACGAGCACGCCGCCCGTGGCGAGGCCGATCAGGAGCCAACTGACGTGCGTCGCCGTCTTCTTGCCGATCTTCTCGAACGTCCAGGGCGCATGATCGAGGCGCATGCGGGCGTTGCGGTCGCCTTGCCAGAAGCGCTCGACGGCGATCATGAGATCCGTCCACACGGTCTGGGGGCAGGTATAGCCGCACCACATGCGTCCGGCGAGAGACGTGACGAGGAACAGCCCGAGCGCGGAGACGATGAGGATGCCGGTGATGAAGTAAAGCTCCTGCGGCCAGATCTCGATCGGGCCGAAGTAGAGCCTCTGGTTGGCGAAATCGAGCAGGAACGCCTGGTTCGGCCGTCCCTCGCCGCGATCCCAGCGGATCCACGGCAGCAGGTAGTAGATGCCGAGGGTGACGGCCATCACGATCCACTTCACCTTGCGGAAGGTGCCGTGGGCCTCTTTCGGGTAGATGGGCTGGCGCGAGGCGTAGTAGCTGCGCCGCTCCTTCGAGGACACCGCATCCACGTCGATGCGCGCAACGCCCGGCGCGGCCTCGGTGGGGCTAAACCTTGAAGCTGGATCCATCGGGCGCACGCCGTTCGTTGCCTCCGCTTTCGCTACTTTCCACCCCCGAGGGCGTGGACGTAGATCGCGAGCATCTTGATGGTCGTGGCATCGAGCTTACCGTCCCAGGCCGGCATGACGCCGCCGCGGCCGGTGCGGATGGTCTCCTCGATGTCGGCCTTGGTGCCGCCGAACAGCCAGATCGCATCGGAGAGGTTCGGCGCGCCCATCTCGGCGTTGCCCTTGCCGGCTTCGCCATGGCAGGCGGCGCACTGCTCGGCGAAGGTCGCCTGGCCGCGCTCCACCGCGGCCGCATCCTGATCCGGCGCCGACAGGGACATCACGAAGGCCGCCGTATCCGAGATCTGCGCGTTCGTCAGGATCTGGTCGATGCCGAAGCGGGGCATGGCGCTCTCGTGGCTTTCGGCGTGGCCGGAGCGGATGCCGTAGCGAATGGTCCGCTCGATGCTCTCGAGCGATCCGCCCCAGAGCCAGTCGTCGTCGTTGAGGTTCGGATAGCCTTTGAAGCCCTGGGCGCCGCGGCCGTGGCACGGCGCGCAGTTGTTGGCGAACTGGACCGCGCCGCCGCGCATGGCGAAGGCCATGAGCTCGGTGTCCTTCTCGATCTCGGCGGGCGTCTTCTCGGCGATGGCGGCGAGGAAGCGCGCCTGGCTCTCCTTGCCGGCCGCAATATCCGCCGCGACCTCGGAGCGCTGGCTGTAGCCCAGCGTGCCGCGCGTATAGTCGCCGACCGTCGGCCACGTCGGGTACAGCACCCAATAGCCGATGGCCCAGACGATGCTGGCGTAGAGGACGTAGAGCCACCAGCGCGGCAGCGGCTTGTTCAGCTCCTTGAGGTCGCCGTCCCAGACGTGGCCCGTCGTTTCGACGCCGGTGACCGCATCGAGCTCCTTATGTCCGGCCATGGGTGGCTCCCTCTCCGTCTTCTTGATGGCGTGCGGCGGCCAGAACCGCCTCGACGACCGTCCTGGCGACGATCTCTGAGGCTCGGGCCCGCTCCTGATGGATCATGACGCGCCTACCTCAGGTTGGGGCCGCTCGCGTCGAAGGTCGTGAAGTCGACCAGCGTGCCGAGCATCTGCAGGTAGGCGATGAGGGCGTCCATCTCCGTCACGGGGCCGTCGGCGTTGCCGTCGAACTTGCGGACCTGCGCCTTGGGGTAGCGCGCGAGGACGGCCTTCGCTTCTTTCGAATCGGGATTGACCTGGCCGGCGACGTCGGCGGCGGCGTTCTCGATCATCTCGTCCGTATAGGGCACGCCGGCGAGCTTGAGGGCGGTGAGGTCGCGGGCGAGGCTCGTGGCGTCGAGCGGGCGCTCGGCGAGGAACGGATAGCCGGGCATGACGGAGCCGGGGACCACCTCGCGCGGGGCCTTCATGTGATCCACGTGCCAGGCGTCGGAATACTTGCCGCCGACGCGGGCGAGATCCGGTCCGGTCCGCTTCGAGCCCCACTGGAAGGGGTGATCGTACATGCTCTCGGCGGCGAGGCTGTAATGGCCGTAGCGCTCGACCTCGTCGCGGAGCGCGCGGATCATCTGGCTATGGCAGTTATAGCAGCCTTCGCGGATGTAGATGTTGCGCCCCGCCAGCTCGAGCGGCGAGTAAGGGCGCATGCCCTGCACCTTCTCGATCGTCGAGTTGAGGAAGAACAGCGGGGCGATCTCGATGAGGCCGCCGATCGAGACGACGATCAGGATGCCGACGAGCAGAACGAGCGAGTTCTTCTCGAAGAACGCGTGCGAGAGTTTCATGATGCGGTCTCCGTCACTCGGCAGGGGTGGCGACGACGCCGGGGCGCAGTTGCGGGGCGGCGGCGACGCGCGGCTGGTCCTCGATATCCACGGGCAGGTCGCCGCGCACCGTCCGCCACACGTTCCAGGCCATGAGCAGCGAGCCGATCACGAACAAGAGGCCGCCGGCGGCGCGGATGATGTAGGGCCAGTGCATGGCCTCGACCGTCTCGACGAACGAGTAGGTGAGGAAGCCGAGGTTGTCGTAGGCGCGCCACATCAGGCCCTGCATGATGCCCGACACCCACATCGAGGTGATGTAGAGAACGATGCCGATGGTCGCGATCCAGAAGTGCCACTCGACGAGGCGGAGCGAGTAGAGGCCCTGGCGTTTCCAGAGCCACGGCACCAGGCAGTAGATGGCGCCGAACGACACCATGCCGACCCAGCCGAG
>JRYH01011146.1_pt1 | contig 13721 bp, 14 predicted proteins | sample 235351 | NCBI WGS metagenome assembly JRYH01 (sample SAMN03074221, study PRJNA261480) | activated sludge metagenome | biome: Wastewater Treatment Plant; feature: Wastewater; material: Activated sludge; isolation source: activated biomass of a wastewater treatment plant treating wastewater... ... | reverse complement strand
TAAGCGAACACGGATTCAGGTTTGTATTCGGGGTTGGAGAGTACGTCCTTGATGTTCTTGGCGGCGTCCTGGCCAGAGGCGTCGGTGCTGGTGATCACCGCCACCTTCTTCCAACCCTTCATCTGGAAATAGCGCAACTGAGCCGAGATCAGATCGCGTGTCGCAACGCTCGACGAGAAGGCAAAGGCGCCCTCCGGCGGATAGAAGCCGGGCGAGAAGCAATACAGTACGGGCCCCTTCCGCATCAACGGCGCCATCGCGTTGCACATGGCGACTACGGCGGATCCCAGCACCACCGGGGCCTTCGAGGCCACGATCTGGGAGGCGAGCTGCACGGCGACCTGAGGGCTTGACTGATCGTCATGCCAGACGAACTTGATCGGCCGTCCGCCGATGCCGTCCCCCTTCGCCAGCATGCTCTCGGCGCGCTGCAGCGCCACCTGCTCCGCCTTCCCGAGGAAGGCCGCGGGGCCGGTCAAAGGCAGTACCACATCGATCTTGAAGGGCTCCGCTGCAAAAACAAGGGACGAGCAAGCGAGCAAGGCCGTTGCTAGCCAAGACAAATTCCTGGGTTTCATGTCTCTCTCCGATGGAGTAGGGCCTTGGGGGGCCGTTAAAGCTTATGTACAAGTGACGGCGAGATCGCACGTCCTGTTTGATCGTTTACCAACGATTTCGTGTGCTGCAGCCGGAACGTTCCTGGGTCCGGGTTGAAGCGGAGTCCTCTGCGTCTGCAAGCCCTAATGCATTTCTTCACTAGGCAGTTACAAACTTAGGAGACTAAGTTAAACGGGAGCCGTAGTCCCCGGCGTCTGCAAGCTCTGATGCATTCACTGGCACAGAGGCTCTCTAGGGCTTGCAACCTTAGGAGACTAAGTTAAGATTACTCGGCACCCACATCCGCTGTCAACTACGAATCAGCACCCGATGAACACCCCATACCAACCAAAGGAGACACACATGCCGGCCAGTTCGCACTTCATCCAAGAGTCAGCCCACGAACTGGCGTGGTCTGACACCTTCCTCCTCGGGTTCGGCCCGATGGATGACACACACCGCGAATTCGTTAGCCTGATCGGCGCCATGCAGGCGGCCCCGGCCGACGATCTGCCGGGCCTGCTCGAGGCCCTTATCGTTCATGTGCAGGCGCATTTCGCCCTGGAAGACGAGTGGATGGTGAAGACCGACTTCCCCGCACAGGCGTGCCACATGAACGAACACGCGGCGGTGCTTCAGTCGGTACTCAAGACTCGGCATCGGCTGGCGGAGGGTGATGTCGCGCGATGCCGCCGACTGGCCGAAGAACTGGCAGATTGGTTCCCCGCCCACGCTGACTACCTCGACTCGGCCCTCGCGCACTGGTTGTGCAAGCGTCAGTTCGGAGGCAAGCCCGTTGTACTGCGCAGGAACAATCAGCCTGTTCGTAGCCCCGGACTATGATGCCAAGTGCAAGCGACTTCGCTCGGCTAACGGGGTACTGACAAGTTGCTGAACGGAGGCGCCGGGCGCCTCCTCGGTAAGCCGGGCAAGCAGCCGGGGAGGGACACCAATTCGCCCGCGTCGGCCATGTTGATGCTGAAGCTTCGGCGACTCGTGGCCGACACGGAGGGGCCGGCCAACAGCTCAGCGGGGGAGTTGCTGCAAGCCGTGGCGGTAGCGGATGAACAAGGGATCGCCGCCGCTCGTTGAGTGCGAGGCTCCCCCCCGGCTGGCTCAGGTCAGGGCCTCGGCCGCCCGGTGGGATTGGGTCAGAAGGGCTGGTGGTGCAGGGTCCTGAGCTTGGGAGCCAGCCAGATCAGCGCCGCCGCCAGTAAGGCCGCCTCGGTTATGGTCTTCGCCACCGGGCCGAGGCGCTGCGCCAACAGGCCGGCAATCAGGCCACCGGCGGCGTCCATGCCGAAGCGCAGGGCGGCGAAGAGCGAGATCACTCGGCCGCGCAAGGGGGTCGGGCATCAGCACCGACGCCGCCTGGCCAGCAAAGTAGCGGCGGAATCGGCGGTGGTGCAGGGCCGGCGCGCGGCGGGCCCAGCCCGTGGGCTGGGCCGTCTGCATTCCGTCAGGCGGCACTGTTTTTTCCATGAGCATCTCCCGGCGCGTGGTCCGTACTGCTCACGGTTCTCCGCCTGGATGTCGATCTGAAAAACGCTCGGTGTCGATCTCTCGTTGGGTAGCTGCGTTATAGCGATCGCCTGCGATCGTCTTTTCGTTTATCAGGGCGTCAAGCCGACGCATGAGGTCCTCGTCGAGCCTCAGCGTCGCGGCGGCCAGGTCTTCTTCGAGGTGGCCGATGCGGGTGGTCCCGGGAATGGGGATGATGTCGTCACCCTTGGCCAGCAGCCAGGCCAGGGCGAGCTGGGCAGGGGTGCAGCCGGCCTCCCCGGCGAGGGCCTCGTAAGCCGGCAGCAGGCCCAGGTTGCGGCCGAGGTGCTCCGGCTGGAAGCGGGGCATGGCGAGCCGGATGTCCTTGGGTGCGAAGACTGGTTCGAGCAGCTTCCCGGGCAGGAATCCCCTGCCCAGGGGGCTGAAGGCGACAAAGGCCACGCCGAGGCGCCGGCATTCTTCCAGCAGCGCGATCTCGGGCTCGCGGGTCCACAGCGAATACTCGTTCTGCACCGCCGTGATGGGATGGACGGCGTGGGCATGGCGCAGGGTGGCGGCGGACACTTCGGACAGGCCGATGGTCTTCACCTTGCCTTCGCTGACCAACTCGCCCAGGGCGCCGACACTCTCTTCGATGGGAACCTGCCGGTCCCAGCGGTGCAGGTAGTAGAGGTCAATGACCTCGGTCTGGAGCCGCGCCAGCGCCTCTTCGCAGGTACGCTTGAGGGTCGCGGGACGCCCGTCGATGACGCGTTTGCCGTCCACGCCGGTCATGCCGCACTTGCTGGCCAGCGTGATGCGGGCGCGGTGGGGCTTGAGCACGCGCCCCACCAGCGACTCGTTGGCGCCGAAGCCGTACAGCGCGGCGGTGTCGAACAGCGTCACGCCCAGGTCCAGCGCGCGCAGCAGCAGCGCCTCCGCGGCCTCCGCCGGCGGCGGTTCGCCGTAGGCGTGGCTCAGGTTCATGCAGCCCAGGCCGAGGGCGGAGACTTTGAAGGGGCCGAGGCGGCGCGTAGGCAGTGGCATGTCTAGTCGGCGAGTTGCTGTTCGAGCTGCTGCAGCACCCGATAGCAGGGCAGCACCTGCGCCACGCTGGCGTTCGGCTCGCGGCCCTCGCGGATGGCGGCGAAGAACTCGCGGTCCTGCAGCTCGATGCCGTTCATCGACACGTCGACCTTCGACACGTCGATCTTCTGCTCCTTGCCGTCGACCAGATCGTCGTAGCGGGCGATGTACGTGCCCTTGTCGCAGATGTAGCGGAAGAAGGTGCCCAGCGGCCCGTCGTTGTTGAAGGACAGGCTCAGCGTGCAGATCGCCCCGGTGCTGGCCTTGAGCTGGATGGACATGTCCATCGCGATGCCGAGCTCGGGGTGGATCGGTCCCTGCAGCGCGTTGGCGGCCACGATCTCGCCGCCGGCCTGCCAGGCGAACAGGTCGACCGTGTGCGCGGCGTGGTGCCAGAGCAGGTGGTCGGTCCAGCTGCGCGGCTGGCCCAGCGCGTTGATGTTGGTGCGCCGGAAGAAGTAGGTCTGCACGTCCATCTGCTGGACGGCGAGCTCGCCGGCGACGATCTTGCGGTGGATCCACTGGTGGCTGGGGTTGAAGCGGCGGGTGTGGCCGCACATGGCCACCAGCCCGGTCTGCTTCTGCAGCGCGACCACCGCCTCGGCGTCAGCCAGGCTGTCGGCCAGCGGGATCTCCACCTGCACGTGCTTGCCGGCCTTCATGCAGGCGATCGCCTGCGAGGCGTGCATCTGCGTGGGCGTGCACAGGATGACCGCGTCGACTTCCTTCAGCGCCAGGCTCTCCGCCAGGTCGGTGGTCACGTGGCCGATGCCGAACTTCTCGGCGACCGGTTTCGTCTTGTCGAGCTGGCGACCGACCAGCGACACCACTTCGACGCCGTCGATGTTGCGGATGCCTTCGAGGTGCTTGATGCCGAAGGCGCCGGCGCCTGCCAGCGCGACCTTGATCGTCTTCATGTTCGCTCCCTTGTTCGTGCTGCGCGTTCGGCGCGTCGGCGTGCTTCGCGCTCGGCGCTTCCGCGTGATGCGCGCTGCGCTTCAGCGCGGGTTCTCGAGAATCAGGTGGCCGACCGCCGTGTTCGACGCCGGCACGTGGTAGAAGCGGTGCGCCACCTTCGGCGGCTTGCCGCCGGCCAGGTCGGCCATCGCGCCGCGGGCGATCAGCCACATGACCAGCTCGATGCCCTCCGAGCCCGCCTCGCGCACGTAGTCGATGTGCGGCATCTCGGACAGCCCCTTCGGGTCGGCGATCAGCCTGTCCAGGAAGGCGTTGTCGAACTCGCGGTTGATCAGCCCGGCGCGCGGCCCCTGCAGCTGGTGGCTCATGCCGCCGGTGCCCCAGACCTGGACCTTCAGCGGCTCGTCGTAGGACTCGACCGCGCGGCGGATCGCCTGGCCCAGCTGGAAGCAGCGCCGCCCCGAGGGCACCGGGTACTGCACCACATTGACCGCGAAGGGGATCACCGGGCAGGGCCAGGCCTCGGGCTGGCCGCACATCAGCGACAGCGGCACGGTGAGGCCGTGGTCGACGTCCATCCTGTTCACGATCGTCAGGTCGAAGTCGTCCTGGATCACCGACTGCGCGATGTGCGCGGCCAGTTCCGGATGACCGATCACCTTGGGCACCGGCCGCGGGCCCCAGCCCTCGTCGGCCGGCTGGAATTCGGCCGCGCAGCCGATCGCGAAGGTCGGGATCATGTCCAGGCTGAACGCGTTGGCGTGGTCGTTGTAGACCAGGAAGATCACGTCGGGCCGGTTGTCCTTCAGCCACTGCTTCGAGAAGTCGTAGCCGGCGAAGACCTTCTGCCAGTAGGGCTCGTGCGTCTTGCCCAGGTCGAGCGCCGCGCCGATGGCCGGCACGTGCGAGGTGTAGACGCTGGCGGTGACCGAGGCCATCACTGCTTCTCCCCGATGTAGCGGTTGCCCTCGATCGAGCGGCCGCCGCGGACCATCATGTCGCGGTACTCCTCTTCGGTCATGCCGGTCATGCTGCCCGCCATCTGCTGGAAGCTCTTGCCGTCGGTGGCGCCGATCTTCGCCAGGAAATAGATGTTGCCGCCCAGCTCGATGCAGCGGTTCAGGTCGCGCGCCAGCACCGCCTGCTTCTGCGCCTCGGTCATCGGCCATTCGTCGAGATAGGCGCGCTCGTTCGCCTTGAAGCGCGCGCGGTTCTCGGCCTTCATCAGCGACATGCAGAACTGGTTCAGGTGATAGCCCTTGCGCGACTGCTCGGCGTCGAAGATCGTGGTGCCGGGAATGTCCTTGTACGGCTTGTCGAGCGGCATGGCTTCGCTCCTCAGCGCGCGGCGCCGGCGGAGGCGAGCTCCGGCCAGTAGAGCCGCATCGGGTTGTCCACCAGCAGCTTGCGCTGCAGCTCGGGCGTGGCGGCGATGTGCGGGATGAAGTCGACCAGCAGGCCGTCGTCGGGCATGTGATCCTTCAGGTTCGGGTGCGGCCAGTCGGTGCCCCACAGCACGCGGTCCGGGAAGGTCTCGACGATGCGCCGGGCGAACGGCACCACGTCGCGGTAGGCGTTGCGCTCGCCGTTCAGCGCGGGCGGCCCCGACACGCTGAGCCGCTCCGGGCAGCTGACCTTGGACCAGACGCTCGGGTAGTCGCGCATGAACTTCACGAACAGCTCGAACTCGGGACCGTCCACCGGCTTCGTCACGTCGGGCCGGCCCATGTGGTCGACCACCACGGTGGTGGGCAGCGCGGTGAAGAAGTCCCACAGCTCGGGCAGGTCGGCCGCCTCGAAGTAGATCACCACGTGCCAGCCGAGCGGCGCGATCCGCGCGGCGATCTCCATCAGCTCGTCCTTGGGCGTGAAGTCGACCAGGCGCTTGACGAAGTTGAAGCGCACGCCGCGCACGCCGGCCTCGTGCATCGCGCGCAGTTCCTCGTCGCGCACGCTGCGGCGCACGGTGGCCACGCCGCGCGCGCGGCCGTTCGAGTGGACCAGCGCGTCGACCATCGCCCGGTTGTCGGCGCCGTGGCAGGTGGCCTGCACGACCACGTTGCGCTCGAAGCCCAGGTGGTCGCGCAGCGCGTAAAGCTGGTGCTTCGAGGCGTCGCAGGGCGTGTACTTGCGCTCGGGGGCGTAGGGAAACTCGGCGCCCGGTCCGAACACGTGGCAGTGCGCGTCGACGCTGCCGGGCGGCACCTGGAACCGGGGTTTCGAGGGGCCGGCGTACCAGTCGAGCCAGCCGGGAGTCTTCTGGAAGTCCATCCTCGCCTCCGTCATGCCTTCGGCTTCACGCGGGCCAGGATGCGGTCGGCCTCGGTGCGCCAGTCGGGGCTGCGCGCGAAGTCCCGGCTGCCGCGCGCGCCGAACAGGCCCGCGTCGGCCAGGTCGGCCACCCAGGCCTGGCGCTCGGCGGTGCCGGCGGCCGACCAGGGCTCCAGCCCGATCTCGCGCACCGTCTGCGCGACTTCGCGGACCTCCTCGCTGCGGCGGCGGCCGTGCTCGATGACCCGCTGGAAGAAGTAGGCGCCCTGCTTCTCCCAGTCGATGCCGGGAAAGGTCTCGTACAGCGAGGCGATCACCGCGTCTTCCACGCCGTAGGCGCGCGCGGCGGTGAAGCTCTCGATGACCATGGCCTCGAGGCCCTTGATCATCACGCTGCGGCACATCTTGGTGGCCGATGCCACGCCCAGGCGCTCGCTGGCCACCTTGGCGTCGAAGCCGAGCGCGTTGACCAGCGGCGCGAGCTCGGCGGCGCTGGCGCCGCCCAGCAGCAGCGGCACGCGGATCCGGTAGGGCGGGATCGAGGTCATCACCGCGCCCTCGACGTAGCGCCCGCCGGCCGCGTCGATCAGCATGGCCGCGCGCTGCTTGGCGCCCGGCGAGGCCGAGTTGAAGTCGAGGAAGAAGGCGCCGGACCGCACCGCCGGCGCGCAGGCCTGGGCCACCGGCACCGCCTGGCTCGCGGTGACGGCCGAGACGATGAAGTCGGCATCGCGGGCGAGCGCGGCGTGCGAGTCGGCCAGCGCGACGCCGTGCGCCGCGGCGTGCTCGCGCAGCGGCGCGGCCTGCGCGCCGGCGAGCTTCAGGTCGAAGGCCGACACGGCCACGCCCTTCGCGCGCAGGTCTTCGGCCAGGATGCGGCCGACCTCGCCGTAGCCGACGAGGCCGACGCGCCACTGCAGGGGATCGGAGGGAATGTTCATCGTGCGGGTCAGTCGATGTACCGGAGCCCGGCTTTCTCGAGCGCCTCGCGCATCTTGTACATGTCGAGGCCGAGCTCGCCGGCCGCCAGGCGGGCGCGCTTGTCGGCTTCGTTGGCCTCGCGCGCCTCGGCGGCGTCGGCCGCCTGCTGCGCCACCGCCGCCGGCACCACGACCACGCCGTCGTCGTCGGCCACCACCACGTCGCCCGGGTTCACGATCGCGCCCGCGCAGACCACCGGCACGTTGACCGATCCCAGCGTGGCCTTGACCGTGCCCTTGGCGCTGATTGCCCGGCTCCAGACCGGGAAGCGCATCTCGGTCAGGTCCTTCACGTCGCGCACGCCGGCGTCGATGACCAGGCCCACCGCGCCGCGGGCGCGAAAGCTGGTGGCGAGCAGGTCGCCGAAGAAGCCGTCGGTGCAGTCGGCGGTGACTGCCGCGATCACGAAGTCGCCGGGGCGGATCTGCTCGGCCACCACGTGCATCATCCAGTTGTCGCCCGGGTGCAGCAGCACGGTGACCGCGGTGCCGCAGGCGTGGGCCCCGGCGTAGACCGGTCGCATGTGGGGCTTCATCAGCCCGACCCGGCCCATCGCCTCGTGGATGGTGGCCGAGCCGAAGCGCGACAGCTTGTCGACCGCCGCGCGGTCGGCGCGCGCGATGTTGCGCCTGACGATGCCGAGTTCGTTCATCGGGGGATTGCTCATCGTGTCGGTCCGGTCAGGGGGTCAGAGGCCGCGCGCCTTCAGCGCCCGGTCCATGCGCGGATACACGCGCCGCGCGTTGCCTTCGTAGATCTTGTAGCGGTCCTCGTCGGAAAGGATCGTCGAGGCCTCGATGTAGCGCTTGGTGTCGTCGAAGTAGTGGCCGGTCTCGGGGTCGATCCCGCGCACCGCGCCGATCATCTCGCTGGCGAACAGCACGTTCTCGACCGGAATCACCTTGGTCAGCAGGTCGATGCCGGGCTGGTGGTACACGCAGGTGTCGAACCAGATGTTGTTCAGCAGGTGCTCCTGCAGCAGCGGCTTCTTCAGCTCCTGGGCCAGGCCGCGGAAACGCCCCCAGTGATAGGGCACCGCGCCGCCGCCGTGCGGGATCACGAACTTCAGCGTGGGGAAGTCCTTGAACAGGTCCGAGGTCAGGCACTGCATGAAGGCCGTCGTGTCGGCGTTCAGGTAGTGGGCGCCGGTGGTGTGGAAGCAGGCGTTGCAGCTGGTGCTCACGTGGATCATGGCCGGGATCTCGAGCTCGACCATCTTCTCGTAGATCGGGTACCAGTGCCGGTCGGACAGCGGCGGCGAAGTCCAGTGGCCGCCCGAGGGGTCCGGGTTCAGGTTGATGGCGACGAAACCGTATTCCTTCACGCACTTCTCGAGCTCGGGAAGGCAGGTCTTCGGGTCGACGCCGGGCGACTGGGGCAGCATCGCCGCGCCGATGAAGTGCTCCGGGAACAGCTGGCTGACCCGGTGGCAAAGCTCGTTGCAGATCGCCGCCCAGGTGGCGCTGGTCTCGAAGTTCCCGATGTGGTGCGCCATGAAGCTCGCGCGCGGCGAGAACACGGTGAGGTCGCTGCCGCGCTCCTTCATCTTGGCGAGCTGGTTCTTCTCGATCGACTCGCGGATGTCGTCGTCGCTGATCTTCAGCTCCGCGGCCTTCGGCGCCACGGACGGGTCCTTCAGCCCGGCGACCTGCCGGTTGCGCCAGTCCTCGAGCGCCTTGGGCGCGGTGGTGTAGTGGCCGTGGATGTCGATGATCATTCGTGCTTTCCTTCCCAGACCGAGGCCGGGATCATGACTTCGCCGCGCATGATCAGGCGCGCGGTGCGCAGCAGCGCCGCCCGGATCACGTTCTGCGGGTTGGCGGGATCGAGCTCGAGCTCGACGCTGAATTCGCCGCTCGGGTGCTCGACCGAGACGGTCTTGACCAGGCCCTCGGGGAGGGCCGCGATGCCCTCGGTGACCGAGCCGTCCAGCACGCAGGCGGTGCCCACGGTGACCGCGGCCAGCACGCCGATCGCGTCGTGGCACACGTGCGGGATGAAGCAGCGGGTGGCCACGCTGCCGCCCGCGCGCGGCGGCGCGACCAGGCACATCTTCGGATAGGTCTTCTTCGAGACGTCGCCCAGGCCCATCAGGCGGCCGGCCTTCAGCCGCAGGTCCTCGATGCGGGCCTTCAGCTCGGTGTCGGCGTTGAGCTCCGCCACCGACTCGTAGCCGGTGCGGCCCATGTCCGCGGCGCGGAACAGCACCATCGGCATGCCGTTGTCGATGCAGGTGACCTCGATGCTTCCCAGGCCTTGCACCTCGACGGTGTCGCGCACGCGGCCGGTGGGCAGCAGGCCGGAGCAGACCGAGCCGGCGGTGTCGAGGAAGTTGATCGTGATCGGCGCCGAGCTGCCGGGCACGCCGTCGATGCGGGCGTCGCCGGCGTAGCTCACGCGGCGGCCGCCGGGCGTCATTGGCGTGGGCACCGTGATGTCGCACTGCATGTCGGTGTTCAGCGTGAGCACCCGCAGCGTGGTCGTGTCGCCCCGCGGGGCGGCCAGGCCGGTCTCCAGCGCGAAGGGCACCACCGCGGCCAGCATGTTGCCGCAGTTCGGCGTGGTGTCGACGGTGTCCTTGTCGGGCTGGAGCTGCGCGAACAGGAAGTCGAGATCGACGCCCGGGGTCTTGCTGCGCCGCACGATGCCCACCTTGCTGGTGAGCGGATGGGCGCCGCCCAAGCCGTCGATCTGGCGCTTGTCGGGCGAGCCCATCACGGCGAGCAGCACCCGGTCGCGGGTGGCGATGTCGGCGGGCAGGTCGTCCTCGCGGAAGAAGGGGCCGCGCGAGGTGCCGCCGCGCATGAACAGGCAGGGGATGGCAGTCTGCATCCCGCCATTCTGGCACGCTGCCCTGCCGGAATCAGCAGGGCGACGCACTATTAGCTATGCCGATCCGGCATGGCCGGCCGGGGCATGGGCAGCCTCGGCATGGGCAGGGCGGCGACCAGCTCCCGCAGCAGGCCGCCGACATGCCGGGCGAGCGGGGTCGGCCGCTTCTGCGCGGACATCGCCAGGCACAGCACGCTGGAGAGCTGGGGCTCGACCAGCGGCCGCACCGCCAGCTCGGCGGCGCGACCCGAGGCGGCCACGGCGCCGGCCGAGAGCACCGCGTTGCCGTAGCCGGCGCAGACCAGGTCGACGATGGACGGCACGCTCGACACCTCCCAGGCGATGTCGAGCTCGATGCCGGCCCGCATCGCCTGGGTCTCGACCAGCTTGCGGATCGCGTGCGAGCGGTCGGGAACGATGAGCGGGAAGCCGGGCAGCTCGCGCATCGGCAGCGGCCCGCGTTGCGCGCGGCTGCGCCGCGGCCTGGCGGCCTGCACCAGGCACAGCGGCTCGTCGAGCAGCGGCGCGATCTCCAGTGCGGGCACCGCCTCGGGGTTGTGCACCAGGCCAAGGTCCACGCGGCCGGTCAGGATCCACTCGATGATGTGCGACGACAGGCCTTCGACGATCGCCAGCCGGGCGCGCGGCAGCTGCCGGCGGAAGGCGTCGATCAGCGGCACGGTGAGCTGTCGCCCCATGCTCGGCGGCAGGCCGACCACGATGCGCCCGACCGGCTCGTCGCGGTTCGCGCCGATGTCCTCGCGGGCCCGCGACACCATCTGCAGGATGCCCACGCTGTGCTCGAACAGCCGCGTGCCGGCGTCCGTGAGCCGCACGCCCCGGCCGTCGCGAAGCAGCAGGGTCTCGCGCAGTTCGGTCTCGAGCGCGCGCACCTGGCGGCTCAGCGCCGGCTGGGCCACGCCCAGCACCAGCGCCGCCTTGCTGAAGCTGCCCAGTTCGGCGACGTGGACGAAGTACTCGAGCTGGCGAAGGTTCATCGCGACGGCTGCGCGTCCTTCTCGAACGGGTACAGCGGCTTCGGCCGGCGCTTGTAGTCGAACAGCGCGATGTCCGAGGCGGTCACGCCCAGGCCCTGGCATTCGACGATCTGCCTGGCGATCGGCTCGAAGCCGGCGCGGAAGTGCTGGCGCGACTTGATCAGCACGTAGCGCTTGCGGCGCGGGTCGATGCCGCAGTGGGTGAACACGCCCAGGTCGAAGGGCTCGCTGCGGCCTTCGGACACGACCACCTGGACCCGGCCGGTGTCGAGCACCGCGGTGCGGCCCATGCGGATCCGCGCGCCGGTGGCCATCGGCCCGGTGACCGTGAACTCGCCGTCGGTGATCGCGCGCACCTTGCCCTCCAGGCGCATCGGCTTGCCCTTCAGGTTCAGCGCCGGCATGTCCACGCGGCCGCCGACCTCGATGCTCACGTTCGCGCCGATGCCGGCCTCGATCATCCGGGCGACCGCCTGCGGGTCGCAGAAGGGCCCGGCGACCACGTCGTCGAGCTGCTGCCTCACGACCTCCTCGAGCACGCTCATCACGTCCTGGGTGCCGCCCGAGGCGGTGTTGTCGCCGTGGTCCACCAGGATGACCGGTCCTTCTGTCATCTGGCGGGCGCGCGCGATCGAGTCGGCGAGCGGCTCGCCGCGGTACATGAAGTCCTCGCGGCGGTCCCAGGCCTGGTCGAGCAGGGATTCGCGGAAGGCGACGCCCTTCTTCTCGCCGTCGGCCTTCGCCAGGTCGACGACGAGGACGGCCGACAGGCCCAGGTGCGGGATGTCGGCCTGCGGGAATCCGCCGAAGACCGAGGCGTTGAGCACTTCGCCCGCCGCCTCGGCCGCGATCGCGCGGTCCATGATGTCCTTCATCGGGTTGCGCGAGGGCGTGTGCGACAGCGTGCTGCTCAGGATGGGCCGGCGTCCCCACAGGATGCGCGGCTTCACCTCGCCGGCCAGCGCGCGCAGCAGCGTGCGGCCGGCGCGCTCGCCGGTCAGCCGCATGTCGACGTGCGGATAGGTGCGATAGCCGGTGATGACCGTGGCGTTGTCGACCATCTGCTGGGTCATCTGGGCGTGGAAGTCGAGGGCCACCGCGATCGGCATGCCCGGGGCCAGCGCCCGGATGCGCGCGAGCAGCTCGCCCTCGCCGTCGTCGAGATGCTCGCAGACCATTGCGCCGTGCAGGTCGAGCATCACCGCGTCGCAACCCTTGCGCACCGCATCGAGGATGGCGCCCGCCATCTCCTCGTAGGCCTCGCGGGTGACCAGCCCGGACGGATTGGCGTTGGCGGCGAGCGGCACCACGAACTCGGCGCTGGCCTCGCGGGCCAGGCCGATGAAGCCGCCGATCCCGTAGTTGGTGTCGGCGAGCTCGGCGATCGCCTGCTCGCCGCGCAGCGGCCCGCCGGGCCCGAAGGAGCCGATCGGCGTGGGCAGCGGCGAGAAGGTGTTGGTCTCGTGCAGCATCGAGGCGATGACGAACTTGCGGGCCATGCAGGGTCTCCGTGGATCGTGGGTCAGGAATGGGGCGTGAGGCCGGCCGACACGGCGGCCAGGCAGGTCGGGCACAGGCAGGATGCGGGCGGCGCGCCCGGCGGCAGGCCGAGCGCCGCGCGGGCCTCGGCGGGCAGCGCGGCGAGCCTTGCCGGGTCGATGGCGGGCAGTCCGGTGCACCAGCAGCCATCGGTGCCTGCGCCGCAGCCGAAGCTCGCGCCGCAGCGGAAGCAGCGGGTCGCTGCGGCGGAGGACTCGGGCAGGGGCGCGTCAGGCTGCATCGACGGGGCGGGAAGGGGCTCGGTTAAAATCCTCGCCTGCACTCGCAAGCTTGGTTCACCGCAAGCTTAGTCCAATCAACCGCCCGGGCGCGCCGCGCCGGTCCGAGGACCCCCATGAGCGAAGCTTCCGCCGAACAGACCGTCCGGATCACCCCCGCCCAGCAGGCCGCGATCCTGGCGGAGGCGATGCCCTACATCCGCCGCTTCCACGGCAAGATCGTCGTGGTGAAGTACGGCGGCAACGCGATGACCGACGAGAAGCTCAAGCAGAGCTTCGCGCGCGACGTGGTGCTGCTCAAGCTGGTCGGCCTGAAGCCGGTGGTGGTGCACGGCGGCGGCCCGCAGATCGAGCAGCTGCTGGCCAAGGTCGGCAAGAAGGGCGAGTTCATCCAGGGCATGCGGGTGACCGACGCCGAGACCATGGACATCGTCGAGATGGTGCTGGCCGGCCAGGTCAACAAGGAGATCGTCGAGCTGATCAACACCGCCGGCGGCCGAGCGGTGGGCCTCACCGGCCAGGACGGCGGCCTGATCCGCGCCCGCCGGCTCAAGATCTCCTCCAAGGACAAGCCCGACGAGCAGATCGACATCGGCCAGGTCGGCGAGATCGAGTCGATCGACCCGTCGATCATCGAGACCCTGACCGCGAGCGGCTTCATCCCGGTGATCGCGCCGATCGGCTCGGGCGCCGAGGGCGAGACCTACAACATCAACGCCGACGTGGTGGCCGGCAAGGTGGCCGAGGTCCTGAAGGCCGAGAAGCTGGTGCTGCTCAC
>JRYH01001530.1_pt1 | contig 13728 bp, 11 predicted proteins | sample 235351 | NCBI WGS metagenome assembly JRYH01 (sample SAMN03074221, study PRJNA261480) | activated sludge metagenome | biome: Wastewater Treatment Plant; feature: Wastewater; material: Activated sludge; isolation source: activated biomass of a wastewater treatment plant treating wastewater... ... | reverse complement strand
GGGCCATCCGTGGCCCGGATTAGCAGGCTGTTTTTCAACAGCCTGCTAATCAAGCCCGGCCCGCCGTCCTTCCCGGCCGGATGATCCGCCGCGGATGCGCAGCGTTGCCGCATCGCCTTCACCCCGGCCGGGTGCGCGGCAACCATAACTGCGCGCGTGCGCCGCTCGTGCCGTCTTCCCGCGCTTCGAGCGTCAACCAGCCGTCGTGCAACTCGGCGATGCGTCGGGCCAATAGCAGGCCAATGCCGCTGCCGCCCGGCTTAGTGGTAAAGAACGGCACGAACAAGTTCTCAGAATCGGGCGGGCCGGGGCCGTTGTCGAGCACTTCGATCAAAACCCCGGAACCGTTCGGCCGCCAGGAGAGTTGCACGCGACCGCCAGCCGCATCCACTGCATCGGCGGCGTTTTTGATCAGATTGATCAAAGCCTGTTCCAACTGGTCGGGATCGGCGTCGATGGTGAGCGGCGGGCTTGACAATTCGACAGCAACGCGGGTTTCCAGGCTGGCGGCACGGGCCGCCAGTTCAGCGAGAGCCACCGGTTGGAGGCACGGCTCGGGCAGTCTGGCCAGGGCCGCGTAACCGCCGACAAACCGGCCGAGTGACCGCGCCCGGCCGGCGATCAATGCCAGGCCATCGCGTAATTCTTCTTTGCCCAACTGTGGTTCGCCGGCGTCGAGCGCCGCACCTAAAGTTTCGGCAATCGACTGAATCGGCGCCAGCGAGTTGTTGATTTCATGCCCGAGCACGCGGACCAGACGCTGCCAGGCCTCACGCCGTTCTTCGCGCAGCACGCCGCTGACCTCGGCGAGCACCAGTAGTTCGTGCGGCCGTCCGGCGATGCGAAACGGCCGGCGGCCGATGGAATAGCGCCCGCCGCCACCGGGAAACCTGAGTGTGGCGACCGCCGGCGGAGAGTGCAATAAAAGCGCGTCGAGGCCCAGCGCCGCGGCCTTAAGGCCGGAGGTCAACGGTGTACCCAGCAGTTTTTCGGCGGCCGGGTTGGCCATCTTCAGCCGCTGGCCGTCATCGAAGGCGAAGATCGGCAAGTCGATTTCCTCCAGCACCTTGTGCAGCAGTGCGGTCGATTCCTGCTCGTGCCGGGCGTGATCGCGCAACGTATCGGCTAAAAGATTGATCTCGCGGGCCAACTCGCCGAGTACCCCGCGGCGATCGCCGCGGGCGCGCAAGGCAAAGTCTTCCCGGCGCAGTGCTTCAAGGATGCTCGCTAGACTGCGCAGCGGAGCGAAAAGATTCCGCCGCTGGCGCCAAAAATAGACGCCAAACAACAAGGCGGCCAGCGGCCATAACAGCCACAATAACGAATCCAGCGGCGCGCCCGAAATAAGCCACTGCGTCAACCACAGGCCGAGAACGATCGCTCCGCCGGCGATCGACTTCGCGAGCAGGCGACTTTCCAACGACCCGAAGCGCATCGCGAGGCTACGGCGCAATGCCGTATTTATCGAGACGCCGATAGAGCGCGCTGCGGCTCAGCCCGAGCAGTTGTGCCGCTTCATCAACCTGCCCCTGGCAACGGTCGAGAGCGTTGCGGATGATGGCCTGTTCGGCATCGGCCAGCGTGGCGAATTCGTTGACGCCGCCCGGCGGCTTGCTGCTCTGGCCCTGCAGCGCAAGGTCCGTGGGAACGATTGCATCACTCCGGGCGAGCAAGATCGCGCGTTCGATGGCGTGCATCAATTCGCGCACGTTGCCCGGCCAGTCATAGCTCTGCAACGCGGCGATCGCCTCCGGCGTCAAATGGGCATTGCGCCCGTAGCGCCGGTTCAGGCGGGCGAGAAAATGTTCGGCCAGCAGCGGGATATCGCTCCCCCGATCGCGGAGCGGCGGGACGACGAGTTCGACAGTGTTGAGGCGGAAGTAAAGATCACGGCGGAAGTTGCCGGCGGCGACCAGGGCGGGCAAGTCAGCGTTGGTCGCCGCGACGATGCGCACATCGGCGTGCCGTGTTCGCGCCTCGCCCAACCGTTCGAAGCGGCCGCTTTCCAAAACATGCAGCAGCTTGGCCTGCTGTGCCGGAGGCAGATTGGCGACCTCATCCAAAAACAGCGTACCGCCGTCGGCCAGCTCGAAACGACCGGGGCGTGCCTCGCGGGCGTCGGTGAAGGCGCCGCGCGCGTGCCCGAACATTTCGCTTTCGAACAGGTGTTCGGGAACGCTGCCCATATTGACCGCGACGAACGGCCCGTCGGCGCGCGATGACCAGCGGTGCAGACATTCGGCCATCAAGGTCTTGCCGGTGCCGTTCTCGCCGCGCAGCAATACGGTGGCCGGAGCCGGCGCGACTTTCTGCAACTGGGCGATAAAATCGCGTATCGCCGGTGCGTCACCGATCAAAGCGTCCTGCGTGCGGTCGTCGCGTTCAAGACTGGCGAGCGCCCGGTAGCGGCGTATGCCGGCGCGGGCCTGCGCGCTGTCCAGTTGCGTTCGTATGATGGTTAAAAGGCGCGTGTTGTCCCAGGGTTTTTCGATGAAATCCACCGCTCCGGCGCGCATCGCCGCCACCGCCAGTTCCACCGAACCCCAGGCGGTCATCGCGACCATCGGCAGATCCGGCTGCGCCGCCCGCACTTGGGAGATGATTTCCAGACCTTCGCGGCCCGATGTCGTATCGCGGCTGTAATTCATATCGAGCAGCGCCAAGGCGATATCACCCCCCCCTCCAACCGCCGCTGCTATTTCCTGCGGATTGGCGGCCAGCGCGACGTTGTAGCCCTCGTGCCGCAGCAGCAGTCTGAGCGCTTCGCGAATGTCACGCTGGTCGTCGGCGACCAGCAAAGTCGTTGCCGTACTCGATTCGGTCTCAGTCATAGCGTAATGTTACCGCCGGATCGACCCGCGTGGCCCGCCATGCCGGCAGGGCGCAGGCACTGAACGCGATCACGGAGATCAACGGGTTCTTGATCAGCGACCGCGTTGCCTGTTTGATGTCCTGCCAAAGGCTGTTCATTCTCTCACCTCATCGTTCGGCTCCAGCCAGCCGTCCAGCCAGTATTCGCCCTCGAAACCGCCATCCAACATCCCCAGCACGTTCAACAGCGACGTTTTACCGGAGCCGCTCGGACCCATCACCGAGATGAACTCCCCCGGCTCGATCTCCAGGTTGATATTGCGCAACACCCAGGTGCGGCCCGCCTTGATCGGATAGCTGCGCTGTACGTTGTTCAGTCGAATCAGCGAATTATTCATAACGCAACGCCTTCATCGGCGCGATCCGCACGGCACGGAAGGCCGGAACCAGCACGGCCACTACCATCACAATGGTGATCGCCAGTAGCACCGCGGTCCACAGTAGCGGATTGGTCGGCGAAATAGCATATAAACGTTCGGCGACCAGCCTGGCACCCAGCAAACCGCCGGCCAAGCCCAATGCCATACCGAGCGGCATCAGCCATAGCGCGCTTTTCAGCACCAGTGCGAGCACATGTCCGGCCGTGGCGCCCATGGCCTTGCGCATACCGAATTCGGCGGTACGCTCCGCTACCTGGTAAGATTGCAACGCATACAGGCCATAAAACACCAATATCAGCGCTAATCCCGCAAAGATCGCCAACAGCGCCAGTTGCGGTTCGCGGTCGCGAACCGTGCGGAGTACCAGAGTGTCCATGGCGGCGATAAACCCAGACCGATCCTCGCCCAGTTCTTCGGTGATCGCGCTGCGTATCGGATTGACCAGCGATTTTGGCGGCACACGACTGCGCACCAAAAGCTGCACCTGACTTAGCGGCTCCGGCAAATACGTGTAGACCGTCGGCGTACTCAGCTCCTCTCCGGGAGACATGTGGCGCACCGAATCCACCACACCGACGATGGAGACCGGCTGGTAACTGCTTGGGCCGTTGGCAAGGCCGAATCGTTTGCCCAATGCGTCGCCGCCCATGTACTTATCGGCGAACAAGCGATCAACGAGAACGTTCTGTACTGCTCCGGCGTTCTGTACTGCTCCGGCGATTTGCGCTTCTCCGGCTCGATCTTCGGCGCCAAACGTACGGCCCTGAAGCAATTTGATGCCGGCAACCGTGAAGTAATCCGGCCCGACGTCGCGCGGCCGAGCCGGCACTTGGTTATCTACCGCCTCGGAGTTCAGCGAGATGGAGGACAACATCTCCATGCGCCCAAACGGCACGACAGACGCCCAACTGACGCTTTCTACACCCGGCAGGCCACGTAGGCGCTCCGCCACGCTCGCCACACGCTGATCCGGTTGCGGCAATTCCTGTTCGGCTGACAAAATCTGAGCCGCCAGCAGCCTCTCCCGCGCAAACCCAAGATCCTCACGCAAGAGATTGATCCAACTCATCAGCAACAGTCCCAATACGACCAGTAGACTGCATGCAATGCCGACCTGCCCGATCATCAACGCTTGGCGCAAGCGGGCGCCCCGCCCCCGCGCCGCAACGCCCCCGCCGGTGAGAAACCGCACACTGGTCCAAGACATGCCCCGTACCTGCCACGCCAGCGCAATCAGGACCGGCACAGCGCTGACCAGGATCAGAATCACACCGATCAGCGCAGTCGATCCGCTCAACGTGATCAGCAGCGGACCGTTTTTCTGTATGACGTCAAGCGCATACAACAGCCGCATGCCGTCGCCAGCGACCAGCAGCGCCAACAGCAGGCCGGGTACGGCGAGCAAGGCATATTCCAGCGCGGCGCCAACCAGTGCCAAATGCCGGCCGCCACCCAATGCTGACTGAATCGCCAGTTCATGACCGCGGCCCAGCCAGCGCGCCAGCCACAGGCCGGCAATGTTTAACAACGAGGCCACCAGCACCAACGCGAGCGCAACGCCCAGAATCCACAATCCCTCTCTCTGCCCCGCCGTCCACAGCTCGCGGAGCGGCCTGACGCGGAATTCCGCTTCCAGCATCCTGGTGATGACCGTACTTATGCGTTCGTCCCGTTCAAAACGGGCGCCCAGCCGTTCTTGCACCAACTCCGCCGTTGCTCTGTTCCCCACTCGCCCGATGACGGTCAGATTGCCGAACTGACTGACGTTCTCGGGTCCGAGCACATCATCGCCTAGTTCCATTGGTAGCCACACCTGGGTGCTACTTTCCGGCAGCGCAAAATACTCGGGCACAATGCCGATAATGCGTGCCACGCCTTCTTTCATATCCAGTCTTTGACCGACCGCATCCGCACTGCCCCCATAAGCGTCGCGCCACAGGCGTTCGCTGATCAAGGCCACGGGTTCGGCGCCGGGACGAACGTCCGCATCAGTGAGCGATCGCCCTTTGACCGGCGTCACACCCAGAACCGCGAACAAGTGCTGATCCAGGCGCGCGGCGCGCACGCTGCCGCCTTCCCGCAGGCGTAAATCGAATGCTTGATCGACAATCCCCAATTCACCAAACGCGCCGTCCCGGTTTAGTTCGTCCACCAACGCCGCCGACAGACCCATATCGAATCCGAACTTATTGGCATAGACACTCAGTGTGACCAATTCATCGGGCTGTCGATACGGCAACGGCTTGGCAAACAGTGTATAACCCGCGGTGGCGACCGCCGCCAGACCGCCGATGCTTACCGCCAATAACACGATGACACTCAGCGAAAAACCGGGCGCGCGCGCCAGCCTGCGTGCCGCGTGGAAAGTTTCAAGCATTATGCTGTAGTTCATGTTATTTCCTCTAAGTTTTTTTCGTGCCAAGCGAGGATAGGGAATTATTCATACCGTAACGCCTCCATCGGATCGATTTGCAGCGCCCGGCGAAGCGGCACCAGGCTGGCGGCCAACGCGGCTGCCGCAATGACGAATATCACCACTGTGAACACGGGCCAATCGTAGCCTCGGGTCTGCATCAATGGATCAGCGAGCAGACCTGACCAAGGCAGCCCGAGGGCGATTCCGATGGTCAGCCCGATCCCGAGTTGCCCTGCGGTATGCGCAACCGTGGCACGTACGATGCCGCCGCGGCCGGCGCCGACGGCACGGCGGATTCCGATTTCGCGGGTCCGTTGTGCGACGGCAAATGCCAACACGCCATACAGCCCAGCGGCGGCCAGCAGCAAGGCCAGCAATCCAATACTGCTGAAGACCTGTGTTAGCACCACAGGGCCGATACGGGCTATACGCAGCCCCTGTTGCTGGGTGCGCGACTCGTACACCGGGATATCCGCATCCTCGGCATGAACCGCGGCCGTCAGTCGCGGCGCAAAAACAGCGGCGTCGCCGAGCGTGCGGATCGCGAGGGTGGCCCACCGCACAGGATGTTGGCGCAACGGCAACAGAAAACTCGGCATGGCATAATCGTTTTCGTCGCCCAGATTCAAGGCGGCAGTGATACCAACCACGGTCAAAGACTGTGCGTCCTCGCGCTGCGGATTAAGGCGCAGTTGGTGCCCAAGCGGATCGCGTCCGGGCCACAGTCGTTCAGCCAACCGTTGGTCGATGATGACCACTGGCTCGCTATCGGCTCGGTCACGCTCATCGAAATTCCGACCGGCAATCAACGGGATGTCATAGGTATCAAGAAAGTGTTCATCAACGCGCCCCTGCGTGGCTTGCAGAAAACTATCCGCCGGTCCGGCTTCACCTTCCGCCGCCAGCAGTTCGTGACCGTTGTAGCGCACTCCAGGCACCGCGGTCGCCACGGATGCTGCTGCTACTCCGGGAATCGCATTCAGACGCGCAGCTAATCGCCCGTACAGCGCGATGCGATCTCCGCTTGATGGGTATTGACCGGGGTAAAGTTCAATTCGGGCGGTCAGGATACGCGCTGGATCGGCGCGGCTGCCGAGATCCAGCGTTGCCAGCGCTTGCAGTCCCTTGGCAAAGGTCATCGCGGCGATCAGCAAGATCATCGTTAACGCAATTTCCGCGGTCACCAAGCCGCGCATCATGCGGGCAAAACTACCCGGCGAACCTTTGTCGCCATCGCGCAAGGCCGTATGCGGCATATCCGATGCGACTTCCAGCGCAGGCCAAAGTCCGGCTGCTAGGGTGGTGATCAGTGCCGCGGCCAAACCGAATCCGAGCATCCTCGTGTCGACTCCTAGATTCACGTAATAGGCCGGCGTCAGTTCATTGGTCAGCAATAAATCGAGCAGCCAGCGGCCACCGAATTCGGCCAACAGCAGGCCGGTGACGGTCGCCGTTATGCTGAGGATCAGGACCTCGAATAACAGCGTTCTCAACAACAGGCCGCGGTGCGCGCCCAGCACGCTGCGTAACGCCAACTCACGCCGGCGGGTTTGCGCGCGGGCCAATAGCAGATTGCCGACGTTGACACAGGCGATCAACAGCACCATCAAACCGGTGGCGAACATCATCCACAGGTAACGGCGAGTGGTTGGATCGGCAAACCGCTCACTGAGCGGCACCGCCATCAATCGGCGATGATCACGCTGACCTTGCAATCGAGAGCCCAGATTTTGTGCGATCGCGTCCAATTCCGCTTGCGCCTCAGTCGGCGACACCGCCGGTTTAAGCAAACCAACCACCTGGCTTTCCCGCCAGTCATCCCTGGCCAGTCTGCGCGGTAACCAGATTTCGCCGACCCGGGGAAACGCGAAGCCACTCGGCAGCACGGCGATGACCGTGGCCGTCTCGCCATTGACTTGAATCCCGCGGCCGATGATTTTTGTGTCGGCGCCGAAATCATTGCGCCAGGTCTGCTCCCCGAGCATCACGGTCAACGGCGCGCCCGGTTGATCGTCGGCCGGCGCGAAATCACGCCCCCTTATCGGCTTGACACCGAGCAGATCGAGCAGGCCATGACTCACCGCAACGCCGGCGTAGTGCCGTAAGCCGTGTCCCGGGGACAGCCTCAAGTTGGCATCGATTTCCGCATAAGCGGCAATGGGTTCTATTCCGCTCAGTGCCTCTTCCACCAGCAGAAAATCAGCGCCGGTCAGACTGCCCACGCTCCTGCTACCGGTGCGCGAGTGACCAACGGCAACCAACCGCTCGGCATGCGGAAACGGCAGCGGCTCAAGCACGATGCCATTCACGATACCGAGCGTGAACAGCATCGCGCCCAAGCCCAATGACAGAATGCCGATCGAAAGCGCCGTGTGAGCCGGCCGGGTCAACAGCCCGCGCCAGGCATTGCGTAATTCTTCGACTATCATCACCTGAACCTCGAAAAATTCCTTTGTTTCATGGTGTGTTGACCCGAACCGATTATTGCATTACAATGTAATGCATGCAGAAGACTGAGGTATATACTTGGCGGCTCACTCCGGTGACCAAGGCGGCCCTGGAAGAGGCGGCGCGCCGGCAAAACCGATCGGTCGCCGATCTGCTCGAAGAGATCGTCACCGAAAGCCTGAGCGCGGCGGGCCGGGACTCGGATACGGAAGCCGAGCGGCAACGCTTGTTGCACGCCCGCGCGGCGCGCTTTGCGGGGTGCATATCCGGTTCCGATCCGAGGCGGAGCGAGCGTGCGCGGCGGCTCGTTCGCGAACGCTTGCGCAAGCACAAAGACCGTGCGCATTAGAGCGCTGGCGGATACGGGCGCGCTCCTGGCGTATCTCGATCGCGCCGATCGCTGGCACGAGCGCTGCCGCGCCGCGTTCGCCGATCTGCGACTGCCGCTGGTCACGACGGAAGCCGTATTGACCGAGCTGTTCCACCTGGTGGCTGACAACCCCCACGAAACGGACGTTGCCTGGGCTTTCGTCCGCTCGGGCGCGGTCACCGTCCTCTCCATCACGGACCACGACCTGCCCGACGTGGAGGCGCTGATGCAAAAATACCGCGACCGGCCGATGGACTTCGCGGACGCCACGCTCGTACACCTCGCGCAACGCGAATCGCTATCGACCGTTTTCACTGTTGACCACAACGATTTCGAGACATACCGCATCGGCGGGCGCAAGCGGTTTCGCATCCTGCCTGCGCGGTACTGAACTCCTTCCAGTATCCGGCAACGGCCTTGCACCGACATACCGCAACGCCTCCATCGGCTGCACCCGGGCGGCGCGATGCGCCGGGAAGCATCCCAGACTGAGACAAATCCGCTGCATCGTCCGGGACGAATCGGCAGTTGAACCTTGGACAATTCCGCAGCATAATTCGTCCATGGAATTGCTGACTCGAGCCATACGGACACGCGTCCAGGAAGCGCTTTCCGATACACCTGTCGTCGTGATCAACGGAGCGCGGCAGGTCGGCAAGACGACGCTCGTGCAATCCCTGCCGTATCGGGGCACGAGTGAATTCGTCACGCTCGACGACCCTGCCAGCCGCGAAGCGGCACAACTGGACCCACGCGCCTTTGTCGATCGGCTGGTCAACACCCTCGTGATCGACGAGGTCCAACTCGTCCCCACCTTGTTCCGTGCGATCAAGGCGGAAGTCGATCGAGACCGCCGGCCGGGGCGATTCCTGCTCACCGGATCGTCGCGACTCCTGGTGGCACCCGACATGGCGAATGCCCTCGTGGGACGGGTTGAGACGCTGGAGTTGTGGCCGTTTTCTCAAGGCGAACTGGCCGGCACTACCGACCGCTTTGTTGACCGGCTGTTCGATGCGCCGCGCGAGCTGGTTCGAAGCGGGGAGGTCAACCGGCGCCAACTGATCGATCGCATCCTTACCGGCGGCTTTCCCGAAGCGGTTCGTCGCGTACCGGCGCGGCGCCTCCGCTGGTTCGATGACTACGCCACCACCGCCACCCGAAGCGTGATCCGCGAGCTCGCCGCAATCGAGCGCCTGGCCGAGCTGCCCCGGCTTTTGCGGCTGTGTGCGGCCCGTACCGCTACCGAACTCAACGTCACCAATGTGGCCAACGCCTTCGGTGTACCGGCTCGCACGACCGATGGTTACCTGGCGCTCCTGGCGACTGCGTTCCTCGTCCACCTCGTTCCCGCCTGGTCGGCAAATCTGAGCAGCAAGGTCGTTCGGCGTCCCAAGCTGATGCTGGCCGACAGCGGACTCGCCGCGCATTTGGTGCAGGCCACCCGCACAACCGTCGAGAAACCGGGGGGACCGCTGGGTCAGTTGCTCGAAACCTTCGTCATAAATGAGATACGCAAGCAGTTGACGTGGTCGGAGCACCGCCCGTCGCTGTGGCACTTTCGGGACCGCGGCGGCGCCGAGGTCGATCTGCTCCTCGAGCACCCCGATGGACGGATCGTCGGGATCGAGGTGAAGGCGACGAGCACGCCTGGAGCAGCGGATTTGCACGGCCTGCGCTTCCTCGCCGACCGCTTGGGTAAGCGTTTCCACTTCGGGGTACTGTTGAGCGCCGCTCCCGAAGCCACGCCGTTCGGCCCCCGGATGGCAGCGCTGCCCGTGAGCAGCTTGTGGTCTTGACGCCGCACGAGTGCACCCGTGGCCCTTGATCAGATCTGAATCGAGATCATTCATACCGCAACGCCTCCATCGGCTGCACCCGGGCGGCGCGGCGGGCCGGCAGCCAGCCGGCGGCAAGGGCGACCAAAGCCAGCAGCAGCAAGGTTATGGTGATGACCTTTGCATTCACGGCGCTCATCTCGAACAACAACGTTTGCGCGGCGCGCCCTGCGCCAAGGGCGATCGCCAGGCCGATCATGCCGCCGATCAAAGCCATAACGCCGACCTGGCCGAGCACCATGCGCTGCAAGCGGCCGGCGCCGGCGCCGAGGGCCGAGCGCAGGCCGATTTCGCGCGTTCGATCGGTCAGGGTGTAAGATAAAACGCCGTACAGGCCGAGAGCCGCGAGTAAGGTGGCCAGCGCTGCGAACGACCCCGCTAAGACGCTGACAAAGCGATCCAAAAAGACATTGTCGCGGACCTGTTGAGGCAGGGTTTTCAAATTTTCGACCGGCAACTGAGGATCGAACCGGCTTACGATACGCCGGATCGATCCGTAAACCTGTTCAGCAGCCAGCTCGGAACGAACATAAAAAGTCAGAAACCCGAGCGTCTCGTTCTGACGGTACGGCGTGAAGTACTGCGGCGGAATCTCGTCTCTGACGTTGTTGTACTTGGCATCCCCGACCCAGCCGACAATTTCGATACCGAGGCTTTCTTCCCCGCCGACCGCCATCCGTTTGCCGACGGGATTGCCGCCGAGGTTGAATTTTTTTACGAACGCCTGGTTGACGATCGCCACTTTAGGCCGGTCCAGCGCATCGGCCGGGGCGAACTCGCGGCCGGCGAGCAGGGGGATGCCGAGCGTATTAAAAAATCCCGGTCCGATCTGGTTGGAACGCGAATTGTCGTCCGTATCCGGCGTTTTCTCGAAGCCTTCGACCGACACGCTGCTACCCGAACTGCTGTTGGCCAACAGCGGGACCATCGACGAGGTCACTGTGGCGGTGCCCGGTTCCGCCGCCAGCGCCTCTTCGAGACGGGCGAATAGCTGGGCGGATTGTTCGGGACTGTAGCCATTCAGCTCCGGCGACACCGAAAACATCGTGATCCGGTCGGCTCGCAAGCCGAGATCGGTCCGGCTGACATTGAGCAAACTTTGGATAAACAATCCGGCAAGCGCGAGCAAGCCCGTCGCCAATGCGATCTGGGCCGTGACCAGGGTCGTTCTGAGCCGTGCCGCCGAGCGCCCGCCTCCGGCGCGTCCGCCCTGGCCTTTGAGCACACTGCCCAGCGTCGGGCCGGTCGTGTGAAAGGCCGGATAGAGCCCGAACAGCAACAACGCGCCGAGCGTGACGCCACCGGCGAAGAGCAGTATGGACGGCTGCAAACGGGTATCGATACCCACGCCGGTCAGGATATCGGCCGGCAACAAGGCGATCATGGCGCGCAGCACTCCGCCCGCGGTCAGCACACCAGCCAAGCCACCGGCCGCGGCAAGCAGCCCGGCCTCGGTCATCTGCTCAATCATCAAGCGCCGGCGCCCGGCGCCCAGCGCCAGACGTACCGCCATGTCTCCGGCGCGCGACGCCGCCCGGGCCAGCAACAGGTTGGCGATATTTGCTGCAGCGATCAGCAATACCAACAGGGTGACCGCCAGCAGCATCGTCAACGGAACACGCGCTTCGTCAGGCACAAAGCTTTGGCCGCGCGCGCCGGGTTCCACGGTGATTTCCCGGGCCCGGAACCGGGCCATCGTCGCCTCGCTCATGCCTTCCTGCTGCGGCGTTTCGATATCGTTGATGATCGCGCGGTAGGGGACGTTGATCGCGGCCCGGACTGCATCCGGCGTGATCCCGTCGTTCATGCGTCCGAACAGATACAGCCAATAACTTTTGCGATCGTCGGCATCGTTACGGATGCCGGGCTGCATCAGCCAGCGCAACGTCACCGGCACGAAGACCCGCGGCCGGACGCCGATCGTCGTGCCATCGAAGCCCGCCGGCGCGACGCCGATAATCGTCAACGACTGGCCATTGATGATCAATGTCCGATTCAGTACCTGAAGATCGCCGCCGAACTCGCGCTGCCACCAGGCATGACTGAGCACCGCAACCGGGCCATCGCCGACGATTTGATCATCGCGTTGATCGATCAGCCGGCCGGCGGCCGGCGTCAAGCCGAGTACCGAAAAATAATCGCCGGAAACGAGTAATGCCTCTTCGTTCACGGTGCGCCCATCGAAAGCGATATTGGCGCTGAAATCCCGATGCGCGGCAATCCCCGCCAATGGCGGTAAAGACAACTTTTCGAGATCGCGAAACAACGGATAACTGAATACCTGCTCGCAATCGCCGGCGATGCTGCACGTGGTCGAGCCCCATTTCGGGCCCGGCGCGCCGAAATTGACCAGGCGTTCGGGCTCAGGCACCGGCAAAGGTTGCAGCAGCAACTGATGAAACAGCGAAAACACGGCGGTGTTGGCGCCGATGCCGAGCGCCAGGGTGATAATTACGACAGCACTAAAACCTGGCGCTGTTCGCAAATGGCGCAAACTGTAACGCAAATTTTGTAACAGCAAGCCGCCCATGTTTATTCTCTTTCTTCTTCGCCGGCGATTGCCAATCGCGCGTGCAGGTCTACTCGCTGCGCCCGGCTTTGGGCGATCTGCGCCGCCAGCCGTTCTTCCTCCTCGTGGCGCAGCCGATGCAGCGTTTCTTCGTCGACAATCTGACCGTCGAACATGTGGATTTTGCGTCCGGCGAAATCGGCATAGCGTGGATCGTGCGTGACCATACAAATGGTGGCCCCGCCGGCGTGCAGTTCAGCGAGCAGGGCCATCACCGCTTCGCCGTTTTTCGAATCGAGATTGCCGGTCGGCTCATCGGCGAGCAGGATGGCAGGCGCGCCGACCAGCGCGCGGGCCACGGCAACGCGCTGCTGCTGGCCGCCGGAAAGCTGCGATGGATAATGATTCAAGCGGTGCGCCATACCGACTTTCTCGAGCGCGTGCAGAGCGCGATCGCGACGCTCCTTGCGGCCGACGCCGTTACGGTAAGTCAGCGGCAATTCGACGTTTTCGAGCACCGTTAGGTCGCCGATCAGGTTGAATGCTTGAAAAATAAACCCGATCTCGCGGTTGCGAATGCGGGCCCGCTGGTTGGCACCGATCTCCTCGACCGCCGTGCCGTTGAGCACGTACCGCCCGGCGGTCGGCGTATCGAGCAGCCCGAGCAGCGACAACAAGGTCGATTTGCCGCACCCCGATGGTCCCGATATCGAAACGTATTCACCCTGGTCGATCGTCAGATGAATTCCGGCCAGCGCATGCGTTTCAACTTCATCGGCATAAAAGACCTTGCGAATATCTTCCATCTGAATCAGTGCTTGTGATGTGCTCATGGCATTACCTGTAAGTTTTAAGTAAGGAAATCGAATGGCGCGACCGTTAACCCAATTGTTGCATAA
>JRYH01007465.1_pt1 | contig 13729 bp, 16 predicted proteins | sample 235351 | NCBI WGS metagenome assembly JRYH01 (sample SAMN03074221, study PRJNA261480) | activated sludge metagenome | biome: Wastewater Treatment Plant; feature: Wastewater; material: Activated sludge; isolation source: activated biomass of a wastewater treatment plant treating wastewater... ... | reverse complement strand
ATCCGGGTCGAACTGCCCGAATCCGAACAGACGGCGGATTTTCTCGATCATACCTATCTGCGCACCGGCGCAGGAAGTTATGTGCCGCTTGCCGACATCGTGACCGTCACGCGCCAGACCGGGTTTTCCACCGTGCAGCGGGAAAACGGGCTGCGGGTGATTTCCGTGACCGGCGACATCTCCGAAGACGATCCGGCGCGGGCGCAGGACATCATGCAGACGCTCGAGTCCGAGATCCTGCCCGCCATCGCCGCCGACCTTCAGGTGGATTGGCGCCTTTCGGGGCTGAAAGAACAGGAAAGCGAATTTCTGGGCGATGCGACGACCGGGCTCATTCTTTGTCTCACCAGCATCTACCTCGTGCTGGTCTGGGTATTTTCGAGCTGGACCCGGCCCTTCGTGGTGATGGCGGTGGTTCCCTTCGGGCTCATCGGTGCGATCTGGGGGCATTACATCTGGGATATGCCGCTCAGCATGTTTTCGGTGGTCGGGCTGCTCGGGCTGTCGGGCATCATCATCAACGATTCGATCGTGCTGGTCAGCACCATCGACGAATATGCGCAGACAAGGGGGCTGCGGCCGGCGATCATCGACGCGGTGGCGGACCGGCTGCGCCCGGTGTTCCTGACCACGGCGACGACGGTTCTGGGGCTTGCGCCGCTGCTTTACGAAAACAGCCGCCAGGCGCTGATGCTGAAGCCGACGGTGATCACGCTGGCCTATGGCCTTGGCTTCGGGATGGTCCTCGTGCTGCTGCTGGTGCCGGCGTTGGTTGCGATGCAGCATGACCTGATGCGCCCGCTGCGCTCGCTGCGGCGGGGTTTGCGCAGCCCGCTCACCCGCAATCCGCTGCGCCTTGCCGTGCTGCTGGTCATGATCTGGTTCGGGATCACCATGGTCTGGCCGGTCCTGTCCGGGGCGCTGCCCGCCGGGATCGCATGGCTTGCACCCCAGCTTGCGCCGCCCACGGCGGGGCTGATCCTGTTCGTCATCGGCTCGGCGCTTCTGGTCGGCGGAGTTTACGGGGCCACCCTGCCGCGGCTTGCCGGCCGGGAAAGCTGATCCATGCGGGCAAGCGCAAGCATTGCCAGTTCCTCCACCCGGTCGCTGGCGGGGAAGGTGCCCGTCCGCAGGTCGCCGGGAGTGACGAACGCGGCATCGAGCGCATCATCCGCCGCCACCGGCTCGCCCGCCTCGCAGCGGCAGAGCACCGCCACAAGCAGGTAATGGGCGGTGAGCGTGCCTCCGGGGTCGTGGTGGATCACGTCGATATTGGTCAGATATTCGAGCGCCTTGCCGCGCAGGCCGGTTTCCTCGTGCAGTTCGCGCACCGCGGCGGCAAGCGCGGTTTCGCCGGGTTCCACATGGCCCCCGGGAAAGCCCCAGCGCCCCGCGTCGGGCGGATTGCGCCGGCGCACCAGCAGCACGCGGGGCCCGCGCACCACCACCGCGAGCGCCGCAAGCCGCGGCATCGGCGGCGCCGGGGTCATTCCCCGCTGCAGCCCCGGATGTCGGCCGCCTGCGAGCCGCCGAAGACGGTGATGCGGATCTTCGAGCGGTCGAGTGCGAGCCCCTCGCCGGTCTCGTCGATGAATTCGGTTGATGTGACAAGCTGCGGGCCTTCGCGCCGCGTTTCGGCCTGCCCGGCCCAGACGCCGGGGATACCGGGTTCGATCACCGCGACCTCGCTGCCGCTGGAGGGCGGCGGGAGGTCGATGCGCGCGGTCAGGCGGATGCCGTCCTGCGTCGGCTGCACGGAGCAGCTTGCCCCGGTCACGCCCGCCTCCCGGGCGGTGGAGGGGCGGTCGGCCAGTGCGGCTATGATCTGCGGGTCGCGCGGAGCAGCCGCATCAAGCGCCTGGTCGAAGTGCACGTTGCCGGGGATGCAGATGTCGCTGCACAGGCCCAGGTCCATCCGCCCGGCAAGGCGCACGTCCTGATCCGCGCGTTCCGGCGTGATCTCGATCGGCAGCACCAGTCGGTCGGCATAGCCGAAGGAGCGATAGCCGCTTTGTTCGAACACCATCGGGGTCGGCCAGTGGATCTGCACCTTGCCGAGGTTCCGCGATCCGCTCCAGTCGAAGCGCGGCGGAATCCCGGCCTCTCCCGGGCTGCGCCAGTAGGTTTTCCAGCCCTCTGCCAGCGTGAGTTCGAGTGCGGCCATCCGCGTCCCCTCCGCGGTGGTGCCGCCGTCGAGCACGCGCAGGCGCACCAGTTGGTCCGGGTCGGGAATCGCGGATTGTGCCGAGGCCGGGGTCGTGGCGAGCAGCAGCGCGAGCACCATGGCAATCGACGCGGCACATGACGCGGCAAAGGCCATGACGGCGGGGAAGGCCGGTGATGCGGCCAGCGCGGCGGCGGGCGCCGGCGCGTGGCGGGGGGCAGGTTCTGTCATGGCGTCATTGATGCGCCCGTGCCCGGACGGGGGCAAGTCACGTTCGGTTCATGGCATCGTGTCGCGCGACATGCCCCTTGCACGGGACAGCCGGCACCGCCATGCTGGGGGCGCGGTAAATTCAGGCAGGAAAGATGGATCTCAGCGGAAAGCTTCTGATCGCGATGCCGACGCTTGGCGACAACTGGTTCCAGCGTTCGGTCGTGCTGATGTGCCGCCACTCGGAGGAGGGGGCGATGGGGCTTATCATCAACAAGCGCGCCCGCGACCTGCAGCTTTCGGACCTGCTCGAACAGTTCGAGATCACGCCCGATCCGCCCGATTTCAACATGCCGGTGCATTTCGGCGGCCCGGTTGAAACCGGGCGCGGCTTTGTCCTGCATTCGGGGGAATATCAGTCGGCGTTGCAGACGCTTGAGGTGACCGGGGCGCTCGGCATGACGGCGACCATCGACATTCTCGAGGATCTGGCGACCGGCAAGGGGCCGGAGCGGGCGCTCCTGATGCTCGGCTATGCCGGCTGGGGGCCCGGCCAGGTCGAGAACGAGATCACCATGAACGGCTGGCTGACCGTCGATGCCGATGCCGATCTGGTCTTTGCCCGCCCGGATGGCGAGAAATGGGAAGCGGCGCTGGGCCGGCTCGGGGTCAATCCGCTCACGCTTTCGGCGGCGGCGGGGCGCGCCTGAGCCGCCTGCGGCTGTGCACGGAACGGGATGCGGGCCTCAGTCGCGCGGTGCGGCGGCGCGGCGCAGCCGGTCGTTGATCGCCCGCCCGATCCCTTGGTCGGGGACCGGCGCCACCGCGATCGGGCGCCCGGTTTCATCAAGCCGGTGCAGGTGCCGGAACAGCATTGCCGCGGCCTCGGCCAGATCGCCCGCAGGCGACAGGTTCAGGTCGCATTCCATGTCACCGAAGCCGAGCAGAACCTCGCCCGGCGCGGCGCTTTCGGCATTCAGCCGCAGCGGCGCGCGCGGCGCATAATGCGAGGCAAGCTGCCCCGGAGAACTGGGCCGCGCGCCGGCGGGCACGGGCGGGCCGGCCGACAGCACCGGACCGGTCAGCGCCTCGATCATTTCCACCGGGGTGCCGCCCGCGCGCAAGAGCCGGGGCGGGCCGGAGAGGTCGAGAATGGTCGATTCGACCCCGACCGCGCAGGGCCCCGCGTCGATCACGGCGGCGATGCGCCCGCCGAGACCCGCAAGCACATGGGCCGTAGTGGTCGGGCTGATCCGCCCCGAAAGGTTGGCCGATGGCGCGGCGACCGGCCGCCCCGCCGCACTGATCAGCGCCTGCGCCACGGGATGCGCCGGCACCCGCACCGCGAGCGTCTCCAGCCCCGCCGTCACCAGCGGCGATATCCCGTGCCCTTGAACCAGCGGCAGCACGAGCGTGAGCGGCCCCGGCCAGAAGGCCGCCGCAAGCCGTTCGGCACTATCGGACCAGCGCACATGGCGGCGTGCCGCATCCGCATCCGCCACATGGACGATGAGCGGATTGAACGACGGCCGCCCCTTGGCCGCATAGATCGCGCCGACCGCCGCATCGCTTCCGGCATCGGCACCGAGCCCGTAAACCGTTTCGGTCGGAAAGGCGACGAGTCGCCCTTCGCGCAGGAACCCCCCGGCGCGGGCGATGTCTTGGGGCGTGGTGTCCAGCACTTCGGTTTCCGGATCCGGCATGGGGCGATATGCCCTTTCGGCATTTGGGCGGCCGGGCTGGTATCGCGGCCCGGCTCTCTGATATAGGGCTGAACGTCTCTAGCCCGGCTGCCACACGGTTGCCAAGCCTGCCCGGGCGGATCAGGAGCCCGTTGATGTTTCGTGCGCCGCTCGAGGATTACCGCTTCATCCTGCGCCATGTCGCGGGTTTCGATCGTGACGGTGGCCAATCCGCCGCCGTTGATGCGGAGACGCTTGACGCGATCCTGACCGGGGCCGGGCAGCTTTGTGACGAGGGTCTCGCGCCCCTGAACCGCGCCGGTGACCTGCACCCGGCCCGCCTTGAGGACGGAATCGTTCATGCGCCGCCGGGCTTTGCCGAGGGCTATCGCATGATTGCCGACGGCGGCTGGATCGGGATCAGCGCGCCGCCCGAATACGGGGGCATGGGGCTGCCGCTCGCGCTGTCCGCCGTGGTGCAGGAAATGATGGCCGGCGCCTGCCTGTCGCTGCAACTGCTGCCGGTGCTGGCGCGCGGCGCGATCGAGGCCATTGCCCGCCATGCAAGCCCGGACCTGCGCGATCTTTACCTGCCGCGCCTGGTCAGCGGCGAATGGACCGCGACCATGAACCTGACCGAGCCGCAGGCGGGCAGCGACCTGGGCGCGATCCGCTGCCGGGCGGAGCCGCAGCCCGATGGAACCCATGCGATCACCGGCGAAAAGATCTTCATCACCTGGGGCGACCACGATCTTGCCGCCAACATCATCCATTTGGTGCTGGCCCGGCTGCCCGGTGCGCCGGCGGGGGCGAAGGGAATCAGCCTGTTCCTGGTGCCGAAGCATCTGCCGGATGCAGACGGGAACGCCGCCGCGCGGAACCGTGTCGAGGCGGCGGGGATCGAACGCAAGCTCGGCATCCATGGCTCGCCCACCTGCACCATGCGCTACAGCGGTGCGAGCGGCTGGCTGGTCGGGGGGGGAAACGGCGGGCTTGCGGCCATGTTCACCATGATGAACAACGCCCGGCTCGGCGTCGGCGGGCAGGGCATCGGCCTGGCCGAGGCAGCCTGCCAGCAGGCGCTTGCCTATGCGCGCGAGCGGGTTCAGGGCAACCGTAAGGGCGGCACCATCATCGACCATGCCGATGTGCGCCGCCTGATCCTGACCATGCGCGCCGAGATCTTCGCGATTCGCGCCATCGCGATTGCCGCCTCGGTGGCCGGCGACCTGGCCGCCGCAGGCGACGACGGGGCGGCGGCGCGGGTCGCGCTGCTCACGCCGATCGTCAAGGCCCATGGCACCGATATCGCCACCGAGGTCGCCAGCGCGGCGCTGCAGGTTCACGGCGGGCTTGGTTATATCGAGGACACCGGCATCGCGCAGCTGGTCCGCGACGCCCGCGTGCTGCCGATCTATGAGGGCACGAACGGCATCCAGGCCATGGACCTTGCGGGGCGGAAACTCGCGGACGGGGGCAGGGCCGCCCTTGCCCTGCTCGACGAGGTGGAGGCGGCGGCGCGGCGGGCGGTGCTTTCCGACCTTGCCGCCCCGCTGCTGCGGGCGGTGGCGAACCTGCGCGAGGCGACCCGCTGGATGGTCGGGCGCGAGGACGCGCGGGATCGTTTTGCCGGCGCGGCGCCCTACCTGCGGGGCTTTGCCCGGGTGCTCGGCGCGGATTGCCACCTGCGCGCGGCAGAGGCGGCGCCGGGCGGCGCGCGCGAGCATCTCGCGCGGTTCTTCATCGCCGCGATCCTGCCCGAACATCAGGCGCTGCTTGCCCGGGCGCGGCTCGGGGCGGACGTGCTGTTCGCCCATCCCGTGGATGAGCTTTGAAAGGAAACGGTCATGGACGGAGCTGACATCGGCGCGCTGCGCTATCCCTGGACCGAGCCGCCCGCGCCCGGACAGGCGGTCGAGGTGGCGGATGGCGTGCTCTGGATGCGCCTGCCGCTGCCGATGAAGCTTGACCACGTGAACATCTACGCGCTGGACGACGGCGACGGCTGGTCCGTCATCGACACCGGATTCGACAGCCGCCGCAGCCGCGAGGCATGGCATGCCCTGCTGGCGGGGCCGCTCGCCGGCAGGCCGGTGCGCCGGGTGATCGTGACCCATCACCACCCGGATCACGTCGGGCTTGCCGGCTGGTTCCAGCGCGAACACGGGGCAGAACTGGTGATGACCCGCACCGGCTGGCTGTTCGCGCGGATGCTGACGCTCGATGTTCAGGAAAAATGGCCGGAAGAAACCCTCGCCTTCTATCGCGGCGCCGGGATGGAGCGCGAATTCTATGCGCGCCGGGCAAAGGATCGCCCCTTCAACTTTGCCGATGTGGTCGCGCCCATGCCGCTTGGCTTCACGCGGGTGAAACAGGATGACCGCATCCGCATCGGCGGACGTAACTGGGTGGTGCATACCGGCGGCGGCCACGCGCCCGAGCAGGCGACCTTCTGGAGCATGGACGACAACCTCGTGCTGACCGGCGATCAGGTGATTTCGACCATCAGCCCGAATATCGGCGTCTATGCGACCGAGCCGCTGGCCGATCCGCTGTCGGAGTGGCTGGAAAGCTGTGCGCGGCTGTCCCGCCATGCCCGCCCCGATCATCTTGCGCTCGCGGGGCACAAGCTGCCGTTCACCGGCCTGCCGCATCGCCTGCGGGCGCTGGTCGAGAACCATGAAAGCGCGCTCGCGCGGCTGCTTGAATACCTTGACCGGCCGCGCTCGGCCGGGGACTGTTTCCAGCCGCTGTTCCGGCGCAGCATCGGCACCGCCGAATACGGTCATGCGCTGGTCGAGTCCGTGGCGCATCTGAACCACCTTTATCACAAGGGGCTCGTGACGCGGGTGGCGGACCCGGAAACCGGGGCCTGGATGTTCCGGCGCTCTGACCAGGACTGAATGACGGGGCTGCTGCATTTTGCCGGGGTGACAGGCCAGAGCGCATCGGTTATCCAGTAGGCAATTGCTGTATAAACGGGACGACGGGACATGGCTGGACCTCATGGGCAGATGGACATTATCGAACAGGAACGGACATTTCGCGGTTTCGTGAAATGGATCGTCTGGTCGATCATCCTGACGGCGCTGCTTCTGGTTTTCCTGGCTGTTTTCGCTGCCTGAGCAAGCGCTCCGACTCCGGTGCACCGCGTCCTGCCCTGGCTTGCAACGCTGCTGCTGCTGGCTTTGCCGGGCTGTGCGGAGCGTGCGCCCCGTGCCGATGATGCAACGCTGCGCGAGGTAGCCTGGCGGGAGCCGGGGCCGGCCTCGCTCACGCTTTACACGATGGTCAACAACCGCACCGGCAAGGGCGCGCATTCGTCGATCCTGATCAATGCCTCCGAACGGGTGATCTTCGACCCGGCCGGTTCCTTCCAGTCCGATCTGGTGCCGCAGCGCGACGATGTCCTGTTCGGCATTACCCCCCGCATCGAGCAGGCCTATCGGTCGAGCCATGCGCGCAGCACCCACCATGTCCTGCGCCAGAGGATCGAGGTAAGCCCCGGACAGGCCGAGGCCGCCTATCGCGCGGCGCTCGCCTATGGTCCGGTGCCGGGCGCATTCTGCGCCGCTGCCGCCTCGCGCGTGCTGGCGGGGGTGCCGGGCCTTGACGGGATGATCCGGCCGACGATGTTCCCGACCCGGCTTTCCGAACAGATGGCGGCGATTCCCGGCGTGCAGGAGGACCGCTACCGCGAGGACAGGGAGGACGGCCTTGCCGAAAGCCTGGCCCGCGCCAACCGCGACCTTGCCGCGACGCAGGCGCAGGCTCAGCCCAGCAGGTAGAGCAGCCCGTAAAGCGTGGCCGCCCCGGCAAGGATCGCGATCAGGACGCTGCGGCTCAGCCAGCCGGCCATGATGGTCGCGCCCGCCGCGGCAAGACGCGGCAGGTCCGGTGCCCCGCCGGTGGCCGCCGGCCAGAGCACCGCCGGCGTGACCAGCGCCGGCAGGATCGCGACCCCCGTATAGCGCAGGTGCCGCAGCAGCCACGCGGGCATGGTCCGGCTGCCGATCATGCCGAGAAAGACGAAGCGCAGCAGGAAGCTTCCGACCGCAAGGCCGACGATGATGGTCCAGAGCGCGAGCGGTGTCGGCGGGCTGCTCATGGCCGGTGCTCCCGTGCGGCGAGGCGCCGTTCCGTTTCCGCCCCCGCGACCATGCCGAGCGTGCCGGCGACCAGCAGCCCGAGGTTCCAGGGCAGGGCGCCCCCCGGGATCGAGACCAGCGCCCCGGTCAGCGCGGCGGCGATATGGGCGGGTGTGCGCAGCATGGGCGCGATCATGGCCAGAAAGGTGATCGGCAGCGCGAAATCGAGCGCCCAGGATTCGGGGATGGCCGCGCCGAGCGCCGCGCCCGCCCAGGTCGAGGCCGCCCAGACCGGTGCCATCAGCACCGACGCGCCGGCATAGAAGGCAAGGCGCCCGCCCACGGAAAGGCGGGGGTTCGCCTCGTAATGCAGATGCGCGACCGCATAGGACTGGTCGACCAGGAAGAACGCCACTAGCGCACGCTGCCAGAGCGACGCCGTCCCGAGCCAGGGCGTGAGCGAGGCCGAGTACATGGCAAGCCGCAGGTTGACCGCGAGCGACGATGCCAGGACGACGAGCGTCGGCGCCTGTTCCTGCATCAGCTGCAGCGCCGTGAACTGCGACGCGCCGGCAAAGACGGTGACGGCAAAGATCATGGTTTCAACGATGCTGAACCCGGCTTCGGTCGCGAGAACCCCGAACAGCATCCCGAAGGGCACGACCACCAGCACGAAGGGCGCGCCTGCGAGCAGGCCGGCACGGAAACTGGAATTGTGGATGGTGGTTACCATATGTTGCTCGTAGAATAGGCGCAACAGGCGCAGTATCGCGCGACGGCATGGGGTGCAATTGGCGAAGCTCGAGGAAACCGGCGATTACCTGATCGCTCCCGACCCGGAATCGCCGCGGCTGACGCGGGCCATCGAGGGCGTGGACCAGTCGGGCGAGCGGGTCATGCTCCCCGTGGTCGAGGAGCGGCCGCTCACGATCTATCTGAATTCGCAGGAGATCGTCACCGCCATGACCATCGGTGATTATCCTGAATATCTGGCGCTCGGCTTTCTGCGGAACCAGGGCATGTTGCGCGACGACGACGAGATCACGGGCGTCGATTACGACGAGGATCTCGAGGTCGCGGTCGTGCGCACCACGCGCGAGACAAGTTATGAGGACAAGCTGAAGAAAAAGACCCGCACCAGCGGCTGCGCGGTCGGCACCGTGTTCGGCGACATGATGGAGGGGCTCGAGGGGCTGCGCCTGCCGGCGGCGGAACTGCGCACCTCGTGGCTTTACGAACTTTCCGCGCGGATCAACCGCACGCCCTCGCTCTACCTCGAGGCCGGGGCGATCCACGGCACGGTGCTGTGCCGCGAAAACCGTCCGCTGATCTATATGGAAGACGTCGGGCGCCACAACGCGGTGGACAAGATCTCGGGCTGGATGCTGCGGGAACGCGTCGATCCCGCCGATAAGATCCTTTACACGACCGGGCGGCTGACCTCGGAAATGGTGATCAAGACGGCGCTGATGGGAATTCCGGTGCTGGCGTCGCGCTCGGGCTTTACCGCCTGGGGGGTCGACATCGCGCGCGAAGTGGGGCTCACGCTGATCGGGCGGATGCGCGGGCGCCGCTTTACCTGCCTCGCGGGCGAAGAGCGCCTGATCCGCGACACCGACCCCGACACCATCCCCGAGGAAGACCGCAAACATCGCCGCAAGAGCGCGGAAGGGTAGGGTATGCAGGACATGGAACAGCGCGCGGAAAATGCGCCGCTTGGTGTAATCCTTGCCGGCGGGCAGGCGCGCCGCATGGGCGGGGGCGACAAGGGGGAGCTTGACCTCGGCGGGCAGAGCCTGCTTTCCCGTGTCATCGGGCGCCTTGCGCCGCAGGTCGATGCGCTGGCGTTGAATGCGAACGGCGATCCGGCCCGCTTTGCCCGATACGGGCTGCCGGTGCTGCCCGACAGTATCGGCGGTTATGTCGGACCGCTGGCCGGGGTGCTGGCGGGGATGGACTGGGCCGCCGCGCGGGGCGCCGACGTGATCGTGACCGCGGCCTGGGACACGCCGTTCTTTCCGCGCGATCTGGTGGAACGGCTTTCGGCGGCGGCGCAGGGCATGGAACATCCGCTGGTGCTGGCCGCGACCGATGACCCCGAACGCGGTTTCACGCGCCATTCGGCCTTCGGGCTCTGGCCGGTGGCGCTGCGCGAGGATCTGCGCACGGCGCTGGGCGAGGGGCTGCGCAAGATCGTGCTCTGGACCGAGCGCCACGGCGGGCGTTTTGCCGAATTTCCGCGCGGCGCCATTGATCCTTTCTTCAATGTGAACACGCCCGGGGATCTCGAGGCCGCGGCGGCTGCGCTGGAGAACGATCCATGAAGGTTTACGGCATCACCGGCTGGAAGAATTCCGGCAAGACCGGGCTTGTGGAGCGGCTTGTGACCGAGATTGCCGCGCGCGGGCTTTCGGTTTCGACGATCAAGCACGCCCATCATGCCTTTGACGTGGATCAGGAGGGCACCGACAGCTGGCGCCACCGTCATGCCGGGGCGCGCGAGGTGCTTCTGGCGTCGGGCCGCCGGTTCGCGCTCATGCACGAATTGCGCGGCGCGCCGGAGCCGGCGCTTTCCGATCTGCTGGCCCGCCTTGCCCCGGTCGATCTGGTGCTGATCGAGGGCTACAAGCGCGAGGCCCACCCCAAGATCGAAGCCCATCGTGCCGAAACCGGCAAGGCCCTGATCGGGCGTGACGATGCCACGGTTCGCGCCGTCGCGTCGGATGTGCCGCTCGATTTCGACCGGCCCGTGTTCGACCTCGACGACACGCAGGGGATTGCCGATTTCATCCTTGGCGAGACCGGGCTTGTGACCACCGGCAGGGAGGCGATGCGCCATGACGCCTGATACCGCCGCCCCCGGCCTGCCGGTCCCGCCGCCCCTGCGCAACGATTGCTTTTCGCTGCCGGCCGGGGTGGACTGGACCCCGGTCGATGATGCGCTTGCCCTGCTGCGCGAGCGGCTGCACCCGGTCTGCGCGCCCGAGCGCGCCCCCGCCACGGCGGCGCTGGGCCGGGTTCTGGCCGAGGACGTGATCGCGCTGCGCGCGCATCCGCCGCGCTCCAACTCGGCAGTCGACGGCTACGGCTTTGCCGGCCCCGCGCCCGAGGGCGACCATGTCCTGCCGCTGGTCGAGGGACGGGCCGCCGCCGGGGGCGATTTCGCCGGCATCGTGCCTGCGGGCCATGCGGTGCGCATCCTGACCGGGGCTGCGGTGCCGCAAGGGGTGGACAGTGTCGTGCTCGAGGAGGACGTGAGCCTTCAGGGTGGCCATATCGCCTTTCGCGGGCCGCTGAAGGCCGGCGCGAATGTGCGCCCCGCGGGCGAGGACGTCGCGGCCGGGGCGGTCGCGCTTTCCGCCGGGCGGCAGATCACGCCGTCGGACCTTGCCCTGCTTGCCGCGATCGGCGTGGGCGAGGTCACGCTGCGCAAGCGGCTTCGGGTCGGGGTGATTTCGACCGGGGATGAACTGGTCGAGGCGGGAACCGATGCCGGGGTCGGAAAGATCCCGGATGCGAACCGGCCCATGCTGCTTGCGGTGCTTGACCGGCTGGGGCACGAGCCGGTCGATCTCGGGCTGCTGGGCGATGACCGTGCCCTCCTGCGCGAGGCGCTCGATGCGGGCGCGGCGCGGGTCGATGCGATCATCACCAGTGGCGGCGCCTCGGCCGGGGACGAGGATCACGTCTCGGCGCTTCTGAACGAAGCGGGCGCGATGCAGCAATGGCGCGTCGCGATCAAGCCGGGGCGCCCGCTTGCGCTCGGGCTCTGGCGGGGTGTGCCGGTGTTCGGCCTGCCCGGCAATCCGGTCGCGGCCATGGTCTGCACGCTGGTCTTTGCGCGCCCGGCGCTGGCGCTGCTGGCCGGTATGGGCTGGGTCGAGCCGCAGGGCTTTGACCTTCCGGCGGGGTTCGAGAAGCGCAAGAAACCGGGGCGGCGCGAATTCCAGCGCGCACGGGTGCGCGATGGCCGGGTCGAGCCCTTCGCATCCGAAGGATCGGGGCGGATCAGCGGGCTGAGCTGGGCCGAGGGGCTGATGGAGCTTGGCGATGGTGAACGCCATGTCCGCCCGGGCGATCCGGTGCGGTTCATTCCCTGGGGCGGCTTCGGGCTCTGACGACCGCTGCGCGCGGTTCAGAAATCGGGCTCGACCCCCGGAAGCTCCAGCGCCCTGATCATGTCGCGCAGTTCCTGCCGGGCGGCCACGTTCGAGATATTCAGTTGCTTCACCCCGATGTCCTTGAGGTCGAGCAGGGTCAGGCCGCGCGGGAACAGTTCGCGGAAGATCACCCGCTCTGAAAAGCCGGGTGCCACGCGAAAGCCGATGCGGCTTGCCAGCCGGTCGAGCGCGCGTTCCATCTTTTCCTTGTTGACCATGCGCTGCGAACCCAGGCGATTGCGCATCACCACCCAGTCGATCGCCTTCAGCCCCGCCTGCGCCCGCAACTGGCGCGCGTTCCAGACCATTTCGGAATAGACTGATGGGCCGAGGATTTTCTCCCCGCCCGCATCGGTCCGGGCCAGAAGGTCGAAGTCGATGAAACTGTCGTTCAGCGGCGTGACCAGCGTATCGGCCAGCGAATGGGCGACCTGGCTCAGCCGGGTGTGCGAGCCGGGACAGTCGATCAGGATGAAATCCGCGTCCGGTTCCAGCTGCGCGACGGCGGCGGACAGGCGGTGGTCATAGACGTTCTCGCCCGGGTCGAGGGTCGTGGCATCAATTTCGGGCAGTTCGTGAAAGGCCGGGGTGGGCAGGCCAAGCCCGGCCATGGCGTCAAAGTTCAGCCGGTTTTCGATATAACGGCCAAGCGAGCGCTGCCGCAGGTCGAGGTCGAGCGCGCTGACCTTGTGACCAAGCCGTGCCAGCGCCGTGGCCAGGTGCATGGAAACGGTGGACTTTCCCGCGCCGCCCTTTTCGTTCCCGACGACGATGATATGCGCCATTCTGCTCCCTTTCCTGCACGGTGTCCTGCACGGCCTGCCGTGATTTCGCGCAGTCTATGTTGCTGATTCGCGCAAGGAAAGGATGAACGGGGCGGATAATCCTCGTGTCTGTGACGGATGTGCACGCGTCCGGGAAATGGAAAACGCCGCCCTTCGGGCGGCGTCCGATCCTTGGAGTCCGGTCCTTCCGGGTCGCCGGATGGTGCTCAGAACCCGAGACCCTCGTATTTCTTCTTGAAGCGCGACACGCGCCCGCCGGTGTCGAGCAGGCGGCTCGTTCCGCCGGTCCAGGCCGGATGCGACGAGGGATCCACATCGAGCGAAAGCTGGTCGTCGGCCGCGCCCCAGGTCGATTTCATCTGCACCACGGTGCCATCGGTCAGCTTGACGTTGATCAGGTGGTAATCGGGATGAATGTCTTTTCTCATCTGCTCGCTCCTTCAGGATTTGGCGGTCGAGAGCGGCTTGTAGCGCGTATTCTCGGCGATACGGGCGGATTTCCCGCGACGGGTGCGCAGGTAATACAGCTTGGCGCGGCGCACGCGGCCCCGGCGCACCACGGTGATGCTGTCGATATTGGTCGAATGCAGCGGGAACATGCGTTCGACGCCTTCGCCAAAGGAAATCTTGCGGACGGTGA
>JRYH01000271.1_pt1 | contig 13737 bp, 13 predicted proteins | sample 235351 | NCBI WGS metagenome assembly JRYH01 (sample SAMN03074221, study PRJNA261480) | activated sludge metagenome | biome: Wastewater Treatment Plant; feature: Wastewater; material: Activated sludge; isolation source: activated biomass of a wastewater treatment plant treating wastewater... ... | reverse complement strand
TCAGCGCGATGCCGAGCCCCGCCTCCGCCGCCGCGATCAGCATCGGGCCGCTGTCGTACTGCTCGGTGCGCGCCAGCGCGCGCTCGTCGAGGCCCATCGCCTGCAGCCACAGCGGCAGCACCTTCGAAAGTCCGCTGTGCAGCAGCAGCGTGTGGTCGCGCAGCGCTTCGCGCACCGGCGTGCCCGGCGCCACGAGACCCGGCGCGCAGACGGCGAAGCCCGCCTGCGGCTTCAGCTTGCAGGATTCGAACCCCTCGGGCACGGTTTCCGCGAACACGATGATGGCGTCGAGGCTGGCGCCCAGCTTCTCGAACGGCGTGCCCGAGGAATCGAAACGCAGCGCGATATCGGGATAGCGCGCCCGGAAGCGGGCAAGGCGCGGCAGCAGCCAGGCGCTCGCGTAGGACGGCGGCACCCCGACGGCGAGGCTGCGTTCGCCGTCCGAGCGCACCTCGCCGAGAACGCGGCCGATGGCATCGAAGTGCGGCGCGATCTGCGTGAACAGCCGGGCGCCCTCGGGCGTCGGCTTCAACTCGTGGTGCCGCCGTTCGAACAGCGGCCGTCCCACGTGCGCCTCCAGAGACTGGAGCCGCCGGCTCAGCGCCGAAACGGAAAGGTTGAGCTCGGTGGAGGCGGCGCGCAGCGTCCCGCCGCGATAGGCCGCGACAAACGCTTCGAGCGAGCCCATCGGCGGCAGGCGGCGCATATCAGGCCGCCGCGGCCGGTCCGACGACGCACCGGACAGACATCATCGCCTCTCAAGCTTCCACCCGCTCCGCGCCTTTGCGAGCGGCGATTGCAGGCGCATTGTTGCAGCGCAGCACGACTTTGGCAAGAGTTGAAACCCCATTCGGAATACACCCCGATCACGTGCAGAACGATTCCATAGACTTACGCCCATCGTTGCAAAACGGGAAATCTATGTTGTCAAGGTCGCGATGGCCGCCAACGCCCCGTTTCATATGCTGCGACGCACAAACGATCGGTGGCCGATCGTTTGCTGAGCAGGGAGACTCATCATGAAGATCATCCTCGGTCTGGCCGCGGCGGGCATGATCGCCGGTGTGTCCGCGCCGGCTGCCTCCGATCCGTACAGCTACTATCGTTCGCGCATTGATTTCACCCATGCGCCCACCGGCTACGAGGTATCCGGCCGCCGCACCGCGAGCGGCGTGCTCTACCTCAAGGGCGAAAACCCCGACACGGGCAAGACGTTCGCGCTTCGTGTCTCGCGCAAGGGCCACATCACCGGCACGTGGGAAGGCACCGCGGTCGACCGCTGGATCGGCGGCGAGGACGCCCCGCAAGTGCTCGCGCAGCGCGATCCCGGCTGATCGTCCGCATCGCAATGAAAGGGCCTTGCCGGCGCACGTCCGGCAAGGCCTTTGCATGTCCGCGAACATCGCGAAGCGACGTTGACCTCCGCGGCAAGCTTGTGGCAAGCGGACGCTGCCGAAGGGCGCGGGTGTAGCTCAATGGTAGNNGATTCCCTTCACCCGCTCCAGCGCTACGGCCGGGTCGTGCCGCCCTCGGGCCGCGCCTTCGGTCGCTCCGCCTCCGCCAGCGAATAGAGTTGGGTGTTCTCGCGGCGGGTGCGCAGGTCGAGCGCTTCGACGAGCTTCCATGTCGCGGTCTGGAAAGCTTCCCATTCGTTCGTGATGCGGTCTTCGGTCCAGTCCAGCATGTAGGCGTTGAAGGCCGCGATGAGGCCGCCCATCTCGCGCTGGAAGTTGAGCGCCATCGTCGAGGCGCGTGTCGAGCCGTCGCGGATCAGCGCGGGATAAAGCCATTTGTCCTCGATCGCGAGGTGCGCGATGAGCACGCGGGCGAGCCGCCAGCGGTGTTTCGCGACCTCCAGGCGGTCGCGCGCGATGACCGCGTTGATCAGCGCCTCGGAGGCTTCCCCGATCTCGTCATGCTGCTTGCGGAGCGTCTGTGTGTCCATGCGCCTGCCCTGTCCGGGGCACAGGATCGGCAAAAGACGTTGCGATCCGCTTAATGCCCCGTGTCAATGCCCACGTCAGGCCCGGCGCACGCGCGGCAGCACGACCGGAAGATAGAGCGACAGGTAAGCGCATGTCGCGCGCCCGGCCTCATCGTTGAAGGCATCGGTGATGTGGCCGTGCCGGATCACCGAAAGCCCGAAGAACAGGTCGGCGATCTCGATCGCGCGGAAGAAGATTTCCGGCGTGTCGGCGAGTTCGGGAAGCTCGAAATTCCCGGAGATCTTGTCCTTCAGCTGCCCTGCGATGGCGAAATCGTTCTGCCGGTCCTTCAGCTTGATCGCCGAGGGGCTCTTGGGGCCGATCAGCAGCTGCATGGCGTCGCGGTTGGCATTGAAGAACGCGGCGCCGCGGCTCACGAACCGGGTCGCCGTCTGCCGCCAGTCCGCACAGTCCACCACCGACAAGCCGTCGAGATCGGCCTGGAGTTCGGCCTCCATGTCGCTCGCGGCGGCCTCGTAGACCTCCAGCACGTGCGAGAAGAAATGGTAGGCGGAGCTCTTGGGGATTCCGGCCTCGTCCGCCACGTCCGCCAGCGATATCTCGTCGATCTCCCGCGCGCGCAGCAGCTTGCGGCTCGCGTCGACCAGCATGGCCCGGCGCGCGCGTCCCCGCTCCTGTGTCCGTCTCGCCGATCCGCCCACACGCCGCCCGTCTGTCCCGTTGCACCGGTCTGCGTTCACTCGTTGATCACCGGAGCCAAGTCAATTCGAATTTAATCCGGTTACTGTTCCAACATTCTACCGTTCCGGAGACGGAAACCCTGCCCGGAGCGGCTTTACAAATCGAATTGATTCGAAATATAGTACCCAAAACAATTCGAATTACACTGCAGGGAGGGGAAAATCACATGCGCAGTCATATCCGATTCCGTCGCCCGCCGCTGAGGCTCCTGCTGCTCGCGGGCGCCGCGCTCACGCCGGCAACGGCCGCGGCGCAGGAGACCGCCGTCGTTGACGATGCGATCGTCGTCACGGCGCAGAAGCGCGAGCAGAATTTGCAGGACATCGGCCTTTCCGTCACCGCGCTCGGCGGCGCGTCGCTCGATTCGATGGGACGGCAGGACGTGACCGCGCTCGCCGGGCAGGTGCCGAGCCTTCAGGTCGCGCAGTACAGCCCGACGATCACCGTGTTCAACATCCGCGGCGTCTCGCAGAACGATTTCGCCGATTCGCAGGAAGCGCCGATCGCCTTCTACAACGACGAGGTTTACGTGAGCGCACTCGGCGCGATCAGCGGCCAGATGTTCGACCTCGAGCGCGTCGAGATCCTGCGCGGCCCGCAGGGCACGCTGTTCGGGCGCAACGCCACGGGCGGTCTCGTGCAGGCGATCACCAAGCGGCCGACGAGCACGTTCGAGGGCTTCGCGAGCGTGACGGTCGGCAGCTACGGGCAGATCGCCACCGAAGGTGCGATCAGCGGGCCGCTCTCCGACACCGTGCGCGCGCGCCTTTCGGTCACCACCAACCATCATGGCGGCTATCTCGAAAACCGCATCGGCAAGGACCTCGGCAATTCGCGCTTCTTCGGCGGGCGGTTGCAGGTGGAGGCCGACGTCGGCGAGAACGGCACGCTGCTCGTGAAGCTGCAGGGCCTGCGCAACGACGACGAGACGAGCGGCGGCATCTATACGCATGTCGCGGCCGGCTTCGACGACGACGGCCTCGGCTACGTGCTCGGTCCCACGGAAGATTTCTGGGAAACCTGCGGCGGCTGCGACGTCTTCGGCTACCGCGATTCCGACAACGACCCGTTCACCGGCGACTACGACCGGAACGGCTATTTCGACCGCAAGTTCTGGAGCGCCACGGTCCGCTACGAGCACGATTTCGGGGGTACACAATTCACCTCGATCACCGACTATCAGGACCTCAGGAAGCGCTACGGCGAGGACACCGACATGTCCCCGCTGCCGATCTTCGACTACGACACCGCGCAGGACCTCTATCAGCTCTCGCAGGAGCTGCGCCTGTCGGGAGACACCGACCGGCTCAACTGGCTTGCCGGCATCTACGGCCTCAAGATCAAGACCGAAAACGCCTATCAGATCGACGCCAGCAGCATCCTCGAGTTCATGGAGAACTACGGCGGCACGCAGAAGACCGAGTCGGTCGCCGTGTTCGGACAGGTGGAATTCAAGGCGAGCGAGGCGCTCAGCCTCATCGTCGGCGGCCGCTACAGCTGGGACTGGAAAAAGTACGATTTCACACACGCCGAGAACGGCGTCACCGATTTCGTCTTCAACAGCACGACCAATCCCGATCTCGCCAAGCAGACGTTCAAGAACTGGTCCGGCAAGATCGAGATCGACTACCGCCCCAGCGACGACGTGCTGCTCTACGCCAGCGTCAACCGCGGCACCAAGAGCGGCGGCTTCGGCGTGCAGGCGTTCGCGCCGATCGACCCCGCGACGCTGCCCTACGACCAGGAGGTGCTCACCAACTACGAGGGCGGCTTCAAGGCGACGTTCGCGAACCGCATGGTCACGTTCAACGGCTCCGTCTTTCACTACGACTACAAGGACTATCAGGCCTTCTCGCTCGAAGGCCTGTCGCAGTTCGTCACCAACCGCCCGGCGAAGGTCACCGGCTTCGAGGGCGAGCTGACGCTGCGGCCCGCGAGCGGCCTCCTGCTGTCGGCGTTCCTCACGCACCTCGACACCAAGGTGAAGGGCATCACGCTGCCCGGCGGCCGCGTCGCCGACCGCAAGATGCCGCAGGCGCCCGCGTGGAGCCTCGGCGGGATGCTGCGCTACGCCTTCCCCGTCGGCCCCGGATCGCTCGGGTTCCAGACCGACTGGAAATACGACAGCGCGCAGTATTTCTCGACCTTCAACGCGCCCATCGACCACGAGGATTCGCACGTCGTCGGCAACGTCCGCGTGTCGTTCGAAACCGATGACGACCGCTGGGTGATCGCGGCCTTCGTCAACAACGTCACCGACAAGGAATACCGCATCTACAATCTCGATCTCGGCGCCGCGCTCGGCACGTCGAACCAGACCTACGCGCGCCCGCGCTGGTTCGGCGGCAGCGTCACGTATAATTTCTAGCATCTTCCGGGAGGGAGACAGGTTTGATAGGTTCAAGGTTGTGGCTGGCCGCGTTCGCGGCGCTTGCATCGGCCCCCGCGCACGCTGCCGTCGATGCGGCCGCAGGCGCGGCCGTGTTCAAGCGCTGCGCCATGTGCCATTCCGTCGATCCCGGCAAGAAAATTGCCATGGGTCCGAACCTGTCGGGTGTCGTCGGGCGCAAGGCCGGCACGGCCGAGTTCAACTATTCGCCCGCGATGAAAGCGTCGGGCATCGTCTGGACGCCGGACACGCTCGACGCCTTCCTCCAGAAGCCCGCCGCAACGATCAAGGGCTCGCGCATGGCTTTCGCGGGCCTGCCGCGCGCGGAGGACCGCGCCAACGTCATCGCCTATCTCACCACGCGGAAATAGCCTGACCCGCCGGAGGACCGACATGAAGACAATCACCGCCTTCACCGCACTCTGCCTCGCCGCCGTCGCCATCCCGGCAAGTGCACAGCTTCAGCCGGAGGAACTGACGACGGAATCGCTCGCCGAGGTGATGCAACCGCACTGGGTATGGGTGAACGACATCGCGTTCGACCGTATGCTCGACGGCCGCGCCTATCTGCTCGACGCCGACAGCGGCCAGATGCTCGGAATGGTGAGCGGCGGCTATGGTCACGGCTCCCTGCTGCTCGCCGAGGACGGCAAGACGTTCGGCGTGCCTTCGATCCACCTGTCGCGCGGCACGCGCGGCGAGCGCACCGACGTCGTTACCTTCTACAAGACATCGGACCTCAAGGCCGGCACGGAAGCGATCATCCCGCCCAAGCGCTTCAGCGGTATGCCATTCCTGTCGTCGGCGCCGGTGATGCCGGGGGGCCGCTTCGCGCTCATCTACAATTTCACGCCCGAGCAGTCCGTCACCGTCGTCGACATGCAGGCCGAGAAGACGGTCGGCGAGTTCGTGACCTCGGGATGCGGCCTCGCGTTCCCGACCGGCCCGGCGAAATTCTTCCTGATTTGCGGCGACGGCGCATTGCAACCCGCAACGCTCGACGCCGAAGGCAAGGTCACGCTCGGCAAGACCTCGAAGAAGCTGTTCGCCGACGACGACCCCGTCACCGAGAAGGGCGTGTGGACCGGCAAGCAGTGGCTGTTCTTCACGCCGAGCGGCAAGGTGCACGTGATCGACCATGCGAAGGACGTGCCGACGCTCGCAAAGACATGGTCGCTGACCACGGCGGCCGACGCGGGCTGGCGCCCGGGCGCGCTCCAGACCGCCGCCTATCATCGCGGCACCGGACGTCTCTATGTGCTGATGCACGAGGGCGGCCCCGACACGCACAAGGACCCCGGCACCGAGATCTGGGTCTACGACGCCGCGAAGCAGACGCGCATCCAGCGCATCCCGCTGGGCGGCATCGCGCTCTCCGTCGCTGTCAGCCAGGACGCGAAGCCGCTCCTCTACACGACCATGCCGGGCGAGACCGATTTCACGATCCGCGACGCCATGACCGGTGAGCTCATCCGCAAGATCGAAGGGCTCGGCGGATTCATGACGATCATTCAGCCCTCGCCGGTGACCGGCCAGTGAGCAGCCTCGACATCCTGCCCGTTCTGGTGGCGGACGTGCTGTTTGGCGGCCTGTTCCTTGTCGGCGGCGCGAGCAAACTCAGGGACTTCACCGCTTTCGCGGAAACGCTCGGCAACTACCGGCTGCTCCCGGGCGGACTTGTCCGTCCGGCGGGCGCGACGATCGCCGTCGCCGAACTCACCCTCGGCGCCGCGGCGATTGTCGCCGTGCCGCTCGGCAGTCAGATCGCCATGCTCGGCATCGCCGCGCTTCTGCTCGTCTATGCCGCTGCGATGGGCATCAACATCGCGCGCGGGCGCGATCACATTGATTGCGGCTGCAGCTTCGGTGCGGCGCGCGCTTCGCTCGGCTGGGAACTCGTCGCCCGCAACGTGGCGCTCGGCGTCATCGCCTTTGCGGTGTTCGTACTTCCCGTCAGCGCCCGCCCGTTCGGACCCATCGACTGGATTTCGGGCATCGGCGCGGTCGCGGCGTTCGCGCTTCTTTATCTCGGTTTCGGACAGTTCAGCGCAGGTAGGCTGCGCGGAAAGGCGGTAGTCAGATGAACGAGTTCTTTCTCGCGGCGTTCGCGCTGCAATGGGTGGCGATCATCGGACTCGCGCTGCTGATGGTCGGCCTGCTGCGTCAGGTCGGGATGCTCCACGAACGGCTCGGGCCGGTCGGCGCGCTGACGCTCTCGGGCGGCGCCAAGGTCGGCGAGACGGCACCCGCATTCGAGCTTCCGAGCCTTACCGGCGGTGACGTCCGCATCGGCGGCATCGCAGGCGATGGACGCTCGACGCTGGTGTTCTTCCTCTCGCCGACCTGCCCGATGTGCAAGTCCATGCTGCCAGTGCTGCTCTCCGTCGCACGCGAGAACGCCGCCACCACGCGCCTCGTGTTCGCGAGCGACGGCGACGAGGCCGCGCAAATGAAGATGATCGTGCAGCAGAAGCTCGGCGACCATCCGTTCGTGCTCTCCACCGATCTCGGCCGTGCGCACGGCGTCGGCAAGCTGCCCTACGCCGTACTGCTCGGCGCGGACGGACGCGTCGCCTCCAAGGGCCTCGTCAACAACCGCGAGCATGTCGAGAGCCTGTTCGAAGCCGAACGGACGGGCATCGCCTCGATCCAGGATTACATGGCGCGCCGCGATGCGGGCGCAAGCACGGGAGCTGCCCAATGAACCACAGGCTCGACAGGATCATGGAGCGGCTGAGCCGCACGGCCGCGCGCGGCATGTCGCGCCGCAGCTTCTTCGGCCGCGCGAGCGCCTTCGGCATCGCCGCGGCGTCCATGCCGCTGCTCCCTGTCTCACGCGCCAACGCGGCGCAGCAGCCGGGCGAAAGCGGCGATCCGCAGTCGTGCGACTACTGGCGCTACTGCGCGATCGACGGCTTCCTCTGCTCCTGCTGCGGCGGCAGCACCTCGTCGTGCCCGCCGGGCACCGAGCCGTCGCCGATCACATGGGTCGGTACCTGCCGCAACCCGGTGGACGGCAAGGATTACGTGATCTCCTACAACGACTGCTGCGGCAAGTCGGCGTGCGGCCGCTGCATGTGCAACCGCAACGAAGGCGACACGCCTGTCCACCAGCCCGCGGGCTCGAACGACATCAACTGGTGCCTCGGCACCGAGGTCGGCGTCGTCTACAACTGCTCGACCGCCGTCGTGCTCGGCGCTGCCGACTAGGGATGCGCCTTGCCGTCCTTCCCGTCCTGCTGTGCGCCGCCGCCGTGGTGGCGCACGCCGGTACAGCGCCGAACCTCGCGCGCAACGGGCGTTCGGCACACGTCAACTACATGACCGAATGCCAGGGCTGCCACCTGCCCGACGGCAGCGGCCAGAAAGGCAGCGTGCCGTCGATGAAGGGCGAGCTTCACCGCTTCCTGGCGGTGGAGGGCGGCCGGGAATTCCTCGTGCAGGTGCCGGGTTCGGCGAATTCGAAGCTCAGCGACGCCGATCTCGCCGCGTTGCTCAACTGGCTGCTCCCGAAGATGGGCGGCATCACGGCGGATGGATTCAAACCTTATACAGCGGAAGAGGTCGCGCTCTATCGCGCGCAGCGACTCGTCGACGTTACCGGCACGCGCGCCGCGCTCGTCGCGAAGTTCGCTCAGCCCGAAACGTCGAGTATCACCCGATAGAGCGCCGCGCAGTCGGCCCCGCATCCGCTGACACCGGTCCGCGTCTCGATCGCTTTCACCGCATCCTTCGCCGCGGCATCCGACGCGGCTGAAATCTCGAACACGACAAGCCGATCCGGCACCGCGACCGGTTCGTGCATCAGGACATTGTAGACCCGGTAGGGCGTCGCACCGACCGCGAGCCCCGCGTTCACGATGGCCCTCAATTCTTTCGACGCCACCCCTTTCGACCGGTGCAGGTAGAGATGTGTCGGCTTCGGCGCATCTGCGCTGCGCGTGCCCTTCCCCTCCCGCTGGTAGTAGATGCGCTCCGTCACCTTGATGAGATCGGTGCCGCGCCCGAGCTGGTCCATGCGCCAGCTCGCCATCAGCATCGCGATGATCGTCTTGTCCATGTCGGACGATGTGATCGTGTAGAGTGCCACATAGGGCCGCGCGCCGTCCTCCGTCACGGCAGCTCCGCGCCGCGCGCGCTCGTATCCCGGCACGGCGAGCACATCGGGAATGTCGATTTCGTTGTACCAGTGCTCGAATTCCGCCTCGCGCACCGGATCGACGTTCTCGGACTTCACCATCATCAGCCACTCGCTGCCGAGCGCTGCCGACGGCAGCGACAACAGCAGGGCCGCCGTCACAGCGCGAAGCGCGGTCATTTGAGGGCCGCGGCCAGCCGCTCGACCCATTGCTGGTGGAACGCCGTCGCCTCCGGCCCCGGCTGCCAGCCGAGCGCCATGTCGAGCACCGGATCGACGACCGCCGTCCGCTCGCCGCTCAGCACTTCCAGCACGGCGTGGCCGCAGAACGGCACATAGGCTTCCGCGTAGCCGCCCTCGTGAACGACCGCGAGCCGTCCGCCGCACAGGCGCCCGGCCGCGTCCATCATCTTCTGCGTCAGCGCGCGGTAGCTTTCGCTGTGCAGCAGCATCCGCGCCAGCGGATCGACACTGTTCGCATCGAGCCCGCACGCGACGATGATGAGTTCCGGTCGGAAGCTTTCGAGCGCAGACAGCACCAGCGCGTCGAACGCGTGGACGTAGGCGTCGTGCCCTGCGCCGGCGGGAAGCGGGATATTGAGGTTGAAGCCGAGCCCCGCGCCCGTGCCGCGATCCTCCGTGCCGCTGTATCCCGGCGGGAAGCAGCGGTCCTGATGGATCGAGATCGTCAGCACGTCGGCGCGGTCGTAGAAGATCGACTGCGTGCCGTTGCCGTGGTGCACGTCCCAGTCCACCACCGCGACCCGCGAGATGCCATGCCGCGCCTTCGCGGCCTCGATGGCGATCGGGATGTTGGCGAGCAGGCAGAAGCCCATCGGCATGTCGGCGAGGCAGTGGTGCCCCGCGGGGCGGCAGAGCGCGTAGGCGTTGTCGACCTTGCCGGTCAGCACGTCGTCGACGGCGGAAATGGCGAGGCCGCACGAAATCATCGCGATCTCGAAACCGCCCTTGCTGAACGGTGCGAGCCGGCCGAGATCACCGCCGCCCGCGTCGCTCGCCCTCTTGAAGTTGTCGATGTAGTCGCGGGGGTGGACGCGGCAGGCGTCTTCGACCGTGGCGGGGACGGAGTCCGCCATCACAAGTTTACGCGTGAGGCCCGAGGCGTTCGCGAGGTTGAGCAGACGGCGCTTGGAATCGGGCGTGTCCGCGCCCGCGGTGCCGCCGGGCGGCTGCACCCAGTCGCCGACGGGCAGGAACAGCGCCTGCATCCCGGTCGCGTGCCAGAAGGTGCGTTCGTCGGTGTAGAATCCGGTGCGCGGCATGGCCCTGTCCTCCTCAGTCAGCCGTCAACTTCGGCGGGTTCGCGGCATCATAGACCTTTTCGCCGTCGATGAAGGTCATGCGGACTTTCGTCGCGTGGATTTCGGTGACCGGCACCTTCCACGGGTTCCTTTCGGTGACGATGACGTCGGCGCGCATTCCGGGCTCGATCGCCCCCACGATGTCGCGCGTGCCCATCAGCGCCGCCGAATTCTCCGTGAAGATGCGGAACGCCTCGTCGAGCGTCACGCGCTCGTCCGGCGCGATCACCGTGCCGCCGCCGCCCGGCGCCTGCCGCGTCACCATCGTCTCGATGGCGAGCCACGGGTTGACCGACGGCACCACCGACCAGTCCGACCCCGCAACGACGTTCGCGCCGCTCGCCACAGCCTCCCGGATCGGGATCAGCCGCTTCATCATCTCGTCGCCCACCGCGCGGCGGATGTCCGTGTCGGTGATCGGCGTCGGATACCAGATGTAGGGCGAGAACTCCCATGTCAGGTGCAGGTCGCGCACGCGCGGGATGTCGGCGAGATCGGCGAAGGTCGTGTGACCGATGTCGTGCGCGGAGCCTGCCCAGCCGTTCACCTTGCGCGCATGTTCGGCGGCGGAAATCGCCGAGCGCACCGCGCCGTCGCCGACGGCATGGAACTTCACGTGCAGCCCCATGCGGTCGAACCGCGCGACCGCCTCGTCGAGGACCGGCTGCGGGATCAGCAATATGCCCTTGTTGGCGGGATCGGTGTTCGACACCCCCTTGTAGGGTTCGAGCATCGCGGCGGTGTGGCTCTCGATCGGCACGCCGTCCATGAAGATCTTCACGCAGTCGGTCTTGAAGCGCGGCTTCGCATAGAGGGCGCGCATCTCGATCAGGCGGTCGCCCGCGGCATCGCCCGGCGTCCACACGATGCACCCGCGCACGCGCTGCTTGACGACGCCTTCGCCGGAGAGGTCGGAGATCGTCTTCATGTTGCTGTCGCGCACCGTCGCTTCCGTATAGGAGGTGATGCCGAACGACAGCATCTGCGCCGTCGAAAGCGTCAGCGCCCTGCGGTTCATCTCCTCGCTCGGCGCGGGCACGGCCTTCTCGACAAGCTCCGTCGCCGTTTCGCGGAACACGCCCGTGGGATTGCCCTTCGCGTCGCGCTCGATGATGCCGCCCGCCGGGTCCTTCGTGTCGCGCGTCACGCCCGCGACCTCCAGCGCCTTCGAATTCGCCCAGATGCTGTGGTGCGATTCGTCCGAAAGCAGCACGGGGTTGTTCGGCGCGACCTTGTCGAGGAAGGCGCGCGTCTGCTCGCCCTTTTTGAACACCGCGCCGACCCAGTTGCCGCCGACGATCCAGTCGCCGGGCTTCGCGGCCTTCACGCATTCCTTGACGCGCGCAGCGATGGCGGCGGGCTTCGCGCCGTAAGCGAAGCCGCACGCGAACTGCTCGAGCCCCGCGAAATGGCTGTGGACATGCATGTCGTGGAGGCCGGGCAGCACCGCCGCGCCGTTCAGATCGACGACGACCGAATTCGGCCCGCGATACGCCTCCGCGGCCTTCGCATCGCCGACCGCGACGATGACGCCGTCCCGGATCGCGACCGCCTGCGCCCAGCCGGACGGTGTGCGCACGTCGCCGTTCAGCAGGATCGTGTCCGCCGGAGCTTCCGCCGCCGCCGCGCCGCCGATCGCCGAAAGGGCCAGCACGCTCCCTGCAATGGTTTTCAGCATCCCCTGTCTCCCCTGCCCGTTCCTAAAGTGTCGAATAGTCTTCCGTCTGATCGCGCAGATCGCGGAGGAAGGTTTCCAGCCCGGCCTTGCGTTCCGGCAGCAACGCCTTGCCCGCGGACGACAATACCCGCGCGGGCACGTTCGCGAGATTGGCCTCCAGCATCTTCACCATGTCCGGCCCCCCGGGCTTGCCGCCCTGCGGATCGACGAGCGCCATCACGCGCGCCACGCCCACCGCGCCGAGCCAATCGAGCGCATCGGCGTCGTGCAGGTAGAGCGCTTCCGGCGTCTTCGGCTCGCGGTCGTACATGTGGGTGCGGATCGCCTCGCGCACGGCGTCCAGCTTGCGCTCGGGAAAGCCGCTGTCTTTCAGGATCGTGTCGACGATCGCGGCGGCGCGGTCGGCATGGTCCGTGCCCTCCACGGCCCATTTCGGGAACGCCGCCATGTCGTGGAGATACGCGGCGGCGAACATCACGTCGTCGTCGAGGCGAACACCATCTGTGCGTGCAAGCTGCTGCGCCAGCACATAGTCCCGCACGCTGTGCGAATAGCCCCACGCGGGATTGCGGAATTCCTTGGCCGCCAGTTCGCGCACCTTCGCGCGCCATGCCGCCTCCGCCCGGTGGCCGACGCTCGAAGGGCGGCCCGGCACGTGCTCCATGGCGCTGTATTTCAGGAAGAAGTCGGCCTCCTTGTAACCCGGGTAAAGCGCGATCATCTTCCCCATCGCTTCTTCCGGCGACTTGGCGGTTTCGGTCACGGCGAGGAAATCGTCGATGTAGCGCACCGACGGATCGAAGATGCGCACATCGGTCGGGTCGCCGTGACCAGGATAGACTTTGGGTTTCTGCTTCGCGTAGCGCACCTTCAGCGCGACGAGCTCGGCGCGCCAGTTCTTCAGGTCCTCGCGGCTGATGTCGTCGCCCATCCAGAAATGTACGCCGTTGTAGCCGAAATCCGAAAGGAACAGCGCGTTGAGATCGGGGCTGTAGACGGTGGTGATATAGGGCGTTTCCGCGCGCATGTAGTCGGTGGAAAGTTCGAGCGTCCCGCCGCCGACCATCTCCAGCGCCGGCGCGTTCAGAACCGCGATGTTGCGTTCATAGTCGAAACCGTCCGGGTGCTCCGGCGTCTTCGGCTTCAGCGCGGGATCGAGCGGCGGCTCGGCGCCGGTCTCGCCGCCCGTGTCCATGTAGATCGCGTAGCGCTTGATGTCGGCCTTGATGTCCTCGTTCGCGACGACAATCTTCGCGTCCGGGAATTCCTCGCGGAACACCGCCATTCCGGTGAAATGGTCGGTATGGCCGTGGCTGATGAGGACATGCGTCAGCGGCAGCTTCATCGCCTTGATCATGGCGGCGAGCTTTCGCGCCTCGTTCGCCTTGCGCTGCACGTCCATCACCACGAGCGACGTGCCGTTCGAGAAGACGAACGAGTTCACCGTGGCGAAATCGCCCTTGTAGACCGAAACCGTTTCCACCCGCTCGGCATGCGCGGGCGCCGCGATGAGCAGCGCGAAG
>JRYH01000137.1_pt1 | contig 13738 bp, 8 predicted proteins | sample 235351 | NCBI WGS metagenome assembly JRYH01 (sample SAMN03074221, study PRJNA261480) | activated sludge metagenome | biome: Wastewater Treatment Plant; feature: Wastewater; material: Activated sludge; isolation source: activated biomass of a wastewater treatment plant treating wastewater... ... | reverse complement strand
TGGCCCTTGCCGTCGCCGCCGGCGATCAGCCGGCAGCGCTTGCCGAGCCCTTCGAGGGCCGCCACGGTGGCGCCCACGTTGGTGCCCTTGCTGTCGTCGTAGTACTCGACGTCGTCGACGACCGCGATCAGCTGGCAACGGTGGGGCTCGCCCTCGTAGGCGCGCAGGCCGTGCAGCATCTTCGCCATCGGCACGCCGATCGCGCTGCACAGCGCGAGCGCGGCGAGCGCGTTGAGCTGGTTGTGCAGGCCGCGGATGCGCAGCGCGTCGGCCGGCATCAGCTTGCGGATCATCACCGGCACCGGCTCGCGCCGGCGGCGTCCGCCCGGGGCCTCCTCGGCCGCGACCGCCTGCGCGAGCCAGACCAGGGGGCCCTCGCGCACCAGCCCGAAGTCGCCGGCCGCCGCGGGCGCATCGGCGCCGAAACCGGCGCGCGGCTCGCGCTCGATCGCGGTGGCCGCATCGCCGCGGTTGAAGACCGCGACCGCGCCGGGCGCGTAGATGCGCTTCTTGGCCGCGGCGTAGCTGGCCATCGACGCGTGCCAGTCGAGATGGTCCTCGCTGAGGTTCAGGATCGCGGCCGCGTCGGGCGCGAAGCTGTCGGCCAGCGCCAGCTGGAAGCTCGAGAGTTCCAGCACCCAGACCTGCGGCAGGTCCTGGGCCGCGATCGCCTCGCGCAGGGCATCGAGCATCGGCGGGCGGATGTTCCCGGCCGTGCGGACCGACAGACCCGCCGAGGCGCACAGGTGCGCCGCCAGCGCCGTGGTGGTGGTCTTGCCGTTGGTGCCGGTGATCGCGACGACCTTCGGCGCATAGCCGCCCTCGCGCAGCTCGGCAAGCGCCTGCGCGAACAGCTCCAGCTCGCCCGCCACCGCGATGCCGCGCGAGCGGGCCGCCGAGTGGAAGGCCGCCGAGGGGCCGGTCTCGATCGACAGGCCGGGGCTCCAGGCCACCAGGTCCACGCCGTCGAGCCAGGCCTCGTCGAAGTCGCCGCCGAGCACCTCGACGTCGCCTGCCGCCTCGCGCAGATCGGCCAGCCGCGGCAGGCGCGAGGGGTCGCCGGCGCGGGTGTCGGCCACCCGCAGCACGGCGCCGCGGGCCGCGGCCCAGCGGGCCATCGCCAGGCCCGAGTCGCCCAGGCCGAGGACCAGCACGCGCCGGCCGGCGAGGTCGAAGAGCCTCAGCTGCGAGGCCTGGCCGGTCTGGAGGATGGGGGCGCTCATCGCTCGGTCACCGCAGCTTGAGCGTGGACAGGCCGAACAGCACAAGCATCATCGTGACGATCCAGAAGCGCACGACGACCTGGCTCTCCTTGACGCCGCCGACCTCGAAGTGGTGATGCAGCGGCGCCATCCGGAAGATGCGGCGCCCTTCCCCGTATCGGCGCTTGGTGTACTTGAAGTAGCCGACCTGCAGCATCACCGACAGCGTCTCGACCACGAACACGCCGCCCATGATGAAGAGCACGATCTCCTGGCGCACGATGACGGCCACCGTTCCCAGCGCGCCGCCCAGCGCGAGCGCGCCCACGTCGCCCATGAAGACCTGCGCGGGGTAGGCGTTGTACCAGAGGAAGGCCAGGCCCGCGCCGGCGATCGCCGCGCAGAACACGGTCAGCTCGCCCGCGCCGGGAATGAACGGGATCAGCAGGTACTTGGCGAAGACCGCGTTGCCGGTCACGTACGCGAACACGCCGAGCGCCGAGCCGACCAGCACCGAGGGCATGATCGCGAGGCCGTCGGCGCCGTCGGTGAGGTTCACCGCGTTGCTGGTGCCCACGATCACCAGGTAGGTCAGCACGATGAAGCCGATCACGCCGAGCGGATAGGCGACGTTCTTGAAGAAGGGCACGATCAGGTCGGCCTGCGGCGGCAGGCTGGCGGTGAAGCCGCTGGCCACCCAGTCCACGAACAGCGACCAGGCCTGCGCGTTGGTCTGCGCCGGCACCGCGAAGGCCAGCGCGATCGCCGCGCCCAGGCCGATCGCCGACTGCCAGAAGTACTTCTCCTTTGCCGACATGCCCTTGGGGTCGCGGTGCACGACCTTGCGGTAGTCGTCGATCCAGCCGATCCATCCGAAGCCCAGCGTGACGATCAGCACGATCCACACGAATCGGTTGGTCAGGTCGGCCCACAGCAGCGTGGCCGCGGCGATCGAGATCAGGATCAGCGCGCCGCCCATGGTCGGCGTGCCCGACTTGGTGAGATGGGTCTGCGGCCCGTCGGTGCGCACCGCCTGCCCGATCTTCAGCTCGGTGAGTTTGCGGATCAGCGAGGGGCCGAACATCAGGCCGATCGCCAGCGCGGTCAGCGCGGCAAGCACCGCGCGCAGCGTGATGTAGCCGAAGACCGAGAAGGCGCGGACGTCCTGGGCCAGCCACTGGGTGAGCGCGAGCAGCATCAGTGCGCCTCCGCCTGCGCCGCGCCGGCCAGCGCGGCGACGACGCGCTCCATCCGCATGAAGCGCGAGCCCTTGACCAGCACCGTGGCCGGCGGAAGCGCCAGCCCGCGCGCCCGCTCGACCAGCGCGTCGACGTCGTCGAAGTGCTCGGCCGCGGGGCCGCAGGCCGCGACGGTCTCGCGGGTGGCATCGCCGAGCGCGAGCACGCGGTCGATGCCGCGCTCGCGCGCGTAGTCGCCGACCTCGCGGTGATAGCGCGGCCCGTCGTCGCCGACCTCGCCCATGTCGCCGAGGACCAGCACGCGGGGGGCGGGCAGCGAGGCCAGCACGTCGATCGCGGCGCGCACCGAGTCGGGGTTGGCGTTGTAGCTGTCGTCGATCAGCGTGGCGCCCGAGGCCGCGCGCAAGCGCGCGAGCCGGCCCACCGCGGGGCGGAAGCGCTCGAGCCCGCGCACGATGGCGTCGGCGCCGGCGCCCGCCGCGAGCGCGCAGGCCGCCGCGGCCAGCGCGTTGCGGACGTTGTGTGCGCCGTCGATCGAGAGCTGCACCGGATGCGCCTGGCCCGCGATGGCGATCGTGAACCCGTCGGGCCGCGCGCCGGCCTCGGCCGACACGGTGAAGCGCGAGTGATCGGCGGGATCGGCGCGCAGGCCGAACTCGAAACAGCGGCGCGCGCCGGCCAGCGAGCGCCAGATCGGGGTGTGCGGGTCGTCGCCGGGAAACACCGCGACGCCGTCCGCGGGCAGCGCGGCGATGGACTGCCCGTTCTCGATCGCGGTCGCCTCGACGCTGCGCATGAACTCCTGGTGCTCGCGCTGGGCGTTGTTCACCAGCGCGATCGTGGGCGCGGCGATCTCCGAGAGCCAGGCGATCTCGCCCGGTCGGTTCATGCCCAGTTCGATCACCGCCGCCCGGTGGGCCTCGGTCAGATTGAACAGGGTGAGCGGCACGCCGACGTCGTTGTTCAGGTTGCCGCGGGTCGAGAGCCGGGCCTTCTCGCCGAAGGCCTCGGCGAGGATCGCCGCGACCATCTCCTTGACGGTCGTCTTGCCGTTGCTGCCGGTGACCGCGATCAGCGGCAAGGCGAAGCGCCGCCGCCAGCCCGCGGCGAGCTCGCCGAGCGCACGCCGGCTGTCCGGCACCCACAGCGCCGGCAGCGGGATGCCCTCGACCCAGCGCTCGAAGAGCACCGCGGCCGCGCCTTTCGCGCGCGCGCCGGCCAGGAAGTCGTGCGCGTCGAAGCGCTCGCCGCGCAAGGCCACGAACAGTTGCCCCGGCGCCAGCGCGCGGGTGTCGGTGCAGACGCCCGCGACCTTCACGGTCGGGTCGCCGATCAGCCTGCCGGCCGACAGCCAGTCCAGTGCCTGGCGCAGGTCAAACATTGCTGCGCTCCGCGGCCGGCTGCGCGAGACCGAGCAACTCGCGCACCGTGTCGACATCCGAGTAGGGATGACGCACGCCCTGGATCTCCTGGTAGTCCTCGTGGCCCTTTCCGGCAATCAGCACGACGTCGGCCGGCGCGGCGATCCGCAGCGTGCGCGCGATCGCCTCGCGCCGGTCGAGCTCGGTGAGCCAGGGCTCGCGGGTCAGCCCCGCGCGGATGTCGGACGCGATCCTGAAGGGCGCCTCGCTGCGCGGGTTGTCGCTGGTGATCACCACGCGATCGGCGTGGCGCTCGGCGACCAGGCCCATCAGCGGGCGCTTGCCGGCGTCGCGGTCGCCGCCGGCGCCGAACACGCACCACAGGAATCCGCCGCGGGCGGCCGCCACCGGGCGCAGCGCCTGCAGCACGCTCATCAGCGCGTCGGGGGTGTGCGCGTAGTCGACCACCACCAGCGGCGAGCCGGCGGCCTCGAGGCGCTGCATCCGCCCGGGGATCGGCCGCAGCGTGCGCAACAGCGACATGGCCGCGTCGAAGGGCATGCCGAGCGAGATCCACGTCGCGGCGACCGCCGTGGCATTGACCACGTTGAACCGCCCGAGCACGCCGAACTCGATCTGCGCGCGCCCGAAGTCGCCGCCGATCGAGACCGCCATGCTGCTGGTGCCCTCGGCGATCTGCCAGGCGGACAGCTTCTTGCGTGCCCGCCAGCCATGCTCGCCGGGCAGCTGGCCGAAGGCGATCGTGGGCACGCCCTCGGGCACGGTGTCGATGACGACCGGCGCGATCGGATCGTCGCCATTGATGATCGCCACCTGAAGCCCCGGCCAGGCGAACAGCCGCAGCTTGGCGCCCAGGTAGGCGCGCTCGTCGCCGTGGTAGTCGAGGTGATCGCGGGAGAAGTTCGTGAAGACCGCGGTGTGCACCGTCAGCCCGTCGATGCGGCCCTGGTCGATCCCGATCGACGAGACCTCCATGGCCACGACTTCGACGCCGGCCTCGACGAAGGCCGCGAGCATGCGCTGGAGCGAGATCGCATCGGGCGTGGTGAGGCCGAAGGAGGCGAGCGCCACGCCCTCGCGGCCGGGCTCGACGATGCCGCTGCCCAGCGTGCCGATGACTGCCGCCTTGCGGCCGGACTCGGCCAGGCCGCGGGCGATCCACTGGGTGCAGCTGGTCTTGCCGTTGGTGCCGGTGACCGCGACCACCACCAGCTTCGAGGACGGGTCGCCGTACCAGGCGGCGGCCAGCGGGCCGACGCAGCGAGACAGCCCCTCGACCTCGCGGATCGGAACACCGCAGGCCGGCGCTTCGCCGCCGGCCTCGCACACCACCGCCGCGGCGCCGGCCGCAACCGCGGCGCCGATGTGGCGGCGGCCGTCGCTGCGCCGCCCGGGCAGCGCGACGAACACGTCGCCCGGCCGGACAGCCCGGCTGTCGGCAACCAGGTGAGCGCCCGGCGCGACGACACCGCGCAGCCAGGCGACGAGGGAATGCACCAGCGAATCGCTGTCCTGGCGCGGATCGGTCACATGCTCTCCTTCACTGGCTCGGCAGGCAGCACGACCTGGGCGAGCGGGGCATCGGGCGGAATCCTGAGCGCGCGCAGCGAATCGCCGGTGATGCGCGCGAAGATGGGCGCGGCTACGACGCCGCCGTAGTACTTGCCGGCCGAGGGTTCGTCGAGCATGACCGCCACGACCACCCTGGGATCCGAGGCCGGCGCGAAGCCGACGAAGGACGAGATGTACTTCTTCACGTACCGGCCGCCTTCCTGCTTGTGCGCGGTGCCGGTCTTGCCGGCCACCCGGTAGCCGGCGATCTGCGCGCGTGGCGCGGTGCCCTGGGGGCCGGCGGCGAGCTCGAGCATCTTTCGGACCGCCCGCGCGGTCTGCGGCTTGATCACCTGCTCGCCCTGCACCCGGCCGTCGGCCCGGAACATCGAGACCGGCACCAGCTCGCCGTCGCGCGCGAACACGCTGTAGGCGCGCGCCAGCTGCAGCAGCGAGACCGACATGCCGTGGCCGTAGGACATCGTGGCCTGCTCGATCGGCTTCCAGCTGCGGTACGGACGCACCCTGCCGGCCACCGCGCCGGGGAAACCCAGGCGGGGCGCCTGGCCGAAACCCAGCGCAGCGTAGAACTCCCACATCTTCTGGGCCGGCATGTCGAGCGCCATCTTGGCGGTGCCGACGTTCGAGGACTTCTGGATGACCTCCTCGACGGTGAGCAGGCCGTGCGGGTGGGCGTCGCCGATCGTGTTCGGCCCGATGCGCATGCGCCCCGGCGCGGTGTCGATCACCGTCTCCGGACGCACCCGGCCCAGCTCGAGCGCCAGGGCGGCGGTGAAGGGCTTCATCGTCGAGCCGGGCTCGAAGGTGTCGGTCAGGACGCGGTTGCGGAGCTGCGCGCCGGTGAGCTTGTCGCGCCGGTTCGGGTCGTAGGTCGGCCAGTTGGCCAGCGCGAGCACCTCGCCGGTCTTCACGTCGATCACGACCGCGGCGCCGGCCTTGGCCTTGTGCTCCTGCACCGCGTCGCGCACCGCGTCGAAGGCGAGGAACTGGATCTTCGAATCGATCGAGAGCGCGAGGTCGCTGCCGTGGTGGGGTTCGCGGGTCGCGCCCACGTCCTCGATGATCCGCCCGAGCCGGTCGCGGATCACGCGACGGCTGCCGGGCTCGCCGGCGAGCACCGAGTTCTTGGCCAGCTCGACGCCTTCCTGCCCGATGTCCTCGACGTTGGTGAAGCCGACCACGTGCGCGATCGTCTCGCCCTCGGGGTAGTGCCGCTTGTACTCGCGCTGCTGGTGGATGCCCGGAATGCCGAGCGCGGCGATCTTCTGCGCGACGTCGGGTTCGACCTGGCGGCGCAGGTAGACGAAGGTCCGGTCGCTGTCGGCCAGCCGCTTGCGCAGGTCGGCCTCCTTCATCTGGAGCAGTTTCGCCAGCTGCGCGATCTGCGCCGGCGTGGCGTCGACGTCCTCGGGCGAGGCCCAGACCGCCCGGGCGGGCAGGCTGGACGCGAGCAGCGGCAGGCCGGCGCCGGCGGCGAGCACGGTCATCACCAACGCGATCACCGGCCCGCCGCGCCATTCGGCGAAGGGGCGCTTCCACAGCCAGGGGGCCACGAGCGTCGCGATGCCCAGCAGGCTCCAGACCAGGATCACGTCGGTCGTCGAGGCGCCGTGCTCGCGCATCCACGCGATCACGAAGGTCATGTAGCCGATGTAGCCGAGCCCGAAGCAGGTGTAGGCGAGCAGCGCCGGCGCGAAGTCGCGGGGCCGCCAGACCGGCGCGCCGGCGGAAGCCAAAGCGGCGGGCTCGGCGATCGCCCGGGCCGCTGCGATGGCCGCCACGGTCATCGCCAGCGAGGCCGCGCCCATCGCCAGCCACGCTTGCGGCCAGGCGGCATCGCCGCCGCGCTCGAGCAGCAGCGGGATGCCCGCGCCGCACAGCACGAGCCCGGCGCCCGATCCGCCGAAGAACACGGTGATCGCCAGCGTGGCGCGGCGCGGGTCGTCGGGGAACACGTTGCCGGCGAGCGCGCCGCCGCAGACGAACACCATCGCGCCGGCCACGCCGGCAATGGCGCGCAGCGCCGACAGCGCGAGCAGGTCGTCGACGAGGCCGGTGGCGAGCAGCGCCAGCGCGGTGGCCGGCATCCCGGCAATGAAGAGCGCGCGGTTGCCCACGCGGTCGACCAGCGCCCTGGCGAGCAGCGCGCCGGCCAGGTAGCCGAAGGCATTGGCGGTGTTCAGCCAACCCGCCTGCGACCAGTTCCATCCAAGGTCGTTGCGCATGGCGGGCAACATCAGCGCGTAGGCGAAGCGCGCGAAGGAATTCGACACCACGGTGCCGAGCGACAGCAGGAAGGCGATGCCCAGTCCGTTCACCCGGCTCTCCCCGCACCAGTCGGGGCGCGAACCGTCGGAGCGCGAGCCGTCCAGGCGCCGGGCCTGACGCCGATCGCGGTGACCAGGCCGTAGGCCGCGATGCCGAGCGCCACGCCGAGGAAGTAGCCGTCCAGCCCCATGCCTGCCGGCTCGGCCAGCAGCCAGCCGCCGCCGACCGCGAGCCCGATGCGCGACAGCGCCGCCAGCACGGGCCAGCGCATCCGGCCGGCGCCCATGGACGCGAAGTAGAGCGCCATCCCGAGCCCGAACATGCCGAACGCCAGGCCGGTGAACGACAGCGCGCGCGCCGCGATCGACACCACCTCGGGGTCGCCGCTGAACAGCCCCGCGAACTGCGTCGGCGCCAGCGCCACCGCGAGGCCCGCCGCGCCGGTGGCCGCGAAGACCAGCCAGGCGCCGGTCCACGCGATCCGGCGCGCGGTGGCCCAATCGCCCGCGCCGACCGCATGCCCCACCAGGGCGGTCAAGGCCGAGCCCACGCTGAAAGCCGCCGGAATGACGAGGAACTCCAGACGAGCGGCGATGCCGAAGGCAGCGACCGCGGCCGCACCGTAGGCCGCCACCTGCGCGGTGACGAGGATGGTCGTGAGATTCGCGATCGCCGCGAGGCCGCAGGCAACCAGCCCGACCGAGAGGATCCGATGGAACAGGGGCCGCGACGGACGAACGCGAAACCCCGGCGCGAATCCGGCCTCCCCGCGCCAGACCGCTGCCGCCATGGCCGGCGCGGCGCCCCAGAAGGCGAGCGCGAAGCCGGCGCCCAGCCCGGCCAGGCCCATGCCCAGCGGCTCGGCAAGCAGCCAGCCCAGAAGGGGGCAGCCTGCCCAGGTGAGGGCCAGGATCCGGGCCGCGAGCGCATGGCGGCCGCCGCCGCGCAGCACCGAGGCGAAGGTGTTGGCCAGCCAGACCGGCGCCGCGCCTGCGCCGAACAGCCAGATCGCGTAGCCCGACGCGGCCTGCGCGACCTCGGGCCCTGCGACCGCGCCGAGCACTTCGGCGGGAAACCCTGCCAGAACGATGCCGAAGGCCGCGCCGGCGACGACCGCAATCAAGCTCGCGTGCACGACCAGCGCCGACGCCTCGTCGCGCCGGCCGGCGCCCAGCGCCCGGGCGATCGCCGAGGCCACGCCGCCGCCCATCGCGCCGGTCGACATCTGCTGCATCAGCTGGGCGAAGGGGAGCACCACCGCCCAGCCCGCGAAGGCGGCCATGCCCTGCCGTGAGGCCAGCCAGATCTCGATCAGCTGCGCGACGACCTGCAGCGCCGCCAGCAGGCCGGTCGGCGCTGCCAGCGCGAAGATGCGCCGAAGCAGCGGCGCGATCGCGACCGGCTGCGCCGACGCCGTCCTCACTGCCTTGCGGGCCGCCGCGCGGGCCGCCATCCGGCCTTCAGGGCCGCAGCACGATCGCGCCGGTGGTCGCGCGCGACTCGGCGGCCCGGTGCGCCTGCGCGACCTCGTCGAGGGAGAATCGCGCGCCGATGGCCGCCTGCACATGGCCGGCGGCAATCGCCTGGAAGACCTCGACCGCGTTGGCGCGGAAGGTCGCCGGGTCGGCATTGTGCGGAAACACCGAGGGCCGCGTCAGGAAGAGGCAGCCCTTCTTGTTCAGCAACTCCGGCTCGATCGCGGGCGCCGGGCCCGAGGCCGCGCCGTAGAGCACCACCAGGCCGAAGGGCGCGGCGCAGTCGAGCGAATGCAGGAAGGTGTCCTTGCCGACCGAGTCGTAGACCACGCGCGCCTTGCGGCCGCCGGTGGCCTTCAGCAAGGCCTCGGGCCAGCCCGGCTTCGAGTAGTCGATCGCGTGATCGGCGCCGGCGGCACGCGCGATCTCGCACTTGGCTGCCGATCCGGCGGTGCCGACGACCTCGGCGCCGAGCGCCTTGGCCCAGCGGCACAGGATCTGGCCCACGCCGCCGGCCGCCGCATGCACCAGCAGCAGGTCGCCGGGCTCCACGCGATGGGTCCTGCGCAGCAGGTACTGCGCGGTCATCGCCTTGAAGAAGATCGCGGCCGCGTCTTCGTCGGAGACCGACGCCGGCAAGGTGGCCAACCGGTCCGCGGGCAGGTTGCGACGATCGGCATAGGCGCCGATGCCAGCGTTCATGTAGACCACGCGATCGCCGGCGCGCAGGTCCGCCACGCCCGGTCCCACGGCCTCGACGACGCCCGCGGCCTCGTGACCGAGACCGGTGGGCAGCGGCAGCGGATAGGCGCCGCGCCGCTGGTACACGTCGATGAAATTGAAGCCGATGGCGGTCTGGCGCACCGTGACCTCGCCGACGCCGGGATCGGGCAGCTCGACCTGCTCGATCCTCATCGCCTCGGGACCGCCGAACTCGCGGATGCGCACCGCGCGGGACATCGTCATGACCGGGCCTCCCGTCAGGCAAGCGTGTAGGCGGTCTTCACCGTGGTGAAGAACTCCTGCGCGTAGCGGCCCTGCTCGCGCGGGCCGTAGCTCGAGCCCTTGCGGCCGCCGAAGGGCACGTGGTAGTCCACGCCGGCGGTCGGCAGGTTGACCATCACCATGCCCGACTGGCAGTGGCGCTTGAAGTGCGCGGCGTGCTTCAGCGAGGTTGTCGCGATGCCGGCCGACAGGCCGAAGGTGGTGTCGTTCGCCGCCGCCAGCGCGGCTTCGTAGTCCTTCACGCGGATGACGCTCGCCACCGGACCGAAGATCTCCTCGCGGTTGATCCGCATCGCGGCGGTGGTGTCGGTGAACAGCGCCGGCGCCATGTAGAAGCCCTCGGTCTCGCGCTTCAGGCGGTCGCCGCCGATCACCAGCGTGGCGCCCTCGGACTGGCCGATCTCGATGTAGCTCATGTCCTGCTCGAGCTGCGACTGGCTGGAGACCGGGCCGATGTCGGTGCCGGCCTTCAGCGCGTCGTCGACCTTCAGCGCGGCCATCCGCTCCTTCATCGCCTCGATGAACTTCGCGTAGATGCCGTCGGTCACGATCAGCCGGCTCGACGCGGTGCAGCGCTGCCCCGTCTGGAAGAAGGCGCTCTGCACGCAGATCTCGACCGCCTGCTCGAGGTCGGCGTCGTCGAGCACGACCTGCGGGTTCTTTCCGCCCATCTCGAGCTGCACCTTCTTGAGGTTCTGCGCGCAGGCCTGCGCCACGCGCGCGCCCACGCTCTGCGAGCCGGTGAAGCTGATCGCGTCGATGCCGGGGTGGTTGATCAGGCGCTCGCCCACCACGCTGCCGCGGCCCATGACCAGGTTGAACACGCCGGCCGGGATGCCCGAGCGCGAGATGATCTCGGCGATGGCCCAGGAGCAGCCCGGCACCAGGTCGGCCGGCTTCAGGACCACGCAGTTGCCGTAGGCCAGCGCCGGCGCGATCTTCCACGCGGGGATCGCGATCGGGAAGTTCCAGGGCGTGATGATGCCGACCACGCCGACCGGCTCGCGGGTGACCTCGACGCCGATGCCCGGACGCACCGAGGGCAGCGTCTCGCCGGCCAGCCGCAGGCACTCGCCGGCGAAGAACTTGAAGATGTTCCCCGCGCGCACCGCCTCGCCGATGCCGTCGGCCAGGGTTTTGCCTTCCTCGCGGGCCAGCAGCCTGCCGAGCTCTTCCCGGCGCGCGAGGATCTCGGTGCCGATCTTGTCGAGGGCGTCGTGCCGGGCCTGGATACCGCCGGTCGACCAGGCCGGGAAGGCCGCCCGCGCCGCCTGCACCGCGGCCTCGAGCTGCGCGGCGTCGGCCTGCGCGTACTCGCCGATCACGTCGGTCAGGTCAGACGGGCTGATGTTCTTCGTGTAGGCATTGCCGGCGACCCATTCGCCGCCGATCAGGTTCTCGTGCTTTTTCGTCATGGCGTTCTCCTTGTTCACTTGCCCCAGCGCAGCACGACCGGATCGAGCCGCCGGGCGACGTCGATCAGGCCCGCGCGGGTGGCGGGATGCATGGGTGGAATCGGGTGGCGCGGCGCCTCGCAGTCGATCACGCCCCCTTCCTTCATCAGCGCCTTGGCGGCCAGCAGCCAGCCCTGGCGGTTCTCGTAGTTGATCAGCGGCAGCCAGCGGTTGTAGGCGGCCATGGCCGTCTCGCGATCGCCTGCCAGATAGGGATCGACGATGGTGCGGATGCCGTCGGGATAGCCGCCGCCGGTCATCGCACCGTTGGCGCCGGCGTCCATGTCGGCCAGCAGGGTGATCGCCTCCTCGCCGTCCCAGGGCCCTTCGATCGCGTCGCCGCCCAGCCGGATCAGCTCGCGCAGCTTGGAGGCGGCGCCGGCCGTCTCGATCTTGAAATAGGACACCTGCTCGATCTCGCGGGCCATCTTCGCCAGGAAGGCGGGCGTGAGCGTGGTGCCCGAGACCGGCGCGTCCTGGATCATGATCGGGATGTCGATCGCGTCCGAAAGCCGGGCGAAGAACTGCTCGATCACCGGCTCGGCCACCCGGATCGAGGCCCCGTGATACGGCGGCATCACCATCACCATGGCCGCGCCCATGTCCTGGGCCCGGCGGCTGCGCTCGGCGCAGACCCGGGTGCTGAAGTGCGTGGTGGTCACGATGACCGGCACGCGCCCTGCCACGTGGGCGAGGATCTCGCGCGTGAGCAGTTCGCGCTCGTCGTCGGACAGCACGAACTGCTCGGAGAAGTTCGCCAGGATGCACAGGCCGTTGGAGCCTGCGTCGATCATGAAGTCCACGCAGCGCTTCTGGCTGGCGAGGTCCAGCTCGCCGTTCTCGCGGAACGTGGTCGGGACGACGGGAAAAACGCCCTGGTAGCGGGCCTTGCGGGGAGTGGTCATCGGGATCGCCCTGCGGGTTCGTTCTTGTGGCCGGCCGGCGAGGCGAACGCCGGCGGATGCGGAACCCAATGATACCGGGCCGGAGAATCCACCGCTCGTTGAGCAGGGTCAAGCCGGCCTGCTCCCCGGCGCCGGGCTTCGGTGTCATGATGAAGCAAAGCCGTCGACCCGCGATGCACGAGGAGCCGTCGATGAAGCACACCACGCCGATCGCCGCGCTGGCCTGCGCGATCGTTTCCGCTGCCCTGCTGCTGGCCCCGGCCGCGCCGGTGCAGGCGCAGGAGCCGGCCACCTGGCGAGCCCACGCGCCGTACAGCCAGCAGGAGCTCGACCAGATGCTGGCGCCGATCGCGCTGTATCCCGACGCGCTGCTCGCGCAGGTGCTGATGGCCGCCACCTACCCGCTCGAGGTGGTGCAGGCGGCCCGATTCATGCAGCGCAACCCCGGCCTGTCCGGCGACACGCTGGCACGCGCCATCGAGCCGATGCGCTGGGACCCGAGCGTCGCGGCGCTCACGCAGTTCCCGTCGGTGCTGGCCATGATGAACGAGGAGCTCGAGTGGACCGAGCGCCTCGGCGATGCATTCCTCGCGCAGCGCGAGCAGGTCATGGACACGATCCAGATGCTGCGCGACCGCGCCTGGGCGGCCGGCACGCTGCGGCCGAACGACCGCCAGAACGTGATCGTTCGCGACCGCGTCTACCTGATCGAGACCTGGCACCCCGGCTACTACTGGGTGCCCTACTACAACCCGCTGATCGTGTTCGGCACCTGGTGGTGGCCGGCCTACACCCCCTTCCTGTGGGTGCCCCCGGTCATCTACCGCCCGCCCTATTTCCCTCAGGTCTACTCGGTGGGCATCGTCTGGGGGCCGGTGGTGCTGGTGCTGAACTCGCTGTGGAACGACCCGCTGCCGGTGTGGCGCGACCGCACCGTGGTGGTCGGCACCCAGCCGGTGACCAACGTGATCGTGACCAATGCGAGCGCGCCGCAGCCGGTGATCTGGAGGCACGACCCCAGCCATCGGCGCAACGTGGAGTACCGCACCCCGGCGTTGCGCGACAGCGTCCCGCCGCTGTTTCCCGAGAAGCCCTCTCGCGTGTCGCCCAGCGTCCAGCCCTCGCGCGTGCCCGATACACGCCCGCTTCCCGAGACCCGCCCGGTTCCGGATGCGCGCCCGATGCCCGACAGCCGCCCGCTGCCGCGCCAGCAGGTGCCGGTCAAGCCGCCTGCCGTCGTGCCCGAGCGCACGCTTCCGCGGCAATCGCTGCCGGC
>JRYH01001192.1_pt1 | contig 13751 bp, 16 predicted proteins | sample 235351 | NCBI WGS metagenome assembly JRYH01 (sample SAMN03074221, study PRJNA261480) | activated sludge metagenome | biome: Wastewater Treatment Plant; feature: Wastewater; material: Activated sludge; isolation source: activated biomass of a wastewater treatment plant treating wastewater... ... | reverse complement strand
TTTTTCAACAACCTGCTAGTACGGCGGCTGCGGTACCTGCGGAAGTATACCCAATAGTTGCATAAATTCGCCAGAATTCTCGGTCGTGGTTTTAAGTAAATCGCGCAAAATTTATGCAACGATTGGGTAAAGGCACCCCCTCCCAACCCTCCCCCGCAAGCGGGGGGCCGCATTTCTCCTTCCCCCTGGTAGGGGGAAGGTCGGGAAGGGGGTATGAGCTTCTCCTTCCCCCTGGTAGGGGGAAGGTCGGGAAGGGGGTATGAACTTCGTAGAGTACGGGTGACGGCCGGTGGTTTTCGTATACGCCGGGTTGGGTGTCACCGGGGATCTTCAGGTTGGCGGTAGGTTGTCGTCGAGGGCGGCGAGCAGGGTCTGGGGGTCGAGTTTGGGGTCTTGCAGGGCGCGTTGTACGAGGCTGCGGCAGCGGCTGGCGTCGAGTGTGCGCAGGCGGTGGGCGAGTTCGGCGACGGCGCCGGCGTGGACGCTGAAGGCGCGCAGGCCGAGCCCGACCAGTACACCGGCGTATTTCGGCTCGGCGGCCATTTCGCCGCACAGCGAGACGGGTACCCCGCGTTCGCGCGCTTGTTCGATCACGTGCGCGATCAGTTTCAACAGCGCCGGGTGCAGGGGATCGTACAGGTAACCGACGGCGGGGTCGAGGCGGTCGGCGGCCAGCGTGTACTGGCTCAGGTCGTTGGTCCCGATGGCGATGAAATCGACTTCGGGCAGCAGGGTGTGGATGGCCAGCGCCGCGGCCGGGGTTTCGATCATCGCGCCGAGCGCCAGATGCTCGGCCGGCGGGCGCTCGGCGGCCGGCAGGTCGGCCAGGAGTTGCTGCATCATGTGGCGGACCAGCCTGATTTCGCCGGCGGTGGTGATCAGCGGCAGCAGGATACGCAGCGGCGCGTCGCAAGCGGCGCGCAACAAGGCCCGCAGTTGCCGGCGCATGAATTCGGAATGGTGCAAGGTCAGGCGCACGGCGCGCAGGCCGAGCGCCGGGTTTTCACCGCCGCCGACCGGTTTGTAGCCGGCGAGCGGTTTGTCGCCACCGATATCCAGGGTGCGGATGGTCACCGGCCGGCCGTTGCCGGCGGCGAGCATGGCGCGGTATTGCGCCAGTTGCGTTTCTTCGTCCGCCGGACTGCGATCGAGAAACAGAAACTCGGTGCGCATCAGGCCGACGCCGGCTAAACCGGCGCCGCGCGGCGGGGCGATGTCCGCCGGATCCTCGGTGTTGAGATAAATCTCGAGGGCGATTCCGTCCTTGGTTCTGACCGGCGTGCCGGCGTCTAAACCGGCTCCGGCGTGGAAGCGTTGGTCGTGCAGTTTGTCGTGGTAGTGGCGGCGCAGGCGTTCGGGGTGCATCACGAACAGCACGCCATAGTGGCCGTCGAGAATCAGTTCGTCGTCCTCGGCGAGCAGGGCGAGCGCCGAATGGACGCCGATCAGCGCCGGGATGCCGAGGCTGCGGGCCAGGATCGCGGCGTGGGCGAACGAACTGCCTTGCTCGAGGACCAGGGCGCTGACGCCGTGCTGGTGCAGCAGCGTGACTTCCGGCGGGCTGAGCATCCGGGTGACGACAATGCGGCCGGCCAGGTCTCCGGCACCGCCGCGCAATCGCGGGCTGTTGAGCAATACCGGGGCGCGGCCGTCGGTCAGGGCTTCGATGATGAGCCGGGTGACGTGTTCGATGTCTTCGATCCGTGCTTTGAGATAGGGATCCTCGATCTCGGCGAACGTTTCGGCGATGGCGGTCTGCCGCGCTTGGACCGCCCACTCGGCGTTGCACGCCGTCTCGCGGATCGAGGCGACGGTGCCGTCGATGATTTCCGGATCGCGCAATAACAAACGATGGGTGTCGAGAAATTCGTGTGCGGTGGCGTGCGCCCCCGGCGCCTTTTTTTCGAGGTTGGCGATCAATTCGTCGAGATGGCGGCGCGTGGCATCGACCGCGGCATGAAAACGGGCGACTTCGGTTTCGATGTCGCCGGCGGTGAGCGTGCGCCGCGGAATTTCCAATTCGCGCGGTTTGAGCCGGTGCGCCCGGCCGAGGGCGATACCGGAGGACAACGAAATTCCGGACAGGGCGAGCATCAGTCGTCTTCGCCGAAGCGCGCGGCGATCAACCGTGCCAGGGCGGTGCAGGCTTGCTGCCCGCCGGGGTCCTCGGCTTCGATGATCAACTCAGTGCCTTTACCGGCCGCCAGCATCAAGATCCCCATGATCGATTTGGCGTTGACCCGCCGGCCGTCGCGCACCAGCCAGATTTCGCCCTCATGGCGCGCCGCTTCGGCAACCAGCTTGCCGGCGGCGCGGGCATGCAGGCCGAGACGGTTCTGGATCACGACTTTGCGGCGGATCACCGCAACGGCTCCGCGGCGGTCTCCTGATGGATGCCGCCGGCGCCGCCGCTGACCGCCAGTTCGGCCAGCTTGTCGAGCGGTTCGCTGCGGTAAGTGAGCACCTTGAGCAGCATCGGCAGGTTAAGCCCAGTGACGACGCGCGTCCGGTTGCCGGGCGACAATCGGTGGACCACGTTGAGCACGGCGTTGCACGGCGTGGCGCCTTCGAGGTCGGCGAGGACCAGCACGCCGGCGCCGCGATCGAGTTCGGCGATCCGCTGTTCGAGGCGCGCCCCGAGATCGGCGCAGCGGTCGCCGGCGGCGATCCCCAACACCGAAATGTCATCGCCGGCGGCGATGATGCGCCCCGCTTCTTTTTTGAGACAGGCGCCGATCGCACCGTGCGAGAGCAGCAGGATTCCGACGTTCACGAGGTTTATGACCGCATCATCAGGGCGTGGCGTTGGACGAAATCGGCGGCGGCGTCGATGCCTTTCATTTTGAGCATGAAATCGCGGACCGCGGCTTCGGTGATGACCGCCAGGTTGCGGCCGGCGAGCACCGGGATCGTGATCTGCGGGATGTCCAGGTCGATGACCCGGCGGGTGCTCATATCGCCGCGCAGGCGGTCGATCGCCCGCAGGTCGCGGCCGGCTTCAGGGACGTGAAGGTGAACGATCAGGCGTAGGAACTTGTTCGCCTTGATCGCCGAATCACCGAACATCTGGCGGACATTGAGCACCCCGAGGCCGCGCACTTCGAGACAGTCCTGCAGGGCGGGCGGGCACGAACCGTCGATGATTTCCGGCGAGATCTGCGTGAATTCCGGCGCGTCGTCGGCGATCAGGCGATGGTTGCGGGTCAGAAGTTCGAGCGCCAGTTCGCTCTTGCCGCACCCCGCCTCGCCGCTGATCAGCACGCCGATCGTGAACACCTCCATGAACACGCCGTGCAGCGTCGTGCGACGGGCCAGCGCCCGCGACAGGTAATAGTGCAGATAGCTGACCAGTTCGTAGCTCGAACGCGGCGAACGGAGCAGCGGAATGCCGGCTTCCGTGGCGGCTTGCTGCAAGTCGTCGGGCGGCGCGAGGCGGTCGGCGATGATCAGGCACAGCGGCTGGTGACTCATCACTTCGGCGATCTTGGCCCACCGCAGGCGGGCTTCCAGCGTATCGAGGTGGGCAACTTCTTCCCGGCCGATCACCTGGATCTGGTTGGGATGGATCAGGTTGAGATAGCCGACCAGCGCCGGCCGCGCGCCGGCCTGTTTACTGCTGATGTGCCGCGCCTCGAGGGGGGCGGATTGCGCCGGCCAGTCGAGCGCCAGCCGGCTGCGCAAGGCTTCGAACATTTCACCGACGGACAGGGTCCGGCTCATCGCATATCCGCGGTCTGCCACTGCTTGATTGCAGCGTGAAGTTCGGCGTCGCTGGTAGCGGCGCGGAGTTGGGCGCGGACCTGTTCCGTGCCGAGGTGCGTCGCGATTTCGCGCAATACCCTAAGATGAAGCTCGGCGCAGTTGAGTGGCACTGCCAAGCCGATCAACAGATCGACCGGTTGCTGGTCGGGGGCGTCGAACGGAATCGGCTTTTGCAGGCGAAGCAGCGCGGCGCGCAGTTCTTCGATGCCCGCCACCCGGGCGTGGGGGATGGCGATGCCATGACCGAGCGCCGTGCTGCCCATCCGTTCGCGCTCGTTGAGCGCCTCGAAAATAGCGCGGCCCAGCGCCGCATCGTCGCCGGCGAGTAGCCCGCTCAGTTTTTCGAGAACGCGCTTGCGGCTGCCGCCGGGCACGCCGGCGGCGATGCGTTTCAAAGTCAGAATGTCGGCGAGATACATGTTGCAGCGGGGCTTGTCCCGCGTTCAGATCGCGCCCGCCTTCGGGGCGCCGCGGGCATGCGCCGTCAGTTTGCTTTTGAGCCGTCGCACCTGGCGGTCCAACTTGTCGGCCAGCGCGTCGATCGCGGCGTACAAGTCGATCTCGTCGGCATTGGCGAACAGGTCGGGGCTGCCACCGACGGACAGCGAACCTTCGGCGAGGTGCCGGTTTTTTTCGAGCTTGAGGATAACCTGGGCGCTGATGATGTGATGGAAATGACGGTCCAGGCGCTCGATTTTTTCTGTGACATAAGCGCGCAATGCCGGAGTGATATCGACATGGTGTCCGGCGAGATTGATCTGCATACTTCCACTCCTGAATCGGGATCGCGGCCCGCGCTGTCCGTGGTCTGGCGCGGCGTCATGTTGCCAACGGACCGGCTTCGCGTTGCCGCCGGGCAGGGGCGATATTCTATCAGCCCGGCTGGCGCTGAACGCCGGGGCGGCCGGGGCGCCGGCGCCGGGCGCGCGAATCGAGGATGTTCAACTGCCCGCGGTATTTGGCCACGGTCCGGCGGGCGACCTGGAAGCCGGATTCGGCCAGCGCCCGGCAGATCGCCAGATCGCTGAGCGGCCGGCAGGGGTCTTCGCCGGAGATCAGATCGCGGATGCGGGCGCGGATGGCTTGCGAGGCGACGCCTTCGCCATCCTCGCTGTCGAGCCGGGCGGAGAAAAAATACCTGAGCGGCAGGATACCGCGCGGTGACGACAGGTATTTGCCGGCCACGGCGCGCGACACCGTCGATTCGTGAACCCCGCTGGCCTCGGCGATCTGCCTCATCACCAGCGGCTTGAGGGCCTTTTCTCCGACCTCGAAAAAGTCCACCTGGTGTTCGACGATGCTGGTGGCCACTTTGTACAAGGTTTGATTGCGCAGTTCGAGAGCGCTGATCAACCAGCGGGCCTCCTGGGCGCGGCTTTGCAGGTAGCGCGCTTCGTCGCCGCGGGTGCGGGCCAGAAGGCCGAGATAATAATCGTTGAGGCGCAAGTTGGGCTGGTGTTCGGCGCTCAGCCGGATCCGCCATTGCCCGCCGGTTTTGCGGGCATAGACATCGGGCTGGATGTACTCGGTTCTTTCGCTGTCGAAGGCACCGCCGGGGTGCGGGTTGAGGCTGCGGATCAGGTCCACCGCCGAGGCCAGTTCGCCGGCGCTGCACGCTAATTGGCGCTCGAGCCGCGCCCAATCGGCGTGCGCCAGCGCTTCCAGGTGGTCGTGCACGATCCGCGTGGCGAGACGCTTGAGGGCGGGCGCCGCCTGGCGCTGGCGGATTTGCAGCAGCAGGCATTCGGCCGGCGAGCGCGCCGCGATTCCCGGCGGATCGAATTGTTGGACGAGGGCCAGCACTTCCTCGATCTGGGCCGTCGAAACCAGGTGTTCGGGGGCGAGGGCGTGGCGCAGTTCTTCGAGACTGTCGTGCAGATAACCGTCGTCGTCGAGGGCGAAAATCAAGGCGCGGCCGATTGCAGTCCGGGTGTCGTCGAGGGCCTCGAGGTTGAGTTGCTCCAAAAGGTGCGTCGCCAGGGTGGCCGGCCACGGCTCGTCGTTGACGGCAAATTCGCGCTCGGGATCGTCCCCGTATGGGCCGCGAGGGGCGTAGCCCCAGTCGCTCGCCGGCCAATCTTCGGCCGCCGGGTCATCGTCCGTCGCTGGCGGCGAATCCGCCGCCGGACTCTCTACCGCGGCGGCATCGCCGGTCGGTGGCGCATTCGCCTCCAAGCCGTCGTCGAGGTTGCTTTCGTCGGCCATTTCGAGCAGCGGATTGGCGTCGATGATTTCGCGCAGGTGCTCGCTGAGTTGCATTCGGTTCAGTTGCAGCAGCCTGAATGCCTGCTGTAATTGCGGCGCCATCCGGAGTTGTTGCCGCAGACCGAGTTGTAAGCGCACTCCGTTCATCGCCGCTCACAGGGTGAATTCGCGCCCTAGATAAACGCTGCGCACGGCTTCGTCGGCGAGGATCTGTTCCGGGGTGCCGGCGCTGAGGACGTGCCCTTCACTGATGATATAAGCCCGATCGCAGATGCCCAGCGTTTCGCGAACATTGTGATCGGTGATCAGGATGCCGATGTTTTGTGCTTTGAGTTGGCGGATGATGCGCTGGATTTCGCCGACCGAGATCGGATCGACGCCGGCGAACGGTTCGTCGAGCAGCATGAAACGGGGCTTGGCGGCCAGGGCGCGAGCGATTTCAACGCGCCGGCGCTCGCCGCCCGACAGGCTGGCGCCTTTCTGGCCGGCCAGGTGGGAAACCTGGAAAGCTTCCAGCAGGCGCTGGGCTTCGTCGCGCCGTACCTTGCGGCTCAGACCGCCGCGCAACTCGAGCACGGCCAGAATGTTTTCCTCCACCGTCAGGCCGCGAAAGATCGACGCATCCTGCGGCAGGTAGCCCACGCCGCGGCGCGCCCGCCGGTGCATGGGCAGGTGGGTGATGTCGCCGTCGTCGAGCGAAACGTTCCCGCCGTCCGGCCGGACCAAGCCGACCATCATGTAAAAACACGTGGTTTTACCGGCGCCATTGGGACCGAGCAGGCCGACGATCTCGCCGCCATCGACGGTCATCGACACATCGTGGATCACGGCGCGCCGCCGGTAGCTTTTTTTCAGGTGGCGGGCAGTCAACACGTTACCGCGCTCCGCCGTCGTGGTTTTCAGCCGCGCCGTTCTGCTCTGTGCCGCGGGTATCGGCGCCATTCTCAACCGCCGTGCTGTCATTTTCCGGGTCGGATGTTGGTTCACTTTCCGGTGTGCCGGCGGCGCCGTTGCCGTTGTCATGGTCCTTGCTCTGTTCGCCGGCCGGGGGCTGAGATTCAGTTGTCGTCTCCGCCGGTTCGTTTGGGCGCTCGCCGCCCAGATTGCTGTCCTCGATGGCGCTGGCTTCGATCCGGATGCGGACCCGTTCGTCGCCGCCGCTCAGACCGCGCAGCTTTTCTTTGGCCAGATCGTATTCGATGCTGGCTCCTGAAATTTCCCCTTGTGGGTGGACCACCAGCGCATCGCCGATCAGCGTGATCAGGTCGGCGGGGACGTTGTAGTCGATAGTCTTGGCGCGGGCGTTCATTTCGCCGCCGTCATCGAGCGTTTGCCGCCAGGTCGCCGGCCGGCCCTCGAATTCGACTTTTTGGATCCGGCTGTTTTCGAGAAAGACCCGCGCCTCGTCGGATTTGACGACCAGACTGCCCTGGGTGATCACGACATTGCCCTCGACCCGGGTAAACCCCGATTTGGCGTCGTATTCGGAACGGTCGGCAACGATATCGACCGCTTGATCGCGGTCGCTGCGCAGCGCGGCGGCCGGTGCGGTCAGCCCGCTTCCGGCGGCCAGCAGGATGGCGGACAGGGCCGCCGTCCGCGCGGGACGGTCAGTTGATCGCGGGCGGTGCATCGAGCCTGATCTCCACGTTTTGATGTAATCGATAATGGCCGGTGACAAGGTTGCCGCTCAGGCCGTCGCCGCTGAGATCCACCGCGCCGCGGGCCAGTTTGATCCGGCTGGCGGTTTGCACGGTGGCGTCGGTTAAATTGTAGTCGAGACTGTCGCAATCGACGGCCAGCGGCTCGCCGCGGCCGCGGCCGTCGATACGCACTTGCTCGCGCAAGGCCAAAAGATCGGTCGTGCGGTCGAGACGGCCGTAGCGGGCCTTGATCCGCCAGTCCATGTCGCGGTGATGAAACTCGACTTCAGGTTGCTGCACTTCGATCACTTCGCCTTGCGGATCGTGGTGCATCTGCGGCGCCCACAGCGTCAGGCGCGGGGTGCCGGCGGCATCGTATTCGCGGTAAACGAGATCGGCGAAGCGGTAATCGAGCTGTTCGCCAGTCGCCGCCGGCAGCACGGCGGCCGCCGGTTCCGGGCGGGAGGTCCAATAACGGTAGGCGAACAGCACCAAGGCGATCGCCAGCATGGGAAGCAGGAAACGGTGGCGGTTCATCGATCATCCACGGTCAAAGGCGAATAACCGCCGTGCGCCTCGAGCAGCAGTTCGCAAATTTCGCGCACCGCGCCGAAACCGGCGGGCAGGGTGGTCACGTAGTGGGCCAGGGCGCGGGCGCAAGGTTGGGCGCTGGCCGGAGCGCAGGCCAACCCGGCGACGCGCAGCACCGGCACGTCGTTCCAGTCGTCGCCGGAGTAGCACACAGCGGCAAGCGGCACCTCGAGCATCTTGAGAATTTGTTCCAAAGCCGCGAGTTTATCCTCTACGCCGAAACGGTAATGGACGATCCCCAGGTCGTCGAGGCGCGCTTTGGCCGCCGCCGTGCGGCGCGCCGACAGAGCGATGACGGTCAATCCCTGGCGGATCAGCGCTTTCAGACCCCAGCCGTCATGCGCATGGAAACTCTGTGCCGCGTTGCCGGCTGCGTCGTAGTGCAGGCGCCCGTCGGTCATCACGCCGTCGATATCGAACACCGCAGCACGGCTTTCCGCCGCCCGCTGGCGCAATTCCGCCGCTTCGAGCAGCCGGCTCATACGACACCAGACTGCAACAGATCCTGGAAATTGAACGCGCCGATCAGACGGCCGTCCGGCTCGGTGACCAAAAGGCCGGGGATCCGGTATTCCTGCATCATCGCCGCCGCTTCGGCCGCCATCGCTTGCGGCGCAATGGTCTTCGGCGCGGCGTTCATCACCGCGGCGATCGCCGTGTGCCGGAGATGACCGCCACGATCCAGGGCGCGTCTGAGGTCGCCATCGGTAATGACACCGCACAGGCGCCGATGTTCATCGACGATGGCGCACATACCGAGCCGTTTGGCGGTCATCTCGACGATCGCTGCGCCGAGACCGGCTTCGAGGCCGACCTGGGGCAGGTCGCCGCCGGAGTGCATCACATCGCTGACCCTGAGCCACAGCCGTTTGCCGATCCGGCCGCCGGGGTGGGCGCGGGCGAAATCTTCGCTGGTAAAGCCGCGCGATTCGAGCAGGGCGATGGCCAGCGCGTCGCCCATCGCCAGTGCCGCGGTGGTACTCGCCGTCGGCGCCAGGCCGAGCGGACACGCCTCGCGCTCGACGCCGGTGTCGAGGTGTACGTCCGCTTCTCGGGCCAGTGTCGAGTTCCGGTTGCCGGTCAGCGCGATCAACTTGTGGCCGAGCCGGCGGATCTCGGGCAGCAGGCGGACCAGTTCTTCGCTTTCCCCGGAATTGCTGAAGGCGACGATCACGTCGCCGGCGGTGATCATCCCCAGATCGCCGTGCCGGGCTTCGGCCGGGTGGAGGTAGAAGGCCGGTGTTCCGGTACTGGCGAAAGTCGCCGCGACTTTGCGGGCGATATGGCCGGATTTACCGATGCCGGTGACCACGGTACGGCCGTGGCAGTCGAGCAGCAGCCGGCAGGCGGCGACGAACTGCGTGTCGAGCCGCGGCAACAGACTGCGTATCGCCTCCGCTTCGATCTCCAGTACCGTCCCCGCCATGCGCACCAAAGCCGCGTCGTTCATGCGGCCCATTGTAACCCCCGGCGGCGGTTTTCCCGGGTGTGTCAACGTTCCGCGCCAAGGGCGCCGAGGAGCAGCGACAGGTAGAACAGGTATGAGACGAGCAGCAAAATGCCGCCGCCTTGATTGAGCACCCGGCGGCGTCCCGGCCAGAAATACAACAACGTCATCAGCACGGTCAGTGCCACCATCATCATCACGTCCCGGTAAAAGAACGCCGCAACGACGGTCAGCGGCCGGATCGAGGCGGCGATGCCGAGCACGCCGAGCAGATTGAACAGATTCGAGCCGATGATGTTGCCGAGAGTCAGGCCGCCCTCTTTCTTGAGGGAGCTGGCGAGCGCGGCGGCGAGTTCCGGCAGGCTGGTGCCGATTGCCACCAGCGTCAAGCCAATAAACTCCTCGGGCACGTCGAGCAGGCGGGCGCTTGCTACGGCGCCTTCGACCATGACGACCGAACTGATCGGCAGCGCGGCCAAGCCGACGAGAATCCACAGTATGGCCCACCGCTGGGAGCGGGCCGCCGGCAGTTCGTGCTGGAGTTCACGGCCCAGCGGATCGGTCCGCATCTGGCGCGTCCGGCCGAGGCGGGCTGCCCAGGTGAGAAAGACGAGCAATAGAGCGCCGAGGACGATGCCTTCCGGCCGCGTCAGGTCGAAATCGGCCAGCATGGCCGCGGCGAGCACCGTGACGGCGAGCAGCACCGGCGCTTCGCGGCGCAGGATCGAAGAATCGATCGTGATCGGTCTGAGCAGTGTGGCGATCGCGAGCACCAGGCCGATATTGGCGAGATTGGAGCCGATCGCGTTGCCGGCGGCAAGTGCCGGGTTGCCGCGCCAGGCGGCGGCCACTGAAATCACCAGTTCCGGCGCCGAGGTGCCAAAGCCGATGATCGTCATCCCGACGACCAGTGGCGAGATGCCGAAACCGCGGGCCAGCGAGGCGGCGCCGGTGACCAGGCGCTCGGCACCCCACAGCAGGACGACGAGCCCGGCGGCGAGCTGCATGAGGGGTAATAACAGCGGTATCGAAGTTTCGTTCATTCGTCGGCGCGGCGCGGGTTCAAGTTATGATGATGGCCGTTCGGTGCACTCCCGTCCGGCAGATTTTGCCGGACGGTGATTCATCAGAGTTTCCGCCTGTCTGCGTGCGACACGTACAGGCAGTTAAGTTCTTGATTCAGCGAAGGAAATTGGAAGTCGCGTCTTTTAATTTCCGTGTTCTGATTCATCCTCGATGGATGGATCAGAGCTACCATAGGTCAATGCCGGTGAATTGTATGGATGCCAAAGACCTCGAGCAACTGATCGTCCAGGCGCTGCCCGCTGCCCGGGTGGTGGTCAGCAGTCCTGATGGGGTGCACTTCAACGCCACGATCGAGGCCGACGAATTCGCGGGTTTGAGCCTGCTCCAGCGCCATCGCCGGGTGCATGCCGCGCTCGGCACCCGGCTCGGCGGCGAGATTCACGCTTTGTCGATCACCGCCCACGCCCCGGGCGAACACTGATGGCCCGGCTGCAGATCACCGGCGGCCAGCCGCTGACCGGCGAAATCGTCATCTCCGGTGCCAAGAACGCGGTTTTGCCGATCCTCGTCGCCAGCCTGCTGGCCGAGCAGCCGATGCGGCTGAGCAATGTGCCGCACTTGCAGGATGTGGCGACGACGATGGCGCTTTTGGCCCAGATGGGCGCCGACCTGGTCATGGAAGAAAATATGGCGATCCGGATCGATAACCGGCAACTCGCCGGTTTTTGCGCGCCGTATGACCTGGTTAAAACGATGCGCGCCTCGATTCTGGTGCTCGGCCCGCTGCTCGCCCGTTACGGGCGGGCCGAAGTCGCCCTGCCCGGCGGCTGTGCGATCGGCGCCCGGCCGGTCGACCTGCATCTGAAGGGCATGGCGGCGCTCGGCGCCGAGATCGAAGTCAAGGGGGGCAATATCGTTGCCCGGGCCGGGCGGCTCAAAGGGGCGCGGATCGTGATGGATTCGGTGACCGTGACCGGCACCGAAAACCTGATGATGGCGGCCACTTTGGCGCGCGGTGTGACGGTAATCGAAAACGCCGCCCAGGAACCTGAAGTCGTCGATCTGGCGCGCTGCCTGGTCGCGATGGGGGCGCAGATCGAGGGCATCGGCACCGAGCGGTTGGTGATCGAAGGCGTCAACGAACTCGGTGGCGCCGATTACGCCGTGCTGCCCGACCGGATCGAAACCGGAACCTATCTGGTCGCCGCGGCGATGACCGGCGGCCGGGTCCGGTTGAGCCGCGCCTGCCCCGGCAGTCTCGATGCGGTGCTTGCCAAGCTCGCCGAGTGTGGCGCCGATCTGACCTTGGGCCCGGACTGGATCGAAATCGACTGCCGTAACCGCCGGTTGCGGGCCGTCAATATCACGACCGCGCCCTATCCCGGGTTCCCGACCGACATGCAGGCCCAGTTCACGGCCTTGAATACGATCGCCGAGGGCACCGCGGTGATTACCGAAACCGTGTTCGAAAACCGCTTCATGCACGTACTGGAGTTACAACGCCTGGGGGCCGACGTCCAGGTCCGCGGTAATACCGTCGTCGTTCGCGGCGTAGCGCACCTCTCCGGGGCACCGATCATGGCCACCGATCTGCGGGCCTCGGCGAGCCTGGTGCTGGCCGGATTGGTGGCCAGCGGCGAGACCGTGGTCGATCGGGTGTACCACATCGACCGCGGTTACGAGAATATCGAGGAGAAGCTATCGCAGCTCGGCGCGCGGGTCAAACGGTTGCCTGGGACGCTGCCGAAAGCGGTGGCTCCGGCCGCTGCCGAGACGCTGGCTGCGGTTTAGCAGGCTGTTGAAAAGGAGAGGCAGTCCGATCGCTCGGCGGCGTTATTGCTGGGCGGTCGCAGTCTTCGCTGTCTCGCCGGTTTTCTCGATTTTGGCGAGAAATTCACGCGCCAGGCGATTTTCCGGATCGAGTTCGAGTATCTTGCGCCACAAATCACCGGCGCCGACCAGGTCGCCGGCGTTGTAACGGCGGACCGCTTCCTGGTGCTCGCGGGCGGTCAGCGCTTCGTTGAGTTCGGCGAGCCGCACCTTTGCTTCGACATGGTCGCGGTCGTAGCGCAGGGCCTGCGAAAACGAGAAATGCGCCGCCTCGGTCTGTCCCCGGCCGAAGGCCTCGAGCCCCTGGCGGTAATGGCGCTCGGCGTTGAGCCGGTTTTCCAGCCGTTCGACGATCGCCTTGCCGTCTGGCTGGTCGGCGACACTGCGCGCGGTGGCCAGTTGTATCGCCGCGTCGTCGAACGCGCCGCGCCGGATCAAAGGTTCGATGCGCCGGGCCAAGGCTTCGACCAGGAGCGCTGTGCCGTCAGCCCCGAGGGTACCGCCGGCCTGGGCCGTGCTGAGCAGCGAAATGGCCTGCTCGTGCCGGCCGTCAGCCAGGAGCTGGCGGGCGGCGGCGGCGACCCCGCTCGGCTTTTTGCTGGCGAGGAAGGCGGGCAGATCGGGCCGGGCGGCCGGTAGCCGAAGTTTCTGGCCGATGGTCAGACGGCGCGGGTCGGTAATGCCGTTGTAGCGGGCCAGGGCGATGTACCACAATGGGTGGCCGAGTTCATCGGCGGCCAGTTGACCGAGTGTCTCGCCGGCGGCGATGGCGTGTTCCCGGGCCGGCGGGCCGAGCAGTTGGACCGGGTCGGCGCTGAGTTGGTCATAAATCCAGGCCGCCATCGGCTGCCTGCCGTGATAAGCCAGCGATGCGCCGAGCGCGTCGCGGGCCTCGGCCAAGCGTCCGGACTCGATCTCGGGCAAGGCCCAGTGCAGCGCTTCATCGACGTTCGGCGGCGGTGGTGGGGGCGGCGGTGGCGCGGGCAACGGCTCGGGCTCGGGCACCGGCTCGGGCGCCGGAGGCGGCGCGTTGACGCAGGCGGCGAGGGCGAGCAGCACGCCCAGTGCCGGAATCAGGGAAGTCAGGCGAAGCGCTGGTCCGTGTTTGAAGGCGAGACTGCCGGCGTTCATTGTTGTGGATTTCCGTATCGACAGAGGGTCTAACAGGTTGTTGAAAAACGCCATCCTGGCGTTTTTCAACGTCGCTTGCGAAAGGCGCGACTTTCGCTGCGCTCCCGAAATCAGCC
>JRYH01001233.1_pt1 | contig 13756 bp, 15 predicted proteins | sample 235351 | NCBI WGS metagenome assembly JRYH01 (sample SAMN03074221, study PRJNA261480) | activated sludge metagenome | biome: Wastewater Treatment Plant; feature: Wastewater; material: Activated sludge; isolation source: activated biomass of a wastewater treatment plant treating wastewater... ... | reverse complement strand
TGTAATTAACCTAAATTGGGTTAATTTATAAGTCATTGTTTTATTTACCGTTTTACAAGTCAAAATTTTAGCGGTATTATGATACCTCGTTTAACGTATTATTTTGGTGTTAATTATGGCTTATATTCCGCAAAAAAAGCTTGCGAGAGGAATTCGTGAGGATCTGCTGCGCAGCTTCTATAAAGTTGGCGGAATGAACTATCTTGTTGAATTAGCTTATAAATATCCAAAGACATACATTTCAATGCTTGCCAAGCTGGTCCCAACCGAGGTAAACGCCAGCGTTACACACACAACAATCGATATAAAGGCGATCATGGCAGAGGCAGAGGCCAGATTATCAACCGGCGATAGTAATCAATATATGATCGATATTACTCCAGATAGTGCCGAACCGGGTTCCAAGCTGGTCCTGGACGTCGATGATCTGCTGTAATTTCACAATGAAGAACATTTTAGCACAGCTAGCGATATGTATTTTAGGCCTGGCGCCGTGTTGANNTTTTTGTGTTTTGTGTTTTTTTTTTTTTTTTTTTGCTTTTTTTTTTTTTTCTTTTTTTTTGTTTTTTTTTTTTTTTGTTTTGGGGGGGGGGTGCTTGGGGGTATACCGGCGTTTTCGCGCGGACGGATGGGACGTGGACCTAACCCGGACTATTTTTTATTTTTTTGGGAAAACGTACTTTCACAATAGTGAAAATTCCCAAAGGCGGAATTTTTTATTTTTTTGAGAAACGTACTTTCACAATAAGGAAATCCTACGATCATTTTCACTACGGGGCAAAAAGCGTCCATAGTGAAAATGATACATCCCGTTGACAAACCCTGCCGACCAGACCTAAACTTCGCCCTGCTGAAACGAGGAACCCCCGATGGCCAGAACCGAACCCACCGAGATCGAGGATCAACTCATACTGCGGATGAAACTGTTTGCCGACGATCCGGAGGGGTATGTCAGGTACAAATACCCGTGGGGCAAGAAGGGCACCCCGCTGGCCAATAAGCAGATCAAGGCGTGGCAACTCCGGGCCTTGCGCAAAATCCGCCAGCAGATACTGGAAAACCGCAACCTGATCCTGCAAGGCAAGCCGCCGAAGATGATCAAGCTGGCGCGGGTGTCCGGTCGCGGCGTCGGAAAATCTGCTTTCCTGGCATGGGTCGCGCAGTGGCTGTTTGACTGCGTTCCCGGCGGGACGGTGATTGTCACCGCCAACAGCGAGGGACAGTTAAGGGACAAGACATTCCCCGAGATCAGGAAGTGGTGCGCCATGGCCATTAACAGCCATTGGTACGACATCGGCGCGACGAGCATCAAGCCGCAGGCATGGCTGGCCGAGATCATGAGCGGCGCGGATATTGATGACGGCTACTGGTACATCAAGGCGTCCCTGTGGTCGAAGGAAGATCCGGATGCGTTTGCTGGCGCCCATAGCCAGATCGGGATGGTGGTCCTGTTTGATGAGGCGAGTGGTATCGACAACGTGATCTGGCCGGTGACGGAAGGGTATTTCACCGACCTGACGCTGTATCGTATCTGGATCGTCATTTCCAACGGGCGACGACCGACAGGGAAGTTTTTCGATTGTTTCCACAAGGACCGCGAGGAATGGGATATCGAGCATATCGATGCGCGGAAGGTGGAGGACGTGGACCAGAGCGTCTATGACAGCATCATCCGGATTAACGGGGCTGACAGCGACGAGGCAAGGGTCGAGGTTTATGGCCAGTTTCCCCGGACCGGTGACAACCAGTTTATCGGGCGGGGGCTTGTCGATGACGCGCGGGCGCGGGTGGCCGAGTTCGAGGATATGGGCGCACCGCTGGTCATGGGGGTCGATCCGGCGCGGTTCGGCGATGACAAGGCCGTTATCCGGTTTCGCGCGGGACGGGACGCACGGAATGTGCCGAAGCCGCTCAGGATGCCGAAATGTAGCGCCGTGGAACTGGCCAACGAGGTGATATCGCGGATCATCGAGTATGACCCGGATGCGGTGTTCATCGAGGGAGATGGCATTGGCGGCGGCGTAATCGACATCATCCGGGCAGCGCGGTTCCATGTGTTCGAGGTGACATCCGGCGGTTCGGCGGATGATAAGGACAAGTATATGAACCATCGCGTCGAGATGTGGGCGCGGGGGCGCGAATGGTTGGAAACGGCGCTGCTGCCGGATGACGATAACCTGGCGGATGACCTGTGCGGGCCGGAATACAAATTCTCACCGAAAGGGGCTTTGGCGCTGGAGACGAAGGACGACATGAAGAAGCGGGGCCTGGCGTCGCCGAACGATGCGGATGCGTTAATGATGACATTCTCGAAACCGGTGGCGCGGCGGGACCGGCGGACAAGTCGTCGGAGGAATAAGATTGCGGATGGCGTGGGATGTGATATATTCACATAAGGTCATGTTCTCTCCCGAATAATGAACCTCCCCGTACTGATCCCTCCGTGCTTGCATGGAGGGATTTTTTTTGCTAACGTGTTGTCGAGTTCCCTCGCCAGGAGTGTCCGCATGGGCTTTTTTTCAAGTTCCCCGTCCAAAGTGCAGCCGGTAGCACCTGCTCCGACCGTTTCGGATCAGGATGTTCAGGACAGCGCGGTGAAGGAGCGGCTGCGGCTGGCGGCGGCGAAGGGGCGATCTTCTACAATCCGGACATCCGGTCAGGGGGTCACCGAGGAAGTAAGCCCGAACGTCAAGAAATTGTTGGGAGTATAGGCAGATGAGCGCAAGCGGTGCATCAGGCGGCGGGCAGGGTTCTATTGGCGGTATGATGGATGCGGTCGCAAACGCGGTGGGAATTACGGGCGCCAACCCCGGTCCCGGCATGGGGGGGCCAAGCGCGTCATCTCCGGCGGGCGGGGCGCAGGCCGCAGGCGGACACGCACCCGGAACAGGCGCACCTTCTCCGGGTGCGCCGGGTAATGCGGGTCAAAGCGGCAGTATGTCATCCTCGGCCAGTCCGCCAGCCGCAGCCGCTCCTGTCGCTCCGAAGCCTGCGACAAGCGGTTTGACGGAACAGCAGAAGCTGGAGGAGGCGCGGCGGCGGGCGGCATCCAGTTCGTCAGAGCCTTCCGTAACCAAGGTTCTTTTGGGAACATAACATGGCCGATGAAACAGCAGCCGAGATTGTCCGCGAGTTTGACGAACTCTACGCGAACATGGGGACATGGTTGTCTCACTGGGAGGAAGCGGCAGCGGTGTGTTTGCCGCGCTACAGCCAGACCATAAACGTCTCCCCCATGGAGCAGACGCCGGGGGCGAAGAAAACACAGGAAATCTACGATCCGACCGCCGTAACAGGGCTTGAGCGATTTGCGGCGGCGATGGAGAGTATGCTGACGCCGCGCAACCAGCGATACCAGCGGATTGTCCCGAGCGATAATTATATTCTGAAGGACCGGGCGTCTCGGTTGTGGTTCGAGGAAGTGACGAAACGGCTGTTCCGGCTTCGCAATGCCCCGAAGGCAAATTTCCAGTCCCAACAGCATGAGAGTTACATGTCACTCGGCGCGTTCGGCACCGGCGCCAAGTTCATCGATGGCCGCGCGGAAGGCGGGTTTCGCTACAGCACGATCCCGCCGGGACAGGTGTTGTTCAACATTAACTATCAGGGCATAATTGACTGCGCTTATCGCAAGATGGTCCTGACAGCGCGGCAGATGAAGCAGCGGCTGGACGATGGTCTTTACGACCGTATTCCGGACGCCGCGATGAAGGCGCTGGAAAAGGAACCCAACAAGAAATTCGAGATCATCCATTGCGTGAAGCCGCGCCGCGAGGTGAAACTCTACCGCATGGATTTTCAGCGCATGGAATATGCGAGCTATTATGTTGCGGTCGATGAAAAGACGGTCTTGTCGGAAGGCGGATATAACAAGTTCCCTTACGCGATTTCGCGTTATGTGACGGGACCGGGCGAGATTTACGGGCGCGGCCCCGCGATGATGGCGTTGTCGGCGATCAAGGTGTTGAACCAGGAAAAGAAGGACATGCTCAAGCAGGGGCAGCGGGTGGTCGATCCGGTATTGCTCATGCATGATGACGGTGTTCTGGACACTTTCTCCCTCAAGCCGGGGGCGCAGAATATCGGCGGGGTCAACAAGGATGGGCGACCGCTTGTCCATACGCTCCCGACCGGTAATCTCGCCGCTGGCTTCGAGATGATGGATTTGGAGCGGCAGGCGATCAACGATGCGTTTCTCGTCACCCTGTTCCAGATTCTGATCGAGACACCGACGATGACGGCGACCGAGGTGCTGGAACGGGCGCGGGAGAAGGGGGCATTGCTGTCGCCGACCATGGGCCGTCAGCAGAGCGAAGATCTGGGGGTTATGACCGAACGCGAGATTGACCTGATGGAAATGCAGGGGCAACTGCCGCCATTCACTCCGGCGATGATCGAGGCGCAGGGCGAATGGGAAATCGAGTATGACAGCCCCCTGTCGCGGGCGCAGCGGGCCGAGGAAGCGGCAGGCTTTCTGCGCACCTTCGAGGTGGCGACCGCCTATGCAAACTCGACGCAGGATTTCTCGGCGCTGGATTATTTCAACAAGGATGTGATCTTCCCGCAACTGGCGTCGATCAATGCTGTTCCGGAAAGCTGGATGAACGATCCGAAACAGGTTCAGGCGATCAGGGATCAGCGAGCACAGACGCAGGCGGTGCAGGGCGCCATCGAGGCCGCACCCGCCGCCGCAGGCGTAATCAAGGCGCTGAACTAGGACAGACATGGCAGATGAACAGGAACCCCGGACACGGGTTGAGGTGGCAAAAGACTTTCTCCGCACAAGGGCACAGAGCTACCGGCTCACCTTCAGGGGTATCCCGGCGGAACGTGTCCTGAAAGACCTTGCCAATTTTTGCCGTGCGAATGAAAGTACATTCCATGTCGATCCCCGGCTTGAGGGGATCATGCAGGGGCGTCGAGAGGTGTGGTTACGGATCGCAGCGCATCTCAACATGACGGATGAGGAACTGTGGTCCCTTTTCAACAATCCAAAGTGAGGAATAAGGCATGTCAGATACACATGGGTCTGCGCAGGGTGCCGCCGAAGGTGGCGCACAAGCAGGCAACCCCGGTGGAAATGCAGGGGCGGTACAGGCAAATCAGACAGGAGCAGAAGGCGCATCGGCGCAAAATAATGGAGCGCAATCTGCGGCGGCTACAGAAGGAACGGCGGCGGGTCAGGGACAGCAAACCCCCTGGATCGACAGTGTTCAGAACCCGGAACTGAGAGCCTGGGCTGAAAACAAGGGGTTGAATAACGGCAATATTGAGAATGTTCTCAAGAGCTATCACAATCTCGAAAAGATTTTTGGCGCTGACAAGGCGGGCAACACGGTGGTTCTTCCGGGGCATGATCCTAAACCGGAAGAACTTGACGCCTTCTACACGAGACTGGGTCGTCCGGTCGATCCGCAAGGCTATGGCATCAAACCGCCGGAGGGGGAAAGCGATACCTTCGCCAAATGGGCGCAGAACAGTTTTCATGAACTCGGACTGACCGAGAAGCAGGGTCAGGGACTTGCCGCCAAATGGGAGGAATTCCGTTCCGGCATCATCAATCAGCAAATTGAGGCCAACAGGGCGAAGGGCGCCGAGGCCGAAGCCGCCCTCCGGCGGGAGTGGGGCGCGGCGTATGACCGGAAGGTTGCCGGGATCGAGCGGGCGGCACAGGCACTGGCCATCACGACCGAACAGCTTGACGGGCTTCGCACCGCTATGGGTCCGGTGGCGGCAATGAAGTTCGTGGACGGCCTGAATACCAAGATCGGCGAGCATTTCACCGAGGAAGGGGCGCAACCCGCCGGGGGATTGTTCACCCCGCAGCAGGCGATGCAGCAACTGAACAGCCTGTCAGGTGACAAGGCATTCACCGAGGCGCTGTTGAACAAGCATCATCCCGGTCACAAGGACGCGGTTGCGAAGAAAGCCGGACTGGCCCGGATGGCTGCGGGTGAGAAGCCATGAGCAGCAGTATCAACATCAGGCTTGAGGCGATGAAACTGGCAACGCTGTTGGAGAAAGACACGAAGGCCGTGGTGTTTCTTGCCGAGGCATACGCAAATTATATCGAGACGGGTGTTACCGAACCCGATGCGCCAAAGGCGCCGGGTAAACCGAAAGTGAGTAAAATTTCACCCAATAAAAAGGGTGAAAAATTCACCCTATAAATTTATTGTTGTCATATCGCGGTCATCTGGTATAGGATGATCGCGATAAGCGCACTCATTGAGTGTCGAAAGGGTCGTACCGACAACCTGACATGGGCCGGTAAAGCCACCCGAGTAGTGGCCCCGAGTTTCTTGGACAAGCCTTCAGCTTCTTGTTTTAACCGACATTAATGAAGGTTCTTTACCATGTCCAATGAAATTGAAACCTGGCAAATTATCGACTATAAGGCGACCGTCTCGCTGCTGCTTCAGCAGCAGCAGTCCAAGTTCCGGATGGCCGTCACGGAAGATACATACCATGGTGAGAGCGGTGTTCCGGTAAACCAGCTTGGTCCGGTCGTGGCTCAGAAGAAAACAACCCGCCATGCGGATACTCCCCTGATTGAAACCCCCCATGCGAGGCGTTGGGTTTACCCTTACGACTACGAATGGGCCGATCTGATTGACAGTCAGGACAAGCTCCGGGTGATTGCCGATCCGACATCCCCTTACGCGGTCAACGGCGCCATGGCGCTTCGTCGCGCCATGGACGATGAAATCATCAGCGGTATCTTCGGTGTCAATAATGTCGGCGAGAAAGGGGCAACGCCTGTTTCCTTCCCTTCCAGCCAGATTGCACCCACGACCGCCGGGGGTTTGACGATTGCCAAACTCCGCGAGGCCAAGCAGATGCTCATGGCGGCTGAGGTCGATGTTGACACCGACAAGTTGTGGTGTGCGATCTCGGCACAGCAGCATGACGACCTGCTCGGCCAGACGCAGGCGATCAGCCTTGACTACACTAACAAACCGGTGTTGGTCGATGGTCGGATCAAGTCCTTCATGGGCTTTAACTTCATTGACAGCGAGCGGCTGCCGATTTCCGGTACTGATCGCAAAATTCCCTGTTGGGCGCAGTCAGGTGTTCACCTTGGTGTCTGGGAGGAAGTCAATGTTGATATCGGCATTCGTCGTGACAAGTCCAACTCCATGCAGGTTTACGTCAAGGGAACCTTTGGTGCAACCCGTCTGGAAGAGAAAAAAGTCGTCCAGATTACATGTTCGGAGGCTTAAGTTATGGCTGATGCATATAGCGTTCAATATACAAAATGGAACCGGAATGTTCCGGCGGAACCGATCAAGCCGATTGAGCATTATGGTCGGGTTCGTCTCTCGTATGCAAATTATGTTGCTGCGGCGGAACAGTCTGACATTTACATGTTCAATCTCCCGAATGGCGCCCGCATTCTGACAATGGAGGTGGCTCATGCCGCTTTGGGTGCAAACACCACATTGTCAGTTGGTCACGCGGCCTACAACACGTCGGCAGGCGTAGCAGTTCCTGCGGATGTCGATGAGTTCAAAGCCGCTGCGGCTTCCACAAGTGTTTCGGTGACAGGTGCGGCGCTGACGGAAGCACTGGGTCGCCACATGGTTGTCGATGCCGACAAGGATGGTATGCCGATCACGGTGTCCATCGGAGGCGCGAATGCCACAGGGGCGATTTCGCTCACCTGTACCTGGGTTCTTGATTGATAAAGGGGCGGGGAACTTCGGTTCCCCCTCTCACCTTCTGACGGAGATGACATATGGCTAATTCCCAGATTGACGTTGCGATGGAGCCGGATATCAGTTCGATCACCCATACCGCCGCCGGTACTGTTACGAAGGATGTACGGGTGGTTATCGCCGAAGGTGCTGACAAGCATCAGGCGTATCGCACCCTTATTGCTATTGCCGCTGCGTTGGTGAGTGACCAGATCACTCTCGAATAAGGGAGTGCCCGATGGATAATGTCGGTATTTGTAACCTTGCCCTGCAACGCCTTGGCGCAAGGTCAATATCTTCTCTTGAGGATGACAGCACGGCGGCACGGGAGTGCAACCGTGTCTTTGCACATGCAAGGGACAGCGAACTTCGTGCCTACCAGTGGAATTTCGCCCGCGCAAGAGTCTCCATCGCGGCATCCAGCACTCCCCCTGCCTTCGGGTTCGCCAACAGGTTTCCGTTGCCTTCTGACTGCCTGCGCATCCTGCCGCAGAGAGACGTTACTGACTGGCAGATCGAGGGACGTTACATCCTGACAAACGACAAGGCGCCGCTCCAGCTTATCTATCTTAAATCGGTGACGGATCCGAACGAGTTTGACAGCCTCTTTACCGAGTTGTTCGTTTCCCGAATTGCCTACGACATCTGCGAGAAGATCACCCAGTCGAACAGCAAGAAGGCCGAAGCAAAAGACCGCTACGAGATGGCCATGGCGCGGGCAAGGAAGATAGACAGCTTCGAGAGTATCCCGAAGGAGGCGCCGACGAGTTCATGGGATACGGCGAGGTTGTGACATGGCGAAAGCATCAGTCCTGCAATCGAATTTCAACGGCGGGGAACTCTCGCCGCTTTTGTATGGCCGACCGGAGATCGACAAATACAGCATTGGCCTCAAGACCTGTCTGAACTTTGTCCCATTGGTGCAGGGGCCGGTTAATCGGCGTCCCGGTACAGGCTTCGTTGTCGAAGTCAAGGACAGTTCCGCTTTCACCCGGATTATCCGCTTCGAGTTCAATGTCGAGCAGGCATATGTGCTGGAGTTCGGGAACCTCTATGTTCGTTTCATGAAGGATCACGGACAGATCGAGGATACCGGTTCACCTGTCGAATTGGCGACGACCTACACAACCGCGCAACTCTCCGCTATCCGGTTTGTACAATCGACCGACACGCTCTATCTTGTCCATCCGGATCATCCGGTCAGGAAGATCGAGCGGCTTTCCGACATAAACTGGACCATTACCGATCTTGTCTTTCGCGACGGTCCCTACATTCCGACCAACAGCACGGCAACGACACTTACCCTTTCCGGTACGACCGGCAGTGTTACCGTCACCGCCAGCGCGGTTACCGGCATCAACAATGACGCCGGTTTTGCAGCAACTGACGTTGACCGGATTATCCGATGGAAAGACCCTGCGGGCGAATGGACATGGCTCCAGATCACGGCGTTCACTGATACAACTCATGTCACGGCCACAATCGTCGGGCCGGATGCGTCGGCAGGCACCGCAACAATTAACTGGCGGCTTGGATTATGGTCGGGGACAACCGGGTACCCGGCGGCAATCGGGTTTCACCAGGATCGTCTTTTTCTTGGGGGCAGCAGGGACTATCCGCAACGCAACGATGGTAGCGTGGTCAATGATTTCGAGAATTTCCGCCCGACCGAAGTGGACGGCACCGTGGTCGATGACAATGCCGTCACCCGCGATCTTTCCGCCGACAGCGTGAATGCGGTCCTCTGGTATGACGAGGATGACAAGGGGCTGCTTGTCGGGACGGCAGGTGGCATCTGGGTGATCCGCCCGAACGACAATGGCGGTCGCATTACTCCCTCCAACATCGACGCCAAGCGGTCAAGGAAGTACGCCTCCGCACCGATCCAGCCGGTCAGGGTCGGCGGCGCACTGCTGTTCGTCCAGAAGGCGCTGCGCAAGGTCAGGGAACTTTTCTACATGTTCGAGGATGACGGCTTCAAGGCGCCTGACATGACCCTGATTGCAGAGCATATCACGAAGTCCGGCATCACCGATGTCGCCTATCAGGCCGAACCGCAGAGCATCGCGTGGTTTTGCCTGACGGACGGCACGTTGCTGTCCCTGACCTATGAGAAGGATCAGGCCGTCATCGGATGGGCGCGGCATACCCTTGGCGGTTACAGTGACGCCGAGCAGGAGACAGCCCCTGTTGTCGAGAGTATTGCAGTTATTCCGAACCCGGACGGGGATGCGGACGAGCTTTACATGGTCGTCAAACGATATATCAACGGCGGTGTCAAGCGGTATGTCGAGTATATGAGGCCGTTCTGGACCAGCATCTGCACCTGCGATATTGCCTTCTTTGTCGATAGCGGGCTGGCTTATGACGGTGCGCCGACATCCACCCTGTCAGGGCTTGACCACCTGGAGGGGCAGACGGTCAGCATCCTGTCCGAAGGGGCGGTTCATCCCGATCAGGTAGTATCGTCCGGCTCGATCAGCCTTGACAGCGAGACAACGCAAGCCGTGGTCGGTCTGGGGTATGTTTCCGAGATCGAGACGTTGCGACCCGAAGCAGGCGCAAGAGACGGCACGGCGCAGGGCAAACTGGCCCGGTTTCACAGGGTCATTTTCCGGCTTCTCAATTCCTCCGGAGGCAAGTACGGGCCGGATCCCGATCATCTCGACCCTGTTGTCCTGCGGGCGGGCGGAGACCCCATGGATGCGGCTGTTCCCTACTTCACGGGCGACATCGAGCAGGAATGGGACAGCGATTACGATAGTGACAATCACATCCATTTCAGGCAGGATCAGCCTTTACCGACATTGTTGCAGGCGATCATGGTTCAAATGGTGACACAGGACAGGGGATGATAGAGATCGTACAGTTCAAGGCGGACCATTTAAAGGAAATCAAGGTGCAGAAAGCGCAAGTGTTCCTGTCCGAATTTGTGACATACGAGCAAGGTCTCGACCTTGAGCGGTCGATCTCCTTTACCGCGCTTAAGGACGGGAAACCGGTCGGCGCGGCGGGTATTGTCGAGCAGTGGGGTGGCCGGTCAACAGCATGGGCGTTCCTGTCCGATGTCGGGCCTGCGACGTTTCTCGCCATTCACCGGGCGGTGAAAACCTATCTTGATTTCTGTTGTATCCGGCGGGTCGAGATGACCGTGGCCTGTGACTTCCCGGAAGGCCACCGGTGGGCGAAAATGCTTGGGTTCACGCTGGAGGCGGAACGGATGCGGTCCTATGACCCGAACGGCGCGGATCACAGCCTTTATGCGAGGGTTCTCTGAGATGGCATACGCAGGTCTTATAATGGCAGCAGTGGCGGCGGTCGGGTCGATTGCACAGGCCCAGTCCGCCAGCAAGGCCGCGAAGTACAATGAGAGCGTGGCGAGGGGCAATGCGATTGCCGCCCGTGACGCGGCGCAGGAGGAAGCACGGCGGTCCCGCAGGCTCTCCATGAAGCGCATGGGGACGCTACGCGCTAACGGGGCGTCGCTTGACCTGCTGGAGGACAGCGCCATGCAGGAGGAACTACAGGCACTGACGATAGAGCATCAGGGCGAGGTCGAAGCCGCTGGTTATAGCGCGTCAGCCAACCTGAACAGGGCGAGGGCCAGGAATGAAAGCACTGCCGGATATTTCGGCGCGGCGACAACCCTGCTTCAAGGGTCCGCTAATTATGTGAACGCAAGCTAGGAAATCATATGCCTAAATTCAGCACATATGATGCAACAGCGAGGGTCGCGGGACCGATCAGCACCCAGTCCGCCAGCGGGGCGGATTTCGGTGCGGGCATTGGCGCGGGTATTCAACAGGTCGCCAATGCCGGGAACAACCTGAATGTCGCCATTCTGGAGAAGAACAAGCGTGATGATCTTAACAACCTGAATGTCCTTCGCAGTCAGGCAATGGCCGATCTGTCCGCCATGCAGAGCGACATGGAGATGAACGCGCCGCTTGGGGCGCCCGATCATGTCAAGAACATCAGCGAGGCGGTTGACAGCTACTATGAGCAGCGACAGGGCACGGTCAACACGCTCGCCGGTCAGCAGGCGCTGAACCAGCAGCGAGAGCAACTGAAATCCGCGTTCGTACAATCCGCAATTCGTTTTCAGGCAGCAAGCAAGGGTGCGAAGGCCGTCAGCGACTTCACGACGAGCGTCAATAATGACGCTCATACCCTGAGCCGCAATCCCGATATGTTCGGTATGGTGTTGCAGGCCAATGAGGCCGCGATCAATGATCCGAACGGCATTCTTGCCCGGAGTATGGATGCGGTCAAATTAAAGGCGCTTCAAGACCAGACAACCGCCGAACTGGCCATTGCGGCGGCGCGGGGCTACATCAATCGTGACCCCTTTGCCGCGCAGGACATGCTGGCGAATGGCGACTTCGACAAGTATCTTGACGTGGATCAGGTCAAGGCGCTGGACAAGGAAGCCGAACTTGGCATCAAGGCGATTGAACGTGATCAGGCGCTGGCCGATGCGCGGGCGAAAGAACAGAAAAAAGCGCGGGATGAACTTGTCAAATCGGATTACCTGAACCGGATGCAGCCCGGTGTGGAAAATCCGCTGACGAACAGGGAAATCCTGTCGAGTAACCTCGATGCGTCAGACAAGGTTCTCTATATGAACCTGTTGAAGAACGCGAGTACATCCAACAAGATCACGACAAACCCGGATATCTATAACGATCTTGTCCGACGCATCCATTTGCCGGACGATGACCCGGACAAGATTTCAAACGAGGATTATCTCAACCCTTATATTGCCGGTGGTAATCTTACCCTGACGGATGCGACCATGCTCAGGACCGCGATCAACCGCGACAAGGCGCCGGAGAACAAGAACGAAACGAAGATGATCAACGCTCTCGCCAAAGCGGCCAAGGCGCAGATTTCAGGGTCGAACGATTTTCTGGGTATCCGCGACCCGAAAGGCGAGGAACTGTATTACGAGTGGTATTCCAATTTCTTGCAGCAGTATGAAGCTCTCAAGGCAGACGGAATTAGCCCCTATGAGTTGCTGACACCGGGGTCCAAGTCCTATATGGGTGACAGCATCGGGGCATTCGTTCGTCCTCGCAGCGAAATCATGCAGGACTTGTTTTCGACAACAGGAACGCTACCCGAAACAGAAACCGGGCAACCGACTGAACCGACCGGTAATGGCACCAGTGCGATGACGGCGATCACCCCGACCATCAATCTCGATGTCAATATCGATACGTCCAAAGCAACCAGGACAGCCGTTGACGCAGAGGGCAATGTTGTCTACCTGATCGACGGTAAATGGTTGCGCATTGACGGGACGGAGGCACAATGAGTGGGGAATTTCTCAATCAGGGGCCGCCACCGCCGAAGGGGTTCACGGTCGTTAATCAGGAGCCGCCGCCCCCGCAGGGCTTCACGGTCGTCAATCAGGAGCCGCCACCGCCGAAGGGCTTTAACGTGGTTGTTCAGCCGTCACCGGCGCCGGTATCCGACCCGACCCCGACATCCGAGGCCATTGTGGACCAGAGTTCGGTCGGTCGCATTATGGACGCCATTGGTGAGGGCGCCGCAGATGGATGGGGGGATGGCGATCTCGGCTTGTCCGACGAGAGCAGGAAATGGATGATCGAGGCGGGCGTGTTCCCCAAGAAGGGAGAGATCAGCCCGATCCGCGCCTTTAATCAAGGTGTGATCCTCCCGCTGGCCGCAACGGCGGATGCGCTGATCCGGGGCGGTAACGCCGCGCTTTACGGGTTTGCTCGTGCTGCGGGCGAAATCGCCGACGAAACAGGATTGTCTGATGCCGTTGGTCTTTCCGGCAAGAAACTCTCTCGCGATCTGATCGCTCTTTCCGAAGTGACAGGTATCGCACTCGGGCAGGCGCCAACCCGTTTTACCACGGGCAAGGCGCCGAAGCGGGGATCACGGGAGGCGACACTGGAATTGACCAATAACGCCGCCCGTCGCGTCGACAAGAGTTTACCTGCGAAGATCGATGTTCCGGATGAACTGGTCCTCGAAACCCCGATGGTCGATAAAGCAGGCAACATCAATCTGAAAAACCTGAACACACC
>JRYH01005707.1_pt1 | contig 13778 bp, 23 predicted proteins | sample 235351 | NCBI WGS metagenome assembly JRYH01 (sample SAMN03074221, study PRJNA261480) | activated sludge metagenome | biome: Wastewater Treatment Plant; feature: Wastewater; material: Activated sludge; isolation source: activated biomass of a wastewater treatment plant treating wastewater... ... | reverse complement strand
CGGCCGGGCGTGGTGATCGGCAAGAAGGGCGCCGACATCGAGAAGCTGCGCTCCGATCTGGCCAAGATGACCGGCGGCGAGGTGCATCTGAACATCGTCGAGATCCGCAAGCCGGAGATCGACGCGAAGCTGGTCGCCGAGAACATCGCGCAGCAGCTGGAGCGCCGCGTGGCCTTCCGCCGGGCGATGAAGCGCGCGGTCCAGTCGGCCATGCGGCTCGGCGCCCAGGGCATCCGCATCACCTGCTCGGGCCGTCTGGGCGGCGCCGAGATCGCGCGGACCGAGTGGTACCGCGAGGGCCGGGTGCCGCTGCACACGCTGCGCGCGGACATCGATTACGGCGAGGGAACGGCCAAGACCACCTACGGCACCTGCGGCGTGAAGGTCTGGGTGTTCAAGGGCGAGATCCTGGCGCACGACCCGATGGCCCAGGACAAGCGGGCCCAGGAGCAGCAGCCGGGCCGGTGACGGTCGGCTGGAAAGTCTGAGGACGGCATAAGATGCTTTCTCCGAAGCGAACGAAATACCGGAAGGCCCACAAGGGCCGCATTCACGGCACCGCCAAGGGCGGCACGGCGCTGAACTTCGGCGCCTACGGCCTGAAGGCGACCGAGCCGGGGCGGGTGACGGCGCGGCAGATCGAGGCGGCGCGCCGTGCGGTGACGCGCCACATGAAGCGCCTCGGCCGCGTCTGGATCCGCATCTTCCCGGACGTGCCGGTGTGCACCAAGCCGGCCGAGGTGCGCATGGGCAGGGGCAAGGGCGCGCCGGAGTACTGGGTGGCGCGCGTCCATCCGGGCCGGATCATGTTCGAGATCGACGGCGTGCCGCGCGAGATGGCCGAGCGCGCCTTCGAGCTCGCGGCGGCGAAGCTGCCGATCAGCACCCGGTTCGTGGCGCGCCTCGGCGAGGAGAAGTAGGCCATGAAGGCGGAAGATCTGCGGACGAAGACCGTGGACGAGCTTCGGACTCAGCTGGTCCAGCTCAAGAAGGAGGCGTTCAACCTGCGCTTCCAGAAGGCGAGCGGTCAGCTCGAGAATACCGTGCGGGTGCGGCAGGTACGGCGTGACATCGCGCGTGTGCTCACCTTCCTGAACCAGAAGAACAACGCTGCGTCGTAGGAGAGATCGGCATGCCGAGACGCATTCTTCAGGGGGTCGTGGTGAGCGACAAGGCGGACAAGACGGTCATCGTCCGCGTCGAGCGCCGCGTCATGGACCCTGTCTACAAGAAGTTCATCCGCCGTTCGAAGAAGTACGCGGCGCATGACGAGGACAACCGGCACAAGACCGGCGACACCGTGTTCATCCGCGAGTGCGCGCCGATCTCGAAGCGCAAGCGCTGGGAAGTGGTGTCGACTGCGGTCGCTGCGGAGAGCGGCGTCTCCGGCCAGGGAGTGGCGCGGTCATGATCCAGATGCAGACGAACCTGGAAGTGGCCGACAATTCCGGCGCACGCAGGGTGCAGTGCATCAAGGTGCTCGGCGGCTCGCAGCGGCGCTACGCCAGCGTGGGCGACGTGATCGTCGTCTCGGTGAAGGAGGCGATCCCGCGCGGCCGCGTGAAGAAGGNNACGCGGCCGTGCTGATCAACAAGCAGGGCGAGCCGATCGGCACGCGCATCTTCGGGCCCGTGACGCGCGAGCTCCGGGCGAAGAAGTTCATGAAGATCGTCTCTCTCGCGCCGGAAGTGCTGTGACGGCGGGCGCTAGGCGGGCGATGGAATCCGGGGTGCTGTGATGGCTGCCAAGTTCAAGATCAAGAAGGGCGATCGGGTGATCGTTCTGACCGGCCGCGACAAGGGGCGCACGGGCGAGGTGCTGCGCGTGATCCCGAGCGAGGAGCGCGTGCTGGTCCAGGGCGTCAACATGGTGAAGCGCCACCAGCGGCCGAGCCAGATCTCGCCGGGCGGGATCACCGAGAAGGAGGCGCCCATTCATATCTCCAACGTCGCCCACATCGATCCGAAGACGGACAAGCCGACCCGCGTCGGCTACCGGATCGAAGAGGGGGGCCGCAAGATCCGCTTCGCCCGGGGCTCGGGCGAGCCGATCGATCGATAGGCGGTGCTGCTATGACCCGGCTACAGGATCACTACGTCAAGGTCGTTCGTCCGGCCATGATGAAGGAGTTCAGCTACCAGAACCCCATGGAGGTGCCGCGGATCGAGAAGATCGTGGTCAACATGGGCGTGGGCAAGGCCGTGCAGGACGGCAAGAAGCTGCAGGCGGCGGCGAACGAGCTCGCCATGATCACCGGGCAGAAGCCCGTCGTGACGAAGGCGCGGAAGTCGATCGCGACGTTCAAGCTGCGCGAGGGCATGAACATCGGCTGCAAGGTGACCCTGCGGCGGGAGCGGATGTACGAGTTCCTGGACCGTCTGGTCACGATCGCCCTGCCGCGCGTGCGCGACTTCCGCGGCGTTCCGGCGAACAGCTTCGACGGCCGCGGCAATTACGCGCTCGGTCTCAAGGAGCAGATCGTGTTCCCGGAGATCGACTACGACAAGATCGACGAGATCCGCGGCATGGACATCGTCATCGTGACCACGGCGAAGACCGACGCCGAAGCCAAGGCCCTGCTGAAGGGCTTCGATATGCCGTTCGTGAACTGAGGAGCGGCGGAGGAAGAGAATGGCGAAGACCAGCGCTGTCGAACGCAACAAGAAACGGACCCAGATGGCCAAGAAGTGGGCCGGCCGCCGCGAGCGCCTGAAGGCGATCGCGAACGACGAGGCGCGCCCGCTCGAGGAGCGCTTTCTGGCCCGGCTGAAGCTCGCGGAGGTGCCGCGCAACGCGTCTCCCGTACGCCAGCGCAATCGCTGCGAGCTGACCGGCCGGCCGCGCGGCACGTACCGGAAGTTCAAGTTGTCGCGCATCGCCTTGCGCGAACTCGCCTCCACCGGGCAGATCCCCGGGATGGTCAAGGCGAGCTGGTAGAGGAGGGATCGAGGTCATGTCGTTGAGCGATCCCCTTGGGGATATGCTGACCCGCATCCGGAACGGCCAGAAGGCCCGCCTGGACAGCGTGCGCAGCCCTGCGTCGAAGCTGCGCAGCAACGTGCTCGAAGTGCTGAAGCGCGAGGGCTATATTCGCGGCTACACGCAGGAGAGCGCGGCGGACGGTCCCGGCGACGAGCTGCGGATCGAGCTCAAGTACCACGAGGGCGAGCCGGTGATCCGCGAGATCGCCCGGGTGTCGAAGCCCGGCCGGCGCGTCTATTCGAAGATCGCGGACCTGCCGCGCGTCTATAACGGGCTCGGCATCTCGATCCTGTCGACGCCGCGCGGCGTGATGTCCGACGGCGAGGCCCGAGCCGCCAAGGTCGGCGGCGAAGTGCTCTGCCGCGTGTTCTGAGGAAACGGTCATGTCCCGCGTAGGCAAGAACCCCGTGGCGGTCCCCAGCGGCGTCGAGGTGAAGCTCGTCGGCAACAGCTTCACGGCGAAGGGCAAGCTGGGCGAGCTGTCGCTCACGCTGAGCGACCAGGTCGAGACCCGCCTGGAGGACGGCAAGGTGTGGGTGAAGCCCGCGAACGACTCCAAGCAGGCGCGCATGATGTGGGGCACCACCCGCAACCTTGTGCGCAACCTGATCAACGGGGTGTCCCAGGGCTATACCAAGTCGCTGGAGATCAACGGCGTGGGCTACCGCGCGGCCGTGCAGGGCAAGACCCTGCAGCTGCAGCTCGGCTTCAGCCACGACGTGAACTTCCCGATCCCGGCCGACATCTCGATCAAGTGCGAGAAGCCGACCTCGATCACCGTGTCGGGCGCGGACAAGCAGCGGGTCGGCCAGGTCGCCGCGGAGATCCGCTCGTTCCGCCCGCCGGAGCCCTACAAGGGCAAGGGCATCAAGTACGCCGACGAGACGATCCTCCGCAAGGAAGGCAAGAAGAAGTAGGCCCGCCATGTCGAATCCCAAGAAGCTCTTCGAGCGTCGGCAGACCCGGACGCGCACCCAGATCCGCCGCAAGGGCGGCGGACGCCCGCGCCTGTCGGTGTTCCGCTCGGGCAAGCACATCTATGCGCAGGTCATCGACGACTCGAAGGGCGTCACCGTCGCGGCCGCGTCGAGCGTGGACAAGACCCTGCGTGCGGGCCTGAAGACCGGCGCGGACGTCTCGGCCGCGCAACAGGTCGGCAAGCTGATCGCCGAGCGGGCGCTCGCCGCCGGAGTGAAAGAGGTCGTCTTCGACCGCGGCGGCTATCTGTTTCATGGCCGGGTGAAGGCCCTGGCCGACGCGGCCCGCGAAGGCGGGCTGTCGTTCTAGAGGAACGCGATACATGGCACGTGCACCCAAGTCCGACCGCCGCGACCGCGATCGCGACCGTTCGCGGGAGGAGAGCGAGCTCATCGAGAAGCTCGTCGGCATCAACCGCGTCGCGAAGGTCGTGAAGGGCGGCCGGCGCTTCGGCTTCGCCGCCCTGGTGGTGGTCGGCGACGGCAAGGGCCGGGTCGGCTNNNNTCCGCGTGCCGCTGCGCGAGGGGCGGACCCTGCATCATGACGTGCACGGCCATTTCGGCTCCGGCAACGTCGTGCTGCGGGCGGCCGATCCCGGCACCGGCATCATCGCCGGCGGCCCGATCCGCGCCATCTTCGAGGCGCTCGGCGTGCACGACGTGGTGGCCAAGTCGGTCGGCACCTCGAACCCGCACAACATGATCAAGGCGGCGTTCGCGGCGCTCCAGTCCAGCACCTCGCCGCGCGCCGTGGCCTCCCGGCGCGGCAAGAAGGTCAGCGACATTCTCGGCCGCCGCGAGGCCGCCGGGGCCGAGGCGCGGGAGTAGGGACGATGGCGCAGAACGGCAAGCGGCTGAAGGTCACCCAGATCGCCAGCCCGATCGGGCGGCGCCAGGACCAGCGCGAGACGCTGATCGGGCTCGGCCTCAACAAGCTGCACAGGAGCCGCGAGCTCGAGGACACCGCTTCGGTGCGCGGCATGATCGAAAAGGTGAAGCACCTGGTGCGGGTCGACCCCGTCGCCTGACGTGCGGCCGGTCTGGCGGCGACGCCCGGCCGACAGTTTACAGGACGCGAACACGATGAAGCTCAACCAGCTCTCCGACAATCCCGGCGCCCGCAAGTCGCGCATCCGGGTCGGCCGCGGCATCGGCTCCGGCAAGGGCAAGACGGCGGGCCGCGGCGGCAAGGGCCAGACCGCGCGCAGCGGCGTCGCCATCAAGGGCTTCGAGGGCGGCCAGATGCCGCTCCATCGCCGGCTGCCGAAGCGCGGCTTCAACAACGTGTTCCGGAAGGAGTACGTTGTCGTCAATCTCGGGCGGCTGCAGCAGGCGGTCGAGGCCGGGCGCCTGGACGCCTCGAAGCCGGTCGACACGGCCGCGCTGAAGGCCGCGGGGCTCGTCAACAACCCGCGGGACGGCGTCCGCCTGCTCGCCAAGGGCGAGCTGAAGTCGAAGCTCGAGATCGAGGTCGCCGGTGCCTCGCAGGCGGCCATCGCCGCGGTCGAGAAGGCGGGCGGCTCCGTGAAGGTCACCGTCGTCAAGGCGACGGCCGAGGCTTCGGCCTGACGAATTCGAAGCGAGGGCGCACAGCCAGATGGCTTCTCCCGCCGAGCAGCTTGCCGCGAACATAAACTTCGGCGCCCTGGCCAAGGCGACCGAGCTCAAGAAGCGCATCTGGTTCACGCTCGGCGCGCTGATCGTCTATCGCCTCGGCACCTACATCCCGCTGCCGGGCATCGACCCGGTCGCTCTGGAATCGATCTTCCAGCAGCAGCAGGGCGGCATCCTCGGCATGTTCGACATGTTCACCGGCGGCGCGCTCGGCCGGATGACGATCTTCGCGTTGAACATCATGCCGTACATCTCGGCTGCCATCATCATGCAGCTGATGAGCAGCGTCTCGCCGACGCTGGAGGCGCTGAAGAAGGAAGGCGAGTCCGGGCGCAAGAAGATCAACCAGTACACCCGGATGGGCACGGTCCTGCTGGCCACGGTGCAGGCCTATGGCATCTCGGTCGGCCTCGAAGGCATGCAGGGGGCGAGCGGCTCGGCCGTCGTCGACCCGGGCTGGTTCTTCCGGATCACCACGGTGATCACGCTGGTCGGCGGCACGATGTTCCTGATGTGGCTGGGCGAGCAGATCACCGCCCGCGGCGTCGGCAACGGCATCTCGCTGATCATCTTCGGCGGCATCGTGGCGAACCTGCCGGCGGCGCTCGCGCAGACCCTGGAGCTCGGCCGCAGCGGCGCGCTCTCCACGGTCGTCATCCTGGCCTTTTTGGTCATGGCGATCGTGGTCGTCGCCTTCATCGTCTTCATGGAACGGGCCCAGCGCCGGATCGTCGTCCAGTACCCGAAGCGCCAGGTCGGCAACAAGATGTTCGGCGGCGACAGCTCGCACCTGCCGCTGAAGCTGAACGCCTCCGGCGTCATCCCGCCGATCTTCGCGAGCTCGCTGCTGCTGCTCCCGCTCACCGTCGCCGGGTTCACCGGACAGGGCGGGCCGGACTGGCTCAACGACATCGTGGCGTTCCTGGGCCACGGCCAGCCCGCCTACATGGTGGCCTACATCGCCCTGATCGTCTTCTTCACGTTCTTCTACACGGCGATCGTGTTCAATCCGGCCGACACCGCCGACAACCTGAAGAAGTACGGCGGGTTCATTCCCGGCATCCGGCCCGGCAAGAACACGGCCGAATATCTCGACTACGTGCTGACGCGGCTGACGGTGGTCGGCGCGGCCTATCTGGCGGTGGTCTGCCTGCTGCCGGAGGTGCTGATCTCGCAGTACTCCCTGCCGTTCTATTTCGGCGGCACCAGCCTGCTGATCGTGGTCTCGGTCACCATGGACACGGTGGCGCAGATCCATTCGCATCTGCTCGCCCATCAGTACGAAGGCCTGATCAAGAAGGCGAAGCTGAAGGGCAGGCGGGGATGAGGCTGATTCTGCTGGGGCCGCCGGGCGCGGGCAAGGGAACCCAGGCCAAGCGCCTCGAGGAGACGCGCGGGCTCGTTCAGCTGTCCACGGGCGACATGCTGCGCGCGGCCGTGGCCTCGGGCAGCCCGCTCGGGCAGCAGGCGAAGCGGGTGATGGAGGCCGGCGAGCTGATGCCGGACGAGATCATCATCGACATGATCGCCGAGCGGATCGAGCGGCCGGACTGCCGGAACGGTTTCGTCCTGGACGGCTTCCCGCGGACCACCCGCCAGGCTGCCGCCCTCGACCAGATGCTCGAGGGCAAGAAGGCGAATCTGGACGCGGTGATCGAGCTGGCGGTGGACGAGGGCGCGCTGATCGAGCGGATCTCCGGCCGGTTCAGCTGCGCCAAGTGCGGCGCCGGCTATCACGAGAAGTTCAAGCGGCCGAAGGTGGAGGGCGTCTGCGACGTCTGCGGTTCCACCGAGTTCAGCCGCCGGAAGGACGACAACGCCGAGACCGTGGCGGCCCGGCTCGAGGCGTATCGCGGCCAGACCGCGCCAATCCTGCCCTATTACGAGGAGCGCGGGCTTCTGCGCCGGGTGGACGGCATGGCCGACGTGGACGAGGTGATGCGGCAGATCGAAGCGGTTTTGGCCTCCGTGTAAGTGGTTGACTGAAGGGCGCTAGTTTCTATAATGCGCGCCCTTGGCTCCGCCGCGGGACCGAGCGCTTTTGGCCTGCCCACAGGAAAAACTAGGGAGTTAATCGGTGGCGCGCATCGCTGGCGTCAATATCCCGACGCAGAAGAGGGTCCTGATCGCCCTCACCTATATTCACGGGATCGGGCAGAGCAAGGCCCAGGAGATCTGCAGCAAGGTTGGCATTCCGGCGGACCGCCGGGTGCACCAGCTGACCGACGACGAGGTCGTCCGGATCCGCGAGATCATCGACCGGGACTACCGGGTCGAGGGCGATTTGCGGCGCGAAGTGGCCATGAACATCAAGCGCTTGATGGATCTCGGCTGCTACCGGGGCCTCAGGCACCGCAAGGGCCTGCCGGTGCGCGGTCAGCGCACGCACACCAATGCACGGACCCGGAAGGGCCCCGCCCGGCCGATCGCCGGCAAGAAGAAGTAGTAGAGACAGGATTACGGGAACGGATCGGTCATGGCGAAGCCAGCAGCCCCGCGCGTCCGCCGTCGTGAGCGGAAGAACATCACGTCCGGCGTCGCCCATGTGAACGCCAGCTTCAACAACACGATGATCACCATCACCGACGCCCAGGGCAACACGATTGCCTGGAGCTCGGCGGGCAGCCAGGGCTTCAAGGGGTCGCGCAAGTCGACGCCCTACGCCGCCCAGGTGGCCGCGGACACGGCGGCGCGCAAGGCGATGGAACACGGCGTGAAGACGCTCGAGGTCGAGGTGAAGGGCCCCGGCTCCGGCCGCGAATCGGCGCTCCGGGCCTTGCAGGCCGCGGGTTTCACCATCACTTCGATCAAGGACGTCACTCCGATCCCGCATAACGGCTGCCGGCCGCCGAAGCGGCGCCGGGTCTGACGATCGGGCTGGCCGCCGCCGCGTCCTGCGGCGTCGCGCCGGCGGTCGCAAGCGCCTGGACTGACAGGCGCCTGCCGGCACCCAGCCGGCTCTTGGATGACGCAGACGGGACGGGCGCTGGGGCCCGTCCGGAGCGATGAGGTTACTCCCCGTGCTTCAGAAGAACTGGACGGAACTGATCAAGCCGAACAAGCTCAACATCGAGCCGGGCGCCGACCCGCGCCGCGAGGCGACGGTCGTCGCCGAACCGCTCGAGCGCGGGTTCGGTCTCACCCTCGGCAATGCCCTGCGCCGGGTGCTGCTCTCCTCGCTGCAGGGGGCGGCCATCACCTCGGTGCAGATCGACGGGGTTCTGCACGAGTTCTCCTCGATTCCGGGCGTGCTCGAGGACGTGACCGACATCGTCCTCAACATCAAGTCGATCGCGCTGCGCATGCACGGCGAGGGGCCGAAGCGGATGCGCCTCAAGGCCGAAGGGCCGGGCAGCGTGACCGCCGGGCAGATCGAGACCGGGCACGACATCGAGGTCATGAATCCGGATCTCGTGCTGTGCACCCTCGACCAGGGCGCGAAGGTGAGCATGGAGTTCACCGTCGAGACCGGGAAGGGCTACGTCGCCGCCTCGCAGAACCGGCCGGAAGACGCGCCGATCGGGCTCATCCCGGTCGATGCGCTGTTCAGCCCGGTGAAGAAGGTCGCCTACAAGGTCGAGAACAGCCGCGTCGGCCAGGTCACCGACTACGACAAGCTGTCGATGCAGGTGGAGACCAACGGCGCGGTGAAGCCGGAGGACGCGGTGGCGCTCGCCGCCCGCATTCTTCAGGACCAGCTGCAGCTCTTCATCAACTTCGAGGAGCCGAAGGCGGTCCGCGAGGAGGAGCGCGCCTCGGAGCTGCCGTTCAACAAGAACCTGCTGCGCAAGGTCGACGAGCTCGAGCTGTCGGTCCGTTCGGCGAACTGCCTGAAGAACGACAACATCGTCTATATCGGCGACCTCGTGCAGAAGTCCGAGGCCGAGATGCTGCGGACCCCGAACTTCGGCCGCAAGTCGCTCAACGAGATCAAGGAAGTCCTGGCGCAGATGGGGCTCCATCTCGGCATGGAGATCCCGGGCTGGCCGCCGGAGAACATCGAGGAGCTGGCGAAGCGGCTCGACGAGCCGTACTGAGCCGGCGAACGCCCCGGGCCGTGGTGGCCCGACCCTGCCGTGCACGGCGCGCTCCTCGCTTTTGCGGGGGGCGTGGGCTGCGGCGGCGGGACCCGTAATCCGCCTCGCGCGCGAGGCACCGACGTCGAGGAGGCAGGACGATGCGTCACGGAATGACCGGCCGGAAGCTGAACCGCACGAGCAGCCATCGCAAGGCCATGTTCGGCAATCTGGCCGCGGCCCTGATCAAGCACGAGCAGATCAAGACCACCCTGCCGAAGGCGAAGGACCTGCGGCGCGTGGTCGAGAAGCTGATCACCGTCGGCAAGCGCGGCGGCCTGCATGCCCGCCGGCAGGCGGACAAGGTGCTGCACAACGACGAGCTGACGGCCAAGCTGCTCGGCCCCCTGGCGGAGCGCTACGCCGGCCGCCCGGGCGGTTACACCCGGGTGATCAAGGCCGGGTTCCGCTACGGCGACGCGGCCCCGATGGCGATCATCGAGCTGGTCGATCGCGACCCTGCGGCCAAGGGACAGGACTCCGGCCCGACGCAGGATGCCGACGCGGAGACCGAAGCCGAGGCGTGACCGCGTTGCGTTTCGGATTGCAGTTCCAAAGGCAGCCCCGGCAGGGCTGCCTTTGCTGTTTTGGCGGACCGGAGGACAAGCCGGCGGGCGCAGCCGGCCTGGGAGCCTTCGCGACGTCGCTCAGGCTCATGCTGGCCGTCCTCGCCCTGTGGCTCGGCACGGTCGGCGGCGTGGCGACCGCAGCGGGGCAGACGGTGCCGCAGAGCCGGGCGGAGATCGAGCTGTCCTTCGCGCCCGTGGTGCGGCAGGTCTCGCCGGCGGTCGTCAACATCTATACCCGCCGTGTCGTCGAGAGCCGGGTCTCGCCGTTCTTCAACGACCCCTTCTTCCAGCGCTTCTTCGGCGACGACTTCTTCCTCGGCCAGCCGAGCGAGCGCATCCAGAACTCGCTGGGCTCCGGCGTGATCGTCGGCGCCGACGGGCTGATCGTCACCAACCATCACGTGATCAAGGGAAGCGACGAGATCACCGTCGTGCTCTCCGACCGGCGGGAGTTCGCGGCCGAGGTCGTGGCCGGGGACGAGCGCACGGACCTCGCGCTGCTGCGCATCGACACGCGGGGCGAGGCCATGCCGACGCTCGAGCTGCGCGATTCGGACGAGCTCGAAGTGGGCGACCTGGTGCTCGCCATCGGCAACCCGTTCGGCGTCGGGCAGACGGTCACGATGGGGATCGTTTCGGCCGTCGCGCGCACGACGACCGGGATCAGCGATCTCGGCTACTTCATCCAGACCGATGCCGCGATCAATCCCGGCAATTCCGGCGGCGCGCTGGTGACCATGGACGGCCGACTGGTCGGCATCAACACCGCGATCTATTCCCGGGACGGCGGCTCGGTCGGCATCGGCTTCGCCATTCCCTCCAACATGGTGCAGACCGTGATCGCCGCCGAAGGGAACGGCGGCAGGATCGTGCGGCCCTGGATCGGGGCGACGGGGCAGGCGGTCACGACCGATCTGGCCGAGGGGCTGGGGCTGCCGCGCCCGTCCGGCGTTCTGATCAACGACATCTATCCGGGCGGGCCCGCCGATCGTGCGGGGCTCGAGACCGGCGACGTGGTGGTCGCGATCAACGGCCGCCCGGTCGAGGACCCGGGCGCCCTCCGGTTCCGCCTGGCGACGCTGCCGATCGGAGGGGAAGCGCAGATCACCGTGCAGCGCGGCGGCCGCGATCTCGCCCTCCAGGTGCCGCTGCGCGCCGCGCCGGAGGATCCGCCGCGCGACGAGACGATGATCGGCGGGCGCAATCCCCTGACCGGCGCCACCGTCGCCAATCTCTCGCCCGCTCTGGCTGAAGAGCTCGCGATCGACAATGCCTGGCGGGGTGTCATCATCCTCGGCATGGAGCGGCGCTCGATCGCGGCGCGGGCGGGGCTCCGGCCCGGCGACGTGCTGCTGAAGATCAACGGCCAGGCGATCACGGTGGTCGACGATCTCGCGCGCGCCCTCGACGGCGATGCGTCGCGCTGGCAGATCACCTTCAGGCGCGACGGCCGCGTACGTACCATCGTGGTGTCCTGACGGAGCCGCCCGATGCCGAAGCGCGAGCAACACGGGGGCGGTCTGTTCGAGACGCTCGCGCCTCGGCCGCTGGCCGACCGCCTGCGGCCGCAGACCCTGGCGGACGTCGTCGGGCAGGATCACCTGCTCGGACCGGGCGGTCCGATCCGCCGCATGGTGGAGCAGGGACGCCTGTCCTCCATGGTGCTGTGGGGGCCGCCGGGCTGCGGCAAGACCACCCTGGCGCGGCTCCTCGCCCAGCACACTGACCTGCATTTCGAGCCGCTTTCGGCGGTGTTCTCCGGCGTCGCCGATCTGCGGCGGGTGTTCGACGCCGCCAAGGCCCGCCGGGCCGCCGGGCGGGGCACGCTGCTCTTCATCGACGAGATCCACCGCTTCAACCGGGCGCAGCAGGACGGCTTTCTGCCCTATGTGGAGGACGGGACCGTGGTGCTGATCGGCGCCACCACCGAGAATCCCTCCTTCGAGCTCAACGCCGCGCTTCTGTCGCGCGCCCAGGTCTTCGTGCTCAACCGGCTCGACGACGCGGCGCTGGAGATCCTGCTGAAGCGGGCGGAGGCGGCGCAAGGCCGCGCCCTGCCGCTCGACGACGACGCCAGGCGCGCGCTCCGCGCCATGGCGGACGGTGACGGGCGCTACCTCCTCAACATGGCGGAGGACCTCTTCGCCCTGTCCGCGGACGAGCCGCTCGACACCGCGCGTCTCGCGGCGGCGGTGCAACGGCGCATGCCGCTCTACGACAAGGCCCAGGAGGGCCACTACAACCTCATCAGCGCCCTCCACAAGTCGCTGCGGGGCTCCGACACGGATGCCGCACTGTACTGGCTCGCGCGCATGCTGGCGGGCGGCGAGGATCCCAGATACATCGCGCGGCGGCTGACGCGCTTCGCCGTCGAGGACATCGGCCTCGCCGACCCCCAGGCGCTGGTGCAGGCGCTGGCGGCCTGGGACGCCTTCGAGCGCCTGGGCTCCCCGGAGGGCGAGCTCGCCCTCGTGCAGTGCGTCATCTATCTCGGCACCGCACCCAAGTCGAACGCCGCCTACAAGGCGGCCGGCGCGGCGAACCGGGCGGCGCGGGAGACGGGTTCCCTGATGCCGCCCAAGCACATCCTGAACGCGCCGACGCGGCTCATGAACGATCTCGGCTACGGCAAGGGCTATCAGTACGACCACGACCCGGAGGAGGGCTTCTCGGGCCAGAACTATTTCCCCGAGGGCATGCCGCGGCGCAGCTTCTACAACCCGGTGGAACGCGGGTTCGAGCGGGAGATCCGCCGGCGTCTGGAGTACTGGGAGAAGCTCCGGGAGCAGCGCGCCCAGGAGGCGCGCCCGGATGACGAGGACTGAAAGGGGGAGGGCTGCGCAGGGCGCGAGGCTGGCATTCCGCTGAGGGCGTTGAAGCGGCATGGTCCCGGGCCTACCGTCTTGCGAGAGCCGGACATTCCATCGACGGGCAGCGTCGAGAGCGCCGCCCGCGCAGCGTGACGGGGGAGACTCGATGAGGGATTACCTGGCGCCGGAACGGGATCGTACGGCGCTCGTGACCATCGATGCGCAGCGCGATTTCGCGCTGCCGGGCGCGCGGAGCCGGAGCGCGCGCGCCCCCGCCTTCGTCACGGCCATGGGGCGGCTGGCGGCGGCGTTCCGTGCGCGGAGCCGGCCCATCTTTCACATGGTGCGGCTCTATCGCTGCGACGGATCGAACGTCGACCTCTATCATCGCGCCTCGATCGAAGAGGGGCAGCGCATTGCCATGCCGGGCTCCGCGGGGGCCGAACTGGTCGACGAGCTGAAGCTCGATTCCACGACGCGCCTCGAGCACGAAGTGCTCCTCGACGGCGAGGAGCAGAAGATCGGGCCGCAGGAATGGATTCTCTACAAGCCGCGACCGAGCGCCTTCTTTGCGACCACTCTGGAAGCCCGGCTGCGCGGGCTCGGCGTCAGCACCGTGGTGATCTGCGGCAGCGATTTTCCGAGCAGTCCGCGGGCGAGCATCTACGCCGCCGCCAATCGCGACTTTCGCATCGTGCTGGTGGCCGATGCCGTGTCGCATACGACCGACGCCGGGCTGCGGGAGCTGGG
>JRYH01007833.1_pt1 | contig 13779 bp, 11 predicted proteins | sample 235351 | NCBI WGS metagenome assembly JRYH01 (sample SAMN03074221, study PRJNA261480) | activated sludge metagenome | biome: Wastewater Treatment Plant; feature: Wastewater; material: Activated sludge; isolation source: activated biomass of a wastewater treatment plant treating wastewater... ... | reverse complement strand
CCAACGGCACCGCAGGATCCGAGGCCGCGGCCGAAGCCTCCTCCGCCGCAGGCGAGGCCACGGCAAGCCCCAAACCCGCCCGGCGCGGCAGCCTGATCGAGCGCATCACGCGCGCCGAGAAGCCGGTAGCGTAAATTACCGCTCGCTTGACATTGCGAGCCTCGCGAACTCATTGTGCAGAAATTCGGCGCGGGGAGGGCTACCGCGCGCCGCGAAAAAAACGATAAGGCCCAAGTCTAGGGAGGATGCTTCGGGGAGCACGACGTCGCTACCCCGAAGCCTTTTCTGATCTCACACGGCGCCTCGCGCTCCGAGCCAAAACGCTTCGTCCAACGACAGCCACAACGAACCGCAGGCGACGCGAGACGTGCGTCATTGTGTCGGCCGTCCCAGACGCGGCAGAGCACAACCGAAGAGATTTTGCAGCCATCCCGCGCCGTTTCCGCCGCCGCTGACAGGACAGTCTTGCAGGAGAGCGCCCTGAGGGGCGAGCGAAGCGGGGACCAGGCGCAGAATCCAGTTGCAGGCGGAAGAGAAATGTCAATATAGCCGCCTCATCGATTTTCCCATTCACTACGCCAGGACCCACCAAATGCAACTTCGCGAGAAGCTCGCCGCCAAGAAGGCTGTCATCGGTATCGTTGGCTTGGGCTACGTGGGAATTCCCTTGGCGCTGCGCTTCAGCGAGGTCGGCTTCCCGATCCTGGGCTTCGACATCGATCCGGATCGCGTCATCGGGCTCAATGCCGGCCAGAGCCCCATCAAGCACATCACGGGCAAGGACATCGCCGCCATGGTCGGGCGGGGCTTCGAGGCCACGGCCGACTTCTCGCGCATCGCCGAGGCCGATGCCGTCATCATCTGCGTGCCGACGCCGCTGACCAAGCATCTCGAGCCCGACCTGTCGTTCATCACGGGCACGATGGACACCATCGCGCCTCACCTGCGCGCGGACCAGATCCTCTCTCTCGAAAGCACCACCTATCCCGGCACCACCGCCGAGGTTCTTCAGCCGTACATCGTCCGCCGCGGCTTCAAGATCGGCGAGGATTACTTCCTCGTCTTCTCGCCGGAGCGCGAGGATCCGGGCAATGCCAACTTCTCCACGCAGACCATCCCCAAGATCGTCGGCGGCACGACGAAAGCCTGCAGCGAGCTGGGCGAGCTTCTCTACGGTGCGGCCATCGACAAGGTCGTCCCCGTCTCGTCGACGCAGGTGGCCGAGCTGACGAAGCTGCTCGAGAACATTCACCGGTCGATCAACATCGGCCTCGTGAACGAGATGAAGATCATCGCCGACCGCATGGGCATCGACATTTTCGAGGTGATCGACGCGGCCGCCACCAAGCCGTTCGGCTTCACCGCCTACTATCCGGGCCCCGGCCTCGGCGGACACTGCATCCCGATCGACCCGTTCTATCTGACGTGGAAGGCGCGTGAGTACGGCCTCAGCACGCACTTCATCGAGCTGGCGGGCGAGGTCAACCGCGGCATGCCGCTATGGGTCGTGACTAAGATCGCCGATGCCCTCAACAACCTCGGCAAATCGATCAAGGGCAGCAAGGTGCTGGCCCTCGGCATCGCCTACAAGCGGGATGTCGACGATATGCGGGAATCGCCGTCCGTGATGGTGATGGAGATCCTGCGGGATCGCGGCGCACTGATCGAGTATTCCGATCCCAACGTGCCGGTGTTCCCGAGGATGCGCGAGCATCATTTCGATCTGAAGTCCGTCCCGCTCACGCCGGAAACGGTCGCGGCCTACGACTGCGTCGTGCTTCTGACGGATCACTCCGATTTCGACTACGAGATGATCCGCAAGAACGCGCGCCTCCTGATCGATACGCGCGGCAAATATCGCGAGGTCTTCGAGAACGTCGTGAAGGCATAAGCCTTCACGGCCTCCGCCGCCGGTAACGCGAGCGCGTCTTTCATACGCGGCGAAAAGAGGCCGGCGTCCAAGCGGAGGATCGCGCCCGGCATGGCGCGAGGACGCTCAGTCCCCGGGGCGCCGACGGCTCCAGAAGAGCGCGACGAACAGTCCGACCAGACCGCCGGCCGCGCCGGCGGCGAAGATGGCCGGAATGGCCCAGCCCGGCATGAAGGAGCCCGCCACCGACGGCCCGGCCACCGGTGTATGCAGCGTCTTGAACTGTTCCCTCAGCGTCTGATTGGCGCGGCCGAGAAGCTCATTGTAATTCGAGATCAGCTCCTTCAACGCACCCACCGCCTTCTCGCGGATAGAGACGAGCCCCATCACCTCCTGATTGCCGGTGACGATATCGAGTTCGCGCTGGATGGCCGAGGCCTCGAGCGAAAGCTCCTCGCGCTTTTTGAACATCTCCTGCACGAGCGCGCTCGATGAGGCCCGCTCAGCGAGACCGATGATCTCCGTGATCCCCGAATCGCCGATCTGCAGCCCATCCTTGCTGACGATGGCGCCCGCTCCCGAGACATCGCCCGGCACAGTCGTGGGCCGCGGCCGCATCAGCTTGTCGATTGCGCTGTCGTATTGGGCGATGTTGCGTTGCAGTTCGGCAAGCCTCTGGCGTGTCGTATAGAGGTAGGTCGTGCCCACACTGTCCTTCGCCTGAAAAGCATAAGCTTTGATCGAGCCGAAAAAGATGAGATCGTAGGTTTTGATCTTCTCTCTGAGTGCGGACACGGTGATTCCATCCTCGGTCACGAGGCCCGAGAAGCGCCGATCTCCGGCGAGAAAAGTCAGTCCTTCGCGCATGGTCCTGAGACCCGCATTGACCACCAGCACGCTCGTCACCGAGTCCATCGCCTCATCCTCTTTCGACAGACGGACAGGCGTCAGGCGCTCGTCGGCGAAGATATTGAAGCGTGTCGCATAGACCTCGGTCCAGATGACCGGCAACGCGCGCGCGATGGCGATTCCGGTCGCCGCATCGAGACCGATGAGGTCATAGTTGACGTCGATCTGCAGCGAGGAATGGACAGCGGCCTGCAGCTCCCTCTGATACTCGGCGTTGATGGCGGCGAGATCGACCTGCGACAGGTTCCGCGTTTCGAGCCGCCGCTGATAGTACTTCTGCAGGCCACCGACGATCGGCGAGCCGTAAGAGACCGTGATCGCCTCGCGAAGCTTGACGCCGGGCGCGATCTTGAACCGCCGGCTCACCTCCGAAAGCACCTCCGGCGCAAGGAGATTCTGCGGCGAGAAGGCCGCGCCGCCCGGATAGCGCTCGTTGGTGATCCCGTTGAGATCGATGAAGTAGACGGCGGGGCGGTTGACGCGCACGGCCACGGCCGTGATGAAAATCGCAGCCAGAACGACGCCCACTGCGGCGTAGAGGATGATCCAGCCCCGCCCCCGCCAGACTTTGGCGATCATGTCGGTCAAGGAGATTTCGTCGCTGTCGCGCGTATCGGAAATCTGCGTCATGGGATCATCAGAACCGGAGCGTTGCCAATCCAGGAAGAGGGGTGATGGTTATAGGAGAAACGGCATGGGGTAAAGGCAGGGGCCTCCCTGCAGACAGGCATCTCCAGCTTCACGCCGCAGCCCCGGCGAGCGCATCCACCACGCGGTCCATGTCATCCCCGCCGAGATCGGGGCCCATCGGCAAGCTCATGACATGGCGGGCAGCCCACGCCGAGATCGGAGTTTCGCCCCCGGTCGCGAGATGCCGATAGGCTGGCTGCTCGTTGAGCGGCACGGGATAGTGCACGGCGGTTGGGATTCCCGCCGCGTTGAGTTTGGCCTGCAGGGCCTCTCGCTCGGGCACGATCAGAGTGTACTGCGCATAGACGCTCGTACGGTCCGCTCTGAGCACAAGCGTCCTGACGCCGTCGACGGTTTTTCCGGCCTCGTCCTGAGACATCGTGCGCGCACCCGGAACACGCGCCAGGATGGCTTCCGTATAGCGGGCGCCAATCGTCGCGCGGGCCGCGATCTCGTCCGCAAACCGCGGGAGCTTAGCGAGCACGATCGCGCACTGGAGCGTATCCATCCGGCCGCCGAGGCCGATGCGCGTGTGTACGTAACGCTTGCTTTGCCCATGCACGCGGATCTCGCGCGCCGCCTGCGCGAGTGCATCGTCGTCGGTGAAATATGCCCCGCCGTCGCCATAGCAGCCGAGCGGCTTCGACGGGAAGAAGCTCGTGCAGCCGATCGTCGAAAGCGCGCAGCTCCGCCGTCCGCCCAGCGTCGCACCGAAGCTCTGCGCGCCATCCTCGATGACGGCGATGCCGCCATGGCGCGCAGCCAGCGCCGTGATGGCATCCATATCCGCGGCCTGCCCGTAGAGGCTCACCGGAACGATCGCCTTCGTGCGCGGCGTGATCTTCGCCTCGATCAGCGCGGCATCGATATTGAGCGTATCGGGCTCGATGTCGACGAACACCGGCGTCGCCCCGAGGAGCGCGATCACCTCAACGGTCGCGACAAACGTGAACGGCGTGGTGATGACTTCGTCGCCGGGGCCGACGCCGAGCGCCATCAAGGCGATGAGCAGAGCCTCCGTGCCGCTCGCGACCGTGACGCAATGCTTCGTTCCGGCGAAAGCTGCGAGCGCCGTCTCGAGCTCGGCGACCTCCGGCCCCATGATGTATTGCCCGTGCGCAAGAACGGCCGCGATCCGCCGGTCGAGCTCCGGCTTGATGGCAGCCTGTTGCGTCTTGAGATCGATGAATTGCATGGGTCTTGGCACGGGCTCAGTTGGAACAATGCGCACGGATCTGCGTGTCGGCACCCGCGTCGTGGATTGCACGGGAACGGGCGGCGACCGACACGCGCTCAGTACTCCAGAGGAAGCGAGACGCGCCGGCCGTCGCGGGCCGAAAGGTACATCGCGATCAGAAGCTCGAGTGACTTGAGCCCCTCTCGGCCGTCGGTCTCGGGCTCTGTCTCGCCGCGCAGACAGGAGATGACGTTGGCGTAGTAGAACGGATGGCCGAACCCGTAGACGCTCGTGGTCTCGTAGCTGGCCTGAGAGATCGTCTCGTCCTCCGGCTGCGCGTCAGCGAACTCCCAGTGCAGGATCTCGTTCGCGGCCCGCCCGCCGATGCGCACCGTGCCGTTCTCGCCGAGAATGGTGATGCTGCCTTCGTAGTTCTTGGGGTAGGTGAGCATCGTCACGTTGAGTGTGCCGAGGGCCCCGCTCCGCCAGCGCAGCGCCGCCACGCCCGTATCCTCGACCTCGATCGAGCGCGCGAGCGTTCCGGTGAACGCCGCGACGCTTTCCATCGGCCCGATCAGCCATTCGAGAAGATCGATGTAGTGGCTCGCCTGGTTCATGAAGGCGCCGCCATCGAACTCCCAGGTGCCGCGCCATTTGGCGCTGTCGTAGTAGTCCTGCGGACGCGTCCAGAAAACGTTGACCGAGACCGAGTAGATCCGGCCGAACCGGCGCTGCTCGACGGCCCGCTTCACGAGCTTCAGCGTGGCATTGTGACGGTTCTGCTTCACTACGAACAGGCGGACGCCGGCGGTATCGCAGGCCTCCACCATCGCCAGCCCGTCCTTCCAGCGCGTCGCCATCGGCTTTTCGGTCATGACGTGGAAGCCCGCGCCCGCAGCCTGGATGGCCATGGTCGGATGCAGCCCGCTCGGCGTCGTCAGAACAATGCAATCGGCATCCGTCTTGGCGAGCATGTCCGTGTAGCTGGCGAAGGGCTGGGCCCCGGTCGCATCGGCCGCGGCCTTGAGGGCGTTCGGCACCGGATCGCAGACGGCCACCAGCTCGCATCCCTCGGCATTGGCCTTGATCGCGCCGAAATGATTGTGGGCAATGCGCCCACACCCAGCGAGTGCGAAGCGAACCTTCCTGTCAGTGATCGGCGTCATTGAGCTGTCCTGGCGAGCGGGGTGAGACGTGTCATCCGCACCGTCCGGGAGAGCGGCGCGAACTGCGGCGAGAGGCCGGAGATCGGAATCAATCCATGGCTCCCCCGCATCCCTCCGAACCGACGCGGGCCAGACGCGCAGCGTAGGGCCGAGAGAGCGCACCCCGCTCTTAATCGCAAAGCGATCCCTACGCTAGGCCTAACGCGCAATTTCCCGCCAAGACACACAATGCCGCCACGAAAGGAACCGCACTTTGCGCACCTTGCCCGGAATTTGCGCCTTCGACTCAAGATCTCCGTAAGGGAAAGTCCCAGTGCCCTTGCGGCGGGCGGGTGCCGCGTGGAAGGTGGATATCGTCGAAAAGAGAAGGAAAGGCCGCCGTGATCGAGCTGATAATGGGCCTGCTGCTGATCCTGGGCGCCGGCGTCATCGCCACCGGGACGGCGACGGATCTCGGATTGCGCGTCCCCGACCTCCTTCCGCTGATCGGCTATGGCGGGATCGCGGCCATGGCGCTGCTGGGTCTCTTGCTGTGCGCGGCGGGCATCGTTCGCCGCACCATCCGGCGCGATGAGCACCGGCGCCACGCGCTCCGCTCCGCGCGCCTTGCAACTGTTGCGCTCTTGTCGATCGGCGCCTTGTCCGTGGTCGTCCCGCTCGCCTCCGATCTCCTGAACGTCCTGCGTCTGGACGGCTTCCCGTTCGGCTATTATCTGGCCGCCCAGGGCGTCCCGATTGCGCTCGCAATCGTGGCGTTCGTCTGGGCAGGGCGACAAAATCGTATCGATGCGCGAGGGCCCGACGCATGAGCGCAGAGGCCGAAGTCACCGCACCAGCGCGTGGCACTGTCTCCCTGTCGGCCTCTCTCGCGGCGGCGGCGCTCGCCGTTCCGACGGGCCTTCTTCTCGCGCTGCCGGGACTCGTCTATGTCGCGGGCTTCGACCACCTCGCCTATCTCCTCGGCCTGCTCGCGGGCGCCGTCCTGGCGGGTGTGTGGATCGCGCCCAAGATCGCAGAGGCCGCAGCCAATACGTTGGTCGAGGCCTTGCGCCATCGCTTCGGAAACGGCACGGCCCGCCTCGCGGCCCTGGTGATCGCGCTCGCGATCCTCTCGCTTCTGACCGCCAATCTCGACGCGGTCGCATCCCTGCTCGACGTCGGCTTCAGGATTCCGCCGCGGATCGCCCTTGCCGGCGCCGTGGCGTTATCCATAGCCGGTGCCTTTTTGCTCGACGACCGGCGCTTTCGCCTCATCGCCGCACTGGCCTTTGCCGCCCTCGCTTTGGCCGTGATCGCACTGCTGGCGCTTCTCTCCATGAGGCACGGCACGGACTCCCTCCCCCTGCTCGGCTACGGGCCGTCGCTGCCGGCGATCGCAACGCTCGAAGACATGTTGCTCGAGACCGGCGCCGTCGATTTCGCAAGCTTCGGTGCCCACACGGCCACGTTTCTGAAGCTCTCGCCGCTCGACTTCGCCGCACTCGTGCTGTCGCTCGCGGCCGGCATCGCCGTGTTCCCCCCACTTGTGCGAACCCTCGCCGCCGGGCACACGCCGGCGGCCACACGCCTGACCGGAGCCTGGTCCGTGGTCTGGCTCATGGCAGTCCTGATCGCGATCCCACCTCTGGCCGCCCACGCCAAGATCGAACTCTACGGCGCGCTGGCGAGGCCGACGCCGCTGGCAGCGCTCCCCGCCTGGGTCGAGGCGCCCTCGCGCGCCGGTCTCGTCCATATCCACGGCACCTCACTCGGATTGCTCGAGGAGGTCGCGCGCGCGGTGGAAGCCGGAGACGCGGACAGCACCGCGATATCGAATGCGATCGCGACCCGGTCGCTCGCGCTCGCCAACCGCTGGGACGAACTCGACGACGCGGTGAGAACCGCCCTCGTCGACACGGCCCGCACCCGCCCGCAGAATGCTGATCCAACAGCGGCCTGGGCGGCGTATGTCACGGGCGTCCTGCCGGCGGCGGCCACGGCGGCCGGCGACGAGACAGGTACGCTGACGCAGGGCGCGCTCGTCATCGAGCCGCTCGCCGTGTTGAGCGCGCTGCCAGCCCTCGCCGGAGCACCCGAGGCCGCCGCGCCCCTCGCCGTCCTCTCGGCCTTCGCCGCGATCGTGCTAGCCGCCGCGCTCCTGCGCACACTGCTCGCGCTCAGGGCCCCGCACGATGCAAGCGGCACGCCACGCAGCGCACGGCCATCGCGCGTGCTGGCCCTCTCGATCGCCGCGATCGCGGCCGCCTTCGCGGCCTTGCGCGGGGGCGAAGGCGTGCCTGTTGCCGTATCGGGCCTGTCGCTGCTCGCCGCAGGACTTTTTCCCGTCGCGGCGCTCGGACTGTCCTGGCGGCGCGTCTCGGCCGCGGCAGCCGCATCGGCCATCATCGCCGGAGCCGCCGTCTCGCTCTATTACGACATCGGCACGCAGATCTTTCCCGTCGCCTTCTACAAGACCTGGCCCAATCTCTCGGACGCGGGCGAGGCGGCCATCGAGGAGTTCGGCCTGCTCGAGGACGCAGTGAACGGCGCGGCCGACGACGCGACGAAAGCGCAGGCCCGCGCCGCGCTTGCCGATTTCGCGGCCGGCACCGCAACGCGGCCCGGCCTCGCCAACTGGGCGGGGATCGATCCGGCGGCCTCGGCCGTCTTCGCCGTGCCGGCCGGACTTATGGTGCTGATCCTCGTAACCGTCGCCATTCCGGCACGGAGGCGCCCTCAGCCGTAGGCGCGGCGCGGTTGCCGCTCGGCCGCCTCCGTGGCGACCAGGAAGTCGGCCACGGTCTCGATCGTCTCCTTGTCCCGCAGCAGCGGCGCGTGCCCCTGCGCCGGCACCACGAACGACGCCAGCGCCGGATGCCGCCGCTGCATGGCCTCGACGGTGGCCGCCGAAAGAATGTCCGAGGTCTCTCCGCGCAGCACCAGCATCGGAACGCGCTTCAAGCCCTCGAACTGCGGCCACAGCTCCGGCAACGGCCCGTCGAGCACGGAGAGCACGTTCGAGAGGGCGGGATCGTAGGCGGGCGTGGGACGGCCTTTGTGCTCGTTGAACCACTGCCGCGAGACGTCGATCCACTCCTCGGCGGAGATGTTGGGGAAAGCGCGCCGCCCCATGTCCTGCAAGAGCGCGCCCGCCTCCGTCCACGAGCCCGGCAGCGGAATGCGCCCGACGTAGGCTGAAATCCGCCCCAGGCCCTTCTGTTCGATGACGGGGCCGATGTCGTTGAGGATCACCGGGCCCACGGCCCGCGGACGCAGCGCGGCCATCGCCATCGTGATCAATCCGCCGCGCGAGGTGCCGAGGATCGCCGGACGCGTGAGGCCCGTCACGATCATGAAGTCGAGCACGTCCACCGCCTCGACGGGAACGGCATAGTTGCGCCAATTGCCGTCGGAGTCCGAAAAACCCCGTCCGCGATAGTCGAGGGTGTAGACGTCGCGCGGGTTCTCGAGCCGCTGCGACAGCGCCTCCGCGATGACGTGAAAGTCGCGGCTGTTGCGGGTGAGGCCGGGAAGGCAGAGGAGCGGCTGGCGCTCGCCCGAGCCGCTGCCGTAGATGGCAGGGTAGTGCCGGCCGTAGAGCCGCAGCCCGTCATGGGTCGTGAAATAGATCTCGCGATACGACTGTGCCGAGCTCGTCATGCTACTACCCACCCCACTCTGTTCCGCCCTCCGCAGGCGCTGCCCCCAGGCCGCGACGGACGGCGTTACGTGTCTCTTCCTCGTCTCGTCGGTCTCATCCGTCCGATTGCGCCGGCGTCGTCCCTCCCGCCATGCGCGCCCGATTGAGATCCTCCTCCAGACGAAGCGCCGCCTTCTCCTCGCCGAGCCGCGCCCGATACATCTGAATATTGGCGAGCACCTTCGCGACGTACTCGCGCGTCTCCTGGATCGGGATCCGCTCGATCCAGTCGATCGGGTCGACCTTGGAATCGCGCGGATCGCCGAACTCGCGGATCCACTGCCGCGCCCGTCCGGGGCCGGCATTGTAGCCCGCGAGCGTCAGGATGTACGAGCCAGAAAAATCCGCCATCCTGTCGCCCACGTAGGCCGAGGCGAGCATCGTGTTGTAGGAAGGATCTGAGAGTAGCCGATTGATATCGCACTTGATTTTGTAGTCACGGCAGACGTGCTTGGCCGTCACCGTCATCACTTGCAGAAGACCTTTGGCGCCCGCTCCGGACACGATCAGCGTATTGAATTCCGTCTCCTGGCGCGCGAGCCCGAGCAGGACGGCCGTCTCCGGCGGCTTGCGCAGCGGCGTGTAGGCCGGGAAAGGATGCACGGGATAGGCGTAATAGTAGAGGTTATGCCCGCGGGCGATCCCGGCCTTCCCCACCCGCACCGCCGATTGCGTATCGCCGAGGGCCTCCGCCAGATGCGCGAGCAGCGACAGCATCGTCTCGCTCTGAAGATAATGGTTGCGCAGCGAGACGATGAACGCGCGCATGATGCTCGCGTCGAGCTTGGCCTCCCGCGCGATGACGGCCGCGCGCACCGCGTCCTCGCCCAGGAAGCGCTGCACATCCTCGCGCGTCGGCTCGGCCGGCGGCGTCGTGATGATGGCGAGACGTCCCCGCTCGAGCTTCTGGCGCGCGAGCAGCGCGTGGAACGTATCCGGATCCGCCTGCGCCTGCTGATAGTACTCCCGGGCGGCGGCCTTGTCGTTGCGCGCCTCGGCGGTGCGTCCCAGCCAATAGCGCGCCTTGGCGCGGCTCAGCGGCCCGTCGGCCGCCTTGTTCATGGCCTGAAAGTGCGTGAGGGCCTTCTTCGAATCCTTGAGATAGCGCAGCGCCAGCCACCCGGCCATGAACGCCTGGTCCTTGGCCGGGTTCGCGCTGAGAGGCCCCGCCTCACGCACGAGCGCATAGGCGAGCTTGGGATTGCCGTCCTTGAGCGCGCCATAGGCGGCCTGGCGCCGCTCGATCCACCATTCGTCGGGGGAGACGATCAGGGCCTCCTCCGTCGGCGCGCCGAGCAGCAGCTTCGCCGCCTCGCTGTCCTTGCCCGCACGCCGCAGGGCGCGGATGCGCGAATAGACGAGTCCCCAATCCGGCACCGCCTGGGCCGGCAGCGACTCGACGCGCTTGCGCCCGTTGTCCGCGCCGAGAAGCACCGCGAGCCGCGCCTCCGCCTTCACCTTCTCGGCCGGCGACAGCAGCGGAATCACGCGCCGCACCACCCGCGCCCGCGCCTCCCGGTCCGCCTTCCAGCGGATATCGTCGATGAGGAGGCGGTCAAGGCGCCATTTGTGATCGGCCGGCGTCAGAAGCGCGCCGAAGCGCTGCAGGAACCCCGGCTCGAGATTGGCCGGCAGCGTCTCCTCCCGCCAAGCCTTGGCGGCGAGACGGCGCGCGTTGTCCTTGTCCCCTTCCGCAAGATAGGCCGAGGCCAGCGCCGCATAGCCGACCCCACTATGAGGCTCCCGCCCCGCGAAATAGCTCTTGATCTCGCCCGAGGTGCCGCCGCGCGTGAAAAGCGCCTCCTCGAGCCGCTGCGTCAACGTGGAGCGATCGGGCCAGGACGGGTTCGCGTCCAGAAACGCCCGAATCTCATCGGGCGAGCCGAGCCCGCGCCGCAAGCGATACCAGTCGACGAGCTTGCGCGCGGCCGGGTCCGAGATCTGCCCCTGGATAGCCGCCGCCTGCGTGACGTCGCCGCCGCCGGACACGAGGGCACTGAACGCCTCCTTCACGCGCCGGCTGTCGTCGGGACTGGGACGGCGCGACAGGAGCGGCGCGATGGCCGCGTCGAGGCGCGCCATGTGCGCCCGCTCGCGTGCGGACGGATTGGCGGGCTTGGGCATCTCGCCGAGCGCGCCCGCCGGGCCGGCCCCCGCCAGCAGGAGCACGCCCGCCAGAATAAGCAGACGCCGCACGGACCCTGCCGGCGGTTCCCGCCGGATGCCCGTCCGCTGTCCTCTATTGTCCTGTGAGTGTGGGCTCAGCCCCGCCAAGCTCGCGAATCGTCCCGCCACGCATCTCCTCGCCAGCGGCCCCGGTCCCGGGCGCCGCAATTGTCCATGTTTCAGGGCCGGTAACGCCAGTGCACGGGTCGTGTCTCTGGTCGAGAACGCTGGGTCACGCCGCCGGCGTCGGCTTGCAGGGCGCCGCCCGAACGCATAATGTCCACCATCCCAGCCGTAATGAGGCGCGAGGCCGGAACGAGCGAACGCCGCAGGGTACAAACTCGGGCGCATGCGTTCAAGGTGCCCGAGGCTGCCCCCGGCAAGGCGCAGGGGTGGCTGCGGTCAGACCGGTCCGGGCGCGACGCACGAGAACTGCACGAGAATCGAGAGAGCGGGAATGTTCAAAGGCTCCATCACGGCGCTCATCACGCCATTCAAGAACAACGTCTTGGACGAGGACGCGCTCCGCAACCTCGTCGAATGGCAGATCGCCGAGGGCATCCATGGCCTCGTCCCCACCGGGACCACCGGCGAAAGCCCGACTTTGAACTACGACGAGCATAAGCGGGTGATCGAGCTGACGGTCCAGACCGCGCGCGGCCGGGTGCCGGTGATCGCCGGCACGGGCTCGAACGCGACCGACGAAGCGATCGACCTCTCGCGCTATGCCGAGAAAGTGGGCGCGGACGGCCTCCTGATCGTCAACCCCTACTACAATAAGCCGAGCCAGGACGGGCTCTACCATCACTTCAAGGCGATCAACGACGCCGTCGGCATTCCGATCCTGATCTACAATATTCCCAGCCGCACCAACGTCGACATGTCGGTGGCGACGATGGCGCGCGTCTTCGAGCTGAAGAATGTCGTCGGCGTCAAGGATGCCACCGCCAATCTCGCGCGCGTCTCCCAGCAGCGCGAGGCCATGGGCCCCGAGTTCAACCAGCTCTCCGGCGAGGACGCGACGGCGATCGGCTTCATGGCGCACGGCGGCCACGGCTGCATTTCCGTCGCCTCGAACATTGCCCCGCGCCTCTGCTCCGAGCTTCAGAACGCCTGCATGACGGGCGACTTCGCCGCGGCCTTGAAGCTTCAGGATCGGCTGATGCCGCTGTTCGACGCGATGTTCGTGGAGACCAATCCGGGCCCGGTGAAATATGCCGCCTCCCGCCTCGGCCTCTCCTCGGCCGAGATGCGGCTGCCGCTCGTCCCCGTCGCCGATCAGACGAAGAAGACGGTGGATGCCGTGCTGGCCAAGGTCGGCCTGCTCAAAGCCGCCGCGGCCGAGTAGCGAGCGCAGGACAAAACCCCGATGTCGGCCAAAAAGGACGACGGCCGCCGGATCATCTCCGAGAACCGGAAGGCCCGGCACGAGTATTTCATCACCGACTCCTACGAGGCGGGCATCGAGCTCAAGGGCACCGAGGTGAAGAGCCTGCGCACGGGCCAGGCCAACATTGCCGAAAGCTACGCCTCCTTCGAGGACGACGGCAGCTTCTGCCTGATCAACGCCTACATCCCCGAGTTCCAGGATGCGGGGCGCTTCTTCCAGCACGAGCCGCGCCGCAAGCGTCGCCTTCTCCTGCACAAGAGCGAGCTTGCCAAGCTCCTCAACGCCGTCGACCGCAAGGGCATGACGATCGTGCCGCTCGAGCTGTATTTCAACGCGCGCGGCCGCGCCAAGCTCAAGATCGCGCTGGCGGAAGGCAAGAAGCTGCACGACAAGCGCGAGACCGCCGCCAAGCGCGATTGGAACCGCCAGAAGGCGCGCATCATGCGCGAGAAGGGATGACGCCGACCGATCCGCAGAGCTTTGAGAAGGTCGACTGGTCGCAGCTTCCGGTGCCGGAGGACGACGGCGCCGCCCGTCATCTCACGGGCCGCACGCTCGCGGACGTGGCCCTGCCCTCGACGGCGGGCGGAACGGTCTCGCTCGCACGCAGCACCGGGCGCACCGTCCTCTTCGTCTATCCCATGACCGGCACACCGGGGATTGCGCTGCCCGAGGGCTGGGACGACATTCCGGGCGCACGCGGATGCACGCCGCACACCTGCGCCTTCCGCG
>JRYH01002872.1_pt1 | contig 13786 bp, 11 predicted proteins | sample 235351 | NCBI WGS metagenome assembly JRYH01 (sample SAMN03074221, study PRJNA261480) | activated sludge metagenome | biome: Wastewater Treatment Plant; feature: Wastewater; material: Activated sludge; isolation source: activated biomass of a wastewater treatment plant treating wastewater... ... | reverse complement strand
GCAAGACCGAGATCGCGCGCCGCCTCGCCAAGCTCGCCGGCGCGCCGTTCCTCAAGGTCGAGGCTACCAAGTTCACCGAGGTCGGCTACGTGGGGCGCGACGTCGACAGCATCATCCGCGATCTCGTGGAGGTCGGCCTGGCGCTCGTGCGCGAGGCGAAGCGCAGGGAGGTGCGCGCGCAGGCCGAGAAGAACGCCGAGGAACGCGTGCTCGACGCGCTGGTGGGGCCCACCGCCTCGTCCGGCACGCGCGAAACGTTCCGCAAGAGGCTGCGCGCCAACGAGCTCAACGACAAGGTGATCGAGATCCATGTCGCCGACACGGGGGGCGGCCTGCCGATGCTCGACATCCCCGGCATGCCGGGCGGGTCGATCGGCGCCGTCAATCTCGGCGACATCTTCGGCAAGATGATGGGGGGGCGCACGAAGCCGCGGCGCATCACGGTCAAGGACAGCCACCTGCTGCTGATCGCCGAGGAAAGCGACAAGCTGATCGACAACGAGCAGATCACGAGCGAGGCCATTCGCTCGGTCGAGAACAACGGCATCGTGTTTCTCGACGAGATCGACAAGATCTGCTCGCGCGGCGAGACGGGGGGGCGCTCGGGCGGGGAGGTTTCGCGCGAGGGCGTGCAGCGCGACCTCCTGCCGCTGATCGAGGGCACCAGCGTCTCCACCAAGTACGGGCCCGTAAAGACGGACCACGTGCTGTTCATCGCCTCGGGAGCGTTCCATGTGGCAAAGCCCGCCGACCTCCTGCCGGAGTTGCAGGGGCGGCTGCCGATCCGCGTCGAGCTCCAGGCGCTGACGCGCGAGGACTTCCGCCGCATCCTGACCGAGCCCGAGGCAAGCCTCATCAAGCAGTACACCGCCCTGATGGCGACCGAGGGCCTCACCCTCACCTTCACGGAGGATGCCATCGACGCGCTCGCGGATACGGCCGTGCTGGTCAACTCCACGGTCGAGAACATCGGCGCACGGCGGCTGCAGACGGTGATGGAGCGCGTGCTCGACGAGATTTCCTTCGAGGCCTCGGACCGCACCGGCGAGACCCAGACCGTCGATGCGTCCTACGTGACGAGCCGCGTCGGCGCGCTCGCCAAGAACGCCGACCTGTCGAAGTTCATCCTCTGACGAAGGGTGGCGCCGTCCGCCCTGCGGGATGGCTTGCGCCGTCGGCGGCCGTATCATCGCCGCCGCGATGCTGCGGCTCCTCCGCTGCGGGACACCTCGGGCAGTGCGGGACGTCGGCGGCCATCGGGGTGCCGCACCGCCGGCAGATGACGTGCGAACCGACCGTCACGCCGTGCCCGAGGGCGACGCGCTCATCGAAGACGAAGCATTCGCCTTGCCACAGGCTCGCCTCCGGCGGGACCGTCTCCAGGTATTTGAGGATGCCGCCTTCGAGGTGATAGACCTCCGGGAAGCCCTGCGCGAGCATGTAAGCTGAGGCCTTCTCGCAGCGGATGCCGCCGGTGCAGAACATGGCGACGCGCTTGTGGCGCGCAGGGTCGAGGTGGGCCGCGACGAAATCCGGGAAATCGGTAAAAGAGCGCGTCACGGGGTCGATGGCGCCCTTGAAGGTGCCGACGCCGACCTCATAGGCGTTGCGCGTGTCGAGGACGAGCACCTCGGGATCGGAGATCAGCGCGTTCCAGTGCTCCGGCTTGACGTAGGTTCCGACGCGACGCGTGGGATCCGCCTCGGGCCGGCGCAGCGTCACGATCTCGCGCTTGAGCCTCACTTTGAGGCGGCCGAACGGGACCTCGTCCGCAAAGGACTCCTTGCTCACGAGATCAGCGAAACGCGGGTCGGCGCGCAGATGCGACAGCAGCCGGCGGATGCCCGCGTCGGGGCCGGCCACGGTGGCGTTGATGCCTTCGGGCGCAACCAGGATCGTGCCCCTGAGGCCGAAGGTGCGCGCATGGCCGAGCAATTCCCCGCGCAAGGCTGGCGGATCGTCGATGGCGACGAACTTGTAAAAAGCCGTGACGGTTACGGGCATCGGGTTCGGAGCGGTTTCTCTCTCGGCGCGAGCGTCTCGACCGCGCGCTTCATGGCCTCGAAGACGCCCGGGTCGGTCATGGCATGGCCGGCGGCCGGCACGATCTCGAGACGAGAGCCCGGCCAGCGCTTGGCGATCTCGTAGGCGGCCCGCGGCGGACAGAGCAGGTCGTAGCGACCCTGTACAATCACGCCCGGAATGGCGCCGAGACGGGAGGCGCCGTCCAGCAGCGCGTTCGGCCGCAAGAAGAAGTGGTTGGCAATGTAATGGGCTTCGACGATCGGCGTCGGCGGAACGCGTCCCGTGGCGGGGAGCGTGTCCGGCAGCACGCTTGTGGCGGGTGCAAACTCCGAAAGCGCCCGCTCGAACCCAAGCCATTGGCGCGCGGCCGGATCGCGGCACGCGGGATCGCCGCTCGTTAGGCGCGCGACATAGGACTTGAGCGGATCGGCGCGCTCGGCCTCCGGAAGCGCGGCGACGAAGTTCTCGTAAAGGTCCGGCCGCAATTGCGACGGTGCGCGGCGGAAGGCCCAGTCGACCTCGGCGTCGGTGCCGAGGAACACGGCGCGCAGGACGAGCCCGGAGACGCGCTCGGGATGGGTCTCGGCATAGGCGAGCGCCAGCGTCGAGCCCCACGAGCCGCCGACGACCAGCATGCTCTCGAAGCCGAAATGCTCGCGGATGCGCTCGATGTCGGCGACGAGGTGCTGGGTCGTGTTGGCGTGCGTTGAAAGGTAGGGATGGCTTCGGCCGGCGCCGCGCTGGTCGAACAGCACGGCGTGGAAGCGCTCGGGATCGAACAGGCTGCTGTGGCTGTGCTGTGCAGCCGCTGCCGGGGCCGCCGTGCAGGAACAAGGCCGGCATGGCGCCGCGCGTGCCGACCTCCTCCACGTAGATCCAATGACCGTCTCCGACATCGAGCATCACCGCATCGAACGGACGCGGGATCTCGCGCGGGGCGGGACTGGCTTCCGGCGCATTCATCGGCAGGCGGTCTCCCTTCGGGTCGCAGCGGCCCCCGTTCTCTCCCTTCAAGCACTTCCGCGCGGAACGGTCGAGGCGCATCTCGCGTTCAGCGCGTGGAGGTCACGTCATGATCATCACCTACGGCTTCGACATCGCCATCACGGTGGCGCAGCCCACGCCGCTGATCGCTCTGCTCGACATTCGCGAGGAGCGCCAGGGCGACATTCGAAGCGAGGAGCCGTTTACCATTGCTCCCGAGGTGCCGGCTCACCTCTATCGCGATCTGTTCGGCAACCGCTGCCGGCGCATGGTGGCCCCGGCGGGACGCTTCCGCATGACGCGCACGGGCGCGATCGCGGATTCGGGTCTGCCGGATGCCATCGCCCCGCACGCGCGCCAAGTGCCGGTCGGCGAGCTTCCGGACGACGCGCTCGTCTATCTGCTCGGCAGCCGCTACTGCGAGACGGACGAGCTCAGCGCGATGGCCTGGCGCCGCTTCGGCGGCCTCGCTTCGGGGTGGGCGCGCGTGCAGGCCGTCGTCGACTTCGTGCACGCGCGCCTCACCTTTGGATACGCCTTCGCGCGGGCCACGCGCACGGCGGCGGAGGCCTATGCAGAGCGCAAGGGCGTGTGCCGCGATTTCGCGCATCTCACCATTGCGCTCTGCCGCTCTCTCAACATCCCGGCCCGCTACGTCAACGGCTACCTCGGCGACATCGGCGTGCCGAAGGATCCCGCGCCGATGGACTTCAGCGCGTGGTGCGAGGTGTATCTCGGTGGATGCTGGTATGCCTTCGACGCGCGCCATAACACGCCGCGCATTGGGCGTATTCCGATCGCTTACGGGCGCGACGCAGCCGACGTCTCGCTGATTCATACTTTCGGGCCACACGTCCTCACGACGTTCGAGGTCTGGACGGACGAGGCCAAGGAGCAGAACGCCGGAACCGAGCGCCCCGCCGCTTAGCGCGCAGACCGGCGGGCGGCGGCCGCCGCCACGCGGATCTGGGCGGCAAAGGCCGGTGCGCCGAAGCAGCGGAAGGTGAACGTCGCGCCGTCGTCGGCGCGCACATCGACGATGCGCGTCAGCCAGCCGAACCGATCCTGCACGTCGGCAATCCGCGCCAACGGGAGCGCCCAGGAGGTCTCATCGGCATGGGCGGCGGCGTTGAGCGCGTTCGGCCCGAACACCAGCGCGTCGCGCGTCAGCGTCACAGCGCCGCCGACCCAGAGGCCGCCCATGCGCTTGCGAAGCCAGTCAACGCTCGAATCGCTTCCGAACAGGAACAGGCTGCGTGCGCCCGTGCTCATCTCGGCATCGGCCACGAAGGCGTTGGCGTATTTCCAGGCGATGACGTCGGAGGCAGCGGTCATGAGAACACCCTTGGGCTTGAAGTGGGTCGTCTCGAGGCGGATCGCCTCGAGGTGGGATTGCGAGACGACGCAATCCAACCCCTTCTTCTCGTCCGCTGCAGTTCCCCCCGTTACACGTCGGGTCTACACGTCGGCCCTACACGTCGCAGGCTACACGTCGAGGTTGGCCACGGTGAGCGCGTTCTCCTGGATGAACTCGCGGCGCGGCTCCACCACGTCGCCCATCAGCTTGGAGAAGATCTCGTCCACCTCGGATCCGTCGCCGATCTTGACCTGGAGCAGCGTGCGCGCGTCGCGGTCCAGCGTCGTCTCCCAGAGCTGCTCGGGGTTCATCTCGCCCAGGCCTTTGTAGCGCTGCAGCGACAGCCCCTTGCGGCCCGCCTCGTAGATCGCATCCAGAAGCGAGCGCGGGCCGAAGATCGTCAGCGTCTCGGCCTTGCGGCGCAGCTTCGTGCCGAGGCCGTAGACCTCCGCCAGATGCTTGCGCTTGTCGTTCAGGCGGCGCGCGTCGAGCGAGGCGAGGAGCGCGCGGTCGAGCGTGTGTACCTCCGTTACGCCGCGCACCTCGCGGCGCAGGATGAAGCCGTCGTTGCCGTAGGTGCCGCCCCAGCCCTTCTCCGTCTCCTCCGCCACCTCGTTGAGGCGCGCGGCGATGTTGCCTGCGGTGGCATTGGCGCTCTCGGACGATTTGACGAGCTCGGTGTCGAAGGCGCCGGCGATGGCCGCCTGCTCCACGACGAGGCGCGAGTAGCGCGAATGAAGCTGGTCGATGAGCGCCGTCAGGGCGCGCGCCTGATCGACGATGTCGCGCAGGTCCTTGCCCGCGCGCTCGGCCCCGCCCGCGACGAGCACCGTGTCATCGAGACCGGAGTCGATCAGGTAGTCCTCGAGCGCGCGCTGGTCCTTGAGGTACGTGCCGCTCTTGCCGCGCGTCACCTTGTAGAGCGGCGGCTGGGCGATGTAGACGTGCCCCTTCTCGACCAGCTCGTGCATCTGCCGGTAGAAGAACGTCAGGAGCAGCGTGCGGATGTGCGCGCCGTCGACGTCGGCGTCCGTCATGATGATGATCTTGTGATAGCGCAGCTTCCCAAGGTCGAAGTCCTCGCGGATGCCGGTGCCGAGCGCGCCGATGATGTTCGTCACCTGCTCGGAGGACAGCATCTTGTCGATGCGCGCGCGCTCGACGTTGAGGATCTTACCTCGGATCGGCAGCACGGCCTGATACTCGCGCTTGCGGCCCTGCTTGGCGGAGCCGCCGGCCGAGTCGCCCTCGACGATGAAGAGCTCGGTGTTGGCGGGATCGCGGTCCTGGCACTCGGCGAGGCCGCCGGGAAGGCGCAGGCCGTCGAGCGCGCTCTTGCGGCGCGTCAGCTCGCGGGCGCGGCGGGCCGCCTCGCGGGCAAGCGCGGCCTCGACGATCTTGCCGACGATGGTCTTCGCCTCTTTCGGATGCTCCTCGAACCAGGCCGCCATCTCCTCGAAGACGACGCTCTCGACGACGGGCTTCACCTCGGAGGAGACGAGCTTGTCCTTCGTCTGGCTCGAGAACTTGGGATCGGGCACCTTGACGGAGAGGACGCATGTCAGCCCCTCGCGCGAATCCTCGCCCGAGAGATCCACCTTCTCCTTCTTGGAGATGCCGCTGTCGCCCGCGTACTTGTTGATGACGCGGGTCAGCGCGGCGCGGAAGCCCGCCAGATGCGTGCCGCCGTCGCGCTGCGGGATGTTGTTGGTGAAGCAGAGCACGTTCTCGTGGTAGCTGTCGTTCCACCACAGCGCCACCTCGACACCGACGCGCTCCTTGTCGGCGCGGATCATGATCGGCTCGGAGATGAGGGACTGCTTCGAGCGGTCGAGGAAGCGCACGAACGCGGCCGTGCCGCCGTCGTAGAGGAATTCCTCGCGCTTGATGTCGGCGTGGCGCGCGTCCGTCAGCACGACCTTGGCGCCGGAGTTCAGGAACGCCAGCTCGCGCAGGCGATGCTCGAGCGTCGCGTAGTCGAACTCGACCTTGGAGAAGGTGTTGGGGCTCGGCAGGAACGAAACCTCGGTGCCGCGCTCGCCCTCGGCCTCGCGCACGACCTTGAGGGGCGCGACCGCGACGCCGTCGTGGAACTCGATCAGATGCTCCTTGCCGCCGCGCCAGATGCGCGCCTTGAGCCACGTCGACAGCGCGTTGACGACCGACACGCCGACGCCATGCAGGCCGCCCGAGACCTTGTAGGAATTCTGGTCGAACTTGCCGCCGGCATGCAGCTCCGTGAACACGATCTCGGCAGCGGAGCGCTTCGGCTCGTGGTCGTCGTCCTGCTTGATGCCGACCGGGATGCCACGGCCGTCGTCGCGCACGGTGCACGAGCCGTCGGGGTTGAGCGTCACCTCGCAGGCCTTGGCGTGGCCGGCGAGCACCTCGTCGATCGCGTTGTCGACGACCTCGTAGATCATGTGGTGCAGACCCGAGCCGTCATCGGTGTCGCCGATGTACATGCCCGGCCGCTTGCGCACGGCCTCGAGCCCTTTCAGCATCTTGATGCTGTCGGCTCCGTAGTCGTCGGGCGTCGGGATTTTCTTGGCGGGTTGCGCGGTCATTCCATGCCTGTTCGGGGGTGACTTTTTGGTCGGCCGCGAGCCTAGCACACCGGGCGCGGGAATACCGTAAAAAAGAGCGAAATTCGAGCGCTCTCCCATGCTAAATTTCTTTTGTGTGCCAATACTTTGAGAGAGTGCGGCGACAGGGAGAGCCGCTCAGGATGCCGCAACCAGCCGGCCCTGCTCCACGCGCCAGAACTGGGCCCGTCCGGCGAGGTGGGAAAACGCCTGATGATCCGTACCCGTCATCCAGGCCTGGGTGCCGAGGCGCACCAGCTCGTCGAAGAGTGCGGCGCGGCGTTCGGCGTCGAGATGGGCGGTGATCTCATCGAGCAGGAGGATGGGCGTCAGGCCCTCGCGGCGCTGCGAGACCAGCTCGGCATGCGCCAGCAGCAGACCGATCAGAAGCGCCTTCTGCTCGCCGGTCGAGCAGAGTCGGGCCGCCATCGCCTTGGGCCCATGCACGACGGCGAGATCGCTGCGGTGCGGCCCGTCGAGCGTGCGTCCGGCGGCGCGGTCACGCTCGCGCGTCTCGCGCAGCGTGCGGGCGTAGGCGTCCTCGACATCGACGGCGGGGAGGATGGCGAGATCCCGATCCACCGCGCCTTCGAGGCGCACGGCGCTCCACGGGAACGGGCTCTCGGGATCGCGCGCGCGGCGCGCGGCGATGACGGCGCCGATGGCGGCCACCGCCTCGGCGCGCGCGGCGGCGATGGAGACGCCCATCTCGGCCATCATGATCTCGAGGCCGTCGAGCTGGGCGCTGCGCGTCACGCCGTCGGAGAGGAGCCGGTTACGCTGCGCCATGGCGCGCTCGAAGCGGCCCGCCCGCGTGCGGTGGCCGGGGTCGAAGCAGACGATGAGGCGGTCGAGGAAGCGGCGACGCTCGGAGGCCGCACCTGTGAAGAGCCCGTCGGTGGCGGGCGTCACGCCGACCAGCTCGACGTAATCGCCGAGCGCGCCGGAGCCGGACTTCGCTTCGCCGTCGATGCGGACGATGCGGCCCGAGGCGCGCTCGCTGCGGCCCTCGCCCGGCGCGAGCCCCGTGCCGATGGCGACGCTGCCGAAGGCCGTATGGACGCGCGCCGAGACGGTCCAGCCGCCCTCGCCACCAGCCTGGGCGAGATCGGGGAACGGCGATTGGCGCAAACCCTGGCCCGGCGCCAGCAGCGAGACGGCTTCGAGCACGTTGGTCTTGCCGGAGCCGTTGGGCCCTGTGAGCACGACCGGCGCCGGCGTAAGGTCGAGAGCGAGGTTCGCGTAGTTGCGAAAGCCCGCAAGCGTCAGCCGCTCGACCCAGAGGCGCGGGGCGGTCTCTTCGCGGGGCGGTGTCTCGTGTTCGGGGAAAACGGGCAACGCACCTACACGCGCATCGGCATCAGGACGTAGAGCGCCGTCTCGTCCTCCGCGCCGCGGATCATGGTGGGAGAGCCCGCGTCCGCCAGCAGGAAGCGTGCCTCGTCGCCTTCGAGCTGGCCGGCGATGTCGAGCAGATAGCGGGCGTTGAAGCCGATCTCCAACGGGGCTGCGGAGTACGTCACCTCGATCTCCTCGGTGGCGGAGCCGCCTTCCGGGTTGTTGACCGAGAGGACGAGCTTGCCCTTGCCGAGGTTCAGCTTCACGGCGCGTCCGCGCTCGCTGGCGATGGTGGAGACGCGATCGACGGCGCTGATGAAGTCGGCGTTGGCGACGCGCAGCTCCTTGTCGTTCGCCTGTGGGATGACGCGGCCGTAGTCCGGGAAAGTGCCGTCGATGAGCTTCGAGGTCAGCGTGACAGGCCCGATCTCGAAGCGGACCTTGGAAGCCGAGACCGCGACGTTGACCGTCTCGGCGCTGTCCTCGATCAGGCGGTGAAGCTCGTGCACCGTTTTGCGCGGAATGATGACGCCCGGCATGCCGTCGGCGCCGGCCGGGCGCGGCAGCTCGGCCTGGGCGAGGCGGTGGCCGTCGGTCGCGACGGCGCGCAGCATCGGCGTCTTTCCGCTTTCGGCGATGTGGAAGAAGATGCCGTTCAGATAATAGCGCGTCTCCTCGGTCGAGATCGCAAAGCGCGTCTTGTCGATGAGGCGCTTCAGGTCCTTGGCGGCGACCTCGAAGGCATGGCCGAGATCGCCGGCGTTGATGTCGGGGAAATCCTCGGGTCCGAGCGTCTGCAGAGCGAAGCGCGCTTGGCCGGCGGCGAGCGTCAGCCGCTCCTTCTCGGCATCGCGGCGGATGTCGACCTGGCTGCCGTCCGGAAGCTTGCGCACGATGTCGTGCAGGATGTGGGCGGGCACGGTGACGGCGCCGGGCGCACCGACCTCGGCGCGCACCTCCTCGATCACCTCGCGTTCGAGGTCCGTCGCCTTGAGCTCGAGCGCCTGCCCCGATGCCTTGAGCAGGACATTCGAGAGAATGGGAATTGTCGTGCGGCGCTCGACGACGCTCGTCACATGGCCGAGTGCCCTCAGAAGCTCTCCGCGTTCGATCACAAGCCGCATCAGTTGCCTCGACGTTTGCGGTCCTGCTCCGGGTCGGGGCGAGGCCGCGATGGGACGAATTGGCCGTTCTTCCCCCTGCATGCCGAGGGTGCGAAGAGGCCGGGCTTCGTCAGGGAAAGAAAAACAGGCGTGTGAGGCACAACTTGCCCCGACCGGGCCCGCGATTTCAAGGGGGTGGCCGCGAATTCTCGGAGATCGCACGACTGTGCAGGGGAAATTGCGGGGCCCCGGCCGGAAAGCTTCGGGAGCAGCATCCGAAGATGCCACTCCCGCCCCGCTCAAACGCGGCGCCGAGCCTGCTCGTCGCGCTGCGCCCGTTCCGTCGTGCCGTGCCGCCCGGGTGTGGCCCCTCTGGCGGCCCAGCCCCTTGTCAGTGGCCGATCATTTTCTTCAGCTCGTCGATCTCGTCGCGAAGGGCCGCATCGCCCGCGATCACGCCCTCGATCTTGCGAATCGCGTGCAGCACGGTCGTGTGATCGCGTCCGCCGAAGCGGCGGCCGATCTCGGGCAGCGAGCGATGGGTGAGCTGCTTGGCGAGATACATGCCGATCTGGCGCGGCCAGACCACCGAGCGATGGCGGCGCTGCGAAAGCAGGTCGCCTTTCGAGACGCCGTAGTGGCGCGAGATGATGCGGAGGATGTCCTCGATCTTGATGCGGCGCGGCTCGACGCCCTGGAACAGGTCGCGCACCACGTTCTCGGCGATGTCGAGCGAGATCGGCGCGCGCATGTGCTGCCAGGTGAGGAAGAGGCGGTTGACGGCGCCTTCCAACTCGCGGCCGCTTTCGGTGAGGCGGCTCGCCAGGATCTCGACGATCTCGCGCGAAAGCTCGAAGGTGGGATCGAGCAGGCGCTTCTCGGCGACGCGCTGCTCGAGCACGCGCATGCGCAGCTCATAGTCGAAGCTGCCGATCTCGGCCACGAGGCCGCGCTGCAGGCGCGAGCGCATGCGCTCGTTCATGCGCTCGATCTGGGCGGGGTGACGGGCGGAGGCCACGACGATCTGACGGCCGCCATCGAGCAGCGCGTTGATGATGTGGTCGAACTCCTGCTCGGTCTTCTCACCCTGCATGAATTCGAGGTCGTCAATGAGGAGGATGTTGATCGAGCGGAACTTCTCCTTGAAGGAGAGCGGATCCTGCGCGCGCAGCGCCTCGACGAACTGATAGCGGAAGCGCTCGGCCGTGAGGTAGAGCACCTGCGCGTTCTGGGCGCGCCGCTTCACCTCCCAGGCGATGGCCTGCAGCAGGTGCGTCTTGCCGAGGCCGACCGACGAATAGAGATAGAGCGGATTGAAGGCCGGGCTGTCCGTCAGCACCGTCTCGGCCACCTGGATTGCGCCGGCATGCGCCATGCGGTTGGAGGCGCCGACGACGAAATTCTCGAAGGTATGATGGGGATCGAGGGGCGAGCCCTCGAAGCCGTCCACGCTCGTGCGGCCGGCGAGGGGACGCGCGATCGCAACCGGACGGACGGGCTCGAAGCCTGCGAGCGGGCGCACCTCGGCCTCGCGCGGCGCCGTCTTGGCGGGCTCGGCCTGGGGAAGCGCGGCACGGGGCACGGCCGCCCCCGGCTGGCGCACGAGCACCTCGACGGTCTCGGCCGTCTTGAACTCCGAGCGGCAGCACGTCAGCAGCTCGTCGAGGTAATGCGACAGGATCCACTTGCGCAGAAACTTCACCGGCACCGACACCTTCACGGTCTTGCCGTCGAAGGCATCGAATTCGAGCGCGTTGAACCAGCTCGTATAGATGTCCTCACCAAGGCGCGCGCGCAGCGTGGCCCGCACTTTCGCACCCTTGCCCTCGGTGCCGGTCAGCTCGCCGGCTGGCGCCTCGGCGACGGACAGCTGGCCCGGCGCGCTCCGAACCGTGCGCTCGGACGCAAAAGAAAGCTCCGCTTTGGTGATTGCTTGCATCGACGTTTACCCCGCGTACTTGTTTGCTCCGCCTTCCTGAGGCGGATGACCCCATGGCGCCGGCTGTTCGCCCAAACGGACGGCCCCACTTCTCTTTGCCCTCTAACCTTGTCGCCAGGGCAGGCCGGCAGCTTTCCAGCCCGCCACGTGCCCTCGCTGTCGGGTGGCATCGAGAGGGCCCTCGAAACCATCCTCTACGTTGCAGCAGCGCCGGTAGCCGGCTGCCGCCATGGTGAGCGCCGCCGCCTGGCTGCGCGCCCCCGACCGGCACAGGAAGAACACTTGCGTGTCCCGCGTCGCGCCGACCGCATCGAGATGATGCGTCAATTTCTCCACGAACCCGGGATCGACCCGCTGATCGGGAAACGTCTGCCACTCGACCGCCACAACTCGCTTGTTGAGAGCACCGAGATCGGGCACGCCGACGAACGTCCATTCCGCCCGGGTCCGCACATCGACCAGAACGGCGCCCGGGTCGTTCTCGAGGCGGGCCCAGGTTGTAGCGGCGGGCACATCCTCGATTTTGACCGTGTCACTCACGCCCCAACCTCAGACCCTCACAACAGTCCGGAAGAGGTTCCACCTCCGCCCGAAATAGTTAATAAAAGTAATGCATAGTATGAGGTCAGCAAAAGCCCTGGGCATCCCGCGTATATTTGCGGAATACCTGAACTCGACTGAACTCATGCACAATTCAGGATAACTATACGCAACCAGACCCTGAGTCCGATGCGCGGGAGATACTCGGCTTTACAGCCGGTCTCGGCCCCGTCGCGCTGGCAGGTCCTCTTTTAACGGGTCGCTAACTTCTTAGCAAGCGGACCACCCGGCGCAGAAGTCACCTCAAACCCCGAGGATGAGCGGTGGGTGCAACGTGGAAAACTTGAGTCCTGTCCACAAGCCCAGTGGGCAAACTCGTTGAGGTCAAATGCAATTCGCTTCGGGGCGAGAGGGCGCCGAAACGAATTGCGGCGCCCGTGTGGCGGGCGCCGCGAGGATGCTTTTTTGCTTGCCGGGGGAAGCCGGGGGGCGGGAGCCGGCTTTCGAGTCTGTCGAGGCGGCGGCCGAGCCGCCCCGAAATACCGTCACTTAGATGTCTTGGACGATGTGAGCGGGAGAGGACGCCCGCTCTTCCCTGTGGCGAACAGGTGACACTTTGGATGCTGACAAAAAAGTTTCGACAGGAGCGAGGCCGAAGCCCCGATTTACGCCATTGCCTTGATGCGCTGCGCCAAGCGCGACACCTTCCGGCTCGCGGTCTTCGGGTGCATGATTCCCTTCTGGGCCGTGCGGACGAGGGCCGGCTCGGCCGACTTCAGGGCGGCGGCGGCGACGTCCTTGTTGCCGGCGGCGATCGCTTCCTCGACCTTGCGGACCTCGGTCTTGACCGCGGAGCGGCGGTTCTTGTTGATCGCCGTGCGCGTCACCATCTGGCGGGCGGCTTTCTTCGCCGATTTGGTATTGGCCATCTCAAACTGTTCCTTCTCTGCGGAGGCCGCGGCGCGCTCGCCCGGCTCCTTCTCTCTCTGACTGTTCCAAGCTCGAATTTGCGGCCAGGGCTGGCGGCCCGGCCTCCCGCGCCGGACAGCGCAGGGGCAAATGCATCGACCGCCCGAAACATGGTTCCGAGCGGCTCCGTCGCCCGTCTATACCGGCGTGAGCAGCCGGCGGTCAACGGATTTGGCCGAATTTCCGGGGTCTGCGGCGATGGCGGCGGTCACCCCTCCTCCTTCCATTTGATGGAGCACCCGATCGAGGGGACCTGGTCGGACGGCCCCTTGCCCGTGGCGGCGACGCCTTTCATGGCCTCGAACAGCTCCCGGCGGACGTCCGGCGGGGCAGGATTGCGGCCGCTGGCATCGAGCCGGCCGCGATACTGGAGCCCGAGGCCGGCATCGAAACCGAAGAAATCCGGCGTGCAGGCGGCTCCATAGCGGCGGGCGACCTCCTGGCTCTGGTCGTAGAGGTAAGAGAAGGGGAAGCCATGGGCCTCCGCGACCTCCTTCATGTGCGCGAAGCTGTCCTCGGGATAGGCCTCCACATCGTTCGAGGAGATCGCGACCGTGCCGATGCCGAGGGCGGCGAGGTCGCGGGCGTCGCGGACGATGCGGTCGATCACGGCCTGGACGTACGGGCAATGGTTGCAGATGAACATCACGAGCGTGCCTTTGGGGCCGCGGATGTCGGCGAGGGTATGGATCCGGCCGTCCGTCCCCGGCAGGCGGAAGTCGGGGGCGGGCCATCCGAAATCGCAGACGGGCGTCGTCTCGGCCATGGGGTCCTCCTTGCAGCGTTTGCGGATCGGGCGGGGCCTCAAAGATCGAGGCGGGTGAAATCGAGCGTCGTGCCGGCGAACACACGGGCGCGGGCGCTGGCCTCTGCCGTGTCACCCGTCGTCAGGAGCACGACGCGCGGCTCCGCCTGGGCCACGACGCGAGGCTCCGCCTGAACCACG
>JRYH01013431.1_pt1 | contig 13801 bp, 13 predicted proteins | sample 235351 | NCBI WGS metagenome assembly JRYH01 (sample SAMN03074221, study PRJNA261480) | activated sludge metagenome | biome: Wastewater Treatment Plant; feature: Wastewater; material: Activated sludge; isolation source: activated biomass of a wastewater treatment plant treating wastewater... ... | reverse complement strand
AGGCCGATGGCCAGAACCATGGCCAGAAGCGACAGCAGGTTGATCGAATAGCCCATCAGGAAGAGGAAGAAGCCGACGCCGATCAGCGACAGCGGGATGGTGATGACGGGCATCACCACCGACCGCACCGAGCCGAGGAACAGCAAGATCACGAGGATGACGATGATCACCGCTTCGCCGATGGTCTTGAACACCTCCTTGATCGAGGCGCTGATCTGGTCGGTCGCGTCATAGACCAGTGTCATGCTCATGTCCTGCGGTAGGCTGGCCTGAATGTCGGGCAGCTCCCGTTCGACCGCCGAGGCGGTGTCGAGCGGGTTGGCCGACGGCGTCGGGAATATGCCGATGAAGGTGCCCGGCTGGCCGTTGAACACGACGCGTGTGTCGGTGCTCCCGGCCGCCAGCTCGACCCGCGCGACGTCGCGCAGCCTGACCACGCCATTCTTGTCGTCCGACTTGAGCGGCAGGGCCGCGAAGGATTCCGGCGTCTGCAAGGTGGAGCGCAGCGTGATCGACTGCGCCACATATTCGTTTTCGGTCTTGCCCGGCGCGGCCAGGAAGTTCGAGCTGTTGATCGCACCCAGCACGTCGGCGGCGGTCAGGCCGCGCGCGGCAAGGGCGCCTGCGGCAGCGGCGGCAGGCCGATGGTGGCGCGCAGCTCGTCGCACTTCGGGTTGGGCGTACCGTCCTCGAAATACACCGGAAATTCGCGGCAGGGCGTTGGCCGGTTCTCGTAGATCGTGCACGCCACCTGCTTGCCGACTTCGCCGGAGAGCGCCGAACAGCGCCGCGGCACCTCGTTGCTGCCCTTCATGCAACGCATCGTGTGGTTGAGCTTCTCGGTCATGTGCGCGGGAACGAACCCCCCGGGGGCGTCGTCCGCCTCGGCCCAGTAGAAGGAGATGCGAAAGTGTGTGCAGCAGATGCCGCAGTCGAGGCAGGGATTGAAGCTTTCCATGAGGGAGAAGCGCGCGCGATGGGTGAATGGGCGCGCGGATTCTATCCGTTCCCGCGCGCCGTTCAATATCCCGCAATCCCTTTTTTAATCAATAGCCTGCAAACTTTTTTGGCCAAACATTCAGGCGCTGCGCCAGCGCATTCGTGACGCCCTCTGCGCGCTCGCCGGCCACTCTGCGGCAGTGACGACTCCCGGCCTCAGTCCTCGCTGGACGTGCCCTCGGCGCCGCAGCACTTCTTGTACTTCTTGCCGCTGCCGCAGGGGCACGGGTCGTTGCGCCCCGGGGTGGCGGCGCCCGGCTTGCGCGGGGCCTCGGTGGACAGCGGCTCGGCCGCGGCCAGCCCCATGTCGCGCCAATGCGCGAACACGTCGTTGACCGTCTCCCCGACCGCAGCCAGCCAGCCGAGCCGGGTCTCGTCGTCGGCCTTGGCGGCGTCGTCCTCGCCCCAGGGCATGAGCACCTCGTCCAGCGACTCGCGCACGGCCTCGACCGCTTCCTCGTCGAGCCCCTCCTCCCAGCCCTCGGGCCACAGGTCCAGGCCCTGCGCGAAGCCGTCGATCCAGGCCTCGCCGAGCTTGAGCCCGTCGCCATCGCCGACGGCGAAGCAGAACGGCTCCCAGCATGCCTTCCTCGTCGTCGTCCAGGCCGAGCGTGGCGAGCAGCTCGTTGTGGTAGGCCCTCACCAGCCGGATGGCGCGCTGCAGCCCGCTGCCGGAGCCGAAGCCGGCGTCCTCGCCGTGGGCCGACCAGACTCCCGGCAGCCAGCGCTCGGGCGGGATGGGGCGCGGCGAGATGAGCACGCCGGCGAGATAGCCGTCGAGCATCTCCAGGTCCATGCAATCCTCGGGCACCACGTCGGAGGTGAGGATCTCCTCGAGGGCCTCGAAGTCCTCATCGCTCATCAACTGGGGCGGGGCAGGCCGGCGGTCGGCGGCGGTATCGGTGCTTTGGTTCATGGCAATCTCCTGTGATCGGCGGCAAGGGTGGCCCAAGCGACCGCGGCGGGCAAGTCAATTGTGCGGGCGCAAGCGCCCGCATGGGTGCTCAGCGCCGCGCGGCGGTCGGCGCGCCGGCGCCGAGGTCCATCTCGAGGCGGTACAGCGTCTGTCCGGAATCGCGGTACTTGCGCTCGAAGGGCGTCAACGGCACGTCGGCGACGAAGGGCACGCGGCTCGCCGGCCGCCCGGTGAGCTCGGCGAGCGCAAGCGCGAACTCGTCGATATAGACACCCCAGTTGCTGCGACATTCCAGCACCCCGCCGAGGCGCGCGATCCAGGGGAACACCGGATGCGCATGCCAGCGCCGGCCGAGATGGCCGATCTTCGGCCACGGATTCGGGTACAGGATGTAGTGGCGCGCGAGGCGCAGCCCGCGCTCGTCGAGCAGGCGCCAGAAGTCGACCAGGTCCGCGCGCACGAACACCATGTTGCGCGGCAACAGGGCCTCGGGATAGGGCTTGCGGCGGTTCAGGCGATCCTCGGACTGATCGACACCGATCACCCAGTGATCGGGATGCTGGCGGGCGATCTGGATCGTGCTGTGGCCAACGCCGCAGCCGGCGTCGAGGATCAGCGGCGCCTTGCCGTCCCAGCCTGCCAGGCTGGCCGCAAGCGCTGCACGGTTGTACTCGGCGAAGGGCTTGCGAAAGGGCTCGGCGAGATGCTTGCGCACGCGTTCAAGCAGGCCTTCATGGACACCCTGCTGCGCGCTCTGCGGGATACGGGAATTGGCGTAACTCATCGGTTTCTCGGCAATGCGGGTGCGATGACGATTACGCCGCGCAGCCCACGGCAGGTTCCGCGCACGGCAGCGCTGCACCGGCAAGGGCGTGACCCGGCGCTGCATCCACAGGCTGCCGGCCCAGCGGCACACCGTGGCGCGCGAGGACCCCGTCGACCTCGGCCAGCGCGCGCAGGGGACGGATTTCGGCAAACAGCGCGCGTGCGCCGGCGTAATGACGGGCGAGCAGGTGCAGCCACTGCTTGATGCGGCCGGGAGCATGGCGGGCCTCGACCTTGGCCCGCACGCGGTCGCGAAACTCGCCGAGCAGCGGCAGCAGCACCTGCCACTCGTGCGCGCGCTCCGCGCCATCGGGCGCATCGAGCCGCCCGGCGCGGATCCGGCAGGCGAGGAACGGGTCGGCGACAGCGCCACGGCCCAGCATGACATCGTCGACACCGGACACGGAACGACAGCGCAGCCAGTCGGCGGCGGTCCACACCTCCCCGTTGGCCACCACCGGAACATCGACCGCTTCGTCCACCCGTGCCACCCATTCCCAGTGCGCAGGCGGACGGTAGCCGTCCTGCTTGGTACGCGCATGCACCACGAGCAAACGGGCACCGCCGTCGGCCAGGGCCTGCGCACATTCGGCGGCGCGACCCGGATCACTTACGCCGAGGCGCATCTTCGCGCTCAGCGGCACTGCGCGGGGCAGCGCGGCGGAGACCGCCTGGGCGATGCGAAAGAGCAGCTCGGGCTCGTCCAGCAGCACCGCGCCGCCACGGTGGCGATTGACGGTGGGCGCCGGGCAGCCGAAGTTGAGATCGATGCCCGCCGGCCGCAGACGTGCGAGGCGCACCGCGTTGGCCGCCATGCACTGCGGGTCGGAGCCGAGAAGCTGGACGCGCACCTCGGTTCCGCCCGGAGTCCGGCTGGCATGGTCGAGTTCAGGTGCTATGCGACGGAAGAAACGGTCGGGCAGCAGCGTGCCGGAGACGCGCGCGAACTCGCTCACCGCATAGTCGTAGCCGCCCGTGCGCGTGATCGTCGCGCGCAGAACGTCGTCGAGCAGACCTTCCATCGGAGCAAGCAGCAGGCGCACCCCATCCTCCCCGCCGTGGGCGGCACGATATCGAACAGGGGCGCGATTGTACCGGACGCATGACCGCCATGCCGCGGGCGCGCTCGGTTTTCCTTGCAAGCGAAGGCCTACTCCAGGATAATCGCGGGCTTTACTACACAGGGCGGTCACATCCGCCGCCCGCCAGATTCCAGGAAGCCATCATGAAAGCGGACATCCATCCGAAGTACAACGAAGTGAACGTGACCTGCTCCTGCGGCAACACTTTCACCACCCGCTCCACGCTGGGCAAGCCCCAGTACCACGTCGAAGTGTGCTCCGCCTGCCACCCCTTCTACACCGGCAAGCAGAAGATCGTCGACACCGCCGGTCGTGTCGAGCGCTTCCGCCAGAAGTACGGCAACGTCCAGCGCGCCAGCTGATCGGACACCGGCCTGCGGGCCGGGTCCTGAAGTCCGCACGGGCGAGCCACGATCGTCCGCCAGAAAGGCAGCCTCGGCTGCCTTTTTTGTTGCCCGCCGCCGCCCTGCCCTGCATCGGACTTGGCCTGCGGTGGCGCTCAGCCGCAAAATGCCCCCCATGATCCGCGAGCCCGCCACGCCCACCCTGTTCCAGCGCCGCATCTACGGCACGTTCGGCCTCACCCTGCTGGTCGGGCTGTACCTGCTCGTCGGACTGACCGGCCACGACCCCTGGCGGGGCGATGACGCACGCTACTTCGGCCCTGTGCTGTCGATGCTGCGCGGCGAGTCCTGGCTGTTCCCGATGCTCGCCGGCGAGCCGCTGACCGACTTCCCGCCGCTGTATTTCTGGACTGCCGCTGGTTTCGCCTCGCTGGGCGATGCCTTGCTGCCGCTGCACGGTGGTGCGCGCCTGGCGAGCGCCTTCTTCGTTGCACTTGCGGTGTTCTTCATCGCGCGCGCGGCCGTGGCCCTTCATGGGCGGCCGACGCGCACGCCCGGCGCGCTGCTCACCCTGGGTGCGCTCGGTCTCGTCCTCCACGCCCACGAGACCCAGCCGCTGCTCGCCGTGTTCGCGATGCAGGCGCTCACCCTCGCGGGCCTGGCCGAGGTGCCGCAGCGGCCGCTCTGCGGCAGCATCAAGGCCGGCGTGGGCAGCGCGCTCGCCTTTCTTGCCGGCGGCTTCGGCGGCTTCCTGCTCACCGCGCCCTTGCTGCCGCTGGTGATGCTGCTCAGCCGCGATTGCCGCACACCGCGGGCCAGCGGCGCGCTTCTGCTCGGTCTTTGCGTGGCATTCACCCTCGCCGCCGCCTGGCCGCTGGCGCTTCAGTTGCAGCAGCCCGAACTTCTGAAGCTGTGGCTGCGCGCCGAGTGGCTGCGCCTCGGTGGCCCCGGTCTCGGCATGCACGACCTTCCCACCCTGGTCGAACTGGCCGGCTGGTTCCTTTGGCCACTGTGGCCGCTCACCCTGTGGGCGCTATGGCGCGGACGGCGCACGCTCGGCACGCTGCCGGTCCTGCTGCCGCTGGTCAGCTCGCTGCTCGTGCTGCTTCGGGTGGCCGTGAGCGGGGATGTCTCGCAGGCGCAGTTCATCCTGCTCATCCCGGCGACGGCGCTGCTCGCCGCTGCGGGGGTGCCCACGCTGCGGCGGGGCGCGGCGAGCGCCTTCGACTGGTTCGCCCTGATGAGCCTGGCGGTCTTCGGGGTCCTGGTGTGGCTGGCATGGACGGCGCAGTCGGTAGGCTGGCCGCCCGGCCTCGCCCGCCACGCGGCGCGCAACGCGCCCGACTTCGTCCTCCCCGGCGAGCCTTTCCAGCTTGCCATTGGGGTGGCGATCAGCGCCCTGTGGATCCTGCTCGTCGCCCGCCTGCCGCGCTCGCCCTCGCGGGCGCCGGCCAACTGGGCCATCGGCCTGGTCATGCTGTGGTGCCTTGCCGTGGTGTTGCTGATGCCATGGTTCGACCACGGCCGCAGCTATCGCAGCGTGGTGGCGTCGCTGGACATCGCGGTGCAGGGCGAGCGCACCCTGCGACCGACGGCGTGCATCGCGACCACCGGCATCCCCGATGCCATGCGCAGCTCGATGGATTACTTCGCCGGCCTGCGCGTGGAACGCGTCAGTGCCGACGCCACACCTTGCCCGCTGCTGCTCGTGCATGCCGACCGTCGGCGCTCGCAAGCGGCGCTCGCGCCGGAATGGGAGACGGTGTGGGAATACCGGCGCGGCGCCGGCCGGCACCAGGAAAGCTTCAGCCTGCTGCGCCGCGCCCAGCCCTGAGGCCGAGCGCCTTACTCCAGGCGCAGGAAATGGTCGCGGTAATGACGAAGCTCGGCGATCGATTCGTGGATGTCGGCGAGCGCAGTGTGGCTGCCGGCCTTCTTGACGCCTTCGTAGATCTCCGGACGCCAGCGCCGCGCGAGTTCCTTGACGGTGGAGACGTCGAGGTTGCGGTAGTGGAACCAGTTCTCCAGCGTCGGCATCCAGCGCGCAAGGAAGCGGCGGTCCTGGCACACGGAGTTGCCGCACATCGGCGAACTGCGCGCCGGCACCCACTCCTGCAGGAAGGCGAGCGCCTGCGCTTCGGCCTGGGCCTCGGACACGTTCGAGGCCCGCACGCGGTCGATGAGGCCAGACTTGCCATGCGTGTTGCGGTTCCACTCGTCCATCGCGTCGAGCACGCCATCGGGCTGATGCACGGTGATCACCGGCGCTTCGGCGATGGTCTCCAGCGCCTCATTGGTCAGCACGATGGCGATCTCGATGATGCGATCGCGGTCGGGTTCGAGGCCGGTCATCTCCATGTCCAGCCATATCAGCGTCTTCGGGTCCTGTGCCATAATCGTCCGGCCTTTTTTCGGGCACCTTGGTGCGAAACAATCAAGGGCGCGATTGTGTCACAGTTCCTGCCCGTCGCCGGTATGGCGGCGCGCCTGCGGCGGACTCCGCCGGCCGCAGGCGCCCCAGCCGGACGGCAGACGACCGTGTGAAGAGCCTGCCTCGGGACTCGCCGGCCTTTCCCATCCTCGCCACCGGAACCGCGATGAACACCTTTGCCCTCCTGTTCGTAGGCCTGCTGCTCGCGGGCATGGTCTCCAAGCTCGCCCTGATGCGACGCCAGGTGCGCCATGTCCAGGCCCACCGCGACATCGTCCCCGCTGCCTTCGCCGCGTCCATCCCGCTCGCCTCGCACCAGCGCGCTGCCGACTACACCACCGCGCGCGCCGGGCTGTCCGCACGCCAGACCGTGGCCAGCGCGATCTTCCTGGTGGTGATGACGCTCGGCGGCGGCCTGCAGGCGGTGCACGACGCCTGGGCTGCGCTGCTCGCACCGGGCAGTCTGGGGCATGGGGTTGCGCTGCTCGCCAGCCTGGCCGTGCTCGGCTGGCTGCTCGAGCTACCCTTCGTGCTGTCGCGCACCTTCGTCATCGAGAGGCGCTTCGGCTTCAACCGCATGACGCCGCGCCTCTTCATCGCCGACACGCTGCGCGAAGCTGCGCTCGCGGCAGTGATCGGCCTGCCGCTCCTGGGCGTCGTGCTGTGGCTCACCAATTCGATGGGCGAACGCTGGTGGCTGTGGGTGTGGGCCTTCTGGCTCGGCTTCAACGTGCTGGTGATGCTGGTATGGCCGACCTTCATCGCGCCGCTGTTCAACACGTTCACCCCGCTCGCCGACGCCGCGCTGAAGGCCCGCGTCGAGGCCCTGCTGGCACGCTGCGGCTTCCAGTCGAAGGGGCTGTTCGTGATGGACGGCTCGCGCCGCTCGGCGCACGGCAACGCCTACTTCACAGGCTTCGGCGCCTCCAAGCGCATCGTCTTCTTCGACACCCTGCTCGACAAGCTCAACGCCGACGAGGTGGAGGCGGTGCTCGCGCACGAGCTCGGACACTTCCGCCACCGCCACATCTTCAAGCGCCTGGCCGTTCTCGCTCCGGCGAGCCTGGGCATGCTCGCCCTGCTCGGCTGGCTCATGCAGCAAGCCTGGTTCTTCAACGGCCTGGGCATGCAGGCGACCGACACCGCGAGCGCACTTGCGCTGTTCTTCCTGACCCTGCCCGTATTCACCTTTCCGCTGGCACCACTCTTCAGCTACTGGTCGCGCGTGCACGAGTACGAGGCCGACGCCTACGCTGCGCGCCAGACTCGCGCCAAGGACCTCGTCGCTGCGCTCGTCAAGCTCTACCGCGACAATGCCTCCACGCTCACGCCTGACCCGCTGTACTCGCGCTTCTTCGACTCGCATCCGCCCGCTGCCTTGCGCGTCGCACGGCTGCAGACCCTGCAGCACTGACCCCGACCGGAACAGAGGAGACTGCCATGAACCTCAAGATGCTGGCCGCCGCCCCCTTCGCGCTGGTGCTCACGCTGCCCGCGAGCGCCCTGGCCGATCCCTTCCCGGGCGCAGATCACGCGGCCGGCAAGGACATGCACACGCGCCTGTGCGTCGAATGCCACGAACGCAACTTCAGCGGCGAGGACGGATCGGCGATCTATCTGCGACCGGACCGCCGCGTGACCACCCCGAGCGCCCTTTCGCAACAACTGACCGCCTGCACCACGATGCTCAATCTCGACCTCTTCCCCGAGGATGAGCATCACCTCGCGGGCTACCTGAACAAGCTCTACTACAGGTTCGAGTGAGAAAACGCACCCCCCAGGCCGCCTCGACCGAGGCGCGGACACCGGGCACCATCGTCGCCGCCTTCGGCCGCCACTACGAGGTCGATACCGCCGCAGGACGCCTGCAGTGCTATCCGCGCGGAAAGAAAAGCAGCTACGCCTGCGGCGACGAAGTCGAGATCCTGCGCGGCGGTGACGGCCAGGGCGTGATCGAGTCCCTGCACCCGCGGCGCAATCTGCTCTGGCGCTCGGACGCCTTCCGCGAGAAGCTCATCGCCGCCAACCTGAGCCACATCGTGATCGTGGTCGCCACCGAGCCGGGCTTCTCCGACCTGCTCGTGTCGCGCTGCATCGCTGCCGCCGAGAGCCAGGGCATCACCCCGCTGATCGTGCTCAACAAGGCCGATCTCGCCGCTCGGCTGCCGGCCGCCCGCGTCCAGCTCGCCCCGTTCCGCGCGCTGGGTTACGAGGTGATCGAGGTCTCCGCGCTGGAAGGCGCAGAGGGCCTGCGCGCACGCCTGGGCGGACTGCACGCGATCTTCGTCGGCCAGTCTGGCATGGGCAAGTCGACGCTCACCAACGCACTCGTCCCCGAGGCGAACGCCGCCACGCGCGAGATCTCCGACGCACTCGATTCGGGCAAGCACACAACCACCTTCGCCCGCCTCTATCCGCTCGGCGACGGCGCGGGCAATCGCCTGCCGGGCTGGCTGATCGACAGCCCCGGGCTGCAGGTCTTCGGCCTCGCACACCTGTCGGCAGACGATCTCGCCGAGGCCTTCGTCGATCTCCGCCCCTTCCTCGGCCAGTGCCGCTTCCGCGACTGTCGCCATGACAGCGAGCCCGGCTGCGCCCTGCTTGCGGCGGTGGCATCGGGACGGATCAACGCCCGGCGCTGGGAGCACTTCCGCGCCATTCGAAACGAGATCGCCGAGGCGCGCCGGCTCAATCCGGGCTGGTGAACGGCCGCGCTCAAGCGGCGCGCAGGAAATCCCTCACGACGCCGATCTGCAGGGCGTCCATCAACATCGGCGCATGCCCGACGCCGGCGAACTCCACGGTCTGCGCGCGCGGGCCACGCACCGCCATCGCGGCCAGCGTCGCGGGCTCGAGCAGGTCGGACTCAGCGCCGCGCAGGGCCAGCGTGGGACAGCGCACCCCCTCGTACACCGGCCAGAGGTCGATGTCGTTCAGGATGGGCGCGGCGCGGAAGATCTCCCCCAGCCCCGGGTCGTAGACCATCTCGAAGCCGTCCTGCCCGTCCGTGACGGGGCGCACGGAGAAGCTGGTGAGGTGCTGCCACTGAGCGTCGGTGAGCGGCCCGAAGGGGGCGCTGACCTCGCGGATGTAGCTTTCCGCCGCCGCCAGTGAGGCGAACCGCGGCGCATTGCCGACGTACTGCGCAATGCGCCGAAGCGAGGTGGCGGTGATGACCGGGCCGACGTCGTTCAACACCAGGCGGGTGATCGGGGTGTTCGGCTGGCTCGCGAGGAGCATGCCGATGATGCCGCCCATCGAGGTGCCGACCCAGTGCACGGCGTCGACGTCGAGACGGGCAATCAGCGTGACCATGTCATTGACGTAGGTCGGAAAGCCGTAATCGGCCTTGTCGCCCAGCCAGTCGCTGCGGCCACGGCCGACGACGTCCGGGCACACCACGCGGTAGTCGTCGGCCAGGGCGCGCGCGAGTTCGTCGAAGTCGCGGCCGTTGCGGGTGAGACCATGGACACAGACCACCACGCGCGGGTTGTGCGGATCCCCCCACTCCGTATAGGCCATGCGGTGCAGCCCATGCTGCCCCATGCAATGCACGCTGCGTTCGCGCGGTGCATGCCGCGGGGGCGACACCGGCGCAGCGGCTGGCGCCGCAGTGGGCGGGGCCGGAGTGGGCGATGTCGGAGTGGGCGATGTCGGAGTGGACGGAACCGGGGGTGCGCGCCTGAACAGACGCTGCAGCGTGGAAAAGAAGGACATGGCGTGAATGATCGGTGGATGGCGGGATCTGGCGCCAAGTCTAGCCCGGAACGCCGTGTCCACGGCAGCTGCCGATCAGCGCCCGTGCCAGTAGCGCGGCCTGCGCTCGCGCGCTGCGGTCACCTCCACCTCGCCGCTTCCAGCAGCGGGGAAATCGATGCCGATCGCACCCTGGACGTCGGTGCGCCAGTTGCGCGCACCGGCGTCGGCCCAGCGCGCCCAGACCTGCGGGTGGGGATGTCCGAAGGCATTGCGGTAGCCGGCCGCGTGCACCACGTGAAGCGCGCGCGTCGCATCGACGAAGGCAGCCGAGGAGGAGGAACGGCTGCCGTGATGCGCGCTGACCACGACCGTGCTCGCGAGCGCACCGGCAGGCACGCGGGCGAGCAGCGCACGCTCGGTCTGCACCCCGATGTCACCGGTGAGCAACAAGGCCCCCGCTGCCGCCGAGACACGGAGCACGCACGAGGCCTCGTTGTCATGGCCGCGGCCGGGCCGTCCCGTCGCCCGCCGCCCGCCGCTCACCGGTGCATCAATGCTCGCGCCAGCCGCATCGGCATCTGCATGGGCATCCACAGGCTCCGCATTCCCGGCCGCGACCTCGACCGCGCGCTGTGGGTGCAACACCTCGAAGCGCACGCCATCCCACTCCCAGGCCTCTCCTGCCGCGCACTGCCGCGGCACTGGACCGTAGGCGCGATCGTCGGGGTCCGTTCCAGCAGCCTCGCCGGCCGTCCCGCCCGCGCTCGCGATCCGCCGCTGCGTCGCCGCGGGCTGACCCGCCAGGATGCGGGCGACCGCCACACCAGCCACCACGCTTTGCGCCCCCCCGGCGTGATCGGCGTCGTCATGGGACAACACGAGGCCGTCCAGGCGCGCCACCCCCACCGCTCGCAGGTAGGGCAGGACCACCCTGCTCCCGGCATCGGCCTCGCTCCCGTAGGGCGGACCGGCATCGAACAGCAGGTCGTGACGACGCGTCTGCACATGGACCGCAAGGCCCTGCCCCACATCGAGCACCTCGGCGTGGAAACCGCCCTCGGGCGGCCGGGCAGGCTGCCAGGCGAGGAGGCCCGCCAGCACCGCAGGTGCGGCCAGCCGGCCCGGCGTCGCGCGCGGCAGCAGCAGCGCCGCCACGGCGGCGAGCCCCGCACCGAGCAGCCAGGGCGGCGGCGCGGCCTGCTCCCACAACGCCCCGTCGACGGCCGCCAGCCACGCCAGCACGGTCATCATCAGCTGCGCGGCGACATCGGCCGGCAGCAGCAGCCAAGCGTTCGGCCACGGCAGCGACAGCAACACGAGCGGCGTGACCACGAAGCTGACGATCGGGATCGCCACGAGGTTGGCAAGCGGCGACAGCAGCGGGAATGACTGGAACTGCGCCAGAAGCAACGGAATGAGCGCCACGCTGATCGCAAGCTGGACCCGCAGCGCTCCGCGCCAGCCCGAGCGCGCGCGAACGCGCCCGCCGAGGGTGGCCAGGATGATCGCAACCGCGCCGAAGGACAGCCAGAACCCGGCAGCGAGCACCGCCCATGGATCGATCACCAGCACCACGAGCAGGGCCACCGCAAGCGTGCGCGACGGCGCCACCGCCCGCCCGCTGAACAGCACCGCTGCCGCCACTGCAAGCATCAGCCACGCGCGCAGGACCGGAATCCCCAGCCCGGCGAGCAGGGCATAGACGGTCGCGCCAGCGAGCGCGGCAACCGCCGCCGCCTTCTGCGCAGGCAGCCGCAACGTCAAGGCCGGCAGCCGGCGCCAGAGGAGCGACGCCACCGCACCGCAGAACAGTCCGACCAGGGCCACGTGCAGGCCCGAGATCGACACCAGGTGGCCCACGCCGGTGCGCCGGAACACCTCCCAGGTCGACGCCGAGATGCCGTCCTGGTCCCCCACCGCGAGGGCAACGAGCAATCCGCCCCGGTCCGCGTCGCCGAGCTCGGCGAGCATACGATCGCGCAACAGCGTGCGCAGGCCGTGCACACGCTGCATCACGCTTGCCGGCGGCCCGTCGAGCCGGGTTGCGCCATGGCGCACGTAGCCGGTTGCACGGATGCCGCGCGCGAGCAGCCAGGCCTCGTAGTCGAAGCCGCCGGAATTGACGAAGCCGTGCGGCCGGCGCAGGCGCACCACGAAAGACCAGTACTCGCCCGCCTGTGGCGGCTGCGACGCCCCGTCTGCGGGCGTCCCATGTTCCTGCCGCCACGACAGCAGCAGCCGATGTGGCACGCCTGCGGCGTGGCCATCGGTTTCGAGCACGAAGCGCCAGCCCTGCTCGACCGCCTGCGGCAGGCTCGCGACATGGCCGCGCACGACGAGGTCGACGCCCTCGAGCTCGCCGCGCAGCGCATCGTTCAAGCGCAGTTCGGCACGCCAGGCCGACCACGACACCCCGGCTGCGACGGCAATGACGACGAGCAACGCTCCCCGCAGCAGGGTGCCGCGCGCCAGGCTGCGCGGCCGGGCGTGACCCGCAGCCAGCCCCAGCAACGCCGCCGCGAGCATGGACAGCATGCCGGACAAGGCCAGCCCATCCACGCCAGCGCGCGTCTGCACGAGGCAGACGCCGGACAGGAAGGCGATCGAGAAAATTCGCATGGCATGCAATGATGCCAATTGCACGGGCGCGCGGCCACCCCGCGCGCGGATCCGGGCATCGAAACAATCCGCAACACGCGCGCGGCGAACCTGTCGACGCCCGCCCCGCTCCCACGCAGGCGGCGCACGCGGCGACACCTGCTAGACTGCTGCCCGGCCGACCCAGACCATGCGCAAGAAACTCAAGCGAATCCTTCCTGATCACGAGACCGTCAGCACCAACCGCTGGCTGCGGCCGTTCTCATCCACCCTGCTCCACCCCAGACTGTGGCACCTCAACCGCCATTCGGCGGCGGGCGCAGTGGCGGTGGGGATGTTCTGCGGCCTCATCCCCGGGCCGCTGCAGATGCTGGGGGCAGCGATCTGCTGCGTGCTCTTCCGGGTGAACCTCCCGCTGGCGCTGATCACCACCCTGTACAGCAACCCGCTGACCATCGTGCCGCTCTACGTGCTCGCCTTCGGGATCGGCAGCCTGATCCTGGGCAACGGCGAGTTCAGCTTCACGCCGCCGCCGGAGCTGTCGGGAATGAACCCGGCGGTGTGGCTGCGGTCGCTCGCCGACTGGGCGGGGTCGCTCGGCGAGCCGCTTTTCCTGGGCCTGATCGTGCTCGCCGCCAGCCTGTCGATGCTGTCCTACCTGGCCGTGCGCTGGGGCTGGCGGCTCTGGCTGTTGCGCCAGTGGCGGCGCAGGCAGGCGCGGTCACGCAGCCAAGGCCGCCCCTGAGCGGCCATCACACGGCGAAACGACTCGCCTGCTGGCGCAAGGTGGCGGCAAGCTGCTCGAGGGTTTCGGCAGTGCCGGCCGTCTCGCGCACCGAGCCGCTGTTGTGCTCCGCCATGTCGGCGATGCGCTCGATGTTGCGGGCGATCTCGTTGCTCGCCAGGC